>Ga0209911_100011_pt1 | contig 380744 bp, 343 predicted proteins | sample FECB21metaG_FD_188301 | JGI IMG/M metagenome (GOLD analysis project Ga0209911, IMG submission 188301) | Cyanobacterial communities from the Joint Genome Institute, California, USA - FECB-21 (SPAdes) (version 2) | ecosystem: Environmental > Aquatic > Thermal springs > Hot (42-90C) > Microbial... | reverse complement strand
TTACTGATAAAATTAAGACCGAACCCTCTTTTAGACTGGATTCTACCACTACATCTGGCAAGTTTAAAAGTTGAGTAAGGATTCTTTTCATAATTAGTTATACTGAAATATAAATAAGTATACTAATATTTTAGCACGTTAAGTACGCAAGAACCGCAATATCAGCAATACAATTAAGTTTAAATTGACCTAGGTAATCAGCTGCAAACAAATAACGTCCTAAATGTTCAATTTTCACCCATAAATTCTGATTAAGTTGATCAAATGGATTGATGCAATCATCACTAAAGTTGAGGTCAGTGTAAATTTTATCGTGCAAAATTAGCTCCACATTTGAGATAGAAAAATTTCTCATGCTTTGTAATTATAGTTTCATTAATACCTGACGGAAGTATGGAAACCAGGTTTTTGCAAAGCTGCTCTCAAGTAAAATAATTGGCGTTGCCGCTTCATAATATGGATCAAATTTTATGGATAACCAAAATTTGTGTATTGGTTATTTTCTTGATATATCTGGGTTTGAGCGATTTTTCGGGTGTTGAAGTATATCCCTTGTCCTAACTAGATTTGAGGCTTTTTTATCGTTGTTTTTTGTCTAAGTCCCATTAGGTAATGTCAGACAGGCTATGCCTGCAATTGCTGGAAGGAGCCTAGAATCCCCGTGCGTTCACGCCGGGGAGTGTGTCAATAGGGTATCCCGATTCCAGGTATCAGGTTTGAGATACTGACAATTATTTTGCCGTAGCATTTCGTTTTAATCTCTCAGCAGAATCTCAAGGGATTGAAAACTCCTAACTCCCAACTCCTAACAGTGAAGGAAGAGGGAAGAGGGAAGAGGGAAGAGGGAAGAGGGAAGAAGGATGGGGGGAAATCAACTCCCAACTCCTAACTCTTGACTCTCCACCCCCACACAAGCATTCACTAAGGATAACAGGGAACCAAGTTGCTCTTGTCCGTTTACCGCTAACTCGCTATGACATAAATAAATTTTATCGGATACTCTAGATAACAAATCTGCGATAATCCTTTGTAATCTTTGGTCTTCGGCTAATTTTTCATCTTCAGCTGTCCACGGTTGACCTAATCTATCTTGCAAAAAGAACATCGAACCAAATAATGTAGCTGCTCCTCCTTTTGTCCATAATGGTGAACCTGCATCTAACCAAAAATGCCAGGGATGAGCATGACGTAAGGAACGATATTGAAATATTGTCGCTAATGTAACTGCGTTTGCTAGGGGTCCGATGGGACGTATGGGATAAGGACTTGCTGTAATGGTTCCCTGTCGCAGCAACAGGATAAATTCCGCTATGGTTGTGGTTTTATCTTGTTTTTCTATTACTTCTGTTACCTGCTCTTGCGAAGATTTCTGAGTGGAATAATACTGGTTTAATCTTGTATCAATTTCCCAGTAATGTTGAGCAGTTTCCAGTAATTGCCGTAGAATGGCGAGCTGTTCGTAGTTGGAATAACCCGTATCTGAGATAAAGTATTCGATGGCGTTATATAAAAAGGAAACGGGAGTCGGAATTAAACGCTTTTCGTAATTCGAGCGTTGTTGCTCTAACCACTTTAATATTTTTCCATAAGCAGTTGTCGCAGCGTAACCCAATCTATCCCACCTTTCAAAAGTATCGACACTTAACAAGTTGGGGTTGTCTGGATGGGGTTCAAAGCAATAGTCTGCAATTAATCCAGCCCTTACGGGGTCGATAAATTCATCATTGTTCGGTTTGCGACTCAGTACTACTAACATGGACGCGATCGCGTCTCTATCAACCAAACGTCCTAAACCGGGGTAAACTAAGGTTAATAAAGTTAGTAAAGCGCGAATAAGCGGTGAACTGATTAAAGGACGTTGATCTTGGAGCGAATTCACCGCAATCCCGGCTTGATGAAACTTTTCGATCAAAGAATAACGTGCGATCGCATCTAAACCAGGAGCAATGATGGCGATTTCTTTTGGTTGTACTATTCCCGATTTTATTGATTTAACAATTGTTTCTACTGTTTCTTGTAATAATGAAGCACGGGAAGTGGTTTGAATTGACTGTACCGAGAGTGGTAAACTCAAAAGCGTCATTGGTTCGGTGATCAATTGCGTCATTGAGTTCAAGAGCAGATCGGATAAAGATGAAATCGGTGGTTGAGTCAAAATTTCTCTGCGACAAAGTTCTGCTAACCCGGATATATAATTTGGATCTGCTCCTAATCCCAAACGTACTATACCATCGGGATTATAGCTAAAGGCTCCCATCCCATCATCAATAATCAACTCGAATAAACGACGCATTAATGCAGGATAATCTTGTACATCATCTGCTAAAACTGCTTGATAGCGTTTTTTGAGTCGGGAAAGATAATTGTGATTCGATAGTAAATGCTGTCCGTAAAGTTCTGTAATTATTCCGTAGGTTAAAAAGCCTTTATCCAAACACCAGTTAAGCCAATCTAATAATAAAGAGCCAATAAATTCTGGTTCTAACTTAGTAAAATTATCTTGTTGCGATATTACTCTTGTCAAAATGTCCGGAATATTTTCACATGGTGTTCCACTTAAGGCTGCTAATTGCATTAAGTCAAGAATACGGCGTACTAAACGAGATTCGTTCATCCCAATATTACGCAACATTTCTTCACTCAATCGAGAATGCCACAACTTAGTTGCTAATTCTTGCTCGGTTTCTGGACGTAATCTTACCGGAAATTGGGCTTTTAATTGTAATGATTCTATCAGAACAGGCCAAAATAAAATCACTTCATCTTGAAAAAAACCTAAAGGTGTTTTCGCTTTTACCGGATACTTACCCCAGGTAGCGGTAACAATTTTGTCTCCTAATTCTCGGCGATTATCCCCATTTGCAGCCAACACTAAAACTCCAAGTTCTTTTTGCAGGTAAAAGCTTTTTGGTATATTAGGATTGTTTTTTTTTGTTGACTTACTAGTATAAAATATTTGTTTATTGTCGTCGCGATCGTTTACCCAAATACAAAATTGCTCTACCAAACGTTGAGTCTTGCCACTACGACTCGGGCCTTCAATCCAAAGAGAATGATTTAACACAAACCGTCTCCCGATGATTTTGTTAAGATATCGAACAGCGTTAATGTAAGTTTAAAAACTACTAAAAAGATAGCTGACTATTTAAAATGAAAAACTTTTCCGCTAGTCAAAAAATTTATTCGTATTTAGTAAAAGCTTACCAGTGGTACTTACGAACCCAGGAACGTTCTTTAGATGAAGCTTATAAAGCAGCATTACAAATTAAGGTTATAGAAGATGAACATTTTAACGGTAAAAAAATAGATATTAACTCTGTTGCCTATAGCAGTAGTGTAATGGATTATTTTGAATCTGACCTCAAACAACTTTTAAGAATTGTCCGGATGAGGTTGACGGAGTTTAACGCGAGTCATTATTTACTGAATGAATCAAATTTAAAAGCAGCAAAAAAATTTAATGTTGAACATCCTAACTCTGAATTGGTTTTAAAAAAGTTAAGATTGATCGATGAAATAGTTGCTAAATATACTACACCAATTTTACAACAAACTTTTCCTCAAGATTCAGTAATTCCATCTTCTACTCAATATGATGTAATTATACCAAAAATTGAATCAGAAGTAGTTCAAACAAGAAGAGCAGATTTAACAAAAAATAAATCAAATAATCAGCCTAAAGGTAAAATTAACACCACAGGGGTATTACCGCGTTCAATTTTCAATACATTTAATCGTTTACAAGTTGAATTAGATCCAAATGCTGAACAGGATGTTGTGGAAAAATTCCGCACTTCTCAAAGAAGAACAATTATATCGGTGAGATTTTTATTATTGTTAATCATCATTCCTATTTTAACTCATCAAATATCAAAAGCAATTTTAGTTAGTCCAATTGTTAATCATTTTAGAAGCAGCGAACAATCTCAATTATTTATTAATTATGAAATGGAGGAAGAAGCACTATTAGAATTAGAAAGATTTGAAGAAAAAATTAAATTTCAAATTTTAATTAATAGTACATCTCCACTTTCTCCCCAAGAGATAGAAAAACAGATAGAAGAACAAGTAAAAGACAAAGCATTGAAGATTGCCGAAAAATATCAGGTAATCAGCGGTAATGCAATTAAAAATGTTTTTGCGGATATTATTTCTGTCTTTGCATTTATCTGGTTTTTGATAATTAGTAAACGAGAAATAGCTGTTTTAAAAGAATTTTTTGATTATATAGTATATGGTTTAAGCGATAGTGCTAAGGCATTTATTATTATTCTATTTACGGATATATTCGTCGGATTCCACTCACCTCATGGTTGGGAAGTAATTTTAGAAGGTATATCTCGTCATTGGGGTTTACCTGCAAATCACGAATTTATTTTCTTATTTATTGCGACTTTTCCAGTAATTCTAGATACTATCTTCAAATACTGGATTTTCCGTTATCTCAATCGTATTTCTCCTTCTGCTGTCGCGACTTATCGTAATATGAATGAATAGAGAATTGGTAATTGGTAATGGGTAATTGCTAATTGCTAATGGGTGATAAAATCCGTGAAATCAGTGAAATCCCTTGAATCCGTGATGAAAAAGTTAGGAACCATAATTGCGATCGCGTTACCTGTAGCTGTGTTATTAATCACTTTACAGCCTTTGGGTCGTCTACTACTTAGTCCGGTAGAATGTCAGTTAAAAAGATGGCAATTACCAGTATCTACTCCTGTAAAGCCCGATAAATCGACTCCAACAGCACCAGTACCACCACTGATAGCAATCAAAAAAGCACCTTTTCCTTGTTGTGAAGGTGATACTTCTTGTTTGGATCAGCAAATATGGGGGGAAAATGGTCAAAGTTTAGATAAAAAAGTTCTTTTGAGTTCCCTAGATAATAGTTTGAGGTATTTAAAAACCAAAGGAGCTGAAAATGCTTATCAAAAATATCGCATACCTGAAATTAGTAAAGAACGAGCGATCAACAGTTTAATTAGGTTTCGTCAATTAGTGCTGGAATCTAAATCAGCAGCAGAATTAAATCAAGCTGTTGTCAAAGAGTTTGTTTTTTATCAATCAATAGGAAAAGATCAAAAAGGAACCGTATTATTTACTGCTTATTTTGAACCGCTTTATGTAGCAAGTAGAGAAGAAACAGCAGAATATCGCTATCCCATCTATCGTCTACCTCCTGATTTAAAAGATTGGAAAAAACCACATCCTACACGTGTGGATTTAGAAGGGGCTGATGGTTTACAAGGTGGAAAAGGAAAATTAAAAGGATTGGAGTTATTCTGGTTTAAATCCCGTCTGGAACCTTATATGATTCATATCCAAGGTTCTGCTAAATTGCGATTGCTCGATGGTACTCAAACAACAGTCGGTTATGCCGGAAATGTCGCTCATAATTACAAAAGTATCGGAACTGCTTTAATTGACGATGGTGAATTACCATCAAGCGGTGTTACCATGCCGACAATTTTAGAATACTTTGAAAAGTACCCCGAAAAGTTAGATGTTTACCTTCCTCGTGATCCCAGTTTTGTGTTTTTCCAAGAAAATAAAGGTGAACCAGCACAAGGTTCTATCCAAGTAAGTTTAAGTCCTGAACGTTCAATTGCTACAGATAAAGCTTTAATGCCTCCTGGAGCATTAGCCTTGATACGCGCTGATTTTCCCTTTGCAACAGACAGCAATGAACTACAACACCGAACCGTTAGCCGTTACGTTTTAGACCAAGATGCCGGAGGTGCTATCAAAGGTGCAGGTAGAGTCGATTACTTTTTAGGCACTGGCAAAATTGCTGGCGATCGCGCTGGAGTTACAGTTAGTAATGGACAACTTTATTACCTGTTACTTAAAGATAAATCATCTACTTTTAGATAGATATTATCAGTTAATTTAGCTGAGTTACTGATGACTTGTATTCCAAATATTAAGTTTAATTTAATATTTTTGATGCAAATTTCCTGGATTTTAAAAATATTAGAGAGTAAATATCCGGAATAGTTTATCAATAAGTTGCTTAAAAAAGATGGAACTACTAATATTATTTTTCGTCTGTATAAAAGAGTTCACAATCTAAAAAGGTTGTCAACAGTTTTATCTTAAAACTTGCTTGTGTTGACCAAAAATATTTTTTTGATAAATATTTTGTACAAATCAGAAATAGAAGATTACACATTTGTATATACAACTATTCATAACCTACTAGTGAGAGATTACGCCGACAATCTCATTAACTGTAAGATATAACGTTAATCAGGGAGATTAAAAGTGATTCGGATTTTAGTTGATGCTGACCTAATTTTGGAAGCTCTAATGAACCGTAATACTGTGACAGATGTTCGAGAATTATTAGATAAAGTAAATCCTTTAATTCAGATGTATATCACAGATGTTGGATGGCAAAAAATATATACTTATTTGAGTCATTTACAAAATAAGAAAATTGCGGAAATGGTAATTAATTGGTTGCAAGAAAAAATCCAGATTTGCTCTGTAAACCAAAATATTTTACAACAAGCGCGTTCCTCACCGATTAAAGATTTTGAATCTGCGGTAGAAATTATCTGTGCTAACTATCAAAAACTAGATGCAATTGTCACTCATAAATATGATGATTTTGCGGAAGCGTCAGATAATTTTTGGATTTGGTCTATGAAAGAATTGTGGATACGTGCTAATTTAGAAAATCAACTACAAATAGAGCAGTTGATTTAGTTTATTGCTGGTTATTTGTTGAACTCTCAGACGATTTCTGTAAACGTTCTAAACGTATAGAAGCTTCTTCAATTTGAAGACGTAATAATGTTAAATTCCCCTCCATGATTTTCTTTTGAGTTTCCAGAACTTCCGTTTCTTTTCGTAAACGAGACATTCTAAGTTTATGGTCTTCCGTTCGTCCTGGTTGAAAAATAACTCCAAGATAAATTGTAACATTGGAAGCATCTAAAGTATTCACTCCAGCAGATAAATTAAACCCGAAGTCGTTTTCTGTATTTATATGAGCATTAGGAACGTAATTGAGCGGATAGATATTAGGATAATTAAAATTATTAGAATTATTATTTGTATTAGTAACAGGTAATTGGGGATTAGATTGCAGTATCTGATTAAAACTAGCATCATTACCCACATTAGTTGTTTGATTGCTAGTTGCTGTTTGTGAATATCCCGGTTGGATGTTTAAGACTTGTAACCAAACAACAACTAAACCAGGACAAATTAACGGTAACAATCCTTTGACCATTTTCTTAAAACTTATTGTGTAATCATTCAGGCTTGTTACACAGTTTACCCTATATAGCTACCGCACGGAAATATCTAATTGGTAATTTAAAATACCATTGCCGCTGGTTTGCTGAGTCACATTACTATTGGGAGCATTCAGTTCGACTGTGATTGGAGACATTGCAGGAGCGTAATTTGCAGAAATTTCAACTTGATGTTCTCCAACAGACAAGTAACGGGATAAATCAATTTCTGTTGTTTTATTATTGAGCTTTTTAACAACTTTTCCATTTACAATTATTTTGCCATTTAATTGAGTTGCTGAAGTTTCAATTTTCAGAATATGTGGTTGTGATAAATTCGCACGATTTAAACTAACTTGACCACGTTGATATCCGGAAGAGTTACTAGTAAAAGTAGTAGAAGTACTTGTATTTTCTTGCATATTATTGATATCCGATTGTGCAACAGTAGTTTGATGATTATTCACAAAATTACCGGCAAAAACTGCGGAAACGGTAATTAATGCAGCCGCACTGCATATCAAAAATAGTATATTTTTCATGATTAATTCTCACTGGTTATTAAGTACAGGCTGATATTATTTTTTTATTATGAATGATTCAATAACTGACGAGGTTATATAAAGCCGTTATTTATCACAAAATTTTACTTATATTTATATTTGTATTTATATTTATGAATCAAATACTGAACCAGCATCATATCTTTTTTAATGCAAAGGGACGCAGAGTTTTTTATCATAAGTTGTCGCGCATTTAATTTGTATTTTTCTAGCGGGCAGGATGCCCGCACTACAAGACTTTAATAAAATTTGAATATACAAATTAAATGCTTTTTAGCTTATGTAAAGGTAAAGGTTCAAGCAAGCCCCTCATAAAAATACCTATTCCCTATTCCCTATTCCCTAATCCCTACTCCCTACTCCCTTTATTAATAACAACTATTAGCCTGAGAATAAAATCCCCAGGCATTTAAGAGCTTTAATTAAACAAAACTTCCCAGAAAAGATTACCGTGCAAAAGCAGGAAGATTAGGTTTTGTTGGCTTTTTTACGTGTACCGGAACATCGACTTTAATGCCAATATTATTAGTATTAACACCAGTACGACGATTGGGATCTCCATCAAGTCGTTGTCGGCTGGTACGTGATTGTTCACACTTAGAAGAATTACAAACTTGAGTTGATGTAGTAACAGCAGTAGTACCGACACTACCTTTACAATTCTCGCCGAATTCTTGACTTACATTGTTTCTTTGTCGTCCTTTTGGTGAATCATCAATTGACACTTGAACGTTAACATCGATGGCGTTACATCCCGCAAGTGCTTTATCCTGCAAAGAAGGAATAAATACTGAAGATACAGTAGTTAATGAAAATAAGCCAAAAGATATGATTTTTAGCTTCATAGTTGCATCCTTATAGATTATTGACAAGTTGTTGTTCTAGTTTGAACATGAGAACTATTGTTACCAGAACCACTTTTATAAGTGCTGTTGGAGGTTGTGCAATTCCCTAATCTTTTTATATTCCTGATATTCTGGGGGTAGATGGTACGTGTTGGAACGCGGATTGCAGAACCACGATAAACATGGGAACGATAGAATCTTCTTGGACTGTTTTGTATTTGGATATCACCGTTGTCGTTGATTTTGACGCTGGTGTCACCGTTTTGAACTTGAATTTTATCAGCACTCGCAATTCCTGCTGGTAATGCTATTAGTGCGGATAATGCAAGGATGGAAATCGTTTGTTTTGTAGACATGGGAACCTCTTGTAATAGAAAAACCGATTTTTATGGTGATGAACCACAGATAAAAACGATTAAGAAAATCGGTAAAACCAGAATTAATACCATGTCCACTGGTAGTAAAGGGTTTGGAGGAAACAGAAAACACTCAACTATATCTTCCTGAAACTTTAGTCCCATGGAATTTAGTAACAGTAGCGAGAACCCAAAACAAGTTGACGCTGAATATTTTTCTGATCAGCATTTTGTTCAACAACACCACCATCAATAGCAACAGCACTTTGATCAATTCGCTGATTTGATTGCTGTGACTGGGAACCTACATTACATTTGCGGTTTCCTGGACCTAATCTTTCTTGACGCTGGATGCTTACTTGATTACCACGTTGGGTAACTCGACTACCAGAACCAATTACATTCGCTTCTTGGTTTGTCTCTTGAGTTGTACCTTGTCCTGCAAATGCTGCATTTGGTGCCACAATTAAAGTAGCACCTAGTAAACCCAAGCTCAAAATTTTCTTAATCATCTTTTATAGACCTTATTAATTTTGTGTGTTGTGTGTTGTGTATTGTAATTTTTCAAAAAGTAGCACCATCCGAACAGGTAGCTGTCCCTACTCGGACGAAACTACTTATTGATTTGCAATGAATGTGAGTATTAACGGTAACAACCAGTGCTAGTTACGACAACTTGCTTTTGTTCGCTAACACTAGTATTCCCTTGAGCATTATTAGAATAATCTATTGCAGCACCACTTTGAGTAGATGCTTGAGTAGAAGTTTGTGACTGAGTGCTGTAAGTTCCAGGACAGTAGCTACGTAAGCGGTAACTACCACCTTGTTGACGTACTCTAATTTGATTTTGAACATTTAAACTTTCTGAACTCTGAGTGTTTACACTACTATTGATTGCTGCACCTCCCTGAGTTGTAATTTGTACGCTCTCTTGTCTTTGAGAATTAGCAAAAGCTGCGCCGGGTGCAACCATTAAACCAGCAGCTAATAAGCCGAAAGCCAAAGATTTATTTAACATTGTCTAAACCTTTTGTAGTTAGTTTTGTTGTTGAATTGAGATGGCTTTGATGGATATATGCAAAGCCATATTTATCTGTTAACTGATTTTTATCTGCAAGCGCGGGTGTTATTGGCAACTTGTTTCTGGTCATTAACACTGCTGCTTGATTGTGCATTGTCAGAACCGTCTACAGCCGCACCGCTTTGATTTGTCCCTTGTGAAGAATTTTGTGACTGTCCGCTATAGCTAGGAGCGCAGTAACGGGGGCGACCATAATAACCACCGTGACCACCAACGCGATCGCGAGTTTTCTGAATTTGCTCTTGGATGTTCAAAGATTCGGAACTTTGAGCGTTAGTACTACCGTTGATTGCAGCACCATTTTGGACAGTATTTTGATTGCTATTCTGAGATTGAGAATTAGCGAAAGCTGCACCAGGTGCAACCATTAAACCAGCAGCCAATAAACCGAAAGCAGCATATTTGTTAAACATTGTCAGAACCTCTTGTAATTAGTTTTGTTGTGTGTTGTGTTGTGGAATTGAGATGGCTTTGATGGATATATGCAAAGCCATATTTATCTGATAACTGTTAACTGGTAACTGATAACTGATTTTTATCTGCAAGCGTTATTGGCAACTTGTTTCTGGTCATTAACGCTGCTGCTAGATTGAGCGTTCACTGAACCGTCTACAGCTGCACCGCTTTGAGATGTCCCTTGTGAAGAGTTCTGTGACTGTCCGCTATAGCTAGGAGCGCAGTAACGGGGGCGACCATAATAACCACCTCTACCAGCACTGTCGCGACGGTTTTGGATTTGCTTTTGGATATTCAAAGATTCAGAGCTTTGAGCATTGGTACTACCGTTGATTGCTGTACCATTTTGGACAGTATTTTGATTGCTATTCTGAGATTGAGAATTAGCGAAAGCTGCACCGGGTGCAACCATCAAACCAGCAGCCAATAAACCGAAAGCAGCATATTTGTTAAACATTATCTGAACCTCTTGTAATAGTGTTGTGTGTTTTGTTGTATCTTGTGTGTTGTTACCCAGAAGATCAACTTTCTTTAAAATTTCAACAGGTATTTATTAACAACCTTTGATGAATTTTTAAAGTTTTTATTTTTCTCTTGTGGGATATACGGGGATACAGAATTCAGTTTGCTTATTCCGGATTTACCCGAATTTTTTTTTGGAAAATAAATGTTCGTGCTTTTAATCAACTACCATTTCTGGTGAATTACCATTGCTGATAATTCATGCTTCGATCATCCACGGCGAACAACTACTCCCATCCCGCTCTAAGATTACCTATCTCTTTTTATCTCTTTCCTCTGCGCTCTCAGCGTCTCTGCGGTTTTTTTTTCCGTAATCTTCTGCCGGGAAGGGAGTAACTTATAAAGTTGAACCTCTATACCTAATTACTTTACCCAAAGAACTTGGGTGTGTCAAGTCCTTGGTTAAAAAAGTTGGGCGCAATATTTTTTTTGATGTTAGGATGTACCGCAATAGACGTGCTTGAGTTGTTTAGTTGTGAAAAGGAAGCCAAAACCAAGGATAGCTTTTCTTCGTGAAAAAGCGGGTTTAACCCAGCTTGAACTGTCTCGTCTGGTAGGTGTCACAGAAAGTACCATCCAAAACTGGGAGAGTGGAAGAACAGGAATAGACCACATTCAGAGAATAGTGAAATTTTGTAAAGCTCTCAATTGTCAAGTAGAAGATTTGCTCGAATTGGAAAACGACTTCCCAGAAGAAGCATCAACAAAACCAGCTTCTTTGCAAGAAATACATAATTTATTAGGTACTCAGGAGGAAGAAGTAGAGGAAACAGGGGAAGCAGAAAAAGCAGAAGAAGCCGGGAACAGAAAGTAAACCTTTAACAGTTAACAGTTATCAGTTATGAGTCACGTTTATACAATCTTGGTTTAAGTCCGACACCATACGCCCCCGATTTACTGTATGACGCTACCGCGTCACGAGTAAAGCTAACACTGATTTAAACTCTGACCTCTGACTTTATTTTCTCCTGCCATAAAGTATCTATAGTGACAAAAGAATATCCTTCTTTTAATAATTGAGGGATAATTATTTGTGCTATTTCTGCGACATTTTGTCCGCCATAAACCCCATCGTGCAATACTATCAAAGAACCATTTTCTAAAGTATTTATAACTCTGTTGACAACTTTGGTTATTCCTGGACTGACCCAATCTTCTGGTACAATACTCCACATAACAGGGCGGTAATTCCACTGATGAAAAAGCTGTAAAGTATGAGGCAAGAATAAACCATTAGGGGGTCGGATATCACGTACTTGTTCTGGTGGTAAATTACAAGCATTGTAAATAGCAGCTTGGGTTTTTTCTAAACTTTGCTTGAGTTCGATTGGGGAGAGAAAAGGGAAATTGTGGTGGTAATAGCCGTGTAAGCCGATCCAATGTCCGCGAGAATGAACTTGTTGAGCTATATGGGGGAAACGTTCGACACAAACACCCAGCCAAAAGAAACTTGCTTGAATTTGATAATAATCTAAAACTTGTAACAATTGCTGCGTATATTGGGGATGGGGACCATCATCAAAAGTGAGAGCAATGATTTTGGTATTTGGATTACCCCTCCACAGACATTTGGGAAAACTTGATTTGAGGATTGGGTATAAAAGGGGGAATAAAGGATAAAGCTGCATTTTGGGATTTTAGTTTGGGGAGTGTCAAAGCCAGTAACTTTACAGTTTTGATAGGGTTTCGTAACAAATTCTGTAACCATCTAATCAATTTTTGAGTTTCTCGTTTAGATTGGGATAAATTTAGGAGTAATCCCGGAATAAACGGGTGATGTTGTTTAAAGATATACGAGACTATCAAATACTCTATCTTGCTCTATTCCTTATTTTGGGTATAGGTACGAGAGATTGGACTTTAAAACCGTCGATGATTGTAGTAACAATTACTACTAGTTTAGCGACACAATTGCTTTTGACATTAATCGTTAATCGTTTGTCATTTGCGGACGATAAAGAACATAAAACCAATATTCGCAGTCCAATAATTACATCTTTGGGAATTAGTTTGCTTTTACGAGCCGATTATTCCACAACGATGGTTTTTGCTGCTGCAATGGCGATCGCCAGTAAATTTGTGTTCAAGTTTGGAGATAAGCATTTTTTTAATCCTGCCAATTTCGGGATTATTTCTGCACTAGTACTAACCCCTGACGCTTGGGTTTCTCCGGGGCAGTGGGGTGAAGACTGGTGGTATGGAATGCTATTTATCGGTACAGGTGGGATGATTTTGCATCGTGTCGGACGTTGGGATACTACGGCAGCTTTTTTGGGGTTTTATGCGCTGCTAGAGGCTGTACGCAATTTATGGCTGAATTGGACTTGGGATGTTTACTGGCATCGCTTAATGAGTGGTTCTTTACTATTATTTGCCTTATTTATGGTAACAGACCCTCGTTCTATTCCTAATTCCCGCATCGGAAGAGTAATTTGGGCAGCCTGTATTGCCTTAATTACCTTTATTTTGCGAAACAACTTTTATCTTCCCACAGCAGTATTTTGGGCATTATTTGCCTTAGCACCGCTGAGTGTACTTTTTGATCAGCTTTGGAACGCATCACGTTTTAAATGGGGTGAATCAGTGAATCAGTGAATCAGTGAACAGTTGCCCTATCTCCTATTGAGGTATTTTATGAAATTCCAGCGTTTGTTAATTTCGGTATTGTTAGCTTTTGTAATCGTTATTTGTTTTACACCTTCTGCTTTGGCTTTTTGTGGATTTTATGTTGCCAAGGCAGATTCAAAGCTGTATAACAAGGCTTCACAGGTAGTTATTGCCCGTAAAGATAATCGCACGGTGTTAACTATGGCAAATGATTATCAGGGTGATGTGAAAGATTTTGCAATGGTTGTACCTGTTCCTACGGTATTAAAACAAGAACAAGTGATTGTCGCTAAACCAGCAATCATCGAGCGTTTGGATGCATTTAGCGCCCCGCGATTGGTAGAATATTTTGATGAAGACCCTTGCGCTCCTGTTTACGACCGAGCATTAGAGAATGCAGTTCCTCAATTAGCAGCACCGATTACTCAATCAAGAAAAAGAAGTAACAGTAGTCTGGGTGTGACGGTGGAAGCTCAGTTTAATGTTGGTGAATACGATATTGTTATCTTGAGCGCTAAGGAATCTAATGGTTTAGAAAGGTGGCTGCGCGGTAACGGTTATAAAATTCCTAGAGGTGCAAAACAGTTGTTGAATCCTTACATTCGTCAACAGATGAAATTCTTTGTTGCCAAAGTCAATTTAGAAAAGTTTGACAAAGAGGGTTTTCAAAAACTTCGTCCTTTACAAATTTCCTACGAATCACCTAAATTTATGTTGCCGATTCGTTTGGGAATGGTTAATTCAACATCAGAGCAAGATTTAATTGCTTACATTCTTTCACCAAAAGGACAAACAGAAATGACTAATTATCGCACGGTGAAAGTTCCTTCAGATGTGAATATTCCGGTGTATGTTAAAGAAGAATTTGGTGACTTTTATAAATCAATGTTCCAAACTTCCTATACAAAGGAAGATAAAAAAGTTGCCTTTTTAGAATATGTTTGGGATATGAGTAATTGCGACCCTTGTTCTGCCGAACCGTTAAATAGAGAAGAGCTTATTGATGCGGGTGTATTTTGGTTAGATGATAATTCTGCGGATCAAATTGCACCCCCCGGTTTTCGCGGTGGTTTTCCTTCGAGCAACATTTTCATTACTCGTTTGCACATTCGTTATACCCGCGATAAATTCCCCGAAGATTTGATGTTTCAAGAAACTTCCAACCGTGATAATTTCCAAGGACGTTATGTTTTGCAGCATCCTTTTACTGGTGAAACAAATTGTTCCGCTGGTTACCAATATAAAAGGTCTTTAAGAACCCGTTTTGAAAAAGAAGCGCAAACTCTCGTGAAGTTGACTAATTGGAATATTCAAGATATTCGTAAAAAAATGAAACTTGAAGGACAAGTTAGTATTTCATTGTGGCAAACTTTTCTCTCTTGGTTGGGAATGTAAATTCAACTATCAATTATCAGTTATCAGATTGGGGTCATTTATTAGTTGAGTTTGAGACGTAGCACTGCTACGTCTCTACAAAAGTTTTGTGTTTGATCCGAAATTTAGGTAAATATAATTAATAGCTTTATTGAGCAACGTAAAATTTTGAGTTATATTTTGTAATCATGAAAGCCAGAATCGAAAACGATGTAATATATATAAACCACGAAGATATACCGGAATATAAAAAAGGCGGTTCGGTGGTGAGAAATAGTTATTTTTGGGCTTTGCGATCGATTGCGGGGAAAGCTAAACGTTACAGTAATTGGGAGTATGAGAGTGAAGTTTGGTTTGCTTTATCAAGGATGTTGATGTCTTTTACTGAATCGGGATATTTAGGTTTGAGGGAAACGATGTTAGAATTTCCTCAATCTACAGAAATCCCCAAAATATTTCGAGATGTGGCAACTTGGGAATAGAAAATAATATCAGGTCTTGATTAGTTATTATTCGCTGTTGACTGGTAATTGCTAATGGGTAATGGGTAATTGGTAATTGTTGACTGTTCCCGAACCAACTTTATTATAAGTGTTTAACCGGACATGATATAACTGATGTCAAAAGGAAATAATTTAGATATTAGAATTAAAAAAAACAATAAAAAAACGGGCTGTTGAACCCGTTCTATAAGAGACTAATATAATAACAAAAGCAAAAATCAAAGAAAAACAAACCTTTGACCTTTAACCTTTGACCTTTAACCTAAATTACCGCTTCGCAAATTTCTTCGACATCTTGCGTAAACGAATTGATTGGGGTGTAACTTCTACCAATTCGTCAGGTCCAATGTATTCCAAAGCTCTTTCCAAACTCATATCTATGGGTGCTTGTAATTGAACTAATTCATCACCACTCGCAGCACGATGGTTTGTCAACTGCTTGGTTTTACAAACGTTTAATTCCAAGTCTTGAGGACGATTATTTTCTCCAATAATCATCCCTTTATAAACTTTGGTACCCGGAGTAATAAAGTAAGAACCTCTATCTTCAGCATTTTTCAAAGCGTAGAAAGTCGCAACACCTTCTTCAAAAGATATGAGTACACCGTTACGACGAGCAGAAATTTCGCCAATAATCGGACGGTAATCGAGGAAACTGTGGTTCATGATGCCGTCACCGCGAGTCAGACGCATGAATTCACCACGGAAACCAATCAAACCACGAGCCGGAATGATGAATTCTAATTGCGATCGCCCTGCACCACCCACTTGCATATCCTGCATTTCACCTTTACGCTGTCCGAGTCGTTCGATACAGCCACCAACGGCTTCTTCGGGAACGTCTAAAACCAAAAGCTCGTAAGGTTCACAAGGTTGTCCGTTGACTTCGCGGTAAATTACTTGTGGCTGGGATACCTGAAATTCATATCCTTCGCGACGCATGGTTTCAATTAAAATACCTAGGTGGAGTTCCCCACGTCCGGAAACTCCAAATCTATCGGGAGAATCGGTTTCTTCCACCCGTAAAGCCACATTGGTTTGCAACTCCCGCATCAAACGGTCTCTGATCTGCCGAGAAGTCACGAAATCCCCTTCCTGACCACAGAATGGTGAATCATTCACAGAAAAGGTCATTTGTAAAGTAGGTTCGTCCACTTTAATAAGTGGCAAGGCTTGGGGTTCGTTAGGACAGGTGATGGTTTCTCCAATGTTGGCATCAGCAAAGCCTGCAACCGCCACAAGATTACCGGCGGATGATTTTTCTAATTCCACCCGCGCTAAACCTTCAAATCCCATCAACTTACTAATTTTGGATTTGACAATTTTGCCATCTTCCTTAACCAAAGCCGCTTGTTGTCCGGCATTGATAGTACCGTTGTGAATTCTACCAATAACAATTCGTCCCAGATAATCGGAATAATCCAGAGTTGTGACTTGTAATTGTAACGGTTTATCGGGGTCGCCGACTGGGGGTGGAACGTGACGTAAAATTGCCTCAAACAAAGGCTTCATATCACTGGATTCATCTTCGAGTTCTTTTTTAGCGAAACCCGCTAAACCAGAAGCAAACAAATAGGGGAAATCGCATTGATCATCATCTGCTCCTAATTCCAGGAACAAATCCAATACTTTATCAACTGCGACGTGGGGATCCGCACGGGGACGGTCGATTTTGTTGACTACAACAATCGGACGTAATCCTTTTTCCAACGCTTTCTTCAACACAAAGCGTGTTTGGGGCATGGGACCTTCATTTGCATCCACAATTAGGACACAACCGTCCACCATACCTAATACCCGTTCAACTTCTCCACCGAAATCAGCGTGTCCGGGGGTATCAACAATATTAATTAAAGTTTCTTTGTAGCGAACGGCGGTATTTTTGGAAAGAATCGTAATTCCTCGTTCTCTTTCCAAATCGTTTGAATCCATGACGCAATCCGGAACGTCTTCCCCTTCACGGAAAATGCCAGATTGTTTGAGCAGGGAATCAACGAGAGTTGTTTTGCCGTGGTCTACGTGAGCGATAATAGCGACGTTACGGATTGGGAGCGTCATAAGTGCGTCCGATGAACTGCGAATTTTATATTTTAAACTTGTGAAGGTTGTATTAACAGAATTTGGATAAAAATGGTTATTCTGTAAACATCCCTTAATAATTGTATCTTACTCTTCCCGTTTGAAGCGAGTTTTGGTAAAGGAAAATAGTTAGGACCACCGGACTACCGGAGTGAGGAGTTAGGAGTTGGGAGTGAGGAGTTAGGAGTTGGGAGTGAGGAGTTAGGAGTGAGGAGTTAGGAGTTAATTATTTAAACATCTAATTTTTTACTTCTTCTCAATACCCTAAGCCATCCCTTGAGCAACAAATTTCACTAAACGGGCGATCGCAATTTCTACTTCTTCGGCAGAACCCCCCGTTATCAGCTTTCCCGACTGACCAACTTGATTTAAGGTACGGATTAGTATGGCGATCGCCATATCTAATTTCCACTGTAGTTCTGTGCGTGTTTGATCGGGAAGCGCTCGCTGAAGAATATCCAAAAAGCGTTGAGTACTTTCATCAAATTCTTTATTGGCAAGTTGCTGTATCGGCAAAGGTTCCCCACGACAACGCCCCATAAATTGAGCGCGAATCATTCCTGCTTCTCCCATCTGGGAAATAACTCGCAAAGGAGGAGCGAAAAAGGCTTCTAAAATGTTTTCTACTAATGGCGGTTCCGGCAGATTCTCATATTTCGCCAGCTGCTGAAGTTGAAGTTCGATACACTGTCTAGCCACTCTCCGCAAAACGGCAACAAAGAGTTCTTCTTTGGAACCAAAATGGTAATGAACAGCCGCAATATTAACTCCAGCTTCCCGAATCACATTGCGTAAACTTGTCCCAGCGAAGCCTTTTTCTGCAAATAGCCGCTCGGCAATATTAAGTATTTGTTCTTTTGTATCAATTACTATTATGGCATTTTTCATGCTTTAAATCAAACGTTTGAATAATATTTTCTTGCTTTTGCAATAATTCGATTATAACTAGAAACGAAACCAAAATAATATTGGGTTGTCGGGGCGAATACTATGTATGCAGTTTAACTAGTAGACATCTAGTGAAAATGAATGTAGAAACCTAAATACTTAGGCAAAATTAATTGTGGATTTGTCAATTCCGTATAAAGGTTTTAACCAAAGAATAATTAAATTCGGTCGATGTCTAATGTATCAAACGTATGATTGACGAGGATTAAAACGTGTGTTTGAATATTAGATGTGAGAAAACTTATTTATATTTATAAAGATATAAATAGGACTTACGCAACTGGCATATTTTTTCTGTAGGGTGTGTGACGCTGCGAGAATATTTGAACGAAGCAATAAGACTTATAGCGTCACTTAGTCATGATAAACAAGAACATTAGAGATAAATACCATGAACCCAGAATTTAGTCCGCACTCCGAGATATCAAGGGATGATACTCCCTATGAAGAGTACGATTCCCAAGAGTTAGAGAATCTGGATAAACATGATCCGAAGTTACTTCGTTATGGAATATTGGGAGTCCTTGGGTTAATGCTGATTGTAGGTACGGTATTTGCTGGGAATAATCTAACTCAGACAGAATCAGCAACCGAGGAAGTCAACATAGTTCCTCCATTGCCAGTAACCACTTTGGGAGCAAAACCAGTAAAATCCTATCAAGTAATGCGGACTTACACTGGTGAAATTGCGGCAATTCGGACTAGTGAATTAGGATTTGAACGGGGTGGAAAGCTGGTTAATGTTTTTGTTAAAGAGGGCGATCGCGTTACATCGGGACAACCCATTGCCAAGCTGGATGTGAGTAATTTGCAGATGCAAAAGTTGCAGTTAGAAGCTCAACTGGCTCAAGCTACAGCTAGATTAGATGAATTGATCGCAGGTCCGCGTCAGCAAAATATTGCAGTTGCTCGTGCAGCAGTTGATGATATCAAACAACAATTGGAATTGCAGAAAACTAGACTTAATAGACGCAAATATCTCTATGCTCAAGGAGCAATTTCGCGAGAACAGCTTGATGAAATAGCTTTTGGAGAAAAATCCCTAACAGCTCGTTTGCAACAAGCGCAAAGTAATTTAGATGAACTTTTAGCCGGAACCCGTACAGAACAAATAGCAGCACAGCGAGCTGCTGTCAAACAATTAGAAGCGAGTATATCCGACTTACAAATTACAATCGCCAAAAGTACCATTAAGGCTCCATTTGCAAGTATCGTTTCCGCTCGTCTCATCGATGAAGGAACCGTAGTTAATACAGGACAAGCAGTAGTCCGTTTGCTCGAAAACACTAGTCCAGAAGCGAGAATTGGAATCCCGACAACTGTAGCCAATCAATTGCAAATTGGCAGTTCTCAAACGGTGGAAATTAACAATCAGACTTACTCAGCAACAATATCTTCGATACTACCGCAAGTAAACCCTAGCACTCGGACTCAAGTAATTGTACTGAAGCTAGAGCCTTCAGCAATCTCTAAAATTAATCCCGGTCAAACAGTCCGATTAAAACTTACAGATACAATTCCTACCGAAGGGTTTTGGTTGCCTAATAAAGCCTTAACTCAAGGATTACGGGGACTTTGGACTTGTTATGTTTTGACCAAACCAAAAACCGAAAATGCTAATACTACCAAAGATGCATTTGTACTTGAACAGCGCAGCGTAGAAATATTACATCAAGAAAGCGACAGAGTTTTAGTACGCGGTACCTTGCAAGAGGGAGACAGGATTGTTGCCGATGGGATTCATCGTTTAGTTCCTGGTCAAATAGTGCGCCCGATTGACGAGTAGAGGAGGTAGAAAATTCATAAATCCTAATGTCCTATCGGACACGCTATCTCTTTCAGAGACGCTTCGCTAACGCTGCGACTCTGCGGTTATTTTTATCAATAATCTTTCGGTAACAAGAGAGTAAATTCTAATCTAAAATCCAAAATCTAAAATCCAAAATCGATATGGTTCTTCCTTTTTTCCGTAATATCCGCCTGCTAATTCTAAGTATAGTATTAATACTTACTTGGGGTTTCTCAGCGTATCAATCCTTACCACGTCAAGAAGACCCAACGCAAGTTGCGCGGACTGCTGTGATTACAACCTTATTTCCAGGAGCTAGCGCCGAACGTGTAGAAGCCTTGGTAACAGAAGTTATCGAATCAGAAATATCTGAAATCGAAGAAATTACAACTGTCAGTTCTGATTCAAGGGTTGGTTTATCTACAATTTTGGTTGAACTAAAGGATGCTGTAATTGATGCCGAACCAATTTGGACACGGGTGCGGGATCGATTATCAGATGCAACAGTGCAATTCCCACCTGGAGTATTGGCATCAGATTTAGAGCGAGCAGAAACACGAGCTTATGCTGTAATTGCATCTTTGGTTTGGGAAGGGGTTGACGAACCTAACTATGCAATTTTACGCCGCTTTGCCGAAGAACTTGATGTTCAACTTCGAGGAGTAGGGGGAACTGAGAAAGTAGATAAATTTGGCTTTCCTGCGGAAGAAATCACTGTTGAAATTAATCCATCCGATTTAGCAGCAGTGGGATTAAATGCTCAACAATTATCACAACAAATCTTACAAAGTGATGCTAAAACAAGCGCGGGACAACTCCGCAGCCCTGAAAATACTTTAGCGATTGAGGTAGAAGGTGAACTTGATTCAACGGAACGAATTCGTAAAATCCCGATTTCTTCGACTACTAACGGACAGTTTACCCGCTTGGGAGACATTGCCCAAGTTGGTAGAGGTATCAGACAACCAGTCACAGACTTGGCTTTGATTGGTGGTAAGCCAGGGGTAGCCTTGGGAGTGCTGATGGAATCTGGAAATCGAATTGATTTATGGGCGGAAAAAATTCATTCTTTATTAGATGATTTTCGGACGCGGTTGCCAAATGGGATTAAATTAGAAGTGATTTTTGACCAAAGTAGCTATGTAGAAACACGTTTGGATGACCTGATATCTAACTTAATATTTAGTGGCATCCTTGTGGTTGCTGTAACTTTTGTGGGGATGGGTTGGCACTCTTCTCTGATTGTTGGTGCTGCACTACCATTGACGGTATTTGCGGTATTTGGAGAGCTACAAGTATTTAATATTCCCATTCACCAAATGTCAGTTTCGGGGTTAATTATCGCTTTGGGATTGTTAATTGATAACGCAATTATAGTTGTAGATGAGATTCAAGTTGAATTGAAAGCAGGTTTAACACCTAAAGATGCTGTGGTAAAAACAGTTAATTATTTAACAGTTCCTCTGCTAGCATCAAGTTTGACAACTATGATTACCTTTTTACCAATTGGTTTATTACCGGGAGGAGCGGGTGAATTTGTTGGCTCTATTGCTTGGAGCGTAATTATGTCGCTGGTTTCTTCTTTCGCGATATCTTTAACAGTAATTGCAGCACTTGCGGGGCGTTTTCTCAGTCAAAGTGGAATCGAAAAAGAAAGTTCTCACAAAAACCGCAAATCGCGTAAATCTCTATTATCAAAACTAAAAAATCCTGATGCTTGGTGGAATGGTGGCTTTTCTTCACCTTTCTTAGGTCGAATTTACCGCAAAACTTTAAGTTGGACTACAGCCCAACCTGTAATTGCCATTGTCTTAACATTTGTATTGCCCATAATGGGTTTTATAAATGTAAGTTCCCTACCAGAACAGTTTTTTCCTTCCCTCGATCGCGATCAGTTTCAAATTGAAGTGGAGTTTCCGGCTCAAACTTCTATTGCTCAAACTCGTTCCGATGTACTCCGCGCTCGTCAGTTGATTCTTAAGCAGCCGCAAGTAGAAGAAGTTCACTGGTTTGTGGGCGAAAATGCCCCGAAGTTTTACTATAACTTTACTGGCGGGATACAAAATGCTGCTTACTATGCCCAAGCAATGGTGCAGCTAACATCAGATCAAGGTGTTACCCAACTAATTCGGACTTTACAGCAAGAGTTAGATTTTTCTTTTCCCCAAGCACGGTTTTTAGTCAAACAATTAGAGCAAGGACCACCATTTGCTGCTCCCGTAGAAATGCGACTTTATGGTACCGATATCCAACAATTGCGAATATTAGGCGCTCAAGTCAGGGAAATTTTAACACAGATACCTAATGTGACTCATGTACGGGATGATTTGACCGAAGTTCTGCCCAAATTGGGATTGACTGTAGATGAAGAACAAGCAAGATTAGTAGGACTTGATAATACAGCGATCGCGCAACAGTTACAAAGTTATTTGGAAGGTGCCGTTGGGGGTTCGATTCTTGAAGCTACGGAAAATTTACCAGTAAGAGTCCGGATTGCAAATTCCAACAGAGGAGACTTATCTCAAATTGCTTCTCTCAATTTACAGCCGAATCAACAAGGTGCTGGTTCCGAACTTTCCTTGCGTCCTTTATCAGCGTTGGGGGATTTCAATTTGGTGCCTCAATTAGCCAAAATTTCTCGACGTAACGAACAACGAGTCAATACTGTTCAGGCTTTTATTACTGCCGGAATTTTACCGTCAACGGTTCTGCAAGAATTACAGCAACGTCTTGAAGCAAAAAAATTTGAATCCGAACTTCCTCCAGGGTATAAATACGAGTTTGGCGGCGAACAAGCAAAACGCAGCGATGCAGTAGGTGGTCTTGTGTCAACCGTAGGATTGTTATTCTTAGTGATGATAATTACACTTGTATTATCTCTAGGTTCATTTCGACAAACAGGTATTGTTTTTGCTGTTGGTGTTGGCTCTGTTGGTTACGCTTTATTCGCTTTATGGGCTTTTGGTTCGGTATTCGGATTTATGGCAATTGTCGGCACAATGGGTTTAATTGGGATTGCTATCAACGGTGCCATTATCATTTTGTCAGCATTTAATGAAAACGAAGCAGCGCGGAGCGGTGATGTAAAAGCTGTGCGGGAAGTTGTAGTTAAAGCAACTCGTCACGTATTAACCACAACTATTACTACAATGGTTGGCTTTATCCCGCTAATCACAAGTGGTGGTAGCTTCTGGCAACCTCTAGCAATTGCGATCGCGGGTGGGATTGGTGGTTCTCCGTTTCTGGCACTTTATTTTACCCCTGCTGCTTATTTGTTGGTAAAAAAACGTAGTAAGAATAAGACAAAAGCACGACGACAGCTTCTGCTTCCTCCAGCTGCTTCTTAAGGGGTATGAGATTGATTGCGCTCGTTCAATTAAACGTTTGAAAATTTATCGTCAGGAAATACGGTGAAAACACAACAAATATTTTCTAGTTTTTTGTTCGGTGTAACGTTAGGATTATTAAATACTCAATCTGCTATGGCTAATAGCATTGATTTTAGTCAAATCCACACAATACCGAATTATTCAATCTTTTTGACGTAACTTGATCAGGAAAAATAACTTCAATTTATCGCTATAATTTGGGTGAGATTTGGGATAGCAATTATGTTAGAGTACAACTTATCAAAATATTTACCCTCAGCAGACGAGCTTCCTGACTCCGACGAAACACCCGTGGATAACGAATTGCAAGAATTAATCCCAGGTTTATTAAAGTCTATCTTGTTAATCCTTTGGGCTGAAAGAATGGACTGGTTATTTGCAATTGATATGGGTATCTATTTAGACCCAGATGAGCCACCAATTGTCCCAGATGCTTTTCTTAGTTTGGGTGTAGAGCGGGTTTATGATGAGGAATTGCGTCCTAGTTATGTACTTTGGGATGAAAATGTTGTTCCCATTTTGACATTAGAAATTGTTTCTCAAAATTATCGTAAAGAGTATACAAAAAAACTAGAAGATTACGCACAAATGGGCGTACTTTATTATGTGATTTATTCTTCCCGTCGCCGTCGCAAACCGCGTTTAGAAGTACATAAATTAATTAATGGTAAATATCAGTTACAGCCAGGAAATCCCGTTTGGTTGCCGGAAATTGGCTTAGGAATTGGTTGCGAAAGGGGCAATTACAGTGGAGTCTCACGGGAATGGTTGTATTGGTACAACGAAGCAGGTAAGCGTTACCCAACTCCAAAAGAACAAATTCAACAAGAAGCACAACGCGCAGAACAAGAAGCAGAACGCGCTCGGTTGTTAGCAGAAAAATTGCGGGAATTGGGTGTTGACCCCGACGCGATCGCATAGGTAATATGTAGGTCAATTCTTTGCTATCCACACCAGAAAAGCCAGAATTTGTTCGACTGGAGGTAACGGATAATCATACAAATCGATGGTTAATAACTTGTCTTGTAACTGCATAAAGCGCCATTGTGTACCATTACTCACACAACCATAAATAGTCGGAATCACCTGTCCTTTCATCTGGTTAAACTTTTGTGCTGCTACCATCTCTGCTGCACATTGCCCCAAAGCAACTTTGAGATCGGCTTTTTTTGCCTCTACCAAAATAAAAACTGGTGCTTCAATTTCAATTTGCTCAGTGGATTTGCTCAATAGAAAATCACAAGTACCATTTAGCCCCAGTGTCTCATCAACGGTAAAATCTTCTCCAGAAAAAAAGCTAATTTCTTGGTTTAAAATTTGCCGTACCTCCAACAAAACCGGACTAATAATTAATTCGGAGCGAGCTTTTTCACTTCCCGTTGCAGTTGCTACAGGTAAACTATATTCTAAAAAATTCTTCAGCGTCTCGGAGGGTTTGATCGGTTCCAATTGGGGTAAAAAACGCACACCTTCCTCGGTGACAATTCCAAATGCTTCTTTTACACTTGTCAATGTTTTAAATTGACTGTAAGACACAACCAGACTCCCGATTTCTGTGTTCTTGGCTTCTCCAATTTTAACCTGAGTTTGATGGCAAATCTTTAATTTTGCCTGTTTATAAGAAGTCCGGTTTTAATCACAATTATAGGCGTGTTACCTTTATATCGTAAAAACCCGATTCCTTCGCGAAACCGAGTTAAATTTCCTAAAAATATCAATATTTAAGCGATTCTTAGCAGTCTACGTAAAACTAACTGGTCTTCTGATTTAACTTTAAGACGACCATTTTCTATATCTCGAATCCAACTTTGACTTTTACCCATCAGATTTGCTAGTTCCCTTTGAGAAATACTTAAATTTTTTCTGGCTAAACGGATCTGTTCCCCAAGTAAACCACCTGCTGTTTTAATTGTTCTGCTTTTTTTAGTGGTTTGCTGTTGTTTTTTCCTTGCTGTCAGGTTTGGTTGATCCCATTGCGGAGACATTTCAAAGCATAAAATTCGCGCATTCATCAACATTTTCCATTTACCACGGGGACTAACATCGGTTAAACGTCTTCCTTCAACACCATCGTTAATCCAAAATTCTATGGCTTCGTCTGGATCTTCGGGAATGTCCGCTAATTTAGCCCACAAGGGTTGAATTGCTGCTGGATAACTCACTGGATCGAAAATCGGTTTCATTCCATAATGTGATAGTGTTTCTAAATCACTCTCAAATGTTCGCAGCAGTCGTTTTCTTTCTTCTCTTTGCCTACAAGCAATCGCGACTTTGCGATCGCCATAGGCAACTCGCATTAATGTAGGTATGGTAATGCGTTGTTGTTTACCCATTTTTGTTTTGAACATCAACCACATCATCAATCTGGCTGCACCTTCATGCTGCTGCCATATACTCATAACTGTAGTCAGCAAAGATTTGGGCAAGTTACCATATTGATAAAAGGCTGTACGCTGTTTACAGGCTGCTTTATTTAAAAAATATTTCGCCCAAACACCAGCTTTGATTCTAAATGTTAAACCAATCAGATATTTACACCCTAGTTCGTCTTGTTGGAAATGATGCTGTATTCCCATCAAATCCCACAAGCAAGTTTTTTCAAATGAAATTGGCTCTAAACGTCCTTGTTCTGGTAAATCAATGGAAATAAGTAAGGAACAAGCTTGCTGGACTAAACTTTTCATCAAAGCCAATTTTGTCGTTTTATTCAAATCTTTGCGTTTCTCTAATCCCAAATATTTCTCTATTTGCTTATCATCTACAACAAACTCTTCTTCCCAAGGTTTTTCTGAGAACGTCGCGTAAGCTGCAAAAATTAGATGTACGCAAGCAGCCCGAATATCAAGTTCTTCAACTGCTTCCAAATCTGTTGCAAGTTTGTATGCTTCAGAAGAAGAGTTGATGTGAAAAGCAATTTTTCCTCGTCCCTGATTTATCTGTTTGCTATAGCGGACTTTATCGGTTTCATCAATTTCCCAAGGTAAAGATGTCCTTTGAGACAACACGTTACAAGCTTCCCAAACGGGAATACCCGATGCAAATGGATTACTCTTACCATTAAAAAATAAATCTGAACTAGTCAATTCTCGATCATCAATTTTACACCTTCCTTTTTTTACCTGTAATGGGATTGGGGACTTACTCGGACAAGCTGATACACATTGGGGTTCGGAATAATAACCCTCACAGTTGTTACATAAATGAGGGTCAATCCAATATTCACCATTGTCGATTTTGATAGCACCTGTTGGACACTGAAAACGACATTTATCGCATCCAGCGCAACTGTTATTAGAAATTGTATAAGGCATAATAAGGCTATGTGCCACTTAACTTCTTGCGATGTTTGGCTCAAGTCTTACCTAGATGTGTTTTTTAGATATGCTCACTACCACACTTGACGATAAAAATAAAGGTTTTTTATCGCAATTCTGACTCACATCTATAATATGTACTTCTAACTAAGAATAGGTCTCTTAATTACAAGTATTAACCAGAGCCTATATTTCAAACTTCCTTATTTATAGTTTTCATAAATTTATTAAAAAGTTTTGTTCGTAATGAGCTATGAATGATTTTTTCTATTATTAATAAAAGATTAATCCGTGCCTTTTATATTCAAATCTTCGTGGTTTTTAAACTGTTCTCGAAGAACAAATCAATTACTAATAATATCTGGTTTTTTCAAAGCTATTTTCAAAAATATTTTTGTCTATTCACTATCTTAACATACTCTTCACATAAATTTCATAATTTTAGTTTTTTTTTATTTTTTCAAAAATAACTATTTACAAAAATTTGTTAATTAACAGTATTTTCTACAATTAGTTGTGTAGCAAATGAAATTACCGATTCAGATAGTTAATCGAAAAAAAATATTAGATTAAAACATTCAAGTTTAACCTGAACTTGATGATATCTGCTTAATTGTAGTTAACATAACTAGTAAGAATATAAGTAAATGTAATCCGAACACTTTTGTTACTCCAATAAAAGGTTAAAAAATATTTTGTATATATATAGACAATTTTTTTTTAATTTATTTTTGTGCTTTCTTGAAAAAGAATCTCATTGATTAACTGAATGTTGACATATTGAATTGCGTATACTAAGTTTGATTTGCTTCTAATTATTGATAATAAATAAGAGAGTTATTCTAAAAAATTAATTTATATATTTTAGCTACAGAAGAAAGTTGAAATACCCAAAATGCTTAATTAATAAGAGTTTATCGGGTTGATCAAACCAAATTATTTAATAATAAATTGCAATAGACAAACATAAAAAGTATTCATGTTGATACTTTGATCTTTTCAAATTAAAAGTAATATATATGATTTAAATCATTTGATTATCGCAATATGAAAATAGCTAAATTTGGTTTAAGATTAAGAAGAAAGCTACAAGTAATGTAAGCATATCTATTATTAACAGGTTCAATTATGGCAGTACTAACAGGTTTGACCGCAGGTGGTAAAACGTGGACACCCAAATTTGTGCAAGAAATTGATAAAGACAAATGCATCGGTTGCGGTAGATGCTTTAAAGTTTGTGGACACAACGTATTATCTTTAATGGCAATGAACGAAGAAGGTGAATTTGTAGAAGACGAAGACGACGATGAAATTGAAAAGAAAGTAATGGTTGTTGCTCAAGCAGATAATTGCATTGGCTGTGAAGCTTGTTCTAAAATTTGTCCCAAAGACTGCTATACCCACGTTGCAATAGATAATTAGGTATTAAAAAATAAGCCTTTCTAGGAGAGCAACTAGTAAATAGCATTGAATAAATTAGTAGAGGGGAATCTCTTATATCCTAGCGGCGAATAATAAGTTCGCAGAAGAACAAAATTGTAAATTTCAAATTGTCTAAATTGAACAAATTTAGATTGATGATTAATATAGCCTCATTAATATATTGGAGAATTTATAATTATTCAATTGTCAAAAATACTATAAGTATTGCAACGTAAAATGAATGCAATAAGCAAACTGAAAATCTCATAAAATGGCATTCATTACTAGATTACACCATCGGTTTTATACATCAGGTCACTATGCAACAAATTCCTGTTTCGTTATTAACTTTAGTTGCTGGAGCTTTTGTCACAATTGTAGGTATCTGGGTTAGTCAGACTCATAGTCTATTACCAGTACAAGCATCCCAACAAGCACCTTTAGTAGACGGATTCTTTAATGTCATGTTCGCGATCGCCATTGCTTTGTTTTTGGTGGTTGAAGGAACTATCTTGTTTTTTGCGATTAATTTTCGTCAACGAAAAGGCGATAATACAGACGGACTACCCATTGAAGGTAATGTACCTTTAGAGATATTTTGGACTGCAATTCCGACCATAATAGTTTTTGCTTTGGGTATCTATAGCGTAGACGTTTACAAGCAAATGGGAGGATTTCCGTCATCGAGTTCTACAACAATTGAGGCTCAGAATCATTCTGATTCTAGAAGTGCAATTGCAGCTACTATTAGCGAAGCTCCGAGCATATCCTCAGATACAGCACCGTTTGTCAATCAAAAGATTGGGATTAAAGGTTCACCTCTACAGCAGAATCAAGCAGCAGAAGTAGTTGTAGATGTTACGGGGATGCAGTTTGCTTGGATTTTTAATTATCCCGAAGATAACATCACATCCGGTGAGCTACACGTTCCAGTTGGTGCTGACGTACAATTGAATATTGCAGCAACAGACGTAATTCACTCATTCTGGGTACCGCAATTTCGTTTAAAGCAAGATGCAATCCCCGGTATGACTACCGAATTGCGATTTGTCGCGACTAGACTAGGAACTTACCCTATAGTTTGTACAGAATTGTGCGGTGGTTATCATGGTTCAATGAGAAGTCAAGTAATCGTTGAGACTCCCGAAGAATATCAAAGTTGGTTGCAAGAAAACCGGATTGCACAACAAAACAATGATAAAACTATTGCATTGAACTCAGTAGAATTATCACCATCCGAATACCTTGCTTCTTACAGTTCCGATATCGGTATTAACTCAGCAACTCTTGCTCAAATTGAGAAATAAATTGGGAATAGTTAGGAGTTAGGAGTTAAGAGTTAGGAGTTAGGAGTTAGGAGTTAGGAGTTAATAAGAATTATCGTTCCCCGAACCCCATCTCCTCATATTACAATCCAAAATCTAAAATCCAAAATCTAAAATCGAATGACGCAATTAGAACATTCACAAAATACTACAAATGAAGTGGCTGCTCATGCTCATCCTGAAGCATGGAAATGGTATCACTATTTCACGTTTAATGTAGACCATAAGGTAATTGGTATCCAATACCTAGTCACATCGTTTATTTTTTATCTCATCGGTGGATTGATGGCTGTAGCGATACGTGCCGAATTGGCGACACCGGATGCAGATTTACTCGACCCAAACTTGTATAATGCTTTTCTGACCAATCACGGAACAATCATGATTTTTTTGTGGATGTGTTAGTACCGTGATAAGATTGCCGTGCTGTGATTGACGTACAGGCATGGTTAAGCTGATTATCGGATATTGCCGAGTGAGTAGCAACAAGCAATTCTCGGACGGTCACGCGCTGGAACGATATATTGAATCGTTGGTGCGATTTGGCATACCCGAAAGTTTGATTTACTTTGATGTGGAGTCGGGAATTAGTGACTCACGGACTGGTTTTAACGCTGTTCTTGATTTAGTCAGGTCTGGACAAGTCGCAACGGTTGTTATTCCTAACTTTGACCGATTGACTCGCAGTCCCTTGCAGTGGGAACAAACGCGGGAATTGTTTACTAAGTATGGCGTTCAAATTAAGTTTCTTGAAGACGGGGACTTAGACTTGACCTCCCCGGATGGATTGTTTACCGGGAGGATTAAAGCCGCTTTAGCTGCACAGGTTAGGGATAGAATTCGTTCCCATTCGTTAGCGGGTCATGCTAAGCACAGGGAAAGAAAAGAACCTTATAGACCTATATTTGGGTATATCAAAATTGATGGTGTTATTGTCCCTAATCAAGGAAGGTACCCGCATTCGCGGTTAACTTATTTTGATGTGGCGAGAAAGTTGGTTGATATTTTTCTTGATGCGCGGATATTGAGTGAAACGCTGCAAGTTTTTAAGATGCGATTTTATATGCATCCAGCTAGCTACAACGGGAAAATACACCTCAAATGTCCGTCCTCGTCTACTGGTTTACGCCGTTGGTTGCTAAATGCCCAATTGCGCGGGAAGCTACAGTATTTATCGTTCGGATACAAGACACCTCAGTTAATCGTTGATGGTCAACATCAATCATTGATAACTGATGACGAATGGTTAGATATCAAGTCAATTTTTGATACCAACAATGTTAGAAAGCGGATCAATCCAACACATCTAATCAATCCGTTGACTGGTATTGCCAAGTGTCAAAATTGTGGAGGGGCAATGAGTCAGCGTACTGGTTATAAGCGTATCAGCGGGGAATATGCTATCCGACTTCTGGTTTGTCGGAATGCCCGTAGTCGCAACGGGAATTGTAAACCTGAGTATGCCCGTGGTTATGGTGTCACGATTGAGTTAGCGGAACAAGCTATCCGAGATAAGTTGATAGAAAAAGCGCAACAAATAGCGAGTAAAGTGCCACTGGTTAACAAAATCATCAATCCTGAGATTACAGAATTAAGGCAATCAATCCGGATGCTTGAAGCGATTAATGATGCGGATTTACTAGAAGTTATTGAACGAAAAAAAACGCGGCTGCACTTGCTGATTCAAACTGAGGAAATAAAAACCGTTGAAAGCGGTGAAAGACGAAACTTACTAGTGTCGGTGTCTCACTCAAGTTTTTGGGAGGGGATGTCACCCGGAGACAGGAACCAAGTTTACCAAGAACTGGTATCTGCTGTGTGGTGCGATCGCGGTAAGCTGACTGTTGTCACAAACTTGTAAAAAGTAAGAAACAAGACTAAAACAATACTGAGCAGAAAACTCTCCTTGAATGCCTGAAAGTATTGATATCTCGTTCCGTATCTGGCAACTAGTTGCCAGATGATGGCTGTAATGCCTATTCTGTCGTTGAATCTAGGATGTTAAGAAATCCTAAGTTTGAGTGCTTTTTATAGACCAATACTGAGCAAAATACTTGCTCAGTATATAACTCTGAAGCGATTGATGTATCGGCATTCTGTCAATCGAAACATATTTTTAACTTACTTTTTGCTTACTATCAAGCAAAATGCACCATAACATCTGGTTACGGTGCGTTTGAGGTTTGCAGTGGTGTGGTTAGTGATTGTAATTTGCTTGTTTGACGTTGCTAAGCGCTAATTTTGATATTTCCCGAAAGTCGGTGTCATCACCGTATGGGGCTTTGATGTACTCACTCCCCAAGTAAACACGAGCGAATAAAACCGCGTCATCATCCCCCGGTGAAACTGCAATGGTTAGCGGGTCTATTAATTGACTTGGAGTAAGAGTTGCGATCGCGCTGAGGATGCATTTTGAGAAGTGGCTGTCATAACCGCTTTCTAATAAGTACGTTTTGTCCGCTTGAATTGTGGTTAACAATTTACAAACTTCCTTACCGCGTCGTTCAACTCGTTCAAATTTTAATTGTCGTAAATATCCAGTTAAAGCTGTTTGTTGAATTGGTACTGGTGTACTTCCGTTCGCTAGCGTATACCACAGACAAGCATTAGAACGATTACAGTAAATTCTAGTAACTCCAGCGTCGTCATGAAAGCCAAGACGCGGTTTGTTGAGTACGGATATTAGTTTTACTAAAAGTTGTTCTTGACGAGCAAGACTTGCGATTAATTGTGCTGTTTCAGTTGGTTGATTCATGGTTTTGATTAAATATTAATAACCCCGATAAAAACACCGGGGACAGTTGTTATTTAACTTTTGAACTACTAGAACAAGCGCGATCGCAACCCCTAACTTTGGCATCGTGATAACTACAATCGCCTATGTTTTTAATTTGCTGAGAAGCTTTATAAAAAGGGCATTCAGAACATTTTATAATCATGCTTTTATCTGTAACTTGTTATGTAACTATGATAGCCATTTATCTATGTAACTATCATCAGTTACAGATAAAGATTGTGTAAATAATGTGTAACTCTTTCTTGGTTACATATATATTAGTTACATAGATAAGTTACAGGTAGCGCAATGAGTAAAAAGCAAGTTCCCGTAGTTCAGTCAGGAAAGCTGGAAAGCGGTGTTAAGGTCGGTTCTAAGAATTGGTCTAAAGAGTTAGAGTGTCTTGATTCATTTCGTTATGTTCCTAGCAGTGACAACGCACCATTTACCGTCCGTAGGGAGAGGGGAAAGGGGCAAGTTGATTATTGGTACGGTTACAGAAAGGTATCTGGTAAATTGCACAAAAAATACATAGGTAAGACATCCGACTTAACAATCGAAAAGTTAGAGGAGGTTGCAGCACTTCTAAACATCCCCCCAGAACCGCGTAAGGAGAAACAAGTTACAGACAGTAATTCTGTAACCAATAATGAGTTAGAACGACTGCAACAGCGAGTTAATGAGTTGGAGGTGCAGCTGCTAGAAGCATCAAAAAAGTACAATCCCTGACGGTCGAGTTATCAACCGTGAGGGAGGAAAAGTTACGCACAGAGTTACCCAAACAGTCGGGAATACCTGATTATAAGCAGTTACATAAAAGTTATCTAAACTCGTTACGGTTAGGTACTCAGTCGCCGGAGTATAAGAAAGCTGATAAGCATATTGTCAGGTTTATTGCGTTGATTGAAAAATCACAATAATCCGCTGTTCCTGCTGCTGTTCCGTCAGGAACGGGGTTTGGAACGCTAGGAACGCCGTTGCACAGTACTTACAGTTTCTAGGAACGCTGGAACGTTCCTGCTGGAACGGGTATATTTGAACGGTTTTTTCACTGTTCCAGCGTTCCAAAAACATACCCCTCCGACTCGCTACCATCAATCAGTTCTTGAACAATTAGGAAGCTTAATATTTTTTTCACTTGGCTGCTTGACGGGTTATCTAATTGGTTGCGACTCCATTCCCTTGATTTACGAATAGCGTCAAATTTAACTGGAGGATTTTGACAGTTTTGAATAATGGTAAGCGCTATTTGTGCTTTAACGGGTAAAGGTATTTCTTCAATTTTTTGGGCATTCGTATCAGAATTAAAACTATCTTCTAACTGTTGAATTATTGTTTTTTGCGGTGTTTTTTTGTCTCCGACAATCTCTCCACTATCTCGATTAAAAGAAGAGTAATTTATTAGTTTTGGCATCGAATACCATTGAGCAGTTTTACCGAAGTAAACAGCCCTATTGCATTCACTTTGTTCGACCAATTCTGCTATTTCTTCGGTGTCAAATTTCTTGAACAATGATGCACGTTTCCAGTTGTCAACTACTGACAAATTTGTACTATTAACTAATACTACTGGAGTAAGTTGACTAATGCTTGAAACATCACTACCGTTAGCACCAACAAAGGGAGTTTGAGCCACAAACCAAACATTTTTACCACTACTACCTCCACAAGAAGTAATACCGATTAACTTATCCGTTAGAGCGGTACATTTAGCTGTTTTCAGTCTTGCCCCAATAATAGTCCCCTCGTCGATTACTAATAACGCTCCGTTGTGCTGAACTGCAAAATCATCAAATTCTGATATTGCAGCGTCAAACCATGCTGCTACTGTTTGAGGTTTAGCGCTTTCGCAATGCAGCTTTTTTTCGACATCAACCACACCGTCAAAGTACCCAAACTCCTTATCATCAACTTTCCCGTTGATTAGAAAAATTTTCTTGTCTGGGTGCTTACGCTTCACTTCCCTGAGTGCATTAGCTAATAGCATTCCCTTACCGGAACCACCGATACCAACAATGAAAATATTGCTAACGCGATCGCTCAACTCCGAAATGATATCAATTTGATTATTTTGGGTAGGGTCGTAGAGTTGAGTTTGAGTTGTTGTGTTGTTTGGGAATGGCGTTTGATGGTTTTGATTGAATTCCCGTACAGGCTGCTTATCTTGAATTGGTTGATGGTGATAAGTCTTTAACCAATTTCGCGCAAAACTTGAAACGTTCCAATTGCGCTTAATCGCAAAATCGACTTGCTGTAAAACTTCCTTGTCCCCAAACTGCTTAACAAAACTGCGAAACTCTTGTTCATGTAATAAATGTGCCACACACCCAAAGTCGCGAATAGCCTTTAAATCCTGCCCACTACGCCGTAACCGTTCGTAAGCTGAATAGCAAAGATAACCACCGGCTACGATACCCAACAACTCAAAGCTGAGTGCAAAACCAACACCGCCGGCGACAATACCGCTCAAAATTCTCCACGACGCGCCCGTTTCGACGGCTGCACGTTGTGCTAATTCCTCCCATTCTTCAATCGGACGTAAATCAGCGTCAGGGTTAAACCTAGTCATAAGTTTTGATAGTAAAGAATTGGTAGTAGGGGAGTTGAACCCCTAGAAACAACCGTGCTACCTAGTACCTAGTTAATGTCCTTAATAATTTGCTGCACAACCCCTTGAAGCTTGACCAAAAACTCAACCGCAAACAGCACAATCAAAGATGTACTCAAATTCACAAAATCAATCTTGTCCCATTGTGCGGTTTGGAGGATATATAAGAAATCCCCGAAGTTTCCTTGTATTGGAGGGTAAACCGTTAAAATGAGTAAGAAGTCAATCACATAAACTCCGATTGCAAGTAGTACCAAAAACCTCATGACTTCGGTACTTAAGCTATTACCAAGAAACTTAGCCGCTTTAGTCTCCCAACTATCGTTTGGACTAACGGCATATTTAGCTGCATTACCGTGTTTACCTATCTGGTTGTTTAAAAAACGTCCGTGACCAAACAGTAGTAATGGGAGTATTTCTAATATTTGAAATATTGCCCAAAGCGCGGTACCGAGCGTAAAAGCAAAGAAGTTAGATATAAATTCAATTATTCCCCCAATAATCGGAGTGTTGAATAATATGCCCGCTATTACCGGATAATCAAAACTCGACAAAAACTTGGTGGCGATAACTTCGTAAGGTTTGATGTTTGCAAAGATGAAACTCCCTATTACTAGGGTTATGGATATTTGCAATATTTTTAGGGGTAAGGTCGTCTTGTTGGTGCTAGTTCCCCTAGGGTTATCAGCTGTCGTGCGAAATGGCATGATTAATTAATCCTTGATTACTGGTTGAGAATATTGACTCCCCCGAAAGCGCTTCAAGCGTTCGAGGATAACTTGACGATTACCTGTGAAAGCAAAATGTTGAGGGGTCCCGTCGTTGCTAATCACCGCCGTCATTCCGTGTCCGTCACATATGATAGTTCCGGCAATTAACGGACTGTTGGTGATGCGGTCAAGTATTACGGCTCCTTGTCGGATACCAGAAAAGTAGTGGGTACCATTTTTAAAGTATTGTCCCACAACTGGTAAGCATGATTGATATCGTTTTTCGGCAATGACTGCTTGTTCGCGTTCGAGTTCAAATTGAATCTCTAAATGTCTACGCTGTTGGGTAGCTTGATTAATTTGTTCCTTGTCCGCTTCAATTTGAGCTTGATGCTTTTGGAGTGAAGGAACACTCAACGCGATCGCAATTACACCGCAAAAAATGAAACAACCTTGTACGGGGTTTATGTTAGTTGCTTTCCAAATATCTTGGATATGATTGAATTGGGTTTTATGCATATTATTCGCGTCACTTAACTCCCCACTGCTAGGGGAGTTCTTATTATTTAGAACGGTATGGCATTCATCGGGCATTTCTTGCAATTGCAGTAAAAAGCCTTATCAAAATCAACGTTAGATTTGCATCTACGACAATATTTGCAATCATTCAGCAGCACATCATTTCGATAGCGCCATAAATCAAAAAATCGACCAAAAAATCTAAACATTTCAACTCCAATTATTAGGAACTAAGCGCTTCAAGTAACAGCAATTTTTCGGCATAACTCAACTCATGCAGCCGCTCAACTACTTGCTCGGCTTCGTCTGTTGGTGGTTGACTAGTAGGTTCCTCCATCCATGCTTCATGACCGATACGAGCGATTAACCATAATTTATCAGCTTCACTTAGACTATCTAGCCCGTCTCCCCAAAGTTCCGTCATATCCTTTAAAAGCGGGTTACGAATTACATCCAGCCCAAAATATACAATTGGTTTACTCATCTACTCCTTAATCTTTCTATCAATTCATCACCGAAGTTGAGCAACAAAATACTAAATAATTGACTGCAATTCTTGATACCTGTTTGCTCTAAAATTCGATTTGCAATTTCTGAGTACTTACTTGAAAGTACTACCCGTCGCTGATGACTTCTAACCATATTTTTACGCCTTTAATTGTTGCAGCAGCGCGTTGCCGCGTAAGTTGTGCTGTTTGGGTTGAGAATTAATCTGGTTAGTCACAATTTGTGACTGTTTGGGTTTTTCTGTGCCTATTTGGTCGAGAAAATAATCATTCAATATCAAATTGAGCGCCACAGTTAGAGATATGTGCCGTTTGTTCGCGTATTGTTCCACATAGGGTAAATGTCTCTCAGATAAGCGAAATTTGTAACGTGTTGAAATTGCAGATTCAATTGCTACAGATATACTCCAGTTGTAGGTAATCGAATCTAAAATTAAGTCAGTGACATATTTATTAGAGGTATTCAGCGCTTTTGCAGCACCTAAAATACGCCCCATATTTTGGTGGTTGATTGTTACATAATGCTGCATATTGTAAAGTTTTATATCTGTTAGCTAGTTACCAGATAGATTAATCAATCCTTGAATATTAGCCATTTGAGGGTGTTCGGGAATGTAATACCCGTCTTTGTTGGAAATGCGATCGCGCAACAATTCAGCATTACCACCGACAAACATGATTGTGGCAACGTCCGATAGGTAGTCCCGACAATCCATCATAATTCGGTCAATTAACCTATCAAACCAGTTGTTGAGCAGTGGCTTGAATACTTCTGAAAAATCGTATCGACGACCATAAGTGAAGGAACCATCGGTAATCGCATCCATCACCTTACTGGTGTTAAATGCATAGTTGAAGCTTTGCATCCAGTCGCTGTTGATGATGTCGTTTGCGAGTGAAATACCTCCAATATCAGGTATTGAATTACGGTGCAATATCGTAGCGTCCGGAGTCATTATCAAATAATTAGTGGTTCCCCCTCCAATATCGACACACAAACAATCACCATCATCATCAATTGTTCGAGTCATAAAAGCATTTTTGACTGCAATATCCGACTCTAAAAAAAACTCAATATCAGCAATATTATGTTTGTAAAACCTCCCATTAACGGTAATTTCATGCACTCCAATTAATTGACTGCGTAACCCATCTTCGACCCATTTATCATGTTTGGGCAACAGGTAATTAACTGTGCCATTAAATGATTCTTTCAAGCCACAAAGTAGGTAGGGTAGTACAACTTTAGGGTTGTGCTTTCCGCGCTCCACTATGCTTTGAACATTCTTCTGTTTGGTTGCGTGACACCCCAAAATCAACTTCCTCCCCTGACAAATTACTGTCGGGGAATCATCAGTATTTTTGGTTAACACCGAACGAACGGTAATATCACTTTCAACCGAACGAATGTTTAAAAATTTGTGATTTGTTGATGCGGTAATTGTTGAGTAATTCCCAACATCAGCATAAAGTTTATCCATTTTGAAGAACCCAAAATCTACTAGTAGCAACCTATGAAGGCTGTTGCTAGTAGTCGCTTGGCTTACAGAACTTTTTGAGGGAGTAATAATTCGACTTATTGATATTGCGTCTATTAGCCTCGTCTGTCCGCTTTGCGTGCTTTTGTGTTCGTTACACGGTGATTATAGCACAATGCCATAACTTTATCAGCATAATACTAGCGCTGTTTGGAGAGAATAAGCAGCAAGTCTTGGTATAGCCTTGATTTCGAGGGATTTAAAATTGATTACGCTTGTATAGTAAGGTGATATATTTTGTTTGTATTATGACTACTAGAAAAAAGCGGATTTTATTTCAAGTAGACGACGACATGGATGCAGCGTTAAAAGCTTGTGCTGAAGCTGAGGACAGGTCAGTCAGTAGTTTGATTGTTTCTACTTTGCGAGACTTGTTAGAAAAAAAAGGTTATCTGTCTTCAAAAAAGCCATTGGGGAAAATCGGCGATCGCAAAACTTAAATAAAAATATTTCTATTTCGTCTACACGAAACGGTTATGATACTAGTGAAGACGAAATAGGAGGTGAACTGAAAGTGTTGATTGAGAAATTGCCCCACATTAAAAGGACGGACCCGGAAGCAAGAGTAATTCAAACTTTTCTTAGTCCGGACGAGAAAGCGCGGTTTGAGCAAGTTTGTGGGGACGCGAAGATGTCTCATGTTTTGCGGTGTTTAGCAGTGCAGTTCACAAAATTAAGTGAAGGAGGCGATCGTGATTAACCCCAAATCAATAGATGTAAAGGTTAAAGGTTAAAAGTTAAACTCCCTCCCTTGGCTACCACTAAAAAAGAAAACAAGGAAATACGAGATGACTTGTCACATATGCGACTCAACAACTTGGATTGACGATGATTTACATTGGACGTGGTGCGACAACCCGAAATGCCGAGAACACTTCTACAACAAACAAAAACAAGCGGAATTTCAGCAAGCACTAGCAGCAAGACAATATGATAGACAGTTTGAGGACTACGACGATTGAGCCAATAATTACATCAAAAACACTAACAAATACGGACAGCAAGAATTGCTATTTTGTAACCTATTAAACTATTCATGGTAAAAAGTCAAAACCTCAAACGCAATAATCAGTATTACAACCCTCCATCTGTTAACTAGTTAACAGATAAACCCGTCCATCTGTTAACTAGTTAACAGATAGCTTTCAATATTTGTTACTGTCCAAAATCAGTATCGTCATGCGAACTTTTTTTTAGCTGAGATTTGAATACTCAGCCGATAATCGAAGACTTTGAAATAAAAATTGCAAAATTTTTCAAAACCACAAACCCAGTACGTATAGCAAGTAACAAATAATACAAGTCTTCTTTTTTTTAAATTCTGAAATATAGTTGCAAGTACAATGCTTACAAAATTATGCAATCCGAAAAATGACGGAATTATTCTTGCTTTTCCCCCTGACAACAATGACAGTAAATTAAATTCCGACAAGTTAATAAATTGGATCGACTTTGAGGAAAGTTGCCGAAAATTTTCTCTCCATATCGGACTTGAATTTGAAAAAGACGCTCATCTGATACTACTTACCTGCGAGAAATGGCTTATTGCTCGCCGGTTTTTGATTAAAAAAGAATGGAATAGCAAAACCAAGATTCACCCCAAAAGAAAAGTAGTAAACGAACTTAAGCCATTAGGAGATTTGTTGATAAGTTATTGGAATCTTTGCGAGAGGTGTCACTCCTATTCATCTAATACGGACTTGTCGGTGTTTGCAAATACCGCTGATTTATTTTCGAGGGTTTTTATTGATGTTGTGGCGATCGACTTGGCGCATTGCTTCTACCCTCCCCAAAAATTATATTACGCCAACAAAAAACTCGCGTGGGTGGAAATCGAAAGAGAAAGACTTAGAACAATGAAAAAGTTGAACAACCCATTCTACAAATACGCAGAAGCTATTGGACTTAAGATTTTGATTGATAGCGCGATTAATATAGCTTCCAATTCAGATCAATTTTCAAAGGATTTTTGGAAGCCATATCTCAAAAATTACGGGCAATACATCAAAAGTCTTGAACATGGCGAGTGGAGACGAGTTTATGCCGACAATAATAAATGCTACTTAAAAACAAGCAGTGGAAAGATATTTCTAGGTCAAACCGAAGCCGCCAAAAAAACTCTTTTTTGAAAGCTTTGCAGGGCAAGCGATTCAGACGTTACCACAAACTTTTAAAAAGTACTAAAAGCTGTGGTTAGATACTAATGTCGTTAAAAACGAAAGCCCGCCGGAATAAACCAACGGGCTTTCATAAAAATCTTAAACCTTAAATCCATCATGACACAGTTGAATTCTCCTGGTCAAGTAGGCGCAGTAGGCGCTACTTTCAATCACCCGATTTTATGGGTACAAGATGCGATCGCCGCAAGCAAGCTATCAATACTATTTGATGTCCGGGAATATCAAGAGATTTCGCACCCGGATGCTGCAACCCAGACGGAGCATTACGTCCATGAAGATGCTCAAACACCCGAACACATAATCAAGTTAATCGGCTGGAAACTCCAACAGTCGAAAATAGAGCCAAACATTCACAGCACAAAGCTACCAATAGAATCTTTAGCGACAAGCTCCCGCGCTGCAAAAGAGTTCGTCAGTCAGATAATTGAATTTTCTTTACCATTTAGCGAGTGGTGCGATCGCAATGACCAAACATCACTATCAATCAATCAAGCTTGTGACGTTGCTAAAGTCGCAATATCGCACCTACGGGACCCCCAAAAAAGCATTGAAATACTAAGTTTAGGGAAGCGCTGTAATCAGTCGAGTTGGGACTGGGGTAATTTAATTAAAAAGCTAGAGCAAGATATCGGAAATTCCATAATTTCAATACAACCAGACGAAGATGACAGACTTCGGCTTGCCATTCTTGAGTTGTCGCAAGAACAAGACAGATTTGCTTATGTGCGAAAGCGCGGTCAAGTATGCAGTCATTTCCGCTTGAGTAAAAGTGAAGTCGAGGATCTGATCCAAGAAACTCAAAAAAAGACAACAACCAATACTCTAACGTCGATAACTTTCGATGAGCTACTGGATATTGAGATTCAAGAGTTGGAATGGCTCATACCGGAACTATTACCCGCCGGAGAAATGGTGATTTTGGGGGGTTCTCCGAAGTCAGGTAAAACCTTAATGGCAGTTGATGCAGCGTTCGCGATCGCAACAGGGGAGGATGACTTTTTAGGGCTACGACCTCAGCAGGGTAAAGTACTTTTAATTTCTAATGATGAAAATCAGCGGTCAACAAAGTCAAAACTTCTAAAACGCGGCTTTCGTAAAGGCGACAATCTACAAATAATATTTGACTGGAATATTTCGCGACTCTACGAATTAGAGCGAGTCCTCGACAATTTTCGTCCTGATGTAGTTATCATTGATAGCTTAAAATCGATAACTTCCCACAATTCACAGATATCCGAGAACAGCGCGGAATTCGCCAACAGTCTTTACCTTTTAAAAAATCTTTTTAATCGATATCATACCAGTTCAATTTTGATTCACCACACCAACAAAAATAAGGATGCAATGGGTGTAAATAAATTGCGGGGTAGTACGGCAATAGCTGGTGCAGTGTGGGGTACTTGGCAGCTTGAGCAGATACCATCCCCCGACCCCGACAATCCAGGGAAAATAATTATCGACCCCTCCGACCCCCGCCGCTCCCTAGCCGTACACGCGAGAGATGTTGAGGGACAAATTTTATCAATAGAATTTGACCCCGAAAATAACAGCTACACCCGCACCGATAAAGAAATTTTAAAGGAGCAAGCTACACTTTGCGATCGCATCTTAGGGGTACTCCGAATTAATAGGAGTGGACTAACCGGACGTTCAATTATTGAGTGTTTGGGGATGGACACTGAACAAGGGCGGGGAGTGTACACAATTCTCAATCGAATGGAAAGTAAGAAACTAATATCTACAATCAAATCAACCACCGATAGACGAGTCACGCTTTACACAACAAAAGATAGTCAACACGCAAATGTAACAGATTGTAAATTACTCAACACCAAGGGGGACTCCCTCCCCCCCCCGGTGTGTGTTGACGAAATTGTAAAAATCGCTGAATCGACTACTGCGTATGAATTAAAAAATACTCAACAACAAAATCAAAATACTCAACAACTTACTGAAAATACTCAACAACTTTTCGATACAGACACTACTGATGACTATCTAAATCGCGCTCCTAGTAAGTCATACGCCGATACTCAACAACTTTTTGATGAGGGGGGGGGAGGGAGTGTCAATCAATTGACAGTTTCTAAATCCACTGAGTTACCAGATTTACCAACTCCAAACCTGTTTGCTACAACTTCTGATTTGCAAGTTGATCAAGTTGTCCGGTTCAATCGTTCGGCTGCAAATCCAAGTAGTGCGGCAAGAGTTCCGGAGAATTGTGGTGTTGGGGTGGTTGTCGAAATTGGTTTGTCTGTAATTAAGGTTCGTTGGAATGGTTTGGTTGTCCCGCAATGGCACAAGCCGACCGACTTGCTATTCTGATTGCAGCTAACATTTTTCTCCCAAAAAACCCGCTAATTTAGGTAAAAAAAGCCATGCGACAAGCAATCAAAATCTTGCTGAAACGGTTGAAACAATATGAATCCGAACTTGCCACTCGCGGTACAACAGTACTAGAAGAGCATGAACGACTGAGAAAAGCTGGACTTCTAATTGGGCAGAAAGATGAATAAACCACGGTACTATAAAATCCATGTCTTTTTGTGGATTGTCCCCAGCGCAATTGGTGGTTTTGGTAACTATTTGATACCGCTGATGGTTGGTGCTAGGGATATGGCTTTCCCGAAGCTGAATGCTGTAGCCTTTTGGTTAAATCCACCTGCTGGTGCTTTAGTTTTAGGTAGTTTCTTTTTTGGTGGTTCTCAGTCAGGTTGGACAGCCTATCCACCCTTAAGTTTGGTGACAGCGAATACCGCGCAAAGTATGTGGATTCTCGCTATTGTGTTGGTGGGAAGTTCTTCAATTTTGGGTTCGTTGAACTTTGTTGTTACCATTTGGAAGATGAAAGTTCCTTCGATGAAGTGGGATGAATTACCCTTATTTTGCTGGGCAATTTTAGCTACTTCATTATTGGCATTGGTTTCTACACCAGTTTTAGCTGCTGGTTTAGTATTGTTGTTATTTGATATCAACTTCGGTACTTCTTTCTTTAAACCAGATGCAGGTGGTAATGTAGTTATTTATCAGCATTTATTCTGGTTTTACTCTCATCCAGCAGTTTACTTGATGATTCTGCCTATTTTTGGAATTCTTTCCGAAGTGATTCCAGTTCATGCACGTAAACCAATTTTTGGATATAAAGCAATTGCTTATTCAAGTTTAGCAATTTGCGTTGTGGGTTTGTTTGTCTGGGTTCATCATATGTTTACCAGCGGAACCCCTGGTTGGATGCGGATGTTTTTTACCATCTCCACCCTGATAGTTGCGGTTCCTACAGGAATTAAAATATTTAGTTGGGTAGCAACTCTTTGGCAAGGGAAAATCCGCTATACTAGCGCAATGCTGTTTGCGATCGGCTTGTTGATGATGTTCGTTTTAGGTGGTATTGGCGGCGTGACTTTAGGAACTGCACCATTTGACGGACACGTTCACGATACTTATTATGTAGTCGCGCACTTCCACTACGTTTTATTTGGTGGTTCTGTATTTGGTATTTATGCTGCGATTTACCATTGGTTCCCTAAAATGACGGGAAGGATGATGAATGAAACTTTGGGTAAAATTCACTTTGTCCTCACCTTCATCGGCACCAACTTAACTTTCCTACCCATGCACGAATTGGGTTTACAAGGAATGCCGCGTCGAGTTGCCATGTACGATCCGCAATTTGAAGCCATCAATCAGCTTTGTACCTATGGTGCTTATCTATTAGCAATATCGGTAATTCCGTTCACTCTGAATATTCTTTGGAGTTGGAATGCTGGTGCAAAAGCCGGTGATAATCCTTGGAATGCTTTGACATTGGAATGGACAACCTCTTCCCCACCCGCAATTGAAAACTGGGAAGAATTACCCATCATCACCCACGGTCCTTATGATTACGGTACTGTTACTGAAGGTGAACCTTTAACAACCTCAACAGAAGCAGAAGCAACTGCTTAAATCAATTTTGGATTTTAGATTTGCGTTAGCGAAGCGTGTCCGATAGGACATATTTGGATTTATCCAAGCTGTGATTAATCAAGAAGGTAATCATCTCAGCATCCGAGCCAATTCATTTGTATGTAGGGATAATCTAAAAATCTAAAATCCAATAAAATCCCAAATTTAACAGGTGATAAAAAATGGCGATCGCGACAGAAAAAAGTCCAGCACACCATGAAGAACACGCAGATTTACGAGTTTTGGGATTAATAACTTTCCTAATTTCAGAATCCTTGATGTTTGGCGGATTTTTCGCTACTTACTTGTTCTATCGTGGAACTACTCAAACTTGGCCTCCCGAAGGAACCGAGGTGGAGTTATTGTTACCGACTATTAACACCATCATTTTAGTATCCAGCAGTTTCGTGATTCATTTCGGCGATTCTGCAATTAAAAAGAATGATGTTCAAGGAATGCGGAAATGGTACAAAATTACCGCAATCATGGGAGTAATTTTCTTACTCGGTCAGGTTTATGAGTATCTGACTTTAGGGTATGGATTGAGTACTAATTTATTCTCTAACTGTTTTTACCTGATGACAGGATTCCACGGCTTACACGTGTTTATCGGAGTCCTATTAATTTTAGGTGTATTGTGGCGCTCCCGTCGTCCCGGACATTATAACGAACACAAACACACCGGAATCGAAATGGCAGAAATCTACTGGCACTTTGTAGATATCATTTGGATTATACTCTTCACGCTGCTTTATATTCTTACCAAATTTTGAAAATTGGTAATTGGGAATTGGGAATTGGGAATTGGGAATTGGTAATTGCTAATAATTAAGACTTCTCGATCTCCCCATCCCCTTGTCCCCTTCCCACACTCAACAATCAATCATGCAAAACCAAAAATTCTCTTGGTACCAGGTACCCGAAGATGTCAAACAGCTATTGATATTAGCCGCAGACAATTGGGAAAATACTTCAGAGTCAGAAAAATATATTAATCAAGCTTTAGCTAAAACAGAAAATAATCTAGACGTTTTAATCTCAGCTTATAGATATTTTTATTACAAACAAAACTATCAAATGGCGCTAGAAACAGCGAATAAACTAATAAATCAAGTTAAACTAATAGAGAAATTACCGGATGATTGGCAACAATTAAAACCAGTATTAGCTAAGCGCAAAGAAGAACAAATTATCCGGTTATATTTAAATTGTTATGCTGGTACAGGATTAATTTTAGCTATATTAGGAAAAGCAGAAGAAGCTAAAAATATATGTAATAAAGTAAAAGAAATAGATGATAAAAACGACTTTGGCACTGGCATATTGTTTGATATTTTAACACGTCCACCAGAAGAAGAGGAGTGAAAAGTTAGGAATTAGGAGTTAGGAGTTAGGAGTGATAAGTTAAAAATTAAGATGAATTTATATATCGAATATTTTTCACTGATAACTGTTCACTGATAACTGATAACTGATTTATGCAAGGAAAAGATTGGCTTGTAACCGCAGATGGTAAATATCAAGCTTGTAAATCTGTAAGAATATGGGATTTAATTACTGAAAATTATCGTCTTTATCGGTTTCTCACTCAATTAGAAGATATTCTGATCAAAGAATCAGATGAAAGCGTTTATCTAGCACAAATTAGGCAATTAGTAAGACGATTGCTGGTTAATTCTTATTGGATAAAAACTCAACATCCCGAACCTGATTATCAGACCGGAACTTCTGTTAAACTTTTATATGATGAGTTGGGTTTTCCGTTTACAATTCAAACTGTAACCTTTACACCAAAAACGCAATCTAATATCCATAATCATGGAATTTGGGGAATCGTTGCGGTATTAAAAGGAAAAGAAAAAAATACAATTTGGCAGCGAAATCCTACCGCAGAATATCCAAATAAAATTGCATCTTCAGGAGAAATTATTTTAAATCCTGGGGATATTATTAGTTTCGCTCCGGGTGCAATTCATAGTGTAGAAGCAATCAGTGAGGAACCAACCGTAACTTTTAATTTATACGGTGAAACTACATCAAAAGACCGTTTTGCATTTGATATTGTTCATCATACTGCGAAGAATTTTTGAGGTTAAAGGTCAAAGGTTAAAGGTTGTAAAAAGTAAACTCATAACCACCATCAACTAACAACTAACTACCATCAACTTTCAACTATCAACTAAACTTGGAGATTTTTATGGTAAAAGTAATTTTCTACGAAAAAACTGGCTGTCGAAATAATACTAAACAAAAAACTCTATTAACCGCAGCCGGACATCAAGTTGAAGCCCATAATATATTAGAAGAAAAATGGACTAAAGAACGTTTGCGCTGGTTTTTCGGAAATCGTCCGGTAGCGGAATGGTTCAACCCTTCTGCACCTAAAATTAAATCTGGCGAGATAAATCCGCAACAATTAGATGCTGAAACTGCGATTAATTTAATGTTAGAGGAACCGTTGTTTATTCGTCGTCCTTTAATTCAAGTTGGTTATCGTGGGGAAGTTGGTTTCGATACTCAAGTTATTGATAATTGGATTGGTTTGACACCAAAAGATGAGACTTTGCAAGAAGTCAGTCAAAAGTTGATGAGTCAGGATTTACAAGGTTGTCCAAATAATCATCAGCATCATCATCATTGATGTTGAATAGGGAATAGGTAATAGGTAATTGGTATTTTGAAACCGGATGTCGTAAAGATGTCCGGTTTTTTTTGGGTTTTGTAAGTTGATAGTTATTTAGTAGGTTGGGTTAGACGCACGAAACCCAACATTATCTAGAAGAATAAACAAAATAATTTCAACAAATTCAATATTTAACCAAACAATACGCTTAAACCAAAAATCAATGTTGGGTTACGACGCACGAATATTTTTTGTCAACAACAAATATTATTCGTGCGTCTAACCCAACCTACAAGATTCAAATTTTTCCTTAGTCCTCTTTAGAGGACTTTCGCTATCAGACGGGGTAGATTTCTCAACCAATACTTAATCATTTTGCCAAATTGGCAGTTAATTTTGTCTAAATAATGATAAAATCCTGCTTTTAGTACTTATAATTATTGCTAATCCTTATTAAGCCTATAATCTAAATCCTGACATATGTATTAAAACATACTATAATTCAAGTAAAATTCTGATTATCAGCGAAAGGAGGAATTAAAATAATTCGTAATTACCCGGACGATGACCTACACTGCTTACTAATTACAGGAAATTTGCACCTCTAACTAAGGTTAAACTAATTAATGAATTTATATTGTTAAAATCGAACAACAACTTAAAGAGTGATGATTTGAGTACCAAATAGTGGTATTAATTTATTTGAAACGTTAATTTAATTTTTAAAGTCTACAAACTGTAATTATTACGGTAAATAATGTCAAAATTCCTGGTAATCGGTCAAAATAATCAATTTTAATCAAGTAATTTACCAGCATTATTTGATCACTGCCATCTACCAAAAATCTGGAAAATAATCTCTGCGGGTTGGGGAATAAGTATGAAAAGTGACATAGCAGTAGAGAAATTACGCCGCTATAAGGAGTATGCAGAATCTGTACTTCAAAGTCTAGGGATGGTTTCGGAGAATCCACCACCTCAAGAAGATTGGGTACCCTCTAGTATTCATGATAACATTCAGCGGTTGGTACAGTCTGCTCGTTCGACGGTGGAATTGGCTGCTTCTCCGGTAAAAATCGGGGTGATGGGGGAGTTTAGTAGTGGCAAAACTCTGCTAATTGGTAGTTTAATTGGTTTCGCGGATGCTTTACCTGTGAGCGAAACTCCTTCTACGGGTAATGTGACTGCAATTCATTTGGTACAGCAACCGGAATTGCAGACGACGAAGGTGAGTAAGTTTAGGGTAGAATATCTTTCCCATGAAGGGGTAAAGGAATGTTTGGGTTTTATGCTCAAGGTGGTGGAAGGTAGAGCAAAATCAGCGGAGGTTCCCGCAGCTCCTTTGGCTACTTTGAGAAGTTTATATCCTACCACTTTTGTTGATACTAATGGGATTTTGACTTGGTGCGAACAAGCTTGGAATCAAAGCCAAAGTTTGGAATTGCGATCGCTATTAAGAGAAGTGGTGGTATTTGTTCGTACTTATGCTGCTTATGGTAAAGATATCTGCGGTAAAAGTTACGAAATTGACCATTTAACAGCAAATAAGGGGTTGAGGTTATCTGAACCCCCGATGAATATTTTGGAGTTGAAGTTTCGGGATTTACCCCAGTCTCCAAAGCGTTGGGAAACTTATGTTCAGCCTTCAGCGAGAGATTTACACAATAGTTTTTCGTTGATTCGACGGATAGATATTACGGTTGAGGTAGCAAAACAGATATGGGATTTATCGGGGTTACAAGGGACGAATCAGTTTGTATTGTTGGATTTTCCCGGTTTGGGTGCGGCTGATTCGGGTATCAGGGATACTTTTTTATCGCTGCGGGAATTGACGGAAGTACAAACGATTTTACTGTTGCTCAACGGTAGATATCCGGGGGGAGCTACTGCTGCAAAAATTCGCAGTATGTTGGAACGGGATAAGGGACAAGATTTAAGGGATAGGATTATTGTTGGTGTGGGCAGGTTTAATCAGTTGCCTTTGACGAGTCGGGATATTATCGCCATGGATGAGGTTTTGGAGGAGCCTTTGTTATCCCAAGAAGCTGTTTTAGAAAAGTTGAGAATTTTACATCTGACTCTTGCTAGTGCGAGTAATTTGACTACTGAGAAGAAAAATATCGTTTTATTATCGCAGCTTTACGGATTGACAAAGCAAGCGGAATATTCATCGTTGATACAAGTTTGTTCTCCGGAGTTTTTACCAGATTTAGAAAAGCCGTTAACAGTTGATGAAGTTAATTTGCGGGAGAAATGGGGACGTTTGGGGGAAATGTTACCGACTTCGAGTCCTTTACACAAACAATTGAGCGATTATGCTGAAGATGGGGGAATCAATCGATTGCGATCGCTATTGAAAGACCATGTGGGACAACATGGTATGAAACAATTGGTGGAAGATACTCAAAGAGCTGCGGAGACTGTGTTAAAGGAGCAGAATAATTTGAAAGCTGTGTTGGAAGAAATTCCCGCTTATATTCCGGTGGTGGAAAACCCGGCTTTTTTGGAGTTACGGGAAAAAATTGAGAATTTGGTGACGACATATCGGCAATTTCAGGAAGATTTAGAAAAACAGCCGATGTTAAAGAATCGGACTGGGTTAACTTTGAGTGAGGTTGTTAAGGATGAGTTAACTAATAAGATATTTTTTGAGTGGAGTGAGTGGACTTTATTATTTGACCGCACTAAAAACGGTACTATTAGTTTTACGAAAAGTGAGAGTATCTTTGAGGAAGATGAAGAAGAAGATGCAATTCCTACTCAAAGTGATGATTTCTATAATTCTTTTGTCAAAACTATCAATGAAATGCAATCTTTCGCTCATGAACGAACTGCTGAAACGGTGAAAGATTTATTTAATAAGTTATCTGTTGAAGTACAGTTAGAGCGGAACAAAATTAAAGAAATTGTTCAACCTCAAATGGAACAGCGAATTGAGGAGAAGTTTAGTAAGAGGGAAACTCGTTTATTTCGATATTTATTAAGGGCGATTGATCCGACTAATAAATGGCAAAATTTAATTATTCAGCATAGTGGTTTGGATAGTAGCATAGCGCCTATTAATGCTGATAATTTGTTTCCTTTAGCGAGGAAAGATGCACAACATCAAAAAGGACAAATATTTGATTGGAGTCCGAATAAACAATTTCCTGCACCCCCAAGACCATTTAATCATCAAATCGCTGTTTTACGGTTACGTGATGAAATTACTGCAAGTGCGGGGTTACATTTAATTCAATATGTCAGTGAATTGACTAAACAAGTTAAAGGTTCTTTTTCAATGGCTTTGAAGGAAATTATTGATAGTTTACAAGAACTTTTAAAATCCAAACATGAACCTTTATTAAGATATATTGCTTCGGCGGAAGAAACAACTTCAGCATCGACTCCCGCTTGGTTGGAAACTATGAAGCGAATTACTGTTATTTCTTATCCGGAATAATAATCACAGATTAAATGGATGACGCTGATTTCACTGATGATTCATGATTGACAACTAACTTTCAACTTCTAATTTCTAAACCTCAATCCAAAATAATAATCACGGATTAAATGGATGACGCTGATTTCACGGATGATTCATGATTGACAACTAACTTTCAACTTCTAATTTCTAACTCCTAACTCCTAACTTATTTAAAATGCCTGTAAAAATCGAACTTTTTAGTCGTTATCAATTACGTAGTAAAGAAACCGATTCTTCACTTTTATTATTGCCTGTTATTGAGATAAAACCGGCTGATAGTCCTAATTTTCCCTTTATTTCTTCCATTGAAGTTACAGTTTTGGGAGAACCTGATACATTAGCAAAGGAAATTGAATCGGCTTATAAAAGTGTCAGTTTTAGTACTAATAGATTACTAAAATTAAATTCACCGCAGCGGTTGAGACAAAGTGATTGTATTTGGGATGAATCTTTACCACAAGGAATTAATTTGACTTTGCGGGTAACTGTGGAATATTTTGATTCCGATGATACGGATAAAGCTATTTTATCTGTGAAGAAAACCGCTACGGCTGATTGTAGTATTTGGACTTTTGCTGTGGAAAATGCTCGTTTGAGAAATCTGGAAGCGTCACAAGAACAAGGCGATCGCCATCAAGATATAATTAGCGAAACTCCTATTCTTAATCATTCTTCATCGATTGTTTCGCCAAAATCTGATATAACTTATCCTGGTTGGTTTGCAATCGATTTCGGTACTTCTAATTCGACGGTGACGCTTTATGACCCCAAGGTAATTGTGACTCCTCATACTTTACCGAGCGAACAAGAGGAAAGGTTAAGCGAAAAATTAGCGTTTTGGTTGACGGAACGTCCGGTTGATGAAATACCGGGTATTGGTCGTGATGTTTGGGAAGGTGAGTGGCAAAAGTTATTCTCGCATCTCAGTAAAAACTTGGAGGATTTTAATCCAGCGAATTTACAGCTTTTACGGGGAGAGCAACTTTTAGAAGCGATTCGGGAAATAGAAATCTGTCTGAGCAAGCGTTTGGGATGGTTCCGTCGGGCTGCGAGCAAGCGATTAAATCAAATTTATCATCAAGTTTTTCGAGTTCCGGCTTTGGAATGGCAAAGTTTGTTACCAGTAGAGTTGGATAAAGATCGACGGTTAAATGAAATTCCTTCGGAGTTGGAGGTGACTAATTTAGAACCTTCCTTACCAACTCAAGACCCAGGAAAAGTTAAAGTAATGTTGGGAGAACAAGCATATCAGCACAGATTAGATGCTATCAAACAAGGGGAAAGTATTGATGGTCGTTTTTTGCATTCTCCCAAACGTTATTTTGGTCAAGAACGCAGTTTTGATATAAGTTTGAATGGGAAGGAAGATACAATTCCAGTTAATCAGCTTTTACAAGCTGCTTACGCTCAGTTAATTGAGTTAACTCAGAAATATCGTCAGCGTTATCCAGGTAAATGTAGCGATGGTGAATTTTATCGGGCTGTGTTGACATATCCGACAATTGCTTCTCCATTTATCCGTCGGGAAATCGAAAGTTTAGTTAAGAAGTTGGGTATCGAAGATGTACAAATGGCTTACGATGAAGCAGTATCAGCAGCTATTTTCTTTTTATGGCAGGAATTTGGTGGCGATTTAAATTTAGGGATAGAATCTTTTAAAAGCCGCTGTCGTCGGGATGGTCATAAATGGTGGCAAAATGTTTTAGTGTTGGATATTGGTGGTGGAACTACCGATTTAGCTTTAATTAGATTGACATTAGAAGAAATTGACCCTTTTGAACCTACCGAAGATAAAGGCGACGGTGGTCGTTATTATAAACTTACACCAAAATTGTTGGGTTCCTCCGGTCATTTACAATTGGGTGGGGAACTGATTTCATTGCGATTATTTTTGTTATTAAAAGTTGCGATCGCCGATTGTTTATTAAGTGCGGTTGCGGATGATATTTTACCCAAAGATGCATTGAAAGTCCAGCCGGAAGAGCTAAACGAACGGTTTTTAAGTAATGGTAAATATCGTCAAGGTTCGCTGTTAGCTTGTGTCGATCGCGAAATTCGAGAAGGTGATACCTATAAGGAAGCTTTAAACGATGCAGAAAAAGTCTTACCTACCCGATGGAAAAACAGTTCATCCCGTTCTCAAACATTTTACGACCTTTGGGAACACGCTGAAAATGCTAAACTTGCTTTAGGACAAAAAGGTTCTGTAGTAGATGCAGCAGAAGCAATATTTGTTTTAGATGGACGAAAAATATCGGAATTACTTGCTCAAAACGATATTAAATTACCTACAGATGTAGTTGATCAAATTAGCGTCACTTTAACGGAAGAACAATTTGAAAAAGCCGCTTCTCCGGTAATTCAAGAAGCAATTGGTATCGCTTCCGGATTAATTGAAAATGCTTTTAAATCCAAGTTTGTCAGTGAGATAAATTTGATAAAAACAGATGCAGCACAAGTTAATAAAGAACAAGTAGATTGGTTAATTTTATCGGGTAAAACTTGTAACTTAGAGTTAGTAGAACGGGAACTTTATCGAGTATTTAGTAAATCAGATTACTTTGTCTGGAATGAAGAAAGAGTCACTTTTGAACCAGAATACACCAAATTAGCAACATCTGCCGGAGCTTGTTTTGCTGAAAAACTCCGTCAATTAAGCTTTTCTCCCCAAGAGTCAAAAGATTTGCTGAGAAAAGGCGCAAATCAACTTTATATCGATGTCAAAAATTTATTTTACTTCCTACCTTGCTCCTTCGTGCGAGAAGTAATTGGTGGTAGTCCCGTTCCGATTTTTCACGCTGGACAAGAACTTTATCAACTCAAAGCTGAAGAAGGAATGGCTAAATTACGCAGCGATTGGTTGGGGATGCAATTAACTAATAATATTAGACGACAAGACTTTGAAAAAATGAAGCTGCAACTGTGGGGAAGTTATAACGGTGACGCTTTAATGAAAAAATTAGGAATCACCGAAGATGACTTTAAAAATAATATCAAAGTTCAATTTGAAATCAATCAAAAATTGGATATTGATTTATTACTTTGTCGAGGAATTCCCCATTATTTAATACCCATAAATATCCCCAGTTTAGATGCAGCAAAAGCCATTGGTAATCAAGAATTAATTACCGACGAATCTCAAGTTATTTGCGATATTGCAGTTAATGTAGTTGAAGCCGCAAATGCTTTAAAAACAGATGCACATACAGTATTATTTAAAGCCGGTAAAGATTACAGCAAAGAATTACGAGTATTTCGCTATGAAAACGACACAAACCAACCGCAAACCATCGGTTTAATCTCAGAGCTTCCACCATTTCCAGCCAGCGGAAAACACACATTTTATTTTCAATTTCGCAACCCCCAATCCAACAAATGGGAGCTAATTGGAGAGCTACCCCAACCAATAGTTAATAGCGAATATCCTTGTCGTTACTACGTCACCTTAGATTTTAAAGGAACATTGCGCGTACATCCCTTTGAAGTACCTTATTGGACATCTAATAACCCCGAATTTCTCAAACAAGAAGGATGTATTTTTCGAGATTCATTACAACCACAATCTACCAATGTAGAAGCCGAACGTGACCCCTTTTGTGGTATACATTAATCAGTTATCAGTTAACAGTTATCAGTTATCAGTAGGCTGTATTAGCCCAAAGACTATAATAAACTTAAACGCAAATAAATAGAGTTCAGCTATGCATTCAATTTATCGTATAAATACCAAAGAGTTAGACCGTAGCTTTATTGATGCATTGAAAGTAAGTTACCCCGATAAAGAAATTGAGATTATTGTATACGAAGTTGACGAAACTGCTTACCTTTTATCTTCTGAAGCAAATAAGAAACATTTGTTAAAAGCTATAGAAAATGTTAAAAATAAATCTAATTTGGTTGAAGTAGATATAGAAAATCTCGAATGAATAGAAGAATTGTATTTGAACCAGGTGCATTTGAGGATTTTAACGAGTGGTCTAAATTAGATAAAAAGCTATATAAAAAATGTTGAATTTATTAAAGATATTGACCGTTCTCCTTTCACTGGTTTAGGAAAACCTGAACCATTAAAGCATGAATTAGCTGGCTTTTGATCAAGGAGAATTAATGAATAACATCGTTTAATTTATATTATTAACGATACAGAGATAATTATTACTGCGTGTAAATATCACTATGAATAATAAAAAAGTGACAACTTACAATTGATGATTCGCAAATTTTAGGTGATAATTGTTCATTGACAATTGATGTTTGATTCAATGAAAAATCTTTTCTCAACCCTACTGAAAATCGGCGGAATTACTTTCGCAATAGTAATTTTCACGATAATTATCTTCTATTTCTGGGCTAGTTCTAATGGTTATCCCCGGAATAAGTATGGGGAAATTATAAATTACCCAGCTTCACCACCAAGGAATAAGGATGAATTTACGGTTATTACTTATAATATTGGTTATCTTTCTGGATTAACTAATAATCAAGCCGTCAGCAGGGAAAAAAAGCTGTTTGATGATAATCTGAAAACTGTTATTGAAGGACTCAAACCATTAAATGCTGATTTTATCGGTTTTCAAGAAATTGATTTAGATTCTAAACGTTCATTTAACGTTAATCAAGTTACCGAATTAAGCAAAGCACTTTCGTTTAATCAAGCAGGAATAGCCGTTAATTGGGATAAAAATTACGTTCCATTCCCTTATTTTCCATTTTCCGCTCATTTTGGTAGAATCTTATCCGGACAAGCTATATTAAGTCGCTACCCTATCACCGAGAATAAACGTATAGTTTTAGATAAAGTTGCGAATAAACCTTTTTTCTATAACGCTTTTTATTTAGATAGAGTCGCACAAGTCAGCGAAATTAAAGTTAATAATCGTTCAATTATTCTAATTAACGTACACTTAGAAGCCTTTGATGTACCCACTCGTCGTAAACAAACCGAATATATCCAAAAACTGCTCTCGGAATATGTTGATCAATATCCAGTACTTTTAATCGGTGATTTTAATAGTACAGTTCCTCCCATACCCGAAAATCCGCAACCAACTATAGATATTTTATTAAAAACTGCTGCAATTAAATCGGCTTTTCCACCCGAAGCTTTAAATAATCCGCAAATTGCTACTTTCCCTTCTGATCAACCAATTGTTAAATTCGATTATGTTTTTTATACTCCTAAAAATATAGAAGTAATAGAATGGAGGATAATTGATGAAGTTAAACAAGCTTCTGACCATTTACCTCTGATGGTGAAGTTTCGGTTTAAGGATTAGGAATTGGGTATTATATTTTTATAAATAACATTTTTTAACGCAGAAGAACACAGAGGTTAACCCAGCGAAAAGTTGTATGCGGGGGTTCCCCCCGTTGAGCAAACTTTTCAAGAGAAAGGAACGCAAAGTATTTTTTACTCACATGATTGAATACTTCCAATGTCCAATTTAAACAAGTTATTAAATGTTGAAAATTCAAAGTTAGCTTGGCTACTGCGGTTAAATCTTTTAGGATTGCGAACTGAGTTACAAGAAGCCTTGAAAACAGAAGTTTCTGACTTAGGATATGATATTTGTCGGGATTTTTTGCAGGAATTAGATGTAATTTTAGAAGCTGAATCTCAAAGTCATAAAAGTAATAATACTGAACAAATTCCTTCTTGGGAAGATGTGTTAGAACCAATTGCAAATCAACTTGATCATAACCTCCAATTACTACAAACTCCTATCGAGTTTAAACTCAAACCAATTACCCAAACTTTACTTTCTCATCAAGAATTATCCCAATATATCGGCGAATATCAATTTAATTCTACCGATGATGCTCAATTGTGGAACGAAATTCAACGATTGCTGTTACGGGTTCCTCAAAAACAAGCCGAGATGTTGCGATCGCAAATCCTCAAACAAGTAAATACCTTGGGTGCAGTGGAAGATAAAGTTTCTCTACGACAACTTGCATTTCCTATCTACGAACATATTTACTCTGGGTTGAAAGGTAATATTAAAGCTTCCGGGTTGTGCTTTTCCAATATGGTTAATTTCGACGAACGATTAGAAACTCAAAAAAGCGGTAGTGAACTCGATATTCTCGCTGCTATTGTTTCTACTTGTCTCAAATTTATCGAAGTAGACTCGCATTTACACCATGCTTTAAGAAGTGTTGATCGATTCGGTGTTCGCTCGTTAAACTCAACAGATAAACCTAAATTCATTACCACTTTGATAGAACGTTTTAACCGAGTTAAAATCACTTTTAATACAGACAAATCAATCGCCCTACGTGCTAGATTGGACTTAGATGAAGCCATACACTCATTAATTTATTTACCATGCGTTGATCGCTTTTCTTGGTGGGGAAAACTACAACAAGAAGCACGTCGTACCTTAGAAACAGCCGTACAACAAGCACGTCAAGCAGGATATCACGTCCAGATTCGTCCTTTATGGGGAACCTACGCTGATGTTTACCCCTTCTCAAAGGATGATTTACAAATAGATATCGGTGGTATACCCGGAGAAGTTTCCGCTTGTCTACGAGTTTATGCCAAAATCAATGATGAAACCCTTCCGGGAAGGGTGCTATTTCGTTCATCTTGAAATATTAGTTTATCAAGTTTTGGATTCCAACTAAAATCAAATACTTACGTAAATATATGGATATTTATTAAAACAACAGTATTTAAACTTAGCAGCTTTACTTTGGCTTTGAATAAAATACCTTTAACTTTTAGAGAGTGTTTATTCCTTGCTAACCTATTTATTCCTTTAATCTCTTAAAACTTTTGAGTACTGATTGGGACGGAAACAAATATGTTACTGGTGACAATTCACTCAGAGAATACAATTTCAATTTCGGTGATAAAAGAGTTACACAATTTAATATTACTTTACCTGGAAGTGGTGCGGTTACTGGATTAAATTACTATCGTCAAGTCAAGACTTTGAAAATGGCGACAAGAAAAGTACCAGAACCCACTTCTATCTTAGGCTTAGTTGCAGTCAGCGCAGTTGTTGGTTCTTCTCTCAAGCGTAAATACAAATCTTCAAGTATCTAATTAATTAGTAATTAGAAAAAACTTTTTTAATGCACTGAAATTCCCTCTAAATGGGAATTTTTTGGCTTGCTAACCAACCGCAGCCACTTCCTTACCTAAATCTTGAAACATTGGGGTACTCAAATATCTTTCTCCAAAGGAAGGTTGAATCATCACAATCAAACGTCCCTTATTTTCCGCACGCTTAGCAATTTCAATTGCAGCACATAAAGCTGCACCAGAGGAAATCCCTGATAGTATTCCTTCCTCTTTTGCTAAACGTCTTCCCATCGCGATCGCATCTTCATCACTCACAGCAATTACTTGATCAATCAAATCCTGACGTAAAACTTCTGGAATAAATCCAGCACCAATACCTTGAATTTTATGAGGCCCTGGTTGTCCACCAGCGAGAACAGGACTGTTTTTAGGTTCTACCGCAATTACTTGAAAACTCGACTTACGTTGCTTGATTACTTCGGCAATCCCGGTAATTGTTCCCCCGGTACCAACACCAGCAACGACAAAATCAACTTCTCCATCAGTGTCTTCCCAAATTTCTTCGGCTGTGGTTTGGCGATGAATTTCGGGATTTGCAGGGTTACGGAATTGTTGTAACATATAAGCATTCGGGGTATTAGCGACAATTGCTTCTGCTGTGTTAATTGCTCCGCGCATCCCCTCTTGAGCTGGTGTCAATTCTAAAGAAGCACCATAAGCTTTGAGCATCGCCCGTCTTTCTAAACTCATACTTTCGGGCATTGTTAAAATCAAACGGTAGCCAAGAGCTGCTGCTACCATTGCTAATCCGATTCCCGTGTTACCGGATGTCGGTTCTACTAAAATGCTTTTTCCTGGTTCAATTAATCCTTGTTCTTCGGCTTTTTTGACCATACTGGCTGCAATCCGATCTTTTACCGAAGCTGCTGGATTCATTCCCTCTAATTTCACCACAATTCTGGCAACACATCCGGCTTTTTGAGGAATTTTATTCAGTTCTACTAATGGTGTTCTACCGATAAGTTCTGTGACATTGTGAGCAATTCGCATCTGTTTCAATCCTTTTTTGTATTTTTTTTCAGATACATTTATTCATTTTATATTAATTTTTAAAGCTCAAATATTAATAATTTTAAAGTAATTGGAGAAAAATCTTAGTTATCATCAATAAATTTTAATTATTTGTTTAATTGTTTGTTTAATTATTTGAATTTTTGAATAAAAGCATTTGTAATCGTGGTTAAGAAACATATTTATCTATATATAGATTATCTGATTTTGAGGAAAATTTCAAATTAGAACTATCTTTAATTAGATAATTGATGATAAGTACAGTTATGCAGAAATAATACTAACATTTAAAATTGCTGAGAAGTCCATAAAAAATAGGCTTTATTTCTCTTACCTTAATTCTACCATTGTGATTCAAGTTGATAACTGATAACTGATAACTGTTAACTGATAACTGTCTTTGAGTACAAAAATCATAGACCCCTACTTTAGAAATACTAGCACCCCTACCTAAAAACACTAGAACCTATACCCAAAAGAAATATTAAATCCTTATTGTAATTGAATTGTAAGGCTTGAGTACAAACCTAATTAACTTAATAAATCCAAGGGCGATCGCCATGAGTTCTTACCTGAAGGCTGGCTGATATAACAGCTATAGGATTTACGCAGAGATTCCCCTCTACCCCCCCGTTTTTTCGGGGGGGCTTCTTAAACCCTCTATAAGAAAGTTATGTGTAAATCGTCTTTCTGTACAATCTTAGATATTGATTAGATATTTACGACAGTATACAAAATCTACAGCTATATACTGTTTCATTGGCTTGATGTTACGCAATTAAAAAAAGCCACGATGAAATTAAAACTGATAAATGTATTTGCTGTTTGTTTAATTACTCTAACGGTACTTTTTCCCAGCTTAACGGTATTTGGTTTGGTATGGGAAAAACATCTAAATTTTGTAGAGCAGCAGAATATATCTTTATACAACAAAAGTATAGAAAGTGAATGTTCTGCATTTGAGATACAAACTAATTTTCCTACAAACAATCATGTAAATCTAAACTTATCTAATAACTATCAAATTCGCCATTTGTGGAGATGGCTTTTTTTATTTATACCATTTTGTATGGTAGTTGCAATTTATGTATATGACAGATATTTAGTTTGCCGCGCTCATATGCATCAACAACAAATAGAAATGTTGGAGAAATTATGGCAACAAAGTCTAGAAAAGTAGTAATAAGAGTTAAAAAATATGATGTCTTCCGAACAACGCCAAAATCAGTATTATACTTTAATTGAACAATTATTAAAATGTCCTAACGGTAAAGAACCCGAACTTATAGAAGCTAATTCTGAGCTATTAGATGCAGAATTTATCAAATTAATGATGCAAGTTGCAACATCATTTGCTCATAACGGAAATGAAGATGCAGCGAAGTTTTTAATACACATTGCACGAGAATTATCTAAACAATTAGGATTTTATCCTCAAGTTCCAAAGAAGGAGTAAAAATGCTATTGACGGCAGATGAGGCACAACAAATTGCTTTAGAATTCCTGATTACCGAGTGGAATATATCAGATGAATATCAAGACTGGTTTATAGTAATTGATTGTCGCCTCATTGGTCAAAATTGGTATATTGTCGAAGTTGCTGTCCCAGGATTTCCTGATAGATGGTACTTTCAAGTTTACGATACCGCAGAATGCGACCCCAACTATACATTTATCTCGCCAATTCGCGGTTGTGAAGGATATACCGACCTTACTAGTTTACCTGAATTAATCGCAGAAGTTTTAGTTTGTGAACGTAATTCTCGATAATTTATAACAGTTGACAGTTTACAATTGACAGTTGGCTGTTTCCTAATTACTGTAACTAAATAAAACTATAAAAAATCAACTTTTAATAAATAAAAAATCCTTCATTTGACGGTTGACAGTTGACTATTTCCTAATTAATATAACTAAAGAAAATTACAAAAGAACAAATTTTAATAAATAATAAATCCTTCGATAGTCGTATTTTTTATAAGCCGTATTATGTTATATTAATAATGTTTGATAATCTACAAAAATATGTTGTCGAATGATTAGCGAAGAGACTCTTGCTAAGGAATATATTCGAGTCATTAATGAGTATTATCCAAAAGTAGGAGAGGTACTTGATGGCTGTTATGTGAAAGTAATCACAACTTACTGGGGACGACCTCCTAAGCGCTTACGACATTTAGGGATTTATTGTCCGGAGGACATCATATGTTATGTACAAAGTCATAAACAAATACTTATGGATGTTGCGGAAAATATGGGATTAGTCCAAGTTGTATTTCGCAATGCTTCACGTTTATTGCGAGACCCAATGTCAAAGATAAAGCAATCCGATCCACGTATGTGGCTGGATTTACAATGGGTTTCTAAATAGAACAATTGCTCAGATTTTGATTAGGTGCTAAAATTTAAACTTCGGGGTAATGGTAATAAGAAATTATTCCTTGATAATTTAGTTATTGGTGATAATTGGTGAGATTACTTTGCTATTAAATGACCCGATTTATTCACTAGGAATAATTATCTCTCTAACTCAAAACCGTTTCCAAGTTAACGTAAAACCAAGAAGTTATTGCCCAATTAACCTAACTGAGATTAGATACAAAGGGCTTGTATTATGATGAATAAATCCTTCATTCATGCGGATGATTTGCCACCGAATGAGGTAACAAAAAGTGATAAAATGTTACTTCTAGAACTAGAAAGAAGTACTGGAAAATGTTTCTACGAAACTTGTGACGGTATTACCCAAGCATTACTATCAAATTGTTTTTGGTATCTCACCATTGACACCGAATATCTAACATTAGTGATTCACTGTCCAGATATAATAACTTACTGGCATATAGTGAGTAATATTGTGCAATTAGGGATGAAACTTCAACCCCTTGCTTCGAGTGCGATAATCCGGGTAAATCCCCCTCCTGGTAAAGCAACAACCTTTGAAATTGGTGTCGATGAAGTATCAGCTTTCCGGGATTGGCTGTGATTTTGGTTCTAAATATTCCGAACAAGAAATTGCTTTTCCTCCCGAAGCTTGATCAACCAATGTTCGTAAACGAGATTGACCAAAGCGTCCGATAGTTAACAAATTCTCCGACTTTCCAGCAAACATTTCATCCAAATCGTTCATTGCTAAAGCTGCGATATATCCAGCTTCCTTGACTAATTTTCTCACCCGCTCATCATTTTTACCAGTTGGATAGGTAAAGTAGCGGATTGATATACCCAAATTTTTCTCTAGTAATTCCTTAGACTCTACTATTTCTGGAACAAGTTCTTCATCAGATAACTTAGTTAAATCTGGTGGATGAGTTTTACTGTGAGCGGCTATAGTTACCAAAGAGTCAGCAGCCATAATTTTCAGTTCCTCCCATGTCACATGGGAGCGACCTGTATTAATCCCCATATTTTTGGTATAAACTGAGAAGACTGCCGGATAATTGTACTTTTTAAGTAATGGATAAACATATTCATAATGACCACCGTAACCATCATCAAATGATAGTAAAATCGGCTTTTCTGGTAATGAACTTCCGGTACGTAAATGAATAATTAATTGGTCTAAACTAATTGGAGTTACACCTTTAGATTTGATTAATTCAAAATGAGATTCTAATTCTTCTGGGGTAACATCAAAAAATACTTCTTTTTTCGGCAAAATATCATGATACATTGCTATCGGTACTTTAGATTTTCTCGCTTCGCTGTGAATTTCTGGTAAAGTTACAGCATCCAATGAAAGAGGAACATCAGCATCAGTTTGTGTTTTTACCAACACTTTTTCTTGAGATAAACTTTCCTCATTCCAAGGTTGTAAATTTCTATCTACAGTTTGATATTTTTGACAAAATTGCTCTAAATTTAAAGGAGATACTGTATTTTCTAGAGAAACTGGAGAATCACCTTTATTTTCGCTTTTAGAATAAATATTCAAAGCTAATAAAGCAGTAGAAATTACAAGAATACCCCCGATTAAAGGGATAAATTTGAGTAAATTATTAGATTTTGGTTGCATGGAAGTTAATATGAGTATTTTGTATTATTAATTAATGATTAGATATGCACCACCTGGCGATTGAAATCGCGGCTACACAAGCAAAACCCGCCTGCGCGGGTTGAAGGTGTTTTTTAATAGCTGAATACAGAAAGCTTAAATTTAGGACTTATTAAATACAAGTCCGTAAAATACAAATATCAAGGTTAAAGGTTATAGGTCAAAGGTCAAAGGTTAAAGGTTAAAGTGAATACGACCATTACCAATAACTCAATTAACTGTCAACTGTCAACTGTCCCAGGTCAACTAATTTACGGATACAACTTATCCCCGGTAGCGGAATCAAATAAAAATAATTTTTGCAAATCTAATTGTAAATTCAATTTATCACCAGGACTCAAACGGATATTTCCACTGGTTTGCACGTTTAATATTATTGCAGTACCGAGTACGGTGACGCGAATCAAGGTTTCTCTTCCCAAGGGTTCGACTAATTTCACTTCTACTTGTAAAACCTCGGCTTGAGATTCATTTTGAATTTGGATATCTTCTGGACGAATACCCAAATCAAAAGTTTGTCCTTCTGGTAAACGTAATTTCTCTTTTAAATCGCTGGGAATAGTTAAAATTTGTCCGTTGATATCAAAACCCGCAGCAATACACTTCGCCGGTATAATATTCATCGGTGGATTTCCCAAGAAAGTTGCCACCATCCGATTAATGGGATGAGCGTAAATACTTTGTGGTTCGCCAATTTGCTGAATACGTCCCCCACTCAGCACTACAATTTTATCCGCCAAGGTCATGGCTTCTACTTGGTCATGGGTGACATATACCGTAGTAATACCAATCTCTTGATGTAGCTCTTTCAACTCAGCCCGCGTATCATCTCGTAACTGTGCATCTAAATTTGACAACGGTTCATCTAGTAAAAATACTTGGGGCTGACGAGCGATCGCTCTTCCTAAAGCTACCCGTTGTTGTTGTCCCCCGGAGAGTTGTTTGGGTTTACGATCGAGTAGATGTTCCAAAGATAGCGATCGCGCTACAGTATCGACTCTTTCTCGAATCAATTTCGAGTCAAATTTCCGCATTTTCAGCCCAAAAGCGATATTTTCCGCGACACTCATATGAGGGTAGAGTGCATAATTTTGGAACACCATCGCCACATCTCGCTGTCTTGCGGGGACATTATTCATCAACTTATCCCCAATAAAAAGTTTACCGGATGTAGCAGATTCTAAACCCGCAATAGTCCGTAAAATAGTAGACTTCCCGCATCCCGAAGGACCTACCAAAACCCAAAACTCACCATCGGGAATTGTGAATGTAATGTCATCGATAGCCGTGACGTTGTTAAATTTACGCTTGATACTTTCTAGACTAACTTTTGCCATGTCAATTTTGGGTTTTATACTAGATACGATTGGGAAGTTGATTTTAAAACGCAGAGGAACGCGGAGGTAAACGCTAAGTTACGCAAAGTATTTATTTTAAATTTCCTAACTCCTAACTCCGGTGGTACTAACTCCTAACTTAATCATTTTTCCCAAGCCGGATGAGACAACAAAGAGGAAATTGCTCTGACTCCACGCAATTGATTTGACAAAGGTAAATGACCTTTAGGTGCATCCAAATTCCAGATAAATTCATTGGGATAGCGTGTCCAGTTATTCCCATTTTTCCAACCAATTTTTACCCAGAGGTTTTCCCAATTTTTCCTCAAACCCAACCAGATTTCCCGCTGTACGGAAAAGCCAAATTTACCTTGAGAATGAATTAACCACAAATTATTAATTGTTTGTAAATCGGTGATGGGAAATTTTTCTACTTCGGTAAAATACAGCCATTTTCTTTTTAATGCTTCTTCTCCGGAAAGTTCACACATTTTTTGTAGTGTCAAACGGTCAGCTTCTTGAAACTCTTGGTTTGCTAATAATTTTTGCAGTTGGGTGTAATCGATATTGCAATCCGATTTTAGGGGTACAATTCCTTGGGGAAAATTAATTTGTAAAAATTCTTTAGTTTCGGTAAAATCCGATTGATAAAGAATTTGATAGACCTTACCGTCTACTACATTTGCTGGAACGTCCCGACGCTTCGATAAAAACTCCATCAGCACCTTTAATCCTTCTGTCCCAGAAATGGCGAGTTTTTCCACTAATTCCTGCTGTTTTTTTTCAGACCCTGCGATTAACTGCTTCAATTGGGAGTCGAAATCACTGTTACTAGTGCTGTCTTGAATCATTGGGTCTGTCATGCTTTTAGTCGTAAAACGCAATTCAATTAATCAACAAGGTTTAGGGCTATTTTTATCAAGCAAAGACGGTTTTCAACTTATAGCCAGTTTAGGGAGGAATAATCCTACCTCTCTAACAAATATTATGCTGCTATAGCCTACCTGTATCTTGCTCGTCTAGTGGAATATTTTCTCACGAACTGATAACTTCTGCTCATAACTTTTTCCCAGCCTAGCTTTTTGTTGAGCTATTTGACAATTTTGTTGTATATTCAAGAAATGCACCTCTACATGATTGCATTAACACAGAACTTAAAAATTTCATCAAAAATTGCATCTTAGTTTAATAAAAGCAAGATAAAACAAAATTTGCTAGTCTTTCTAACTCTAAATTTTCTTTCGAGGTAGAAATTGACTAAGCTAAAAATCTTGTTGTTTAATCCCAAAGGAGTGTGTCATGTACGAAAAAATTAAACCCCCCACAAAGGGAGAAAAAATTACTTTTGTCAACGGTGAACCACAAGTTCCTGATAACCCCATTATTCCTTTTATTCGCGGTGATGGTACGGGTATTGATATTTGGCCTGCTACACAAAAAGTTTTGGATGCGGCTGTATCCAAGGCTTATGACGGTAAGCGAAATATTAGCTGGTTTAAAGTTTACGCTGGGGATGAAGCTTGCGATTTATACGGTACATATCAGTATTTACCCGAAGATACTTTGACGGCAATTAAAGAGTATGGGGTTGCTATCAAGGGACCTTTGACAACTCCTATCGGTGGTGGAATTCGTTCTTTAAATGTAGCTTTACGACAAATTTTTCAACTTTACGCCTGTGTGCGTCCCTGTCGGTATTACCCCGGAACTCCTTCTCCTCACAAAAATCCTGAAAAACTTGATGTGATAGTTTATCGTGAAAATACTGAGGATATTTATTTAGGGATTGAATGGAAACAAGGTGATGAAATTGCCAACAAATTGATCAAATTGCTCAACGAAGAATTGATTCCTGCAACTCCCGAACATGGTAAAAAGCAGATTCCTCTAGATTCCGGAATTGGGATTAAACCCATTAGTAAAACTGGTTCCCAGCGTTTGGTACGTCGTGCGATTAAACAAGCTTTGCAATTGCCCGCACATAAGCAGCAGGTGACTTTGGTGCATAAAGGCAACATTATGAAGTATACCGAAGGTGCTTTCCGGGATTGGGGTTATGAATTAGTAACTTCTGAATTTAGAAACTATTGCGTTACCGAAAGGGAATCTTGGATTTTGAGCAACAAGGAAAATAAATCTGATATTTCCCCCGAAGAAAATGCTCGGATGATTGACCCCGGTTACGATTCCCTGACACCGGAGAAGAAAGAGCAAATTGTCAAGGAAGTTGAAACAGTTCTTAACTCAATTTGGGAAACCCACGGGAACGGCAAATGGAAAGAGAAAATTATGGTTAATGACCGCATTGCCGATAGTATTTTCCAACAAATCCAAACCCGTCCCGATGAGTATTCTATTTTGGCAACAATGAACCTTAACGGCGATTATTTATCAGATGCTGCTGCCGCCATCGTTGGGGGCTTAGGAATGGGTCCAGGGGCGAATATTGGCGATAATGCAGCGATATTTGAAGCTACTCATGGTACAGCACCCAAACACGCCGGTTTAGACCGAATTAACCCCGGTTCGGTGATATTATCCGGCGTAATGATGTTGGAATTTATGGGTTGGCAAGAAGCAGCAGACCTAATTAAGAAAGGTTTGGGAAACGCGATCGCGTCTGGTGAAGTTACCTACGATTTAGCACGGTTAATGGAACCGAAAGTAGAACCTTTGAAATGTTCCGAATTTGCCGAAGCGATTATTAAAAGGTTTTAAAAGTTAAGAGTTAGGAGTTAGTACCACCGGAGTTAGGAGTTAAATATGAAGGTAGGGTGTGTTAGCTTGATTGGTAACGCACCTTTTTCTGATAATAAAAATAGTGGCTAAATTTTCGGGTGTATTTACCATGAATATAGTAGGACTACCAACAGCGGAACAGCTAAAAACAAGTTTTTTTCTTAGTACTTCTATAACTAGTATGTACCGATTTATCCAGCACCTCAATCGTTAGAAGATATGAGTTAAGTACTTAAGCAAAATTATTTATATAACTACTACTCAGTTATATTACTGTTCCCTTTTGCCTATTCCCTATTCCCTGCCTAAAAGAAATGTCTAATTAATGAAGGCATAGGTACTTATTTACAAAAAATTATTTTAAAACATAAACCGGAAGCATAAATTAAAATAAATAAAGGATGAAGATTACCAACCGTTAACTTCATCCTTGATATTTATTCACTTAAGATTGAGTCCTCAACGGAACATACTACTAACAGAACTATCCTCGTGAATCCGCCAAATAGTTTCTCCAATCAGATTAGCAACTGAAAGTGTTACTAATTGAGGAAAACGTTTACTCTCATCTAAAGGAATTGTATTAGTCACAATCACTTCTTCAAATAAACCGCTAGCAAGCCTCTCAATTGCCGGTGGAGAAAAAACAGGATGGGTTGCACAAGCATACACCTGACGCGCCCCTTCTTCACGCAGTAAACGCGCTCCTTGAGAGATAGTTCCGGCAGTATCAATCATGTCATCTACCATGATGGCTGTTTTACCTTCAACGTCACCAATCACGTTCAAGACTTCAGCTACATTATGAGCTTGACGACGTTTATCAATAATTGCCAAAGGTGCATCATTCAGCTTTTTCGCAAAGGACCTAGCTCTGGCAACACCACCCACATCCGGGGAAACAACGACAATATCGGACAAGTTTTTACTTGCCAAATATTCCAGAATTACTGGTACGCTGTAAACATGGTCTAAGGGAATATCGAAATAACCCTGTATTTGTGCCGAATGTAAATCCATCGCCAAAATCCGGTTTGCACCTGCTTCGGTAATTAGATTCGCTACCAGTTTGGCTGTAATTGATTCTCGTCCCGCAGTTTTCCGATCAGCACGAGCGTAGCCATAATACGGAATTACTGCTGTTATCTGCCGCGCAGATGCTCGACGACAAGCATCAATCATGACTAACAATTCCATCAAATTGTCGTTCACAGGATGACAAGAGGGCTGGATTAAATAAACATCGCAGCCCCGAATCGATTCTTGTATTTGCACGTAAATTTCGCCATCCGCGAATCTTTTACGAATCATTGGTCCCAAGTCCATGCCCAAATAACGCGCAATTTCTTGAGATAATGGTACATTGGCAGAACCAGAGAACAGTCGCAGACGATGATTATCTGTAGGTCCTGTTGCTGCTGGTTGCATTTTTAAAGTGGCAGTACTCAGCACAGCAGCCCCTTGTTGTGCATTCATGGCAATCCTATTATTAGAGATTTTACTTGTTGAGCTTAAATATTCGCCCATAATTGATTATCATTTCTCCATTCCTCTTTGATTTATATGTTCAGACATCCCCCCATCAAACTATCCATTTTTATAAATTTTCCTTCTTACCGAAGATAAATAAACCATTGTCAGCTTAACTGATATTAATTAGTTTAACCAGACCTATTTGTAGTTTTTTTTTTGCAAAGAAAAATTATATATGAATATTAATTGAGCTTTAACCTCCTATCTTTACAGGTTTTACAAAACTAAAAAAATCGCCTTCAAAGTTAACTTTGGCGTAAAAGTATATTTTTATTTAATTCATATTTCTCTGACTCGTAACTATTTCTAACTAAAAATGCCATCAGACTTTTAATGATTGGTTAATTCACTTAATTATCAACCAATGTATTAATATATGAATATATTTGTGTTTTTGAGTATAACTACTTATATTATATAAATTTTACAATAATTAAATATTTTAGAATATTAATGCTCTTGTTGATCGCCGATCATTTCGGCTTTAATGTTCCAAATATGACAAATTGATCAACATTTCTGGCAGTTATATCCTAGTTGCTTGGTTTTACTCGACTTTAAATATTGTCGTTTTACTTATGTACAAACGTTTGTCAACAGCAGTAAATTCCCAGATTTTCCATGAATACTAGCATTACAGCCAATATTCAAGGGAACCCATACTAAGTTAAGTTGAGTCGAATTAATTGACAAAAATACTTCTATGTGTATATTCTCTGTCTAAAATATATATCTATATTCTATTTTAAAAATAACAAGTGATTATCTTTACCTCTAATTCCCTTAAATTTAATTTTTTCTTAAAAGTAGCTTGTTTATCTTTTGACCGATTCATAAATTAGACAAAATGGTTAAAGGTCAAAGGTTATAACTCCCTACTCCCGAAGGAACTACTCCCGAACGAACTATTTAAACGACATAAAAATTACTAGATTATGCAACCACCAATTAGCACCGACACTGTATTACAAAATCGTTACAAAATCATTAAAATTTTGGGACAAGGGGGATTCGGTAGAACCTATTTAGCGGAAGACCAAAGACGTTTTAACGAACTTTGTGCGATTAAGGAATTGATTCCCAATGCTACAGGTACCTCTGCTTGGGAAAAAGCACAGGAACTTTTTAGTAGAGAAGCGGCTATTTTGTATCAAATTAAGCATCCTCAAATTCCCCAATTTCGGGAAAAGTTTGAACAAGACCAGCGATTATTTTTGGTACAGGATTACGTTGAGGGAAAAACTTACTACGATTTGCTCGAAGAACGTAAAGCTGTAGGTGGTGCTTTTACGGAAGCTGAGGTGTTGCGGTTGATGCGTTCATTGTTGCCCGTATTAGATTATATTCACGGTAAGGGAATCATTCACCGCGATATTTCACCTGATAATATTATCATGCGTGAAAGTGATAAATTGCCGGTTTTAATTGATTTTGGGGTTGTTAAAGAATTAGCTACCCGATTGCGATCGCGATCGACTACTCCTGAAACTTATGTCGGGAAACCAGGTTATTCCCCTAGTGAGCAAATTCAAACGGGTCAAGCTTATCCTAGTAGCGATTTGTATGCTTTAGCGGTGAGTACGATAGTTCTACTTACTGGGAAGGAAACGACGGAGTTATTTGATGACAATCTGTTAAATTGGAATTGGCAACGCTGGGTAACGGTTAATCCCCGATTTGCTCAAATTTTGAATCGAATGTTGAGCCAGAAACCTGGTGGTCGTTATCAAAGTGCTATGGAGGTTTTCGAAGCATTAGATTCTTTAAATCAACCTACGGTTGCTCAACCCGACCTATCGAGAATGCGGACAGTCGCTGTTGGTGGTAAACTTGACCCAGTACAGCCACCTCATCGTCAACCTGACCGGGTGATTCCACCACCACGACAAGATTCGGTTGTAGATAATCCGTTGGCTGTAGGAGCAATCGCTGCGGTTGTGGTAGCATTTGCGGGGTTGGGTTCTTGGGCTTTGGTCAGAACTATTCAAAATGCATCAAATTCTCAAACACAATCACCTCCCCCTCAAACATTTGCTTCACCTTTTCTCACACCAACACCAACACCATTAGATCAACCAGTTGTTTTTAGCAAACGGTTGAATTTAGGACTTTCTAATACAGCCACCATTAGAGGTACATTGAAAGCTAATCAAACTATTCAGTACACTTTTGACGGTCAAGAAGAACAAAGTTTTACAGCAATATTAGTTGAAGAGAATGGTGTTTCTTTATCAGTATTAGGTCCAAATCAAGAGTTAATTGATAATGCAGCCCGGCAGGTAAGTTTTTATGAAGGCAAGTTACCTTTTACTGGTAAATATACTATTGAGTTAAACAATCTTCCCGATATTCAAGAAGCTGAATATATCTTGAGAGTCCGGTTGCGAGAACCAGAATTACCAACACCATCACCAACCCCAACACCAACAGAAGATACTCCGACACCATCAGACGATACTCCGACACCATCAGATGATAACGTTCCAAATTCCGACTCCCCCGGTCTCAATTTACCACCAATTAAAGTTCCCTCTATACTCAAACCAACTCCTTCCGAAGACGAAACAATTAACCCAACTGTGCAACCCACTCCGGAATCTGAGTCGGATTCAACAAGTCCTTGAAATAGAAAGTAATTTCGAGCAAAAAATTAATTTTGGGAGCAACTCCCCGATACGACACATCGCGGACTTTTTCGCTATTTCCCCGTCGTCATGAACTAAGTGAAGTTTTGCAGATTCTGAAACAATTAGGAAAAGTGGTAAGGGAGTGGAATGTTTGAGATTAATTTTATTCACCTCAGCTTGGCGATCGCGAATATCCCCAAATAAACTCCGAATAAATTTATTTGCAGCAATTTTGACATACGGCAGTTATATAATCCCAGCTTTTTCTCAATGTAAATACTATTTTTTGACTTTAATAGTAAAATCCAATACTTAAAAATTTAGTTAATACTCAACAAGCTATATCCACAATCTAATTCAATTTCAATAAATTCAGTTTTTCTCAGTCAAAATACGGTTTTATTATTTTTGAAGTTATACAAAACACCTTTATCACTGAGGAAAAGAGATAAGTCTACATATAAACACCAAAAAAGTTCAGTATTTCGCAATAAAACTTAAACAAAAATCATTTTGTTGAGAATGAAGTCATTATTAATGAGAGTATTTTCATTTATTGAACCAAATTACGTTGTTTTTTAGGTGTCGCCTAAATCACTTTTCATGTAAAATAAAATTTATATACAATCTGTTTGGACGTATTTGTGATTTTTGATATTCTGAAAATTAGATTTAGATAAAATTAAAATGATTTATCTTCAAGATATTTAGGAACGTGTTTCTGAGCTACATATTGAACGGTATCTGAAAGCCATTGATGTTGTTGGGGATTATTGACATGAAAAGCAAAAACCTCTAGGGATGCCATGATAGAAAATCCCTCTGTTATTTGTAGATAATTTGCGGGTAAATTAGGAATTGTTTGATAACCCTCAAAAAAATGAGGTTCTCACTTAAATCAGTGAACAGTGAACAGTTATCAGTCCTGCCCGGTTTCAGTCGGGGATTTAACCCCGACTGAAACACACCACTTGCCGGAAATGGGGGACTCTGACTCCCAATTGATTTACAGTTTTTAACTGATAACTGATAACTGATAACTGTTGAGGAATTAAGATGGTCTATAACTTGTGTTACCCATTTACCTTGTTGATTTTGTACCGGCTCTTACACTACTATATCGATATCACGATGCAAAGCAGTAAGCCATAAAAGTTCTGATTCGATAATCTCTGGTCGTTCCCATCGCTTATCAGTTGACGCTGAGATTAGTTGATGAATACGAACAAGGAAGTTTTCTGTTGTAGTTTCGACAAAAAAGGTGACGTTTTCACTATGACTTAGAAATTGAATTTTTTTGTTAACTAAAGCATATTGATTGAGTACAGTCTTGGTGATGCCTTTGTAAACTTCAATTTGTGACATCTTTTCTTTAAAAAAAAACTATGTTGATAAATAGAAAGCAACAGTAACTTAATACGAAGGAAGAAACAATAGTTAATCTTGTTAATTAATCCAAAATCCAAAATCCGTCTTGGAAAGTTTTGGGGGAAGAGAATCTACGCCCCAAACTTTCCGCAAAATCTAAAATCTAAAATTGCTAAAGACCTTGGAAGAAACAATAGTTAATCTTTTTAATTAATCCAAAATCCAAAATCCAAAATCTAAAATCTAAAATTGCTAAAGACCTTATTTATTACTGGAACTGATACCGAGGTAGGTAAAACCGTTTTTACCACAGCCTTAGCTGCTTATTTACAAAAATATCGTCAAGAGCTAAGTTTAGGCATCATGAAACCGATTCAGTCCGGAATTGGCGATCGCGAAATTTATCAACAGTTATTTTCACTATCGCAATCGGATACTGACATTACACCTGTGTATTTTCAAGCCCCATTAGCCCCACCCATAGCCGCAGCCAAGGAAAATCGTCAGATAGATTTAGGTATAGTTTGGCAAACTTTTACTCAACTACAACAAAGTCACGATTTTCTATTAATAGAAGCTTTGGGCGGTTTAGGTTCCCCAGTCACGGATGAATTTACAGTCGCCGATTTAGCCAGTGAATGGCGTTTACCGACAGTATTAGTTGTACCAATAAAATTGGGCGCGATTTCTCAAGCGGTAGCAAATGTAGCTTTAGCAAAACAAGCAAAAGTACAGCTTATAGGAATTATTTTAAATTCTCAGCAGCCCTTGACACCCGAACAAATTAGCGATTGGACACCAGCAGATTTGATTGAATCCTTAACGAATATTCCCGTTTTAGGTTGTTTACCCTATTTAGAAAACCCTTTAAATTTAGAAGAATTAGCACGAGTCGCATCCGATTTACAATTAGAAAAATTATTTAATTAATAACTTAGGAATGGGGTTGGGGGGAGAGAAAAAGAAATATTTACAATCCAAAATCCAAAATCCAAAATCTAAAATTGTTATGGTTTCTACCTTTCCAAATGCATCTGCGAATTTATCTCACGTTAGACTTGATATTCGTTCGTTACATCCACAAATTATCGAATGGCGCAGGTTAATTCATCAAAAGCCTGAGTTGGGTTTTAAAGAAGAAATTACTAGTAAATTTATTTCCCAAAAGTTAACAGAATGGGGAATTCAACATCAAACTGGTATTGCTCAAACGGGTATTGTTGCTACTATTAATGGTAGTAAACCAGTACAATCCCATCAAGATGATCGAGTATTGGCAATTCGTGCCGATATGGATGCTTTACCCATCCAAGAACTGAACGAGGTGTCTTATTGCTCACAACACCAGGGAATTATGCACGCTTGCGGACATGATGGACATACTGCGATCGCGCTTGGTACGGCAAAATATTTACAACAGCATCGAGATACTTTTCCTGGTACGATTAAAATCATCTTTCAACCTGCTGAAGAAGGACCTGGTGGTGCTAAACCGATGATTGAAGCTGGGGTATTAAAAAATCCCGATGTTGATGCAATTATTGGTCTACACCTATGGAATAATTTGCCTTTGGGTACGGTAGGTGTTCGTGCTGGTGCTTTGATGGCGGCGGTAGAATCATTTCACTGTAGAATTTTGGGTAAAGGTGGACATGGTGCAATGCCTCATCAAACTGTTGATTCGGTGGTTGTTGCTGCTCAAGTTGTCAATGCTTTACAAACTATTGTTGCTCGTAATATCAACCCTATTGATTCGGCTGTCGTCACGGTGGGAGAACTTCATGCAGGAACTAAAGGTAATGTCATTGCCGACACTGCTAGAATGAGCGGTACAGTCAGATATTTTAATCTTGATTTTAAAGGATTTATTCAGCAGCGAGTGGAACAAATAATTGCGGGAATTTGCCAGATTCATGGTGCTAGTTATGACTTAGAATACTTTGAACTTTACCCACCCACAATTAACGATATCCACATGGCTGAATTAGTCAGAAGTGTTGCAGAAAAAGTTGTGGAAACAGATGTGGGAATAGTACCAGAATGTCAAACAATGGGTGGTGAGGATATGTCATTCTTTTTACAGGAAGTTCCCGGTTGTTATTTCTTTTTAGGTTCTGCAAATCCTCAAAAAGACTTAGCTTATCCCCATCATCATCCACGATTCAATTTTGATGAAACAGCATTAGCTATGGGAGTCGAAATTTTTGTCCGTTGTGTGGAACAATATTTTAATAGTTAGGAGTGAGGAGTGAGGAGTTAAGAGTTAATAATTAGGAGTTATAAATTTTTAATTATTTTTCCACCTCTCCTTAAAATTTTAAATACGTATAAATCTAATGATATATACTATACTCATAAGTAAGAATTATTTACTTAATAACGGTAGTTATGCGGCTGTAAATTGAGAAAAATTTTTGTATAACATATTTATAACAGAAGTGTGCAGAGCCTACCGATTAATCTTTAAAAAAAGAATAATAAGTATTTTTATTTAGTAAAAACTACGGATCAGAGCTTTTAATTCCGGAAGTTATTATGCCAATATTGGGTAAGAATTAACCCTTTTATTTAAGAACAACATTGGATTTACAGTAGTTGTTAAAAAATTGGTTTGCACATGATTAAAAAATGATTGTGACATTAAAACAGTTTTTAAAAAGCGGTTTTTTCCAGACCATTTAAAACATTATCATATTTGAATCAGGAATAATTATGCGCTCTAGACTTGAAGCTCCCAGAGCAAACATTACTTTTTGGACTCCTACTAGAATTATCTTTAGTACTATAATTATGAGTTTATTAATAGCGTGTGGTTATTGCACTATATATTCTGTAATGTCTTTATTTCTTAAGCCTGCTGCGGTATTTCCGACATCAATTCCTTGGATTCATAGCGAATCTGAATGCAAGCATACTAATAGAACATGGCAAGATGGTAAATGTTGGGATTATGAACATGATATGACTTTTTGATTTTGATTTTGTCATGTTAAAATTCAATAAAATATTTTATCATGGTTTTGATTAAAAAAACGAAAATTGATAGAAATTAATAGAAATTTAAGATATTAATTGGTAAGCACAAATGGTGGCAAGCACCCTGGTAATTAGAAAAAGAATCTTTGAGAATTGTGGTAGATGAATAGTTTTGGTAAAAGAGCTAGGAGTTAATATTCACCCATAGCCATTTTGTGTAAGTGTGGTTGAAAGTTTTTGGCTCCCTTGAGGATTGTTCCTTCAAGGTTGACATCGTAGCAGTCTGTATAAGAAAGATTTGCAGCAGTTAAATTAGCACCACTAAAATTGGTTTCGTACAAAATGCATGACTGAAAATCGGTTCCCATCAAGTTGGCTCCAGAAAGATTTGCTTCTCTCAAGGAAGCTTTAGAAAAATTAGCAAAATAAACTTCTGCTTGTTGAAGTTTAGCTGCATTCAGGTTTGCTTGTCGCAAATCAGCCCCATTTAGATTTGCTTGCTGTAAGTTGGCTCCAATTAAACCAGTTTCGTACATTTTAGCCTTATCAAGTTTAGCAGATTGCAGGTTAGCTAAAAACAACTTTGCTCCCGCTAAATTAGCAGCTTTGAGATTAGCTCCCATCAAATTAGCTTTATAAAGATTAGCTCCGATTAAATTAGCTGCACGTAAAGAAGCTCCACAAAGGTTAGCATCTCGGAGATTAGCACCATAGAGCAAACCTTTATTTATAATTGAACCGGCTAAATTAGCACCTTTTAAACTTGCTTGTTGCAAATTAACTTGATAAAGGTTCGATTGTGATATTGTCGCACCATCGAGGTTTGCACGATACAAATCAGTTGCTTGTAAACAAGCTCCCGATAAATCGCAGTTACGTAAATCGGCTCGTTGTAGATTGGCATTACTCAAGTCAGCTCCCCTAATTTGAGCATTCCTGAGATTCAGTCTTTTATTCTCAGGATCTTGATTGGCATTTCGTCTACCAATCACAGTCAGTGCTGCTTGAATATCTGTAGGAATTGTTGTGACTTCAGTGCTTGCCTTAAATTTTGTAAACTGGGGAGTAACAGTATGTTCTCTGACAAAAGCTGTCAGAATTTCCATGATTGTCCAATACTCTTGAGTCGATTCTTGAGCAACTCTTTCTAAAGCATAAATAGCTCCAATACGAGTAGCAACACTATCATGTCCCAATTGGGTAATTGCGTTCATAAAACGCTCTGCTAACAGCTTTTTTTGGTTAAGTTCTATATTTTGTTGATTTATTTGGTTATCTTTATAAGCTGCTAGCAAGCTTTTTTCCATAATTATGGTGCGTTTAGCTCCATAATAACCATTGATAATTATTGCCAATCCGAGAAAAAATCCGGTAGAAGTCATTAAAGCCTGACTTTTATATTCGATTTTTTCTTCATTTGACAATCCTTCTATTTTTGAAATCGCTGTGAAAATAACAATTGGTGAAACCGAAAAAAATATTGTAATTCCGATTAACCAATTTGTTAGAGCGTCTGTCTTTTTAGCAGACATAAAAACAGTATTCCTCACAACACAGAATTCTTACGGAAAGGAGTGGGATTAAAGAGTATATCATTTGCCACAAAAATGCAATATCTATCAAAAGTTGCAATCGTTATAGCTGTTGGACAGCTCGCAGATTGTCTCTAATATAATGCCCCAATGATATTCTCTGGCACGGTAAAATTACGTAGATAGTCTCTGAGCGATTGTTCTATAAACATCGCTAATTAACAATTTTAGAAATATTTTATTTTCAATTACAGAGCGTCACGAGTCGCTTTGTTACCGCAAAACTCAGCTTCTCTTAAGTTGGCTCCATCCAAGTTTGTACCGTCGAGGTTCGCTCCCTGCAAATTAGCTAAAAACAAATTAGCATTACGCAAATCAGCATGGGTAAGATTTGCACCACAAAGATTTGCTGCATTTAATATAGCACCACATAAGTTAGCGTGAGTAAAATTTGCATGACAAAGATTTGCTGCACTTAATACTGCACGATTTAAGTTAGCATTTTTTAAATTCGCGTCAATTAGGTTGGCTCGGTACAGAATTGATTGCTGTAAGTTAATTTTTTCTAAGTTGGCTCCCGTCAGATTTGCACCTCTGATATCTACATAACTTAAGTCAATCTTATCTCTACACAAGTATTTATCAATATCCGGATTAGTTATAATTTTTAGCGCAATTTGAATATCGCTATTAATTTCGGTTATCGAATTAATTTCATCATTATTAAATAATTTTAATGACCGATTTTTTTGAATAAAATTACTGAGAATTTGGATAACATTTTGGTATTCCCTAGGATATTCTTCAGCTAGCTCTTGGAAGTTGTTAATGGCAATTAATCTATCTTCTATTTGGGGTTTTTTGATTTTTTTAATGGCGATTTTTAAACGTTGTTTGATAATTTGATTATCTGATGCTCTCATCATTTATATTATTTCCGGTTAAACAGTAATTCAATCAGTTGAAAGCACAGAGTAGGTTAGGGGGGGGATAATAGCTAATCATACACACTTGATTTTAAACTCCGATTAATTGTATAAATCAACAATTATTAATTGATGATTAATCCTCTATATTAATTTAGTTCAAGTTCCCACTGAAAATACTGCGAAAATATAATTATAAACCCCGTAATTATTGATGATAAATTAGATTAACCGTTAAAATAAATATCAGGATAAATATGAAGACTCAAGGGAAAGCAACCGGGGAGTAGTTAGATGTACTATCTTCATTTCAATTTTAGATATTATATTGAGTCATAGATGAAAAATTGGACAAACGTAAAAATATTGTATGTCTTTAAATCCGAAATCTCAAGTTTGTAATCACCGCAGCTAAGTTATTTGAAATCCAAATCAATAAAATGCAACAAAATATACAATACCTCCAAAAAAATCTAGTGTTAATTGGTGGTGGTCATTCTCATGTTATCGCACTAAAAATGCTTGCAATGAATGCTTTGCGGGGAGTTCAGATAACTTTAATTACGGAGTTTAGCGATACTCCTTATTCAGGAATGTTACCTGGACATATTGCGGGATTTTATACTCGTGATGAATGTCATATTGATTTGCGGAAGTTAGCGAATTTTGCTCAAGCACAATTATATATAGATTCTGTAATTGGTATTGATTTACAGAAAAATCAAGTTATTTGTAGAAATCGTCCTCATGTCAGTTTTGATTTATTATCGATTGATATTGGTTCTACTCCGGCAATAATTTCTGTCCCGGGTGCTACAGAATATGCAATCCCTGCGAAACCTGTAGGGAAGTTGTTGGAAAATTGGTATGAGTTGATTAAAAGAATTGAGCAAAATCCTCAAAAGTCTGTGAATATCGGGATTGTTGGTGGTGGTGCTGGGGGTGTAGAATTAGCGCTGTCAATGTGGGGGAATTTAAAGCAATATCATTCTACTAATTTTTCTATTGATTTATTTGGTCGCGATCGCAATTTATTATCCCATCATCATCCTTCTGTAGGGAATTGGTTGAGGAGGGTTTTAATTCAACGTGATGTGAAATTGCATTTGGGTGAGACAGTATGTCAAGTTGCACCTTCGGAGGATATAGAAAGATTTAATGTTGTATGTGAATCGGGGTTGGAGGTAAAATGCGATTATGTATTTTGGGTAACTCAAGCTTCTGCACCGCAATGGTTAGCAGCAACGGGAATTACCACGGATGAACGCGGATTTATTTTAGTTAACGATAAATTACAGTCGGTATCTCATTCCCAGGTGTTTGCTGCTGGAGATATTGCGACGATGAAAAATCATCCTCGTCCGAAAGCAGGAGTTTTTGCAGTACGTCAAGGTAAACCGTTATTTGAGAATTTACGACGCAGTTTGTTGGGAAAAACTCTGAAGAATTATCAACCACAGCAAGATTATTTAAGTTTAATTGGTACTGGGGACAAAATGGCGATCGCAACTCGTGGATGGTTGACTTTACCACCCCATAAATTATTATGGCTTTGGAAGGATTACATTGACCGTAAGTTTATGAAACGGTTTAGTGATTTACCGGAAATCAGCAATGCTAAATTGACAATCCAAAATTTCTTAACTCCTAACTCCTCACTCCTAACTCCTAACTCTTACCTTCCCTGCTCTGGATGTGGTTCTAAAGTTGGTGGTAATATTTTAGAACGAGTTTTACAGCGAATTCAAAAGGAACAAGCTGTTATAGAAACAGAAGATGAAAATAAAGATATTATTATTGGTTTAAAGTACCCTGATGATGCTGCTGTGGTGAAGGTACCCACGGGAAAGGTGATGGTACAGACGATAGATTATTTTACTAGTTTAATTAATGACTCTTATATTTTTGGACAAATCGCTGTTAATCATTGTTTAAGCGATATTTTTGCAATGGGAGCAATTCCTCAAACTGTTTTGGCTTTAGCGACTATTCCCTATGGTACTTCTTCCACAATTGAGGAAACTCTGTTTCAATTATTATCGGGTGCTGTAAAACAGTTAAATCAAGCTGGAGTATCTTTAATTGGTGGACATACTATTCAAGGAGAGTCATTAGCGTTTGGTTTATCCTGTAATGGTTTAGCGGATGAAAATCAACTTTTACGTAAAAGCGGAATGCAGTGCGATCAAGTGTTGATTTTAACGAAAGCTCTGGGTACAGGAACTTTATTTGCTGCCCAAATGCGTCGTCAAGTTAAAGCAGTTTGGATTGATCGAGCTGTAAAATCAATGTTGTTATCAAATCAAGCTGCATCTCTATGTTTTTTACAATATGGTGCAACTGCTTGTACTGATATTACGGGTTTTGGTTTAATTGGTCATTTATTAGAAATGGTCAAAGCTTCTCAAATTGGAGTTACCTTGAAGTTTGATAATATTCCGATTTTGGATGGTGCTAGGGAAACTGTAGAAAAGGGTATTGTAAGTTCGCTTTATCCAGAAAATTCAAAAGCCGCGAGTTATATTACCAATTCACAGGAATTCAAATTTCATTATAATTATCCGTTATTATTTGACCCACAAACTTCCGGGGGTTTATTAGCTTCCGTTAGTCGTGAGCAAGCTGATGATTGTTTGAAAAAGTTGAAAGAATTGGGTTATGAGCAAGCAAGGATTATTGGTCAGGTTGTAAAGGAAGAAGGGATAAAATTGTTTTAGAAACGCCGAGTTTCGCGGAGTTTAAGGATTAATACAACTCCATTCAAAGTTGGTTAAATCTAAATTGTAATTTAGAGAGTTATCAACGTAATCTTTTTTATCAAAACAGAATACATGCGTCAGTCGCCAGAATTCAGTTGGGTATTTTGTGCGACTGGCGGATGAATCAAGGGGTTTAAGACCCCCACTAAATCTTCGATTTAGTGGTCTTCAATCAGTGGCGGGTCTAAATCCCCCACTGATTGATTCTGACTTCTGAATTCTGACTTCTGAATTCTTCTTCACTTAACTTCAACTATTGTCCATAATTTACCACCAGTTATATAAATTTGAGATGGTGGATGATGTTTCGCTTTGTGTTTGCTTATCCAACCGGGTTTATCTCCAGTCGTTTTTATTCTTTCGATTTTAAATGTATTGCAATTTAATCGGTAAACTGGGGTTTCGTTAGGGTTTCTTTCATTTTGATAACCCAAACTGCCGATAATGTAGATGTAATTATCGACTAATGTAGCTATATTCCGTAATTAATGCTGTAATTTTTACAATCATTAATGATATAACACCGGCTTTTTTTCAATAAAAATACTGTTTTATCAGTTTTGATGTGATGCAAAATACTTGCATTTTGGAAGCATTCCCACAAATTTATATTTAATTCCCAAATAAAATTCTTTACGGCAATTTTGACAAATCCAATTTATCTAATATCGGATTCTTCTCGGTTAAAATACGGTTGCATTATTTGAAAGGTGATATGAAATACTTACAACACTGATAAATCATCATAAATCTACATATAAACACGAAAATATTTCAGTATTTCGCAATTAAAATTAACAAAATTTGCCTTTATTAAGAATAAGGTCATTAATAATGCAAATATTTTCATTTATTTAACGAAGTTAACTTGTTTATTAGACGTTATCTAAATCACTTTTAGTGTAAAATAAAAATTATATATAATCTGTCTGGACCTATTTTTTGTTTACTATCTTCTTAATATCAAAAAACTTATTTGAATTATTTAATTGATTTGCGGTTATATTTTGATAAATTATCTTTGATAAAAGTCAAAAAAAATATTTTAAACAACATCGAGTAAGAAGGATTAATCTTGAAGATATTTACGTTAGGTATTGAATACCTGGTTAATTTTGTATTGGCTGTTGTAGTACTAGATGAATATCGCGATATTCATAGGGAAGCAGAGATTAACATGGTTGAGAATTGAGAATTGTTAATTGCGAACTAGTTAACATAAATCTTCCCCCTAGAGATGTAAACTACTTTTACGCAGGTTGATTGAGGTAGTGGGTCTTGGAGAAGTTATTAAAAGTGTCGAGAGTGATTGATGCTTGTAACGAAATCATTGGAAAAATTACCAGTTGGCTGGTGTTAGTCATGGTAATAATCGGTGGATGGAACGTTATAGGTAGATATGTAGGACGTTTAACTGGTAGGAGTTTGAGTTCTAATGCTTATATTGAAGCTCAATGGTACATTTTTAGTTTAATATTTTTTTTCGCTGCTGCTTATGCCCTCAAACATAATGAACACGTGCGAGTTGATGTATTCTACAGTAGATGGAATCCTCGTCGTCAAGCACTGATAGAAATTTTAGGTACTCTATTTTTTTTAATTCCGTTTTGTATTTTAGTTATTTTCTATTCTTGGGAAGCCGTTGTGAATTCCTGGTCAATTTGGGAAGGTTCTTCAGATCCGGATGGTTTACCCAGATATCCAATTAAAACGACAATAATTATTTCTTTTGGATTGCTGATATTACAGGGAATTTCTCAAATTATCAAAAACTTCGCCATTTACAAAGGTTATATACAACTTTCTGAGGAACACCGTCATGATTGATTGGCTTGGACCATTAATGTTTGCCGGTGCTTTGGTTTTATTATCTTTAGGGTATCCGGTAGCGTTTTCTTTGGGTGGAGTAGCGATTCTTTTTGCTTTATTGGGAACCGCATTGGGGGTTTTTGATCTGGAGTTATTCGGGTTAATGCCGTTGCGGATTTTTAGCATCATGAATAATTACACCCTATTAGCTATTCCCTATTTTATTTTTATGGGGTCGATGCTGGAAAAAACGGGTATTGCTGAACGTCTTTTGGAAACCATGGGAATTATTCTTGGACGTTTGCGTGGTGGTTTGGCTTTAGCTGTGGTGATAGTTGGGGCTTTATTGGCAGCTACAACGGGAGTTGTTGCAGCAACAGTAGTCGCAATGGGTTTGATATCTTTACCAATTATGTTGCGCTACGGTTACGATAAAAAGTTAGCTACCGGAGTTATTGCTGCATCGGGAACTTTAGGACAAATAATTCCTCCATCTGTTGTATTGATAGTACTTGCCGACCAATTAAGAATTGGCGATCGCAATATTTCGGTAGGAGATTTATTTATTGGTTCGATAATCCCCGGTTTGATGATGGCTGGTGCTTTTGCTTTATACGTTTTAATCATCGCCTTTTTAAAACCGGAAGTTGCTCCAGCATTACCCCCGGAAGTCAGAAATATTGGTGCAAAGGCATTAACAACGCAAATTTTTCAGGTGATGTTACCACCTTTGATATTGATATTATTAGTATTAGGAAGCATCTTTTTCGGATTCGCTACACCGACAGAAGCGGGAGCGGTAGGCTGTATTGCCACAATAATTCTAGCTACTGCAAATCGTAAACTTACTTTATCAGCTTTGAGTCAAGTTTGTGATTCGACCATGGGAATTACCAGTATGGTGATATTTATTTTATTTGGTTCAACTGCGTTTAGTTTGGTGTTTCGTGGACTGAACGGAGACCAATTTATGGAATCGGTTTTAAGTAATCTACCTGGTGGTCAAGTTGGGTTTTTAATTGTAAGTATGACAGTAGTGTTGTTATTGGGCTTCTTTATTGACTTCTTCGAGATTGCTTTTATTGTCGTACCGTTATTTGTTCCGGTAGCGCAACAGTTGGGTATTGATTTAGTTTGGTATGGGGTGCTTTTGGGAGCGAATTTACAAACTTCTTTTTTAACGCCTCCTTTTGGTTTTGCTTTATTTTACCTTCGTGGAGTTGCACCCAAAGAAGTGAGTACGGCAGATATTTATAAAGGTGTGATTCCGTTTATTTTGATTCAGTTATTTGTATTGGGATTAATTATCGTCTTTCCGGGAATTGTCACCTTTTTACCTTCCTTAATGAAACCAGTTGAGAATTTATAACTGATAACTGATAACTGATAACTATTGATGCTGCAAATTTCTAGAAACGTGATTATTTCTGATAGAGAAATTGAAATTAGTGCAATTCGTTCTCAAGGTGCTGGTGGTCAAAATGTAAATAAGGTTTCGACAGCAATCCATTTACGTTTTGATATTAATGCTTCGTCGTTACCGGATTTTTATAAAGAACAGCTTTTAAAGTTAAATGATAATCGGATTACTCAAGATGGAATTATTGTAATTAAAGCTCAAGAACATAGAAGTCAGTTACAAAATAAAGAAGATGCAATATCTAAGTTAAAACAACTAATTAAAAGTGCTGTTGTAATTAAGAAAAAACGTAAACCGACCAAACCTTCAACAAGTTCGCAAAAAAGACGTGTTGATGCTAAGAAAAAGCGGAGTCAGATTAAATCTGGGAGAAAACAAATTAGTGATGAGTAGATTGTTGTTCAATCTGAGAATTGTGAACGTCATCATTGTTTAGATTTATCACCATATTCTCCTTGCATCGGTGTTAAAGAGTTTTTGCCCGTTTTATATCCCACCACTCAAAGGGTACTCCCTTAAGTGGCGGACTTACGGCAAAATAGTTAAAATTACAACTATAAATATTAAATCCGCTATTATATTGAAAAAGTATTATAAAATATTAAACTACTTGTTTTATGGATATCACAACAACCTTAAACGAAATAGCCGCTTTAAAAGTTGAAGATAGAATTCGTCTCGTTCAAGCAATCTGGGATAGTATTGCAGCAGAACAAGCATATCCCGAACTCACAGACGAACAAAAACAAGAACTCGATCATCGCATTGCTGATAGTGAAGCTAATTCCGATAATGTAATGACATGGGAACAGGTTAGAAATTCTATCCGAAAAACATGAATTATGCATTAGTATTCCGTCCACAAGTTCGTGATGAATTAGACGAAGCGTATAACTGGTACCAAAATCAGCAATCGGGACTTGGTGAAAATTTTTTGGATTGTATTGACGATAAATTAAGTTCTATTTGCTTACTTCCGGAGTCCTATCCCGTTGTTTACCGTGATGTAAGACGAGCAATTGTAAAACGTTTTCCTTATGCAATATACTATCGGATTGTATCAAGTAGAATAATTGTTACGGCAGTTTTTCACAGTAGTAAGAATCCTCAAGGATGGCAGAAGCGGAGTTAGTCATATTGATAATCTACCTACTTATCACCCTAAACAAAACCATTCACAAAGGCGATCGCCATCTGAACTCTCCTATGTTAAAAATAATTACGTAGGGTTTGCGTGCAGCTTCAACTTGAACAAACGGTTGCTCAGACATATTCTCATATCTACAATACTAATAAATGATTTACCAATTATGTGAAGAAAAATCACTATAAATAAAGACAGACCATTTATGACCTGTCTGATAAAAATCAAAAAGAATTACATAATAAACTTAATTACAATTAGATTCGCTTCCAAGTAAAGCAACTGCATGAGGTACTGGACGAGGTATATAACCTACTAAAGATTGTCCTTTGTAAACTAAGGAGGTACTAGCACCCGAATCAAGCATTACAGCATCTTGAATTTCTGCTTTAACTAAGGCTTTCCCAAGAGTTGCAGAGTCAACTTTTTTCGCTGAAATACCAATCATCGGAACTCCTGATTTCTTCATACCCCAAAAAGCTCGTTCCCTTAAAGCATCGGCTCCTTGAAGATAATTAAAGTAATTAGCAGGTTTTGCTTCTCCGTTTTTAACCAGCCAAGCAGCACCCACAAATGCATCGGTAACTCCGGGCATTTCTGCTTGTATACCTTCTAAAGTATTGTGTTTATCAGGTTCAAAAGGGATGTAACTGACTGCATAAGGACTGATTAAAACTAAAGGACGACCTGTTAATTTTTTATTTTCGCCTTTATTTCCAGGGATAAATTTCTTGGTAGAGTAACTGTAAACTGGTCCAATCATCACATTGGAATGGAGGAATTTCAAAGAAAAGAAAGTTCCATCTACCGCAGCGACAGGATTGATTCCACTTCTAGTAACAACTTCTTCTAACTGATAGCGACTATCAGCGTGAATAGTTACAGGTTTACCACCAGAAATCAACACCAAAGGAATGTCATCAATTCTAGTATTAACACGTTCAATCGGACTAGTGAAATTGAATGCTGTTCCTAGGGACAATGTAAATGCTTTTCCCAGAGGAACAACCGCCTGTAAAGGTGATGGTATAGTGGAAAATACATCTAATGCCTCTCGATCAAAGTCACTATTATTGAGATAACCTGATAAAGGTGAAGTAACTGTCTGCATCGCAACTTTTACACCCTGACCCGAATTGCTGACTAAGTTGGATACATTGATAGTGGTTTGGAGCAAATTAGAAATTTGTCTCTGCAAATCGTGATTTTGAATACAAGCATTGCTATTATTAGCAGCTTGAGCAATAGTTTGTGTAGTCGGAAATAATTGTCGAAAACCAAATACACAAATCATTACCAGCACCAGCTTAGTAATAATTTTGTAAGATTTATTTCCGTAACTCAAAGTTAGAAATATATAGCCGAGAACGGGATTTTTAGGTATTAACCTCATACTTCTTTGTCTCAGAAGAATTCGGACTTGTTGTCGTAATTACCCTGGTCTAAAGCGATGGCATTAATACAGTAAAATCTTCAAGTTAAGAATAAATAAACGGTTCTTTAAATATTGTTTTGTTGATACAATTTATTGGTATTATTATCTGTTTTTTTAAGGGAGAGGGAAGAGTAAAAATATGGCATTTTAAATTAGTAATATTTTATTAGTAATATTTTGTTAGTAATATTTTTATTGTTATTTTTGATAATCTAGTTAAATATGCTTAAACTAGAATCGATAAGTTAATAAAATTGATTCAAGAGGAAGTTTAAAAAAAGAATAAAAACTCGATAAAAAGTTTTCCTTGACTCGCAATCAGAATAAATCCTTAACTAAACCTGATTAATTAATTAAGCCTTGATTATCAAAGGAACTACCTAAACAAAATATTTAATTAAATAAATGTTGTACAAATAGTTATTTTAAAACTGAAAAACCCAATATCTGAGAGATACCGGGTTACTTAATTTATATATTTTTGATAACTATTAAAATACTCGATGCTGTAAACTTGGCATTTGACGACGAACTTGCTCAATTCTTGTGGAATTAATTTCTGCGATCGCAACACCTGGTTGTTCACCAGCATCGGCTAAAATCATACCCCAAGGGTCAATAATCATGGCGTGTCCATGAGTTTGACGACGGTGATAATGTACTCCCGTTTGGGCTGGAGCAATAATATAACAAGTATTTTCAATGGCACGAGCTTGTAGTAATATCTGCCAATGGTCTTTACCAGTAAAAGCAGTAAAAGCAGCAGGAACAAACATCACATCAGCACCTTTCTTCGATAGATGTCGATAAACTTCAGGAAACCGAACATCATAACAAACAGAAAGTCCGATATGTCCCAGTGTTTTCGAGAAGTAGACGCTAGGTAGTTCCTTTCCAGCCATTACGGTACTCGATTCCCGATAAGTATTACCGTCAGGGACATTGACATCAAATAAATGTATTTTACGATAACATAACAATTCCTCACCGTTGGCATCGATCAAAGAAGCAGTATTATAAACCTTGTCATTTTCATCGGAAGGAACAGGGAAACCACCACCAATCAGATTAACTTGGTAACGTTGAGCCATTGTTTTGAGAAAAACTTGAGTTTTCTGAGCAATAACTTCAGCTTGTGCCAGTTTATCCTTTTCTTCTCCCATAAAAGAAAAATTCTCTGGTAAACCCACTAATTTTGCACCTTTGTGTACCGCTACATCTATCAATTCCTCAGCCTGTGCCAAATTTTTATCTAAATCCGGTACACTTGTCATCTGAATAGCAGCTGCTAAATAAGAACTCATCGTTGTATTAACCTTACAGAGGATTTACGGACGTTTTTTTGATCGAACTATATATTCAATATTAAAAATCAAAACATAAAATACATTTGGTGTAAAACTCAATCCAATGTCTTTTTTCTCATCACTTATTCTGACTAAAAGCAAGCCTTGTTTATAAATATACACAATATTTTTTTGTGTAGTATAAGGAAAAGAATCGGATTAACCGAATAGCACCTTGAAAGTGAGTATGATATTTCCCGGTAAACATAGGTAAATACCTCAAATGTTTGTCCTAATAAAAGTAATCATATTTATAATTGCAGTAAAACAGAGATGAAAATATGAACATAAATCAAAAAATATTTCAATTTGATTGATTTAAGTATAATTTTTTTAATGTCCGCCAATAACAAGTAAACATGAGTAATATTTTTATCCCGGTTATCCTTGGTACCCCCCGTCAAGGTAGAATGAGTGAACCTGTAGCTAATTTTGTTTATGATAATCAACCATCATATCTCCCCGAATGGGAACTAAGCAAATGGATAAAGAAAAAAAGTTATGAATAATTGAGTTGAATTTATTTTGCTGCTTTTTTATATTCCCTATCCCCTGTTTCCTATTCCCTTTGTTAATAAATAACTAATATGATTGCTCTTGAAGCTTACCAATTAAAAAAAGTTTACCGTTTGAATAATCAAATAGTAGAAGCAGTAAAAAACGTATCTTTAAATATTACATCAGGGGAAGTAGTAGCTTTTTTAGGTCCTAATGGTGCAGGTAAAACCACAACTATTAAAATGATGGCAGGATTAATCAAACCGGATTCTGGTTGGACAAAAATATCCGGAATAAATCCTCATATTAATCCTAGTGCATTAGCAAAAATTGGTGCTGTTTTAGAAGGAAATCGAAACGTTTATTGGAGATTAACTCCTCAAGAAAATTTAGAATATTTCGGAGTATTAAAAGGATTAACTTATCGTCAAGCACGTAAATCAGGAATTGCACTTTTAGAAAGATTTGGGTTACAACATAAACGTCGTACAGCAGTACAGCAACTTTCACGAGGAATGCAGCAAAAACTGGCTTTTGCTGTTGCATTAATTCATCAACCCCAAATATTATTATTAGACGAACCAACTTTAGGACTTGATGTTGAAGCAACGGAAGATGTAAAAGTTTTAATTAGTGAAATTGCGGCATCCGGTTGCGCGATTTTATTAACAACTCACCAACTTGATATTGCTGAACAACTTGCTGATAGAATTGCCATTATTCAAAAGGGTGAAATATTAACTCAATTACCAACTGATGAATTAATTCGTCAGTTTTCTGGTACAGATTATAAAATCGAAATGGAAGTTATATTAGATAAATTTAGAATAACCAAGTTAGAACAAATTGGTATAGAAGTAAAAGATAGTAAAATTATTTATGTCAATCAGCCAAAATTGATTTATCAAGTATTGGATATACTCGAACCTTTAGAATTAAAAGTTGTTGAAAAAGTAGAAGCTGATTTAACTCAAATATTTTTAAAGTTAGTCAAAACAAGTAAAAAATAAAATTTAAAAAGATAAAATTGAAAAAATCTCTATTTTTATTTTGAATTTTAACTTTTAAATTTATAAATTACACAATATGTGACTGAAAATGTTATTTTTGTATAATAGTAGTAATTCATGAATTAGCATTATTTGTATTGAGTTTTGCGTAAGTCATAAAGGAACAAAAATGAACTTACTATTACCTGTTCCCTATTCCCTTCTAACTAACAATGATTGAATTATTTTTTGCTGAATTACGTTGTAGTTGGATACAAATTCGCCGTTATCCAATTGAATCAATAGCACAAATTATTATTACTAGTACGATATTTTATGGACTTTTCTTAGGGGCTGGCTATATTGCGGGTTCAAGTTTTAAATTGGGAGATAGACTCGATTCAATTATTATCAGCTACATACTTTGGATTTTAGTAAACTTTGTAATGGCAAATATCGCTGGTAAATTACAATATGAGGCACAAACTGGTACTTTAGAACAATTATTTCTTTCACGCTATGGTGCAGTAAAAGTGTTTTTAATGCGAGGATTTGCTGATTTAACTTTAGAAATTGTTAAAATCATAATTATTCTGTTTATTATCACTTTACTTACAGGTAGTCGTTTGTTTTTTCCACCAATATTAATTCTGCCTTTTATTACAGTAATACTAGGAGCATATGGTTTTGCTTTTATTGTAGGTGCTTTAGCTTTACTTTTGAAGCGAGTCCAACAATTACTATCTTTGATTCTATTTCCCTTATTATTTATACTCGCTATTCCCACTGAAACTTGGACTGGTACACCCAAATTTTTAGCCCAATTAATACCCATGACTCCAGGTAGTGGTTTATTACGTGATTTAATGGCACGAGGTGAAGCTTTAAATTTAATCACCTTATTGATTGCTTTGATTAATGGTACTGTATATTTCGCAATCGGATTATTTCTATTTCGAGTTGCAGAAAATGTTGCTAAACGTCGAGGAATTTTGAGTGGATATTAATTAATCAATTAATCAATTAATTATCTTATTAGGATATCTGGGATAATAAGTCGGGTTTTTATGAGTATTTTTTAGGATTACGAATATTAATCGTCAAAACCCGACTTCTATAAGTGTTGTGGTACTCAAATTAAATTAAATTAAACTAGCAGCATCTGTATCTAAAAATAAATGTGCTTGGGGTTGATTACGCAGAATAGAAGCAGGAAATTCTGTAGTAATATTTCCTTGTAATAATTGTTGAATTAATTTAGCTTTACGTTTTCCTGGTGCAAGACAAATAATTTTTTTTGCAGCACAAATCATCGGTATAGTAAGGGTAAAAGCATATTTAGGTACACTTTCCAAATTAGGAAAATAACCACTGTCTACTTGCTGCTGATGGTTAACTGCATCTAACTTAACTAGTTTCACGGTGTAGGTGTCATTAAAATCTGCCACAGATGGCTCATTAAAAGCTAAATGCCCATTTTCCCCTATCCCCAAAAAACACAGGTCAATCGGTTGTGCTGTGAGTAATTTAGAATAGCGATCGCACTCTTGTAAAGGCTGCAATGCATCACCTTCTATATAGTTAAATTTTTGAGGTGAAATACGCTTGGAAACACGTTCTCGGAGATAATATCGGAAACTCGAAGAATGCTCGGCTGATATACCTAAATATTCATCTAAATGAAAACATATAATTCGCGACCAATCAATATGATGTAAACTAGTTAAAATATCAAGAAATTTAAGTTGAGAATTACCTGTTGCAAATAATATTGCAGCAGTCTGCTTGTGCTTGAGAATTTGCTGTAAATCTTGTTGAACGATGGAAGAGACGGATAAAGCGAGTTCAGCTTCCGAATCGTAAATCTGAACTCCTAGGCTATCAACGCGAAAATCTTTTGTAGCGTTTGACATTTGATCACAAAGAATTTTGTTGAATTAAGTAAACGAGTAAAGGTAGATTTTTCTGTCTACCCATACACGCGCTAGTTACCATAGGTTGTCAGATTTTATAAGATTTAATCATAGTTTTTTGTAGGCTCGAATGCAGTCATTATTACGGGAAAACACAAAATAATCTAAGCTATTTGATAAATGTTTATATTTCTTTACCATTAATCCCAAAAATTTATGTTATGGATAATTCCACTTGATTGAAATGCACTCAGAATACACCTGAGAATTATTATCTACAAAATTTAAAATCCCTATGGATACAAAACAAAGGTTTTTAGTTACCGGAGGCAAGTTAACTTAAGTTTAAATATATACTCAGAAAAAAATAATTAAATTTTCAAGTTCTTATCTGACAAGGGTTCTAAACTATTAATTCTTGGGTAGCGGTAAATTGGGTTTGGCTCGATTCCCGGAAGCTTACCTAGATTAATCTCAAATCTAATCTAGAACATATCTAAACAAAGTCTGTAATCATTATCAACTACTTGCATTTTATACAGTCATCGGTTACATTCGGATAGAAAGTTGAACTCCCAATTCCGGAGAAAATCTGGGATTACATCAGCTTAAGCAAGCATGAGTTAAGTAGACCGATAAAACTTTTCTCATTCTGACAATAAGTCTTTGTTGTCAAACCCCTAGTTTTAGACTATTGCTAAAAATTACAAAGCCTCTCACTCTGAGTAGAAATTCTACTTTTTGGTGATGTTTTTCATACAATCTATTTTTTTTCTAATTTATTGAGAATTATTTGCAATATCTTCCATGAATTAGATATAGTAAAAAGATATAGACTAAAACCTTTAAAAATACTTGGATAATGAAAACGTGGAGGTTAACTTGCAGTTAAAGTAGCTTTTTTAACAATGGGTTTAATCAATAATTTACATATACTTTTGATTTCCATGATGATGTTTCCCGGTATTCACTTGTAAGCTGAAGTATTAGAAGTATAGAAGAGTTTTTTGGTAAAAATCAACCTGTATAAAGGGAGCATAAAAACATATGTATAACTACGAAGAATCAAGGCAAATCTCAGTGTAAACCCCAAGGCTCAAATGAATAATGTAGAAATAATACATAAAACTGGTGAATTCATCACTATCTATAGAGGTAAAAAATTGTCCATTCAAAAATTTATTCAGATGTTGGTAGCATTTTTTTTAGAGCAAGAGAATTTTCATCAAGAAAGTGTTATAAAAGTGCTATCAGGAAAACGTCTAATTAATCAATTTGATTATTACATAAGTATTTCTGTTTGCAGTTTAAAGTATTACAGCACAATTATGATTGAGAAATCTTAGTAGTAAGGATAATTCTTGAGGGAGTTGATAGTAAGTCAAACTATCTGTGTGTAATATCCTGTTTGTAAAAATACACGACCCATATAAAATAAATGAGTACAAATTTTTGTTCTGATAATTCACGAGAAGCAGGGGAAGATATTATTGGTACTGCCACCAATAATCAGACTTATGTATTGGTAGAATGTCCACCTCCGTGGAATTCGGATGCTTTTAGTTCTAAATGGGTTCCGGATAATTTGCGGTTATTAATGGAAGAGGCAAAAACAGCTAAACTACCGATTAAGTTTCAGTTAATCGCGAATGATTTAACCCATAAAGTAAAGTCTACAACGCTTTTGATTTATCACCAAGAAAAAGGAGAAGGTAAAGGTTACTTGAAACGAGAGTTTAAGCTAGAAAATATCGAACAAGCAGCAGCAACGATTAAAAAATGGTTGTGGAGAAAAAATCTCAAATATGAAATAGATGCAACTACCACAAGAGATATATTAGTTTGTACTCACGGTAGTCATGATAAATGTTGTGCAAGATACGGAAATCCGTTTTATTTCCACGCTAATAATATTATTTCAAGTTTGGGTTTGGATAATGTGCGGATTTGGAAATCTAGTCATTTCGGGGGACATCGATTTGCACCAACAATGATAGACTTACCACAAGGAAGGTATTATGGCAATCTTGACCAAGAGTCATTTAAATCAATATTGACTCATACTGGTGATATTGAGTGCTTTAAGGATATTTATCGAGGTTGGGGAATTCTACCAAAGTCGATTCAAATTGTCGAGAGAGAATTAATTCTGCGTTATGGATGGGATTGGTTTAATTACAAAGCAGCAGGTAGAATTATCGACCAAAGTTTGGATAAGAGTAGTATACTCGCAGAGTTAACTTTTGAAAAACCCGACGGTTCGGTTTATGTCTATCAAGCTAAACTTGTTAAAGATAATAGCAAGACACAAACATTCAAAACTTCTTGCAATGCCAAACATGAAACTGTATTAGTTAGATATACTGTTGCTAATATGTGGTTGGCTTCTAGAGAGTTGGTCAAAGTAGCAAGTTAGTTTGGATTTAGTGCTTGTCATCTACCAATTAATCTGAGTACCACAATTGAATATTAATTCTCTTCGTTTAATTCCAAGCAAAGCACTTTTATTTACCGGGTGTTCTATCCAATAATCTACCTATCTGGTCTAATACTCGCATATTTATCTATGCGAATATTGTTGATCACATGATAAATTTGATATTCTGCTGTACCCAAGGTTTTGAGTAAATGAGTGCCTAATTCTAATGCTGCTTCAAATTCTGGTTGTACTACTTCTTTTGCACCCATTTGACTGAGGATGTCTATTTCTTTGTCAGAGTGCGATCGCGCAATTACATCTAACCCAGGAGAGATTGACAAAGCGCGTTCTAATAGCATTCTAGTACTGACAGCATCGGGTAAAGCAATTACTAGGGCTTTTGCTTTTTCTAAATGTGCTTTTTCGAGTACTAATTCAGAATCAGCATCACCAAATAAGTAAGGAATTTTTCTGTTTCTGAGTCTTTGAATTGCCGGTTCGCAATTATCAATCACAATGAGTGGATAACCTTGACTTTGTAATATTTTGACTACAACTTGTCCAACTCTACCATAACCTGCGACAACTACATGAGAGTTGATAGTATCTGGAATAAAGAAACTTTTTGGTGATTCAAAACGTCGTAGATATTTGAATAAAAACGGTGTTTGTGTCAGTATATTAGCTAATTTCGGCGCTCTTTCTAATAAAATGGGAGTCACAACTAAAGTAATTGCCGTAGTACCTAAAAGTAAAAGATAAACCTCTTCAGAAATTAATTTTAATTGTAAACCAGTTAATTCTAACACAAAAGAAAATTCACCTATTTGATTAATACCAAGAGCAGTAATTACTGCTGTTCTTACAGAGTAACCGAACTTTAATACAATGGGGAATACGATTGCGGCTTTACCTACCATAATTAGTGTTACCAACCCTAAAATTAACCCGAAATTATTAATCAAAATAGTTGGATCAATTAACATTCCAATCGAAGCGAAGAAAAGACTCGCAAAAGTATCACGTAACGGTAAAACTTTAGCTAAAGCATGATCTGCATAATCGATTTCCGAAATCATTAACCCCGCAACAAAAGCACCCATTTCAATAGAAAGACCGAGAGCGGCTGTAATTAAAGCTACTCCTAAACATAAAGCTATAATAGTGATTAAAAATAATTCGTCACTTTCTGTCGCGGCAATATTACGTATCAAACCTGGTACAATCCAACGACTTAAAACAAATGCGATCGCCCCAAATGCCATAACTTTAACTACAGCTAAAAACAAAGCTGGAGCAATATTTTCCGGTTGTTTCAATGCCGGCAAAATCGCTAACATGATACCCAAAGCCAAATCTTGAACGATTAAAATCGCTAACATAATTTGACCATGAACTGTATAAGTTTCTCCTTTTTCCGTAAGTGTTTTTAATACTACCGCTGTAGAAGAAAGAGAAAACACCACACCTAAAAATATTGCTTGTGGTAATCCCGAGGCCCAACCAAAAATCATCGTAATTAGGGTGACAAAAATAGTAGTTAATCCAATTTGTAATAAACTACCACTGATAGCAATATCCTTAACTCGTTTAACCTCAGAGAAAGAAAACTCTACACCCAAAGCGAATAACAGAAAAGCAACGCCAAATTCAGCCAAAGATTTGATTAAATTGACATCGTTTAATAATTTAAAGCCAAAAGGACCGACAATCAATCCACTAGCAAGATATCCTAATAAAACAGGTTGACGCAGCTTGTGAGCGATATATCCACCCAGCGCCGACGCTGCCAAAACTGTGGTAAAGTCCACAATTAAACTATGCCCTGATACTGCCATTTTTTGCCTTTTTTAATACGCTGTTTTGATTATCACATCAACGTGATATCCATGAAGGCATCGCCATAACTTATCGCAATGATAGAGAAAGTTAATTGCTCTACAGAATTATTGGAAAATTTTTGGAATGACAAGTTTATTGAAGTCTCAGTAATCAATTGATTATTGAGGATATACGGAATATTTATTATCTTTCACCACTTCCCCTGCAATTGATGAAAAGGCAATAATACTGAAATTAGTTGTGGTTTTTACAACTTTTTTATAATGGAAATACTTATATACTAAGATTGTATTTTAACAAAAATTCAATTACCTATTTTGGTATTAAAAATTTCCCAATGGCTAATACTCAACATTTGCAAAAGTTGAAGCAAGGTACAGGAAATTGGAATCAATGGAGAGAAAATAATCGAGAAATTCCTGATCTTAGTAATACTGACTTAACTCATTTCGACCTTTGTAACATGGATCTTCGACGTGCGAATCTTGAGGGTTCTAATTTAAATGGTGTCAAACTTATTTCAACTAACCTTAACAGTGCTAATCTCATTAGTGCAAATCTCTGCGATGCCGATTTATGGGATGCTAACCTTAAAAGTGCTAATCTGAGTTTTGCAGACCTTTTGTGTGCTAATCTGAGAAGTGCAAATCTGAAAAGTGCGAACCTTAGAGGTACTAACTTAAAAAATTTAACCATTGATAATCACACAAAAATAGATAATAAATGGCGTTTAGTTTGGCAACTTGTCACCCAAGGAGTTCAAGAAGATACAAAGCTTAAAGATAAGAAACTTAGCGATGCCAATCTTAATAATGTTAATTTTTGTAATGCAGATCTTCAAGGTACTAACCTCAGTCATGCTCAATTATGGGGAACAAACTTTAGTGGTGCTAAGCTAAAAAGCACTAACCTTAGTGGTGCTGATATTAGGAACAGCAACTTTACTTTAGCTAAAGATTTAACTCCTCAACAAATCAAAGCTGCGATAAATTGGCAAAAGGCAAAATACGACTTGGATTTTCGCGTTAAACTTGGCTTGATATAGCAGTGTGTTTGATTAATAACATCTCCTTGGGGAATATTGACTCAATTGTTAAATTTGCTGCATTAAAATTATTGTATGATGAACTTCTCCTAACTTGTCCATCATGAGCTATAAACTCGTACTATAAGACAATTTATTCCACCATATAAAAGTGTTTAGCGTTACTACAAATACCTAATCTTATTTTAATATCAAATCGGATTTCTATATATAATCAAAAAACTATAAGTATATTTCAAATTTTCAAGTTAAAAATATTTCATAAACATCGTATTGTATCTAACAGTCGTATCAGTATGGCAGTGAATAAACAGGTAATATGTTTTTTAGTTTTCAACAAGATATTGATAAAATTGTTTATATTATAAAAAAAATATAATTTATATTCTGTTTTTTGGATAATATATTGTAACTTTAATCTTACATTGAATAATCATTTCATTTTGATACTTTTTAGCATGGAAACGCTGCGTTTGTATGATTTTTTACCATCAGGTAATGGCTATAAGATACGTTTGTTATTGACACAAATAGGTATGCCATTTGAAAGAATAGAGATAAATATATTAGAAGGAGAAAGTAGAAGTCCAGAATTTTTAAGCAGAAATCCCAACGGTAAAATACCAGTTTTAGAAATTGGTGACGGTAAATACTTAGCAGAGTCAAATGCAATATTAATGTATCTAAGTGAAGGAACGGAATTTTTACCTTATGACCGTTTTTTAAAAGCACAGGTATTACAATGGTTATTCTTTGAACAGTACAGTCACGAACCATTTATCGCTACATCTAGATATTGGATTTCGATTTTAGGTAAAGCAGAGGAATATCAAGAAGCATTAAAAGAAAAGCATGAGCGCGGTTATCAAGCCCTTGAAGTGATGGAAAATTATTTAACCGGGAAAACTTTCTTTGTTGGAGAACGTTATACTATTGCTGATATTGCTTTATTCGCTTATACCCACGTTGCAAATGAAGGAGGATTCGATTTAAGTAGATTCAAAGCGATTCAAGCTTGGATAGAAAGAGTCAAAATGCAACCGGGGTATATAGGGATTAATCAAGGATAACAAGAAATTGGGAATTGGGAGCAATGAGAAAAGAAGTTGGGTTTTTAAAAACTTTACTTCCCACCCAATTAAATATTAAGAAGTCGGGTTTTTCCTGAAATATCTCTAACAGAAGATAACTATTATAAAAACCCGACTTTTCACCCGACACAATTTATTCCCCAGGTACTAATAAAAGAGTTGATTTTGTATTTTGAGCAATTTTGTCATCTTCCCAAAGCATGGAATGATATTTAATATCGCGCCATGGTTCAATCATATCAGTATAGTGAGGATTGAATGCGTGTCCCGATTGTCCAGTACTGTGAATTGCTTGGGATTTACCGAATGAGGCTAAATCTACAATCATTCGTAATGAAGGAATATGAGTCACTTCAAAAGATGATTGATTGGCTTTCCAACGGTTAGCATTGACAGTTTCTCCATTTCCTGCTGTTGCAAATGTTCCCCGATTAAATAGTCTTTCAATCAAAGTAATTCCTGATTTACCTAAAGTAACATTACGAAAGTTGATTTGATGAATTTTTCCCCAAGTCCATTTTTCGGGATTATAACCTAAACTATTTTTTAATTCTGCTACTGCTTCTACTAATGCTTGCTTAAAAATCTCATCCCGATTTTCCACTTGTGGTGTGTTGCGATTATCCCACCATAAATTATCTGGTTGTTCCACTAAATTTTTCACCACAGCATACCAGCGATCGCCACCATCGGGATGATAATCTAAAGGTAATTCATCGTGGAATGTCAACGCTAATAATTTTTTCCAAAATGTCTCGAAAATTGCCGATGCTGGTGATTCTATCTTCAGTTGAAAATCCCAGTTGAGTAACAATTGACGCGCATTTTCAATACTATCATCATCAAAATCAATCGACTTAAATATTGGGATCAAATCCCGTGCATTGATATCCAGGTTATCACCTTGGATAGACTCAATATCAGCCAAAGTTAACAGTTTATTAGTATCAGAAATCATTTCTTCAATACGTTTTGCACGATAGCCGTGAACCCAATCTTTAGTAATCACATAGGGATAACTTTGATCAACTATGGCATTATTCGCGGTAACAATATATCCTCGCGGTGGATTAAAACTATGAGGTGATTCTTCAAAATCAATATAACCAATCCATTCGTATTCATCATTCCAACCAGCTACCGGATAGCGTCCATCTCCTGTTTTGCGTATAGGAGTTTTACCAGTCATTTGGTAGCCGATATTTCCATCAACATCTGCGTATACTAAATTCTGAGCCGCAATATCAAATTTACTAGTAGCTGTACGGAATTGCGACCAATTTTGGGCACGATTGATTTCTTGGATAGCAGTAATTAACTGAGAAGGTTCTAAAACAGTCCAACGTAGAGAAACAGCGTAATTTGTCGGGATATTTACTGATGAATTGGAAAACTTTTGTAACGAAGGTAGAACATCGGAAAGAATCGGACCATGTTGAGTGTAGCGGACAATTTGATTTACCGATTCGGAGTCAGCAACTTGAATTTCTTGGTTTACAAGCTGCATATCCACCCATTTACCATTCATTTCATATTGATTGGGATTTTCGGGATTGATTTTTTCTACATACAAATCCATGGTATCGGACATGACATTAGTTACACCCCAAGCAATGCGCTGATTATGACCGACAATTACCCCCGGTACTCCCGCAAAGGAAAACCCCGTGACATTATAAGGACAGTTATTGCTGGTTGAATTAGTTGTTGAAATACAGTGTAAACCGACTTCATACCAAATTGAAGGCATTTGCACCGCTAAATGGGGGTCATCGGCTAAAATGGGTTTACCCGTTACTGTACGTTTCCCAGAAATAGTCCAACTATTAGAACCTACACCGATTCGAGTCCCACCGAGAATTTCTTCTATTGCAGTTACGTTACTAGCAATCGATTTTAATTCAGGGGTAATTTCTTGAAGAGCGAGTAAATTTATATCTTCTTTGATTTTTGGTTTAATTTTTTCTGTTTTTTTAGCTACTTTGAATTCAGGTACAATTACGGGAAAATCATCAGGATAAACGGGAAAAAGTTCCTCTACCCGCTGTTGAGGAAAAGATTTTAATAGAATAGTACGTTCAATTTCATCACCCAAATTTGTACTTAGGTCATAAGCCATTACTTTACCCCAAAGGATGGAATCTATGGGCTGCCAAGGTTCTGGATGATATTGACGATGTATCAGTTTTAATACTGTATATTCTAAGCTTAAAGCGCTACCTTGATGATTTAATAAATAAGTATTTACACCTTCTGCATAAGCTTGTAAATTTGCCTTGGTATCAGCATCTAATGCCGCAAATTCCTGCTGTGCTATCTGCTCCCATCCCATCGTCCGCAGAAATTTATCTTTGTCTAATTGTGACTCACCAAACATTTCTGAGAGTCTTCCAGCACCAATATGTCGCCAAAAATCCATTTGCCAGAAGCGGTCTTGAGCATGGACATAGCCTTGTGCTAAAAACAAATCATGGTTAGATGCTGCATAAATTTGCGGAATTCCCCATTCATCTCGTAGAACTTTGACTTCATTTTCAAGTCCCCGAATCGCAATTGTGCCATTTTCTTGGGGAAAAGATTTTCTTAATGTATAAGTAGTTAATCCCAATAAAGTGACAATTAATACTAAAATTAATATTGCAATATTCTTGAATACTGTTCTAAACCCATCTTTTTTAAGATAATTCATTTACTTTGTCCATCAACTTGCCAACAGTATAATTACGGTTAAATAAGGCATATTATACAGCTACGGTGGGCATTGTTGAACGGTAATTAGAAAAGAATGGGTAGAAAAAACAAGATTAACGTTTGGTAGTAAAAACGTTAGTGAACATCATTAAGAAACCTCCGATGAGAATTGATAATGCAAGCCCTGCGGTAACTAAATCGAGTATGTTGGTATTTTCCATTTTTTTAATTGTTAGTTGATGGTTGATTGATAGTTGTTGATAATACGTGGGGGTATATGTTGGGTTTTTACTATAATTATCCGTAACACCGTAAATTTTTCATAAAAACCCGACTTCCATAACACTTATCAGTACGTACAAGTTGATAAAGGAAGACTTAAATTCAATAATTTAGCTGATAACTGATAACTGATAACTGATAACTGATAACTGATAACTGTTAAAAATCAACTCCACGCTTGGGTTCTACTCCATGATTAGCATAATGTTTGTGACAATAGACTTCAGAATGAACGCTGGCTAATTCAAAGTATTCTGGTTGATTTTGGCAACGTCCTGTGATAATGACTTCTGTATGACGAGGTTTGCGAAGTAATATTTCCATAATCGGCTCTACTGGAAGTAATTCTAAATCTACAGTGGGATTAAGTTCGTCAAGAATGATGGTTTTATATAATCCTGAAGCAATAGCTGTTTTGGCGATTTCCCAACCTCTTTCGGCTTCTACATAGTCCAATTCTTGTCGAGAATTACGCCATACTATAGCATCTCGACCGCAGCGTTGATGGTCTACCACTTCCGGATAAGATTGCTGTAGTGCGGAAATCGCTTCATCTTCAGTATATCCACTGCCACCTTTGAGCCACTGCATAATTAATACACGAGTGGAACCGGGATGATTGATTCCTCTACCTATGGCTTTTAAAGCTTTACCCAAAGCGCTGGTAGATTTACCTTTACCAGAACCCGTATATATTTCGATACCTTCCAACCCATATAACTTTGCTGTGGAGTGGGGCTTCATTTCTGAATGTAAATCGGCAATATCTAAAAGCTGTTGGGGTGCTGCTCTCCCGGTTGCAATGATTTCTAATTCTTGAGGTTTGGATTGTAAAGTTTTTACAACTTCCTCTACCTCTAATAAACCCAAATCTAATACAGGATTAATTTCATCTAATACAACAACCGAATACAACCCCGAAGCAATAGCACCTTTGGCAACATCCCAACCTCTAATTGCTTCTTGTCTATCGAAGGCAATAATTTCATTTTTGTCAAAGAATTCTGCCCTACCAGTGCGTACTTGGTCAATTAGATGGGGAAAACCGCGTTGCAAAGCTGCGATCGCGCCATCTTCATCATAATCCCTTTCCGGACCTTTGAGAAACCGCAGCAGCAACACTCGATTGTAGTTATTTGAGTTATTGATACCCAAACCAATTGAACGTAAAACTACTCCTAAAGCAGCTTGAGATTTACCTTTACCAGCCCCATCGTAAACGTGAATTTGACCTTTAAGCCTTGTGGGACGTAGTTGTGCTGTGCGAATACCGATGCCGTTCCTTGTCATCTCAACCCTACTAGCTGTAATATGGCAGTCTTTTATCTTACCCAAGGTCATGTACCATCAGGAAGGGATAAAAATTCAACAGGCAGATTCTTACCCAAACCTCCTTGAGGAAGAGTCAATCTGTTTTTTTCTATGATAATTATTTATTTAGACTTTTCTGGGATTTTTTCTTATTGTCTCATAACCTGCCTTGCATTAAACAATTATTTATCTTTATGCTAGTTCTGGTGTAAAAAATGGTAAAACACGTAAATCCCGTTTAAGATTATTTTTTGATACAGTCATCGCATTACAACCGTAGTACATTAAATTACACAGGATTTGGTAACAAGCATATGCCAAACTTTGATTTTTCTGGGTATTTCCAAGCTTTTCCTTTTGGTTTAATCTTATTTGACTTTCTATTTTTATTAGTAGCAATTCCGATAGAAGCATATATTCTGAATAAGAGATTAAAGTTCGATAAAAAAACGAGTGCTTTTTACGCAATCTCGATGAATGTATTTTCCAACGTCATTGGTTGGATAGTTTTATTTTTGATAGAACCGACTATTTTTTTTAGTAATTATAGATTGGGGTTAATCAATTTTTTACTGTACAATCGCGTAGAAGATAATATTTATGGGGATATAATTCTTGCTGGTTTTATAACTTTTTTTGGAACGTTGATGGTAAAGTTTGGATTGTTAAGATTGTTGATTATCGCATTAAGCGAACCTGGAGAACTAAAGGCAGAGGCACAACCAGAGAACTCGATTCTTTTATCAAGAAAAACGCGCCGGGGCAATAACAAAGCATTTCAAAATACTAGTTTGTTGACTACTACATTAATAGCTAATTCACTTAGTTATAGTGCAATTACTTTAATTTTAGTATTCCGTATATTTGCTCGTACAAATAATATATAGTAATTAATTAGGAGAAAAAATGGGCGTAATCAGGCAAACTCTAGATTTACTTGGCTTAACGTTTCTATTTGATATTTTTAAAGATGTTGTAGAACGGATTAAATATATATTCATACCACCAAGAGCTTTTTCTTGGCAGACATTAATTTATCTCAGTGTATTTTCTTGGTTGATGTCATCCTTAGCTGATCAAGGACTAGAACAACAACCAATTCGAGATATTATTGCATTTTTTGGTTGGGTATTTCTAATTGCTGGTACTTCTTGGTATACCACCGATAAACCTTTGTATATACCGGGTACTATTATGCCTGTGGGAGCAGTAATTACAGGAGGTATAGTCAGCATTTTTGCTTTTCGACAAGGGGATGCAGTTGTAGCTAGAACAATTATTTTTTGGCCAACAATATCTGCTTTAATTACTGCTATTCCCGAATTTTTTGAAGGAAGCGGTACAGATGTTAAAACTCAGCTACCAAAATTAGAAGATCGTGAAAGTCTGATAGTTTTAATTGGTTGCTCTATGTTATTAAGTTGCTGGTTAAATGTTTATGTGGTTACAGATAGATGGATGAGAGAATATCCTAGCGCTACTGTTAACATTGGTGGACAGGAAGCTGCTCAACGCAGTGATTTATTGACATTTCCAGAATCCAGAGATACAATCCCGCAAAACGGGCGTTTAATTTTAGAAGAACTTGAATCAGCCGTCAAAACAAGATTAAGCGGAAAATCTTATTCTGATGTCGAATTATGGTTAAAGAATGCAAATCAGGAGGTTAGCACACTCGGAAAAAAAGTGATAAAAAGTCATTTAGCTAAGTTTGAAGAAAAAGATTTATGGACAACTCAAGCAACTGTAGGCAATATTAAGGACAATCCCACTTCTTACATATTAAATTTATTTAGTGTATGGAATGGTCCAAGTGCTGTACCCGGTGGATATTATCTCCAGAAGTCATGTCAAATTGAACCAATTACAGAACCTGTTGAAACCCTCAGTCCTCAAAATGAGAAAATAACTGTTGCAGAAATCGAGTGTTTACCTAAAATTCCTTCTGGTTGGGGAAAACCTCCCCAACAACAGCGATGAATTGACAATTAGCAATTGATAACTGATAACTGATATGTGAAATCACTAATTGTTAAATTATTATGAATGTTAATCGAATATTTGCGATCGCGAATAATGCTTTCTTGGAGGTAGTGCGCGATCGTATTTTGTTGATTATCGGCTTTTACGCAATTATTTTGACAATAGCAGTTAATTTACTACCGGAAATAGCAGCCGCTACTGAAGATAAAATGTTTTTAGACTTGGGTTTAGCAGTAATGAACGTCCTAAGTCTAATTATTGCCGTATTTGTGGGTACAGGATTAATCAACAAAGAAATCGAAAAACGCACGATTTTAATGTTAATTGCTAAACCTGTGAGTCGAAATGAATTTATTGTCGGTAAATACTTAGGCTTATCGGCTGTACTAGCATTAATTGTTGCTGCAATGAGTGGGATTTATTTAATATTTTTACAAGCAAATAATATCAGTTATTCTGCCACAAGTATTATAGTTAATGCTATTTTCCTGATATTACAGTTATCTTTAATCAGCGCGATCGCGATTAGTTTTGGTGTATTTACAGCTTCAATATTAGCAACAGCTTTAACGTTTGCAGTCTATTTAATGGGAAATATCACTCAAGATTTAGTTAATCTAGCTCGAATCAATGAAAATCCTGGACTGGAAAAAATCACTCAAGTTTTATATTTAATTTTACCCGATTTATCCCGTCTAGATTTAAAAAATGAAGCTGTTTATGGTTTATCAGCATTACCCGATTCGACAACGCTATTTATAAGTGCTGGATACAGTTTAATTTACACCGCAATGCTTTTAGCTTTAGCTTCTTTGATTTTTTCTCAAAAGGAATTTTAGAAGAACTATCGGAGTTAGGAGTTAGGAGTTAGGAGTTTGGAGTTAGGAGTTAGGAGTTAGGAGTTAGGAGTTGAGAATTGGTAACTGTCAACTGTCAACTGTCAACTAAAGCAAAAAATTGGAATTTGCTTAATTCTACCATCAGGCATAATTGCTTGGTCTAAATTAGCATTTTTGAGATTTGTGTGTTGCAAATTTGCTTCTCTTAAGTTAGCTTGAGTTAAATTAGCCCAAGCGAGATCAGCATTAGTTAGATCAGCTTGATTCAAATTCGCTTCCAATAAATTTGCACCACATAATCTAGCTTTTTGAAGATTAGCTTTGAACAAATTGGCTTCAATTAAAGATGCTTCGATTAATTGAACTTGACTTAAGTTTGCTTTTTGTAAATCTGTATCACACAAAGAAGCTTCTCGCAAATTACTAGCAGATAAATTTGCACCTGAAAAAATTGCACCACATAAAGAAGCTTGTCTGAGATCTGCATTAGTTAAATTAGCTTCACGAAAAGATGCTTCGTGCATATAAGTTTCTCGCAAACAAGCCTGAGTTAAATTTGCATGATCTAATTTAGCTTTTTTGAGAATTGCACCGCTGAAATTAGCATTACTTAAATCTGCTCCAGTAAAATTGACACCACTCAAATTAATTTCTCGTAAATCGATTCCACTTAAATTGTATCCACTAAAATCTCTTTGTCCAAAACTATCACTAATTTGACTTAATACAAATTCTTGCTTCTGAGCATGATTAATCATATTATTTCCTCTGAGTGTAACATTTTCAAATCGTCAACCTCACAATTACTGTATTTCGAGGTTACACCCTAAAACCAAAAGATTAGAATAATCAATTTTAAAATTTGTGCAAAAAAATCATCTAATAATCCGCAAACAACTGAAAATAGCTGTTTTACAGTAAAATCATTTGTCAAAGCATCCTGATAAGATTACCAAAACCTGATAGCTTTCATATATATAAATTCAAAAAGTCACCATATTATAACTTTTAATTGTCTGATTTTTGACTACTTTTATTGGCAATCGCATTGTCATATCTTTACCGTTTATAGCAATCCTAAATCATATATGAGAATTTAGATCCCCTACTTATTCAAGAAGTCGGGGATTTGAACACCGTGATTTCCATACATACAAATAGGATTGCTATAGATAAAAAGTAATTCCTTGGAAAGCGGTTATAAGTACCTATGCCTTCATTAATTAGACATTTCTTTTAGGCAGGGAATAGGGAATAGGCAAAAGGGAACAGTAATATAACTGAGTAGTAATTATATAAATAATTTTGCTTAAGTACTTATCACTGAGTAGTAAATATATAAACAATCAAAGCTCGACTACTGCAAATAGGAGTCACAAATCTGGGTTAAAGAAAAGCAAAAACTGAAAATTCTAAATATAATTAAACTTTAATCTTTTATTAACCAAAATATTAAAAATAACTTGTAATATTGTGCGGTTGAAAAATTTTAAATTCAAGAGGGGTAAAGCCTGCAAAACAAACAAAAAATTAACTAATCTTCACCCCAAGTTTTTAACTGGAAATAAACCAACACCATTGCGATCGCGAGTAGTACAGTTGCGGCTGCGGCTGCATAACCAAAATCAAACTGACCGAAAGCTTCTTGATAAATATAATAAACCAATAAATTTGTAGAATTGAGAGGACCACCACCAGTAATTACATAAACCTGCTCAAAACTGCGTAAAGTAAAAATAATAGTGGTTATGGTTGTGAATATCAAAGTCGGTCGTAATCCGGGTAAAGTGACATACCAAAATTGTTCCCAAGCGCTAGCACCATCAAGTTCTGCTGCTTCATAACGGCTAACTGGAATAGCTTGTAAACCAGCTAAAAACACCACCATATTGAAACCAAGTTGTTTCCAAATGCTTAACAAAATTATCACAGGCATTGCCCATACAGTACTGCTCAACCAAGGAATAGGTTCAATGCCAATACCCGCAAGAAACCCATTAACGGGACCTTCATTTTGAAATAGCCAGCGAAATCCCAAACCAGCAGCGACTAAAGAAACAATTGAAGGTAAAAAATAAGCAGTTCGTAAAAATCCGCGCAGAATGATATTTCGGTTCAATAGTACAGCCAATCCTAAAGGAATAACGATACTAGGAATCACCGTAGCGATTGTGAAATAAGCAGTATTCCACATCACCTGATAAAAATCAGGATTAAGTATTAAACGCAGATAATTTTTTAACCCTACCCAAGTCATACCTTCTTTAGTAAAACTACCATTGGTAAAGCTGAGGTAAAACAAATAGCCGATCGGACCGATGACAAACACAAACAGTAGTATGATTGCGGGAGCGAGAAAAAACCAAGCCGCAAAGGTTTCGTTGTCTAGCAGATATTTGAAAGAAAATTGAGAATACTTAGTTTTTTCCGGCATTTTTATTGATTGTTTTTTTGCGTACAGCTATTTTACCAATTGATAATTGATAATTGATAATTAAACCATTCAAGGTAATATAGGAATCCGGTTTGATTTTTGAATAAGTTGTAAGGACTAGGGAACTCTTAACAGGAAACTGTAAAACCTTGATTTTTCCTGTTTGTTAGAAGTCAAATTCACGTATTTTAAATATTTTTATTTTATTTTTGCTCATAAAATGCTAACTTAAAGGCTATTGAATCAGTGTACAGTGAAGCGCGTTACCCGCTCCGGGTCGTGCTGTGCTGAACATACAGTTATGACGGTTAACTGATAACTGTTAAAGGCTATTGATTGAAAAGTTTGCTCAACGGTTGTGTTTCCCCTTCGGGTTCAGTAGTGGCTCATGGGGGAGACCTACTTTTTTAAGCGCTACTTCACCGCAACTGTTTGCAAAATCTAGAATCTAAAATGGAACTACCATCCCTCAACACCGACACAATTTGGGCGATTCTTAAGGAAGAAATTGATGATACCACGGTTAACAAGTTGGTATGGCATTACTTGGGTTATCGCTACGATGAATCTACTGGTAGATGGGATACAACTAACGTATCTGAAGAATGGCGTACAGAATATCCTGAACCACCAGATTTTATCGCGAATCGTCCGCCGACAGTGAAGTTAACTCGCTCAATTCCCAAGGAAAATAAACAAATTGTCAAAGAACAATTAGGTTTTACTGGTTACAAAATCGGCGAATTTAGTCCCAGGGAAACACGTAGAGCTACCGCTGCAAATTGGTTATTAAGCTATATGAAAATTAATGGTTATTGTTAAAAATTTAGACCTGGTAAACCTGTATATACTAAAAGTGTTTGAAACATTGACGGCTGGTTAATGGCGATCGCGATCGCCGGCGAACTTTTTACTCGAAAGTAATCAAGCAGCGTAATTATGAATTATTTTTGCTCAAGCTAAATTTCGGTAAGATTACCATAATAGGAATTACAAATCAAAGTCTTCAAAAAGAAGCAATCCAAAATCCAAAATCTAAAATCTAAAATCGAATGACTGAATCAGGAAGCTATAAAGATACAGTAAATTTACCGAAAACTAAGTTTGATATGCGGGCAAATGCTACGAAGCGCGAACCCGAAATCCAACAGTTTTGGCATGATAATCAAGTTTACGAACGCCTTTCCCAAGAGAATCCTGGCGAATTATTTATTCTACATGACGGACCGCCTTACGCAAACGGTTCGTTACATATTGGTCACGCTTTAAATAAAATTCTTAAAGATATTATTAACCGTTATAAAATTTTACAAGGACATAAAGTTAGTTATGTACCCGGTTGGGATTGTCACGGTTTACCGACAGAATTAAAGGTTTTACAAAATATGAAGTCGGCAGAAAGGCAGAGTTTAACGCCTTTACAACTGCGACAAAAGGCAAAGGATTTTGCTTTGGAAGCGGTGAATGAGCAACGGGAAAGTTTTAAAAGATATGGCGTTTGGGGAGATTGGGAGCATCCTTATTTAACTTCTAATCCTGAATACGAAGCCGCGCAAATTGCTGTTTTCGGCGATATGTTTTTGAAGGGTTATATTTATCGCGGTTTGAAACCCGTGCATTGGAGTCCTAGTTCTCAAACTGCTTTAGCTGAAGCTGAGTTAGAATATCCCGAAGGACATACTTCACCGAGTATTTACGCTGCTTTCCCGATGACTAATTTAGCGGATGCAGCAAAAGATAAATTATCAGAGTTTCTACCCGATTTAGGTATAGCAATTTGGACTACTACACCTTGGACAATTCCGGGTAATTTAGCTGTAGCAGTGAATCCAGAGCTTAATTATGCTGTGGTAGAAGCTGAGAATTTAACAGCAGTTGACTTTAAATATTTAATTGTCGCTGCTGATTTAGCAGAGCGTCTTTCAGAAACCTTCGGCACTAAATTAACGGTAAAAGCCACTTTTAAAGGTAAAGATTTAGAACATTCAACTTACCGTCATCCTTTATTTGATAGAGTTTCTCCGGTAATTATTGGCGGAGATTATATTACAACTGAATCCGGTACCGGCTTGGTGCATACTGCCCCCGGTCACGGTCAAGAAGATTACATCGTAGGTCAGCGTTATCATTTACCGATTTTGGTTCCGGTGGATGGAAACGGTAAGTTTACTGAGGAAGCAGGTAAATTTGCCGGATTAAAAGTTGTAAGTACAAACAATGAAATTAGTGAAGGTAATCAAGCAATAATTGATGCTTTGACAGAAGCCAAATCACTAATTAAACACGAACCCTACGCTCATAAATACCCCTACGATTGGCGGACAAAAAAACCCACAATATTCCGCGCTACCGAACAGTGGTTTGCTTCGGTGGAGAAATTCCGCGAAACTGCCCTTAAAGAGATTAAATCCGTACAGTGGATTCCTGCTCAAGGACAAAATCGGATAACACCGATGGTTGCAGATCGAAGCGATTGGTGTATTTCTCGTCAGCGCAGTTGGGGTGTACCGATTCCGGTATTTTACGATGAGGAAACCAATGAGGTCGTGTTGAACGAAGATATTATCAAACAGGTGCAAGCAATTATTGCCGAAAAAGGCAGTGATGCTTGGTGGGAATTATCCGTAGAAGATTTAATGCCAGAAAGATACCGTAATGATGGCAGAAACTACCGTAAAGGTACGGATACAATGGACGTATGGTTTGATTCCGGTTCCTCTTGGGCATCCGTAGTTGAACAGCGTCCAGAATTGCGTTATCCTGCTGATATGTATTTAGAAGGTTCCGACCAGCACAGGGGTTGGTTCCAATCGAGTTTGCTTACCAGCGTTGCAGTTAACGGGATTGCACCTTATAAAATTGTCTTGACTCACGGTTACACTTTAGACGAAAAAGGTTATAAGCAAAGTAAATCTTTAGGTAATGTAATTGACCCTAGAGATGTGATTGAAGGTGGAAAAAATCAAAAACAGGAACCCGCTTATGGTGCCGATGTGTTGCGCTTGTGGGTGTCTTCGGTAGACTACACTAACGACGTAGGCATTGGTAAGAATACCTTGAAGCAAATCATGGATATCCGTAACAAGATTCGCAATACAGCGCGTTTCTTACTGGGTAACTTGCATGATTTTAATCCCCAAACAGATGCAGTAGCTTTTGAAGATTTACCCCAAATTGACAAATATATGCTGCATCGGATGACAGAAGTATTTACCGAAATTACCCAAGCTTACGAGACATTTCAATTTTCGCGCTTCTTTCAAACTGTGCAGAATTTCTGCATTGTAGATTTATCCAACTTCTATTTAGATGTGGGTAAAGATAGATTATATATTAGTAGTGAAAATGGATCTCGCCGTCGTAGCTGTCAAACAGTAATGCAAATCGCCCTGGAGAATTTGACAAAAGCCATTGCTCCAGTATTGTGTCACATGGCAGAAGACATTTGGCAATTTCTACCTTACGAAACACCTGAAAAATCGGTATTTGAAGCTGGTTGGGTGCAGTTAGAGGAGAAATGGAAAAATCCCGAACTAGTCAAATTCTGGGAAAAAATCCGTCAAATTCGTAATGATGTGAATAAGGTATTAGAAGAAGCCAGAATCGATAAAATGATTGGTTCTTCTTTAGAAGCGAAAGTTTTACTTTACATTAAAGATGAAGAATTGCGTAATTCAGTAAAATCACTGAATGATAACAGTAAAAACGGTGTAGACGAACTCCGGTATTTTTTCCTAACATCCCAAGCGGAAATCTTAGATGCTCCCGGAATAGAAGAGTGTAAACACAAATTGCAGACAGATAACTGGGAAATTGGTGTTACCAAAGCCGACGGTGAAAAGTGCGATCGCTGTTGGAATTACTCCACCCATGTAGGAGAATCTAAAGAACATCCCCTGTTGTGTGAACGATGTGTTAGTGCGTTAGCAGGAGAGTTTTAAAAGTTAGGAGTTAGGAGTTAGGAGTTGAAAATTCTACCGTTATTTAACGGTGATAAATACTAATTGTCTAGAGGCGTTGCATTGCAACGTCTCCGTGTTTGCGTTTGTTAACCAATGTGTAGCAGAAGTCAAAATCTGTCCTCTCAATTTTCTTTATTAACAACTAAGCAAAGTTGTAAGCATTCCCACCATATAATCAGTCAAATCTTGGTCAATAACAACACCAGTAGTTTCCCACCATCGATCGTTTAAGTCTAAATTTCGCACCTGTTCTGTATCAACCGATCCTGTAATAGATAAATTATCTGGTAATGACACTAAGGTTTTAATTTTAGGCTTGATAGTGTTAGTTATGGGTAAAACAATAACCATCTTGCGCCGATGATTGAACTTAGTGTTGCTAATTACCAAGCAAGGTCTGGTTTTTCCTTGTTGCTCCCTACCTGAAGTTGGATTAAGGTTTATTCTGATAATTTCTCCTCTTTGAACGCTCAAATTAACTCTCTCCCCTGTGGTTCAGACTGAGGAAAGTCCTGTAAGTCTTCTGGATGTCTGTAATCTTCAGGAATACTATCTAAGATTTCATCCAAAGTTGGCAATGTTTTATCTTGCTCTATAATCAAGCGATCGCCTTCTAGACTTACCAAAATATTAGTGTTAACCTCCAGTTTGAGATCGTTGACTATCGAACTAGGGACGATTAACCCTAAGCTATTCCCCCATTTTTTGATTTGACTTTTGATTTTCATAAATTAGACATAGTATAATTAGACATAGTATAACAAATTAAGGGAGCAAGATGCTCCCACTACAAATGCAACCAATTACCAATCCCCAATTACAATTTCTGCAATAATTCCTGAGTTAATTGAGTAAAGGCTTTAGAACCACCTGATTGAGGACTATTTAACACTACAGGCATAAAACTATCAACAGCTTTAGCAACATTGACATCAACGGGAATTTGAGTTTGACAGATTTTTTCAGCACCGTAATCTTGATAAACACGGTTAATTACTTGTTTGTAATATCTCCCAGTTAACATATTACTATTGGACATTGTAAACACAATTCCCAACATTTTGATATCTATTTTTGCTTCATTTTCGTGACTTTCTTTTAACTGAGCAATACGTCTTTCTAATAGCTGAATTCCCACCACAGATAAAGGTTCTGGTTTTGCAGGAAGAACATAAAAATTACTAGTAGCTAAAGCACTGCGAGTTAAAAGATTGTAACCGGGAGCGCAGTCGAGTAAAATAAAATCATAGTCGGCGCGTACTGGTTCTAATATTTTACCCAGCAAGACTCTTTCAAAACGATTCCAAATTGACTCAAAGTTATTTTCACCCAGATTTACTGCTTGTTGATGCAGCATTTCGGAAACTACAAATTCATCATAGAGATCGATATCTCCCGGTAATAAATCGAGTCCAGAAAGATTATTTAGGCTCGGTTGAATAATTTCTTGAATTGGTAATCTTTCTCGATCTGATGATTTAACAATATCATCAATTAAATATCTTAAAGTCCGCCTTTTTTTTCGCAGTTTAGCAAATTCTATGGGAGACATTAAACTGAGAGTAGCGCTGATTTGAGTATCTAAATCCAGCACCAACACCCGCTTACCGTGATTTTGAGCTAAACAAGTCGCTAAATTGACGGTAAGAGTAGTTTTTCCCACACCACCCTTCATATTAGCCGTCGAAATTACATATCCCATATTTTAAGTCCTCAGAAGAACGCTTTCCCAGATAATTAACGTGAATATCTCTGTAAAAGTAAAAATTATAGCGAGATTTAAGATTTTTGAATGTTTGATGATTTTAGGCAGTCAGATTATACCAGTGAGTTGATTATTGATAAACCCACTTGTTTGAAGAAAATTTATAACCGTTATTATTTAACTACTTTTCAAACTGAAGGTAACTTAATATTTTTCGCGAATAAACTTTGTAAGCGATGCAATTTAGAATTTACTTGGTATAGTAAATCACCTTTACCTAAAAGATAAGCAGCAGCGATATTTTTACCACCTAAAATAATCTTAGAATCGGCTTCGCTGGCAGTACGTAAAGCAACTCTTCCAGGTAAATTCGAGCGAATTATCGGTGTAACTACTGTAGCTTCGGGACGTTGAGTAGCAATTATTAAGTGAATTCCGGCAGCGCGTGCTTTTGCACCCAAACGTTTTATACTTTTTTCTAAGGCTGTACGAGATTCCTTCTCAGACATAAAATCGGCATATTCATCAAAAATGCAGACAATGCGGGGTAAAGGCTCCTGGGAACGTTGATTGTAACTACCTAAATCGTTACATCCAGCAGTTTCAAAACGCTGATAACGCAATTCCATCTCATTTACCAAATCTTCCATCAACGCGATCGCACTATCACTATCTTTAACTATTGGTGAATACAACCACGGCATTTCCTCAAATTCGGGAAAAGTAACTCGTTTGGGATCTACCAAAGCAATTTGTAGATGTTGAGGAGAATAGCGAACTAGTAAACTCAGAAGTTGCGATCGCAAAAATTCGCTTTTACCGCTTCCGGTTGTACCACCGACTAAAAAGTGGCAGGTATTAGGATCTGATAAATCGGCTTCTATTAATTCTCCTTCTAAATTCACCCCGATAGCAATTTTTACTGATACAGAATTAGGTAATTTATCTGACTTTATATAATCATCAAAAATAGCAGCTTGTCGATTGGGATTGGGTAAATCAACGCTGATATATCCAGCCTGTGGTTCAATTAGCGGCGGATTTTCCAATTCCATTTGTACCTGTAAATCTGCATATAACTTCTGAATAGCATTAACTTTTACACCTAATTGCGGCTTGAGTTTCACTCGAATAAAACTAGGAGCAACAACAGTCCCAATCAAATCTACATTAATCCCAAAAGATTGCAAAGTTGTCACCAATTCTTCACCAATTCCATCAGCATTAACCAATACCTCTTTATTTCCTTCCTCCGCGCCCTCAGCGTCTCTGCGGTTTTTTAATCCATAATCTTCTGCTGTTACAGAGGAGTTATCATCTTTTTCTAAAGAAACTTGATCAGAATCTACCCCACGATCAAAATAACTTTGACATTTCTGCTGTTGCGGACAAATTTCGCATAAATAAGGCTGAGTTGTCGGAGGGGGTACCTGGAGAGGTGGTTCACAACTTAACCATTCCTGCATTTGTTGTAATTTATAGGGAATCAACTCATGTATCGTATCTTTCAACTGTTCCCAGTCATAATAATACTCCTTAAACTCCGGTAACACGCAGTAAACCGCCGAATCTACAGGTACTTGCTGCTTTTGTTGCAGCATATAACTATATAAAGAAACTTGAGCTAATTGTGCTGATGGATCTACGGGTTGATAGGTTTTGAACTCCACCACACATAAACGTTTGCCTTCCCAATTGTATACCAAACAGTCGAATTTTCCCCTGACTTGTTGTTGGGTTCCATTTGGTAAATCAAAATAATGTTCTAATTGACGTTCTTGTGAAATAAAAGTATTGCGAATTAGACTTTCTGCACTGCAATAGCGTCTATTTACGATCAGAATTTGAGCAAAGCGTTGAATTATACCTCGCAAACCCTGCCAAACTTGCAGCATTGGTTGAGCTTTACTACTATCTTTGGCAACAATTTTTTCTAAGTAAGGTGAAAACTTAACTTGAAAAAAAATCTGCTGCATTTCTTGAGCAACTATTTTTACTTCTAACTGCGATGCTTCTAGTTTAAATAATTGCTGAAATCTAGGTTCAATAAGTGCTAAATTAATGAATTCATCTGCTAAATAATGAAAAATTTTACCGATTCCAGTTACAGTATCGCGGGGAATAAATAGCGTTTTACCGCCGAATTTATCGCCAAGATAAAACAGACGCGGACATTCAAATGCAACTCGAACTTTAGTGACGGTTAAAGATGAACTATCGGTTTTTTTAGTAAATTTATTTGTATTAGTTGGCATATTAAAAATATTATTTTGACTATTATAATTAAACTCTAATAAACAGTGATGTACAGCAGCTAGATAAACCGTATCCATAGCCGCATAATGTAATTGCTTTTGTGTTAAAGGTCGCTTTTCCCAATCGCTAGCTCCTCCATCGGCATCTACATTAGTAAAATTACACAATTCTGTTGCTAGAGTTTTGAGTTTTAAATTAGATGTTTGTAATTTATAACGAGTAATTTTTCTAGCTATTTTCAGCGTGCAGGTAACATTTGGGGCAAATTTTCCTCCCAGATATTTTAAATCAAAACTGGCATTGTGAAATACTTTCTCAATCTGGGGATTAACCATAATTTGGTTAATAAAATATGTTGTCAAATCTGGTTTATCCAACACATCGAGGATATAAGCGAACTCACCCGTTGAATCTGTAGGGTGAGCCAATACTTGAATTAGAGATAGTTTAGGATTGGAAGTTCGACAGTTAGCAATTTCTGTATCTAGCCATAGTATTTTAGATGAGCTAAATTGATTAATTTGGGTTTTTATTTGTGTTTCATCTGTTAGGTAATGCATTGAGATATATATTGATAAAATAAGATTTTTAAGAGGATGTTTTAAAAATATTCGGCGGTTGAAACCGCTTCTACATACGCAAAGTCCACCTGCGTGGACTATTAACCCGCGTAGGCGGGTTTCGTTTGTGTAGCAGCGGTTTTAACCGCCAGATATATCTAAACACTCAACAAAATTACCTGGTCTTTTAACTTTGCTTTGGAATCGAAAATTTTAACTTTTCTTTCATCACATAAAGATTGAATTAGCAAATTTACATCACTTTCACTCACATTAGAAAACTGAAGCATACAATTTGATATTAAAGTAGGAACTCCCATATATTGTTCAGTTTTTACGAAATTAAATAAGAAATCTTTTACTGCTCTAAAATCCGTTTTCTCTTCTTGAGTATTATCTCGTTTCTTAACAATTTCTAAACTCTGTAACAAAGTACATTTATCTAAAAATTGAGATTCACGAACCAATGACTGTAATTCTGGTAAATTAATTGTTTTACCACCAATGACTAACTCATGAGCTAAAGCAGCATTGACCAAACTATGATATGTAGCTAATAGGTGAACCGAAGTTAAATTTGGCTTAATATGAATATTGTCTGTTGCCGTAAAAATCTGCTGATATAGTTGATAGCCTTTGAGTTTTCCATTTCCAATATTACTAATTCTAATCAGATATAGTTTGTCACAAAGCTGATTTTGAATTGCTTTAAGAGAAGCATTCATAATATTAAAAAAGCTGGTCATATTAGAATCTTCCGTCCAAACTATTCCTACCCTTTCGCGTTTACCAGGCTGTAAATAGCTCAAAGAATAACCGGCATATTTACCAGTAATAAGCTTTTGTTTAATTCCCTGTACTTGTAATGCTTCTAAGGCTTCTTTGAGATTACCAATTAAATCAGGTGCTGATAATAGAGTAATTTTAGAGATTTTCTCCTGAATTTTCTTATATTCTTTTTGCCATATTAATTCAAATTCTGCTGCAATTGTTTGGCTGTCATTCGTTGGTTTTGTGGTAGTAATAACTATTGGAGGTTTATCTTGCCCTGGAATTTTAACGTGAATTTTAACATTTTTCGCGCTATCATCTTGTGGCGGTCTTTCGCTAATACCTATTAATGATAGTTTATATCTTTGATATTCGTTCTTTGCCAAAGTTAATGCATCTCTTGGTAGAGTCTTAGCATTTTTACCAGCTAAATAACTCTGCTCTAAGAATTCCCTACTTAATGGAAAAATAGCTGATGTCGGCTGTGGATTTACTTGTTGATGTAATGGTTTTAGTTCATAAGCCCAAAGTGCTTCTACTTGCTCTAAGTTAATGCGTTTTAACTTTACCTCTTTGTCAATTCTAGCTTGGTCAGCTTGCTCAATACTGTCTCGATTTCTATTCCATGTATTAGTAATGATGCTAATAATTACTAAAAAGTTTTTCAGATAGCTATTATGAATAGTTGTATTGACATTGAATAAAGATTGAAAATCCTGAGAATCATCTGATAGACGAGGAATATTATCTAAATTATCAAAACATAAAACAATCGGTTGAGTTTGAGTGGAAATTCTACCAAAGTTAGCCAAAATATTTTTAGCAGCGTCTTCTGAATCAATGCATCTGCTAACTTTCAAAGCCTGCATTGACTCTTCGCTTAAGTCATCTCCACGCAACCACTCGCAAGCGATAGGATATAATTCTGGACTTGTTAAATCGTGCAGTACACCAAAAAAAAGGTCAGGATTGTAGAGTCCAGCTGGATTATAAGTTCTTTTCAGATGTTGAATAAATTTACGGCGATCGCTCTGTAAAAACAACCAACTATTATTACTTTTCGTAAAGGCTGATAAATTTTTCAGCCACAACATCAACTGCGATTCTTGCTGTCCTTCTGGGATTTGAATTAAACTATCAACAGTACAACGTAAAACGTGTCTCCAGATATAATCGCTATTAGCCCAAGGACCAATATAAGCAAAAAATGCTTTAGGATTCAGAATACGTTTGAGCCGACCTAATAAATAACTTTTACCAGAACCGGAGTCCCCCAAAAGTAACAAACTGCGGCTACGATTATCTTTAATAACTAAATCGAGAAGCTCTTCAACTTCAGTTATTACTTCTTGATGAATTGAATCAACGCTGTTACGTAAATCTTGTTTTTCTTCCCAAAAGTTACCCGGTTTAAGATTTATGAGACCAAAAGGATTGACCTCACGTATAATAATATTATCGATAGATGTCATGATTAAATTATGGTGTGAGTAGCAAATTCAAATAAAAGGATACTTATTCAACTGAGATAAAGAAAATTGGACCGCCAACATTTTGTTCAATTCCACTCTGAATTTGTTTGGAAGTGTAAGCGTTAGCTTCTTGCAAAGTACTCAACTCAATTTTGTCATCAGCTTGCAAGCGATAAAGCGCTTTATCTAACTCATCCCGCGACAATGGGGGTTGTAATTTTTCCCGCAAGTAGAAAATAGGTAAATAATTTCTAGTACCTATTTCCTTATCTAATTTCTGAATGATTTGTAAAATTTCTTCGTCAGTAATATTAGTAATCTCTACAGTAGACTCCGTAGTAATACCTGGTTGTTCCGACTTCATCTGTAGAGTTTTCCGTAAAAAGCGCAGGTAATTATTTAATAAATCTAAACTGAGGGTAGGATTAGCCCCCTTTTTCGGAACAAAATCATCTCGTAAAAACTCAATTCCTCGTGCTGTCAGCCATACTTCAGCTTTCGTCTTTTTAATTTTGATTTCAGTTTCAATCAATCCACGACTGCTCAGACTTTTTAAAATCTCTTCTTTTTCAGCAGCTTTCAACGAAGATTTTATTTTACTCGGTGCGACTTTACCTGAAGCTTTACCGACATTCTCCAATATCTTAAGTTCTTTATCCTCAATAGGAATTTCAGCCGCATCAAGTTTCAACAAAGCTTGACCGGGAGGTAAAATTTTGACAGATGCAATCTCGCGAGAGTAATCGATAATATCGCGATCGCCTAATGTTTGGCAAATACTGTTTTTACCTTTAAATGACTTGAAAGTATTGCCACTCAAGCTTGAGCGGTAGTTTTCGCATCCTAACAACTTAAATAAAAACTTTAATTCGTTCGTATCCATACGGTAATCTTGCCTGTATATCAGTCAGCACTACCTGACCGCAAAGGGTATAAATTTGTTTCCTTTTTTATACTAGCGAAACTTACGGTATTACTGCTACAAGATTAACAATAAACAATACAGAAATACAGATAAAAAATATAATATAAGTGAATGATTTACCCGAATGAGTTAGGAATTTGGAGTTAGGAGTTAAAAAGTTTTAATTTTCTCCCCATCACCCCATCACCCCATCACCCCATCTCTCCCTACCCCCGCACCCTCCGCAAAACATCAAACGCCTTCCCCCTAACACCCACAGGTAACAAAGATAATCCCAACCCAGTCCATGCTTTAGCAGTAGAAAAAGACTTTCCTTTCTTAACCAATTCTCTTCCTTTTGCGGTTTCACCAGTTTCAATTAATCGCAAACCTAACAATAATTGTGTTTCTTGTAAACGCTGTAATCTAACTTTTTCTAACTTTTCTGAATCAAATTGATAACTTTGTAAATACTGCTGTTTATCTTTTAAATAAGGAATTGCCCGATTAATTCCTTGTTGTTGTGCATGGACTCGATATTCCATTAACAATTTTGGTAGATAATAACCTTTTTTCCCAGCCAAAGCTAACCGTACAAATAAATCATTATCCTCACAATTCTGCCAATTTGGCTGCATAAATCCGACTTCAACTACACTTTGACGACGAAATAAAGTTGCACCAATTTGAAAACTTTGATTCACAAATACAACTTCTAATAAATTCTCTACCACACCTTCAATTAAATCTTTCCTTCCCCAACGACGAGAATTTTCCTCAGTTTTTGCTTCATCTCGAACATTATTAATATCAATTATCCAATGGTCAGTACCAACAAAATCTATTGTAGAATCTTGCTCAAGTATGGTGGAAGTTTCCGCGATAAAATCCGGGATTAATCTATCATCATCGTCAAACTTAATAAAATAATCCCCCGTCGCTGCATCAAAACCAGAACGCATATTATTACTTTTACCAATATTCTGATGATGGCGGATATATTTAATCCGATTATCTTCATACTTTGACATTAAATCCGCAGTTCCATCCTGAGAACCATCATCACAGACAATCAGTTCAAAGTCTTGATAAGTTTGTTGAAGTACACTTTCAATCGCGAAAGGTAGCAAATCAATACGGTTGAATGTGGGAATACAAATACTAACTTTAGGCATAATAAGAGAGTTAGGAGTTAGGAATTAGAAGTTAGGAGTTAGGAGTTAGGAGTTAGGAGTTAGGAATTAGGGATTAGAAGTTAGGAGTTATTATACCTTTAACCTTTAACCTTTAACCTTTGACCTTTAACCTTTAACCTCTAACCTTTAACCTTTAACATTTCTGAAAAACTAATTCTACCCCTACTTTCGCTGTCTTAGACTCATTTAAAATAAATTCAGTAGGCTTTTGATATTCTCTAAATATTTTTTCAATTGTATCAACTTCCATCGGTTCCATAAAATCTAATAATCTTAATTCTGGAAGCACTTCTGATTTATCAATATAGTGTTGAATTTTTGTATTAGCACCGCTAATTCCAATACTAGGTACTCCCAGAATATCTGCTAATATTATCGAGTGTAAACGGTTGCCGAAGTGAAAATCCATCTGACTTAAAATTTCGACAAATTCCGCTGGCTTTTCCCAATTATGCAGTTTATAGTTATCAGAAGGTAAGTATTTTTTAAGTAAATGATGAAATTTATTATCGTTCCTTTCTTCTCCAACATGGGCTGGTAATAAATGAATTACTGAATTATACTTTTCCACAAACTGCATCAACTGTTGTCCGTAAAATTCACCTCTTCCTTCACCCCACCAAAATTTTCCAGAGAAGGAAATATTTTTGATTTCGCTGGATTTATTCTCTTTAATATAAGGTTGATAATAATTTAAATCCAAAAAAGCTAAATCACCACCTAAACAACAAGCTTTAACCGGCTTAAGTTTCTGCAAAGCTACTTCATAAGATTGTTTATCTCTTAAATACAATAAATCGGCATTTTTAAAAATCTTGCTTTTTCTATCTTTTTCATCGGAATTCATGGTTTCTAAGCCGACACCAAGAAAACAGTATTTTTTGCCAGTCCATTTGGCTAATGACTGTAACCTTAATAAATTAGTTGGTTTATCTTTGATATTTAAAGTCCCACCACCCCAGATTAGACAGTCACTTTGTAAAATTACAAAAAGTCTTTTCAGTTTAGATAGTTTATTCGCTGCAAAAAAACTAACTTTATCTGTAGTGGGTTCGTAATAATCTTCTTGGCAAAAAACGAATATTTTTTTGACATCCTGTTTTTTGCTAAAATACTCTATCAATTGATATAAAAATAAATCATCGCCAACATTATGAAATCCATAATATCCCATCAATAAAATATTCATTTATTTTCTCCTCATTTCTATATTTTTTTGAAATAAAAGACATATGATTTAATCTAATTATTAATATAAATCTATTGTTGACATTAATAATTGGATAAATATATCATAGTGTTTTCATCAGTAATAAATAATTATTAACTATATGAATTACTGTATATATTCCAAATGAAGTAAAATTTTCCGGATATTCCTAAATTATTCTTCAACTGAACTTCTTCTGATTATTTAAATTGAAATCATAGCTAATCTCCATGAACATCTTAATGTTATCTTCTACATTTCCTTATCCACCTACTCGCGGTGGTACTCAAGTTAGAACTTTTAATTTACTTAAGTATTTGCAACGAAATAACCGCGTTACCTTGGTGACTCAATCCGAACCTGATGTTACTGAAACAGAAATAGCAGAATTGCGGGATTGTGTGGATGAACTAGTCCTTTTTAATCGTCCCCATGACTCTGGTACCACCGGAGGAATACTGAAAAAAATTCAGCGTCTAACTAAATTCGTCAGTGCAGGTATTCCCCCTTCCGTCTTAAACCGCTACTCAGTGGATATGCAAAATTGGATTGATGCTTATGTGGAATCGGGTAAGTGTGATGTTGTGACTAGCGAACACAGTGTTAATGAAATCTACGTGCGTTCCCATTTTCATCACAAAGTACGTACTGTAGTCAACGTTCACAGTTCAGTATATGGGACTTGTCTCAATCAATTGCAAAATCGGATATCTGAAAACTCTTTGCGAGATAAAATTAATTTACCATTGCTGCGTCGTTACGAAAAAAATTACTGTGGTAAATTTTCGGCAATTGTAGCGACAACTGAAGAAGATAAAATTCAACTGCGGGAATTTAATTCTAACAGTGAAATTACGGTGATTCCCAACGGTGTAGATTTAGTGATGTTTCCTTATCGAAAAGCAGATCCAGGAGAACACCGTTTAGTTTTTATCGGTGCAATGGATAATTTGGCAAATATCGATGCTGTATGCTTTTTTTGTAACGAAGTATTACCGGAAATTCAGAAACTTTACCCCGATACAACCTTCGATATCGTCGGTTCTCGTCCTGTTGCAGAGGTGTTAACACTCAAAGATAACCCCGGAGTCAACGTCACCGGAAAAGTCCCTTCAATGGCAGAATACCTGCACAAATCCACCGTCTGTGTAGTGTCGATGCGGACTGGATTCGGAATCAAAAACAAAACCTTAGAAGCGATGGCTGCTGGGATACCCGTCGTCGGTAGCGATCGCGGTTTGGAAGGATTAGCTGTAGACGGTGATAATGTTGAGTTACGAGCAATACGCGCCAATAAACCGCAAGAATATGTTAGCGCAATTAGTAAACTGTTTGAAAATCCGCAATTACGCGCAGAATTATCTAATAATGCCAGAAAATTAGTTGAAACAGAGTTTACTTGGGAAAGTGCAGGTAAACGTTATGAACAGGTTTGTTTAGGAAAGTAATCAATCATGTAGAGACGTAGCAATACGCCCCGTCTCCTAAGTCCTGAATTACTGACTCAACCCAAAACCAATTCTACTATAAACAGGAATCCTTGTACGTTCAGGTTTCTGAGTATTAACAGTAGTCGAGGATTCTTCAGGTTGTGATTGAGAAATAGTAGTATTATTATCTTTATTTAAACTACTAGAATCACTTAATTTTGATGTTTTAGGTACATCATTTGTAATAGAAGATTGAGAAAATCCTGTAACTTCCTTTTTGGAATTAGCTGTTTGCGCTTGAGATGGTAATGTAACCAGAGCAGAACCAACTGCTAGAATTAACGTCAGCAGATAAGAAATTTTTTGAGGCATATTGATTCCTAATTGTTTTTAAAATGTAATTGATAAATCTTGCTTGTTTTCATATCAAATTTTTAACCAAAATATATTTTGATTAAACAAAATCTTGATTGCGCTGTTTTTCAAAAACTAATTAAATGCGAATTCATCTTCAGCCGATATAACGCTGTTCATAGAGACACTTTGAAAAAACTTTATTGGTGGTGCAACTACCCAAAATTTAGTATTAAATTAGTTATTATTCCAAGAGAGAAAATACGGAAATAAACCATTGATTTAATTATTGCCATGTTATCGATAGGATGAGTATATTTAGCTAAATCAATCATCAACTATATGAATTTTTTGTAATGTATTGGTTTAAGTAGTCTAGTTTAGGTAACAATTTTAGTCGCAAATTAACCGTTTAGGAAACCCTCAAATACAATAGAGTTATCTGCAACTCAAGACTTTGAATAATAATATTTGACCGCAAAATTTTCATATTATCAGAGATACAAGCTGTAATGATTGATATTGGATTTACTCATATAGCACTACCCGTCACGAATATTGACAAAAGTATTAATTTCTACTCAAATTATGCTGAAATGCAGGTTATTCATCGTCGCATTGATGCAGAAACGGGTGTAACTGTTGCTTGGCTTTGTGACGGTACTCGTCCTTTTGCGATCGTTCTGATTCAAACAGATTCAGTGCATAGTATTCTATCTCCCATAGCACATCTTGGAGTTGGTTGTAAAAGCCGCGAACACATGAATACTCTTTGTGAAAACGCAAAACAGGAAGGTGTTCTGCTTCAGGAACCAAAAGATTCTGGATATCCAATCGGGTATTGGGCTTTTTTGCAAGATCCAGATGGTCACACACTTGAATTATCTTATGGACAGGAAATAGGATTGACAGTAGAGAAGATTTTTTAAAACATCTTACACCATTTGGCGTAATCAGTTGATTGATGATGCATTTGAGAAATTAGAAATTGAGGTAACAAAAAATTTGCGATGGCTTTGCCGACAACGTGAAGGATAATTAACAGCGATCGCAAACATCCTACATACTCAACTTTAAGTAAAATATATTACTCTTGACTAATTGATTACTTCTATCCCGCTCGAAAATTACCTATTTCTCTTTATCTCTTTCCTTGCCGTTCTCTGCGCGGCAGTTGCTACAACGGAGGGAACCTCCGCAACGCACTGCCTTGTCTCTGCGGTTTTTTTTTGGTAATCTTTTAACGGGAAGGGAGTAATCATTAGACATCTCCGAAAAAGAATGTAGAGACGCGTTAGCGAAGCGTGCCCAAAGGGCATAATATCGCGTCTCTACAAGGTTTCTGGATGACACATATTTAATTTCCGGAGATGTCTATTTGTGGTTTTAAGTTGTAGACACACTAAAAAACCACTATTTAAAAAAATATTGCCTGTTATCGCCAATTATTAAAAAGTAAAACTAGTCCGTAAAATCCCAATAGTAACCGAGTCGCTATCTGGTGTATGACCGGGTTCAATAATATGAATAATTCCTGGAGTCAAACTCATATTATCATTCAATCGCCAACGATAAAAAGCTTCAATATGAGTAGTTGTTCCCGGTTGTCCCCCATTGCTTCCATTACCTCCATCTAAAAGGTTTGGTACGTTATTACCTCCAGATAAGTTACTACTAACAATTTTTGGTGGTTGTCCGACATAAATTCCACCTAAATTACCCTTACCAAATAAGTCAGGAAAGTTAAGATAAACCATGTAGTTTGTTGTTTCTACATCTCCCGATTCTCCGGGTATCTGAGAATTAGTATAACCAGCCCAACCACCCAAGGTAATTCCTCGTGAAACTTCCCAATTTACGGTAGCACCAACAGCATTTGTTTGCAAAGGTCTGGAAGTTCCCGTAAAGCAATTTAAAGCCGTTAAACAGCTATCACCAGCAAAAGTTGATAAGAAACCATTCGGCGAATAATTGTTAACATAATATAAACTTACATCTAACGTCTTAATAGGTGTTAATAATAATTGTGCGGCTGCGGTTGTATTTCCATCAAATAGACCTGTACCTTGTCCGGGATTTGCAATATCTTTAGCGCTATAAATTGCTTGTACACTCGCACTTTTAGCAAATTGCCAATCAAAAGCAATTCCACCATTTTCAAAGTCCAAATTCAAAATCGGGTTTCTTTGAGCAAACCATGATAAAGGTCCATTGGCTGCATCTTCGGCACGGTTAGGACCTCGAAATGCACGTATCATATCTACACCTTTGGTTCCCACCATCATTGCTAATTTTTTAGTCAAAAGTTGGTGATAATGCAAATCACTTAAAGTCCAATCGTTTCCTGGAGGAGCTTCATATCCAAGTATAAAATCATTACTTAATTTAGGGCTTGTTGAACCATTCGCAGCCAAAAGTCCTGTTACTAAGAAACTATGTGGTGTAAATTGGCTGGTCAAATATAGCTGATTAAAGTTAATTACATTAGTATTAGTACCTGGGTCATTAGTATCTTTTACGCCATCTCTAGGAGCAATATCACCGCGATTTGCACCACGTCCTTGAATACCGATAATGGCAATTCCACTGAGTTTGGTGGTTGTAGAAAATTGATTGGCTTCAACAGCAGCAGTACGAGATTCTAATGCATCAACTCGTCCTCTTAATGTCGCTAATTCTGCACCAAATTCTTGCTGTAATCTTTGTAAACTTGCTAAATCTTCACTGGTAACAATGTTACTTGTTGCTGTCGCTATTAATTCATTGACTCTTTCCAGACAAGCATTTAAACCCGCAGCAAATTCATAACGAGTTAAAGCCCGGTTTCCTCGATAAGTTCCATTCGGATAACCCGCAATACATCCATAACGTTCCACTAAAGATTGTAACGATTGGAACGCCCAATCAGTAGGCTGTACGTCGGAAAATTGCGACACCGAATTAACTTGTCCCATGGGATTTTCATCAGCAGATGGAACACCTACTTGAGAAATCTTAAATGGTTTTGTTTCTAGCAATTCTTCTGTAGATAAAGATAAATCTAAAGAAACTTGTTCTTCGGACATTGCTTTATCTGGAATTCCGGTAATTCCCGCAACTAAAAAACAGATAATTAGCGAAATTTTACTCTTGTTCAACTTTCAAAACTCTGTTTATATACAACGGTTGAGCTTATTCAATTTTTTATATTAATGGCATGGGTGATTATACGGAATTTCGATAAAAATCGATTTAAAAACTTTTGGGCAATATTTATGAAGTAAGAGTATAAAAGAAGAAGTTAGTACTGTTACGGTAAATCAAAATCAAAAATTAATTAAGTAATTAAGTTATTTAAAAAATCTAAATCTCAATTCAAAATTGACTCAAGATTAGCATGACAAAAACCTCACCATCATCAAATCCTGACAAAAAAACTGGTAAATATTCTAATACTAAAGTTCGTAAACTCCGCAAAAAAATTAAAAAATCGCAAAAAAATCTTCAAGATAAAACTGTCACTTCTAAAGGAATTCGTTCCTATTCAAGTCGTCGTCAGAAAATTCAAAAACGAAAAAGTTTAGCGACATCAATGTTCGCGATCGCGATTTTATTGGCAAGTGGGGGTTTAGTGATAGCGGCTGGTTGGATTAGTATTTTATTTATATTTAATCCGCAACAAGTAAGTTGGTTAAATGATTTTGTTCCTGGATGGGTAAAAATTGGTTCCACTCCAGAACAACGTCCACATACAATCGAGCAAATTCAAAGCGAAATTCAAAAACAAAAACGTATAACTGGAGAAATTATTGCTTTAGAAGGTGATACTAATGAATCTTTTTTATTACCCGTTTTTCGCAAACGCAATAACTGCCATTCTGATTGTCAAAATATAGTTGAACTGCGGACTTATCATTTAGCAACAGATTTTGAATGGCGAACGTCCACTGAAAAATACTATCATCTAACTACACAATTTTCCGTTACCGGACTAGAAGAAGATCAAGTAATTGCACCTTTGGTAGATGCAAATGTGGAAAAAAATCCAGGTTCGAGCATTCCTCTACCCATAAATGAAATCGGACGCTTTGATACAGATGCACCACTACCGGGAATTTGGTATTATTTACGTGGCGATCGCTCTTGGGGTACCAACCAGACAGCTTACGGTTACATCCTACATTACAATCGCGATCGCCGCAGTCTCCAACAAATGATATCTTGGACAAGTCCCACTGGAGATTTACCTCAATGGCAACAAATAACTGGTGATGAAGAGAAAGAATTAGTAGTACGTCAAACGGTGGGTTTAGAACCACGTCTGCGAGTTTATCAAGTGCAACCAAGTGAATACGTCATTAACCCAATTAAGCTATCTGAAATCACTCTCAAACCCCCAGCTTTGAACGATGGAGCATACAAAGATGCCCTATTAATCGCCCAGAGTGGACTGTGGACACCAGCTGAGCAATGGTTGCAATTTATCAAAAAACAGCAAAAAGGCAAGATATCATCAGCAGCACAAGCACAAATCGATTTAATTCGCTTGCATTCTCAGCTTACCAAAAAATTAGCCGATACCAGTTGGGCAAGTCCTTCCCAACAAGTATTAGCTTACTTAATTGATGGCAGGTGGGGAGAAGCTTTAAAAGTATTTGAAGCATCACCGCAAAACACCGCAGAAATCAAAAATTTACTCAAAGTCGATACAGGAAGATTAGAAAATCGTATTGATGCAGCATTGCAAGTAAATCCCAATCGTCCAGAAGTACAAGCTTGGAAAGCTTTAATTATCGCATCGCAAAAAGGTACAAACCAAGCTTATAAATGGCTCAATACACAATCTAAAATTTCTCAAGATTCATTAACTTATATTAAAAAGCTTTTGACACAAATTTAATTAAAGTAACTTTATTCGTTAAGCTTCTCCTAAACGCACCTGTCAAACTATAATATCTAAATTAACGTGAGTTCTATGAATAGCTTTATAAGTCGGGTTTTTAAGATAAATCTTGGTTGTAACAGACAATCATCATCAAAACCCGACGAATTACCCCACAAATAATCGAGGTTTTACAGCTTCCTGATCATAATCGCCGAATCGAAGCAATGAACATCAAACTCATGTTAAATTATTGCCGCTCTTGACACATCCAATAATAATTGACCCTCTGTAAATACATTGAAAAAGTCGTTGTAGCTAGACATATCAAGTTCGACGGTTTTTTCAAAAGTTCCAAACCAGATATCATCACCGTATTCAACATCGACTAATTCGTATCCTTCACCCCATCTTTGATTAATACCTTGTGTAAGTTCATCAAAAGTGCTTGCGGTGTTATAAGCACTGGTAATAGTCGAATCCTTTTGAAAAACTCCAAACCAGATACCATCACCATATTCGACATCAACTAAGTCATATCCTTTGTTCCAGAATTCTTGAATTTTTTCTTGGAATTCACTAATACTACTTGCGCTAACATAACCACCAGTACCAGGAACATCTCGGAAAACTCCAAACCAAATACCATCACCGTATTCAACATCAACTAAGTCATATCCTTTATTCCATAGTTCTGAAATATCTTCTGTAAGTTCGGTAAGACTGGTTGATTTGCTATAAGTATTAGCACCAAAATCTTCTTGAAAAGTTCCAAACCAAATACCATCACCGTATTCAACATCAACTAAGCGATATCCTCCTTGTGTCCATTGTTCTTGAACTGTTTGTGTAAGTTGATCAATACTAGCTACGGCAATATAACCACTATTATTCGGTATATCTTGATAAACTCCAACCCAAGTACCATCACCGTATGCAACATCAATCAAGTCATATCCTTGATTCAAATGTGCTTTAATATTTTCTTCAAATTGCAAAAGATTTTGAGCAGTAGTGTAAGCGTTATTAGACATAATTCTTTTCCTGCAATAAATATTTTTGCTTTTCGACGTTGTAAGTAGGTTTACAGAGTATGGTAAAGCCTTTTACAACTAAAAAGTATTATATAAAGTATTCAATAATCGGAATATGTTTTTTTCGGAAATGATTTATGCGCTAACATGAAAACTACTGTTAATTCACTTGTCAAGGCTGATATTTATATCACTTGAAACACTGATAAATATATATATAGTTTTGCCTAAAAATAATTGTTTTATTAGAAATATGGCATAAAAACTCATATTTTTAATCAAAAATAATTTCATGAAGTATTGTATATTTTAATTTTAAATTGAAAGTTTTTCTGAATTCACATCTTGCACCAGTTGCAATAATCGCTAAGAGGGTGTTTATAAATAAAATAATGTCATTCTGAGGTACGAAGAATCTAGGATTTGAATCGTAGTCAAAAGATGCTTCACGAAGAAGAAGCTACGTTCAGCATGACAAATCGCGGTTTTTGCCGAATTTATAAACACGCTCTAAGAGTAGTCTCCAAACACTAGTACCGCTGCGCGGAAGTAAGAAGTAAGAAGTCTTATAGGATAAGGATTTTAACCGTTGGCAATGGTTGCTTTATTTACGCGCCCCCTGTACTAGTACTCCACCACATTAATTTTGAGGGGTATTAATTCAGTCCTCTTGAGAGGACTTTTGCTGTTAGACCGGGAATTGCATTCCCGGTCGGGCTGCGATCCCAACCCATCATAATTTATGTGGCGGACTACTAGTACTCCACCACATTAATTTTGATGGATCGAGGTAGTGCGACCATCTTGGTCGCTAGCTACTACCAGGGAGCGAGACGCTCCCACTACAAACGCATTACCCCTCATAACTTATGTGGTGAAGTACTAGACTACAAACCCAGCATAATTAATGTGGCAACGAAAATCTAAAATTTATAACTGCATAAGTTGATTCTTTCAAATTCTATAACTAATCAGAAAGGGTCGAACAGACCACAACTTCTAAATTACAGCAACTAATTAATTACCATTTTGGAGTACAAAAACTATGACTTACACACAAAATCATGCCAATCAAAACTACTGTGAATGCGAGTTCACCATTCCGATTAAATTGAATGTTCCCATTACGATCAATACGACGGTTTACATCAATCCAGTACCTATTACTAAGCAGATATTACCTGTTGTGATTGAGCCAGACTTGCTATTAGAACCCGGAGTCAGAGCCAAAGCACCTGCGTGCTATCCCCAATTTGAGCATCAGCCACAACTACCATATCAAAGCCAAGAAGCCTTGCCATGCAACTAATAGATAATAACATCCCACAACTAATTAATTACCATTTTGGAGTACAAAAACCATGACTTACACACAAAATCATCCCAACAAAAACTACTGTGAATGCGAGTTCACCATTCCGGTTAAATTAAATGTTCCCATTACAATTAATTCCACGGTTTACATCAATCCAGTACCTATTACTAAGCAGATATTGCCTGTTGTAATTGAGCCAGACTTGCTATTAGAACCGGGAGTCAGAGCCAAAGCACCTACGTGCTATCCCCAAAATGGCTGTGAAAATAATAATTCACACAACGAAAATGTCATGCAATCAGTAGAAATTAAATAGTAAATTGTTTGTCGTTTCTTCCTAGATTGTTCTTGGCTCAATATTCACACCATCAAAAACGAGGATGGTGTGAATTATTTCCATCAAATCTATAGAATTAATCGTTCAAAATCAAGGAATAATTATTATGTCTACCATCCCAGAATCAAATTATCAATTAGAAGGCAATAAGATGCTTGTATCTTTGATTTTAAAAGTCCCTTTACAGTTTGAAATAGAATTACGAGGAATGGAAGATATAAAACTTAGTCAGTTAAACCAGGAAGAAGAATTAAATTCAGCTAAAAATACAAATTCAAATTTAATTAATAACGAAATAAATCAAGCTGAAATTAATCAAAAAGCCCAGGCTTTATCAAATTTGTTAGTTAATCAGATATTAGATAGCCATAATCATATTTTATCCCACATAAACGAATTTGAATTACCATCAGATAATCCAGGAAATCGCGAAGTTAAATTAGAAATATTGCCGGAAAAAGATAGTTTAAATACACCATTCAATAGTGAAGATAAACCAGAAAGCAATGAACAAGCTATATCTACTACTAATAAAAAAAGAAAACTACGTTTAGGTGACTCATTAAATGATAGTTTAAGCTTAGTAGTAAATGTTGTCGGAGCGATGTTATTTTTGGGTAAATTATCTAACTATAGTTGGGAGTAAAAGGGTGCTTTAAAATTGACTGAGAATCTTATGCGTTTTCGGGTTTTTAACACAATACGGTTCAGTTAAGGAGAATTGTAGGTTGGGTTGAACGATAGTGTTCACTGCTAGGTGTGCCTTTGGCACAATAGAGTCGTTTGTAATAAAGAACTTCTCATGAAATCTTAAAAGGATCTTTCACAAGTATCTTGCAAAACTTTGTATAAAACATTTAAACTCTGTTCTATAGGAAATTGGGGAGATTTAAGTTACTGTGAATACACTCGTAAGACGTTATGAAGTTACTGAAACATTAGGTGGAGGTGGTTTTGCAATTACCTATCTCGCGAGGGATATCATGCAACCGAGTAAACCCCTGTGTGTAGTCAAACAGCTGCGTCCAAACCAAACCCATCCGCGAGTCATAGATTTTTTTAATAAAGAAGCCGCTATTCTAGAAAAGTTGGGTAAACATCCCCAGATACCCCAACTACTAGCGCACTTTCAAGAAGATGATAACCTCTATATTGTTCAAGAATATATTCAAGGACACGATTTAAGTCAAGAAATATCTCCAGGAAAGCGACTGAGTGAAGCTTATGTCAGCAAGTTATTACGAGATGTTTTAGAAGTATTATCCTTTGTCCATAAATACGGAGTAATTCATCGAGATATCAAACCCCAAAACTTGATGCGTCGTCGAGAAGATGGCAAAATATTTCTGATTGACTTTGGTGCTGTCAAAGAATTGGGAACATTGATGGTAAATACCAAAGGTGAGATTGCATCAAGTGTAGTCATCGGTACGGCGGGATATATGCCCAACGAGCAGGCTAATGGTAAACCTTGTTTAGCAAGCGATGTTTATGCAGTAGGGATGATTGCAATTTCCGCTTTAACTGGATTACAACCGTTTGAATTAGAAGAAGATCCGCAAACTGGTGAAGTGATTTGGTTAGATAGAGCGCAAGTTAGTCAGCATTTAGCGGAAATGATTACCAAAATGGTACGCCGTCATCATAGTTTGCGTTATGTTTCTGCAAAAGATGCATTGCAAGGGCTTACAACAGTAGCACAACCTATATCCATAGCACCTACAGAGCTAAACCCGCCGACACCCTATAACAAATATTTTACAGAAGATTTAGGTAACGGTGTAATTCTAGAAATGACGGAAATTCCTGGTGGTGAGTTCCTTATGGGTTCTCCAACAAGTGAAGGGGGACGAGAAAATAATGAAAGTCCCCAACATCGAGTGACTATTAAACCCTTTTTCATGGGTAAATTCGCTGTTACCCAAGCACAATATCAAGCAATTATGGGTAAAAATCCCTCTAATTTCAAAGGAGAAAAACGCCCAGTAGAACAGGTAAATTGGAATGAAGCCACTAAATTTTGTCAGAAGTTAACCCAGAAAACCGGAAGAACATATCGCTTACCCAGTGAAGCCGAGTGGGAATATGCTTGTCGGGCTGGTACTACAACACCGTTTCACTTTGGCGAGACAATTACTACTGACCTAGCTAATTATAGAGGGATAGACGTATTGGAGAAAGGTAGATTATACCCTGGTAATTACGGCAACGGTCCCAAAGGCGAATTTCGAGAACAAACCACGGATGTTGGTAGTTTCTTTGCTAATGCTTTCGGCTTGTATGATATGCACGGCAATGTCTGGGAATGGTGTCAAGATACCTGGCATGACAATTATAATAACGCACCTAATGATGGTAACGCTTGGATTTCTTTTAACTTGTTTGGTTGTCGAGTGATACGCGGTGGTTCGTACTTCACTATTCCTGAGGCTTGCCGTTCTGCCAAGTGCTTCAAAGGCAACCCGGTCATCCATAACATCGATGTCGGTTTTCGGGTGGTGTGCGGTGTTGCGCCGAGGACTCTTAATTAGCCCTTTACACTTTTCCCCTTTTGCGCTTTGCTCTTTTTTCTTTACCCTTCCCCCCACGGAAGGCGGTCGATTTTTTTGAGAATAATTATTGTAGGGCGCTGTTAGTAAGAGAGTACGGCACCATAAAATTTAAACCATAAGTAATTGATTAAAAACACTCAAATTTCGCGCCATTCTCGCGCATCAACAAACAATTGTATTTTAGTTAGGATATGTTACTTTTTAAAGTTTATATTAATAACTATGAAATTAACTTTGTGCTTGAGGATAATTACTTAGAATGCCCAAAAATAGATTTGAATATATCAATTATGCAACGGATACAGTAATTAGTAATTTATTCGATTGGCGACAAAAAATCGAAAATTATTTGATTGAGTTTTATAACACAGATATAAGTAATGCTTTAGGTAGTAAATTTGGGGATTGCATATCGAAATCATCTGAACTGCTAGAATATGCCTTAGAGCAACCGACAATGTTTAGAGGTGTAACGACGAACGATAATATACTTCAAGCTGGCGCAATAATCGATTATAGGGTTGGAGAAATTTATTTGTATGAAGAACCACAGCAGCATATTCTTATTGATATATTATGTTCTGCACCGTGGAATTGCTTACCCGAACCCCTAGAAGAAACAAAAAAAGGTGCAGCACCTTGGTTAATAGCAGATATTATTGAAGAAATGATCTCTAGGTCTTCAAATATAAGTGGAATATTCAAGGTAGCAGCTATTCCTAGAGCTATGACAGCTTATAAAAACATGGGATTTGAAGAAAACCCAGATGGTTCTAGGGAGATGATATTAACAGAAAAAAGAGCGCTACAATTTTTAGAAGAATATAAAATTCGTTGGAGATAAAATGATGACTCCTGAAGAAGCAAAAGCTTGGGTTAATAAGATAGATGAATCTGGTAGTAGTTTATTTGCGGGTAGAGAAGTCACACAGGAAGAATTTTTAGAATTGGGTGATTATTATTTGAGCGGGAAATACCTCGTTCATGATTTAAAGATTGTAAGAAAGCGAAAACAGAAAACAAAAGAAGGTCTTGCACAGTTAGAAGCAGCGGAACAACGTATTTTGCAAAGTTTGAAAGAGCATAATATTGAACCGGATGTAAATTAAGGAAATAGACAACTGATATATTATTAGTTTCCTTCAGCCCAGAACAAATTAAACATAGAATTAGTGAGTCACAATATGCGGGTGGTGCGTGACGGTACAAGTCTTATAGAACCGTTCAAATTTATTCGTAGCGTCACACACCCTACAGCCAGTTGCGGCCATTCCTAAACATAAGAATTAACCGTTCCGCCATCACATATCCTATAATCTGTATTAATTGCTAACAATTAATTACTTTTTGCTAAAATTTGCTAAAAAATTATAATTAACCGCATTTTGATGTTTTTTTCGGATTAAATCACTATATATTCCCGAATTTTGATTTTATTGACGAAAAAGAGACAAAATTTCGAGGAAAATATGGATTCAATTCGCATTGAAGCAGAAAATTATAAATATGGTATCGATAACACATTGGGTAATAGCGGTGGAGAATACCGCTTTGATGATGTTGATATTGCATACAGTAACGATGTTGATGGTGGTTATTCCCTTGGTTGGATTGAACCAGGGGAATGGTTAACTTATGATGTTACTGTTCCGATATCGGGAGTTTATAAATTGGTGTCCCGTGTTGCTTCTGCTGTGGATGAAAATCATAATTTTCAAGCAACTATTGCAGGACAAAAAGGGAATTTTAATTTTGGTAATACTGGTGATTGGTGGAATTGGCAAGATGTCGCTTCTAATACCTTCTCTCTGGATGCAGGTAGTTATGAAATGCGTTTGGATATGTTTTCCAGTTCTTTTAATCTCAATTACTTGGAGTTAGTTCCCATTTCTACAGTTAATAATAATTTGATTTACGGTGGTACGGGTAATAATTCTTTTTCCGGCAGTAACGGCATAGATACTATTACTTATGATGCAGCAAATTCTGGTATTTTTGCAGACTTAAATTCTGGTAAAGTAACTCACAAATTTACGACTAATTCTACACAACCGCTCAAAATTATGCCTTTGGGTGATTCCAATACGGAAGGTTATGGAGATTGGGATTTAGGAGCTTATCGCGATGATTTATGGCAATTATTTGTTAATCATAACTTAAATGTAGATTTTGTCGGACCTCACGCAACAGGTCCTTTCGGTTTTGATCGCGATAATGCTGGATTTAGTGGATGGAAAATAGGTGAAATTGCTAGCGCTGTGGATGGTTGGTTAAATGATGCTCAACCTGATATAGTCCTATTAATGATTGGTACTAATGACATACTGCGCTCTGACGATATGAGTAAGGCTCCTAGTCGTCTTAACGATTTGATTGACAAAATTACTTATCAATTACCAAATACTCAACTTTTTGTAAGTTCGATTCCACCAATTAGTAGAACCCAAGAACAACAGCAACAGGTAATCAAATTTAACTCTCACATACCGGGTATTGCTGATAGTAAACCAGCATTTGGTAAAAATGTAACTTTTGTTGATATTTTCAGTGGATTAACATCTAATGATTTACAGGATGGAGTTCATCTGACTATAGAAGGTTACAACAAAGTTGCTAATATTTGGTACGACGCAATTATTAATCAAAATAGTCCTCAAGATAGTTTGAGTAATATTGAAAATATCATCGGTTCTCGTTACGATGATGTAATTATAGGTAACAATGGTGTTAATACTATTAAAGGTGGTTTTGGTAACGATACATTAACCGGCGGTGGTGGTAGTGATAATTTTGTTTTAGCATCAAGAGAAGGAGTTGATACTATTACAGATTTTCTAGTCGGTGAAGATTATTTAGTATTATCTAGTGGTTTAAATTTACAGGATATTACTGCTACTCAAGGTATGGGTAATAATATCAACGACACTTGGATTAGTCATAAAGGTGAAACTTTAGCCTTATTAACTGGTGTGGAAGCGGGTAGTGTTTCTTTTCTTGATTTTGCGTAGAGGGAAGGGAGTTAGGAGTTAGTACCACCGGAGTTAGGAGTTATTAAATTTGCAATTCTGCTAACCCCAAATACTTAACGCCTACGGGTGTGGTTTCAAAGCGACAGGGTAATACTTCTAAACCCATAGATAAAGCTTGCCGTAATAATTTACCATATATAGGGTCGGCATTATCTCCGGGTGCAAAATGAGTGCAATCGCTACGATTAATAAAGTAAAGCATTACTCCACGATTTTGAGGTAAAAGTGCCATTAATTCTCGCAGGTGCTTTTGTCCTCTTGTTGTTTCTGTATCAGGAAATAAGGCTAATCTTTTATCAGTCCAAGTTGTATTTTTGACTTCTAAATATATTGGACGATTATCTTCTATTAATAATGATTTGTTTTTTATTCCTACATAATTACTTTTGTTCCCGTCTAAAATGACTAAACTCTCTTTAGCTCTTTCCTCTGCGTTCTCAGCGTCTCTGCGGTTTTTATTCCAGCAATCTTCTAGCGGGAAGGGAGTAGTATCGAGTTGATTTGATAAATTAATAGCTTTTTTCTCAGAGAATAAACAGAAATCTATTCGACTTTTTCTATCTTGTCCGTAAACAACTTCGCTTTTAACTTCGTCGTATTTTCCTAATTCTGGAAAGATATATTTTTGTAGCGCTAATTTAATAATTTTATTTGGTAAACCTGTATTGACACCTACCCAAGTTGGTTCGTTATCATGTAACTGAATCATTTCCCAAGTGTAGGCTAATTTACGTTTGGGATTATCTGTTTTTGATAATTGTACAGGATTTCCGGGAATATAAACTCCTTTCATCGGCCCGGTATTTGGACAGTGTGCTGTGACAATTTCTCCAGAATTCAGTTGTACATCTGCAAAAAATCGTTTGTAGCGTTTTAGTAATATTCCTGGATATAAAGTTGGGTAGTGGTAGATGAAATCGGACATAGCAATTTTGAATTTTAGATTTTGGATTTTAAATTGAAATAATTAACTAATTAATTATTAGTTGTTGGGAGTTTTTATTATAAAAATAAATTATCCATCCCCCACCACTGATTAAAAAGGATTTCACGGATTTCACGGATTTAATTACCAATTACCCATTACCAATTACCAATTACCCATTCATAATTCGTTAGTTAAGATAAGTATCTATAATTATTCAGTAAGTTAAGCGTTAAGTGTAATGGCACAAGAATTTTTCGATCAAGGATTGATTAAGGTACAACAGAAGGATTATGCTGGCGCTATTGAGGATTTTACTCGTGCGCTAGAAGTCAATCCGGAGTTTGTTGAGGCTTACTATCAACGAGGTTTAGCATACTACGATTTGGGACATATTCCTCAAGCTGTTTTCGATTATGATCAAGTTTTGCAACGAAATCCTTACAGTGTAGAAGCATATTATTGTCGTGCTTTAGCAAGGTTAGCGTTGAAAAATCTACCCGGTGCTTTGAAGGATGTCGATCGCGCTATTAAATTGAATTCCTATAAAGCTGCTGCTTATAATCTTAAGGGAGTAATAGAGCGGAAATTGGGGAATATTCAAAGCGCGATCGCAAGTTTTAAAAAAGCGGCTGAGTTATATTTGGAACAGAAGGATACTGAAAATGCAAAGCTGGTTTTGGAGAAGGTAAAGCAACTAAAACCCCGTACAGGAAAGGATGTGGTAGAAAAGCCACAATTACAAACGAAAGAAATAATATCTGAGCAAGATTATTTTAACGCTTTGTTGGAGAAAGCAGAACGAGGTAACACCCAAGAAGCGATGGAAGATTTAAATTGGGTTTTACGAGCAGATTCTCAGGATGGGAAGGCTTATTGCTGTCGTGGGGTTGTATATTGTAAGCAAGGAAAATATCGAGAAGCAATTGCTGATTTTAATACAGCGTTACAGTTAAATTTTGAAGCTGCTGTGGTTTATCGTAACCGGGGTAAAGCACGTTTACAATTGGGGGATAATCAAGGAGCAATAGCCGATTTTAATCAAGCTTTAAAAATGCAGCCTGATGATGATTTAATCTATGTTGGTAGAGGTAATGCTTATCAAGCTATTGGTCATTATTTGGGTGCAATTGAAGATTATAGCAAAGCTTTGGAAATTAATTCTCATAGTGCGACAGCTTTCTATAATCGGGGTTTATGTTATGTCCGTATGGAAGAAATTCCCCAAGCAATTAATGATTTTCAAAGAGCGGCTAGTATATATTGTGAAAAACAAGATTGGGATAATTATCAACAAGTTTTAGATAATTTGAGAAAGATACATTCTCCTACTCCTACAATTAAAAAAAATGAGTATGAAAAGTTACGTTCTCGGTTGTTAAGATTAGTCGGGGGACAATGGGAAATTGCTCAACGATTAATCGAGCAAGCAAAATTCTATTATCCAGGAATGTCTGAAGAATGGTATATCGAAACGGTTATTCACGATTTAGAAAGAGATTTCGGGAAGTAAGATAAGTAAATCTTCCCTATTCCCTATTCCCTATTCCCTATTCCCTATTAAACCAATGTCACCTTAGCAGTTACTGGATTTGATATATGAGTGTAAGACTTGAGAAGCAATTGAGCAGCACCTATTGCTTCAATTTCCCTCATCATAAATTCAATCATCGGTTTTGCGATCGCGCAAATTAATTCCCCTGTTTTACCATAAATTCTTTCGCTGGGACAAGCTTCTGCAATTGGTAATTGATTACAACTTAAATCAAAAGGACAATAAACTATCAAATAGTGTTATTGAAAACTTTTTATAAGCTTTAGAATAACTTTATAAAAAATAGATTTATTCAGACATAAAAATCTGAAATTGAATGACTATATGATGTAGATATACAATTAACAGCTACATAAACTTCTGAAATGGAGAGTTTTGAGTGAAAACTTTTTGGAATGCAACTTTCTACGCTATCTTTTGGCTGTGGAATCTAACTTTTTTAGCAGTAGTATATTTTGGTATCCTACCTTTTGTTGCACCATTTTTATTTGCTGCAACCCTTAGAGGTGAAACTCCCATTGAATTCTCTTTAACTCTAATTGCTTTAATTGCAGTTCCTACGGTTTCTAGTATTATCGGAGCTTGGAAATTTCGCAAACAACCTTTACAACTTATCCGTTTATTTTACGGTGTGGAAGCACCGTTATTTCTATTATGTTGTTTGCGGTTATTTTTAATTAGAGAAATGACACCCGCTAGCATTCATATTATCGCTATTGCGGCTTTATCGATTACAGCATTTTTTATCGATTTAATTTGGAGTTATCACAATCATCGTCCAAAAAATTTGCAATGGATGCAGATGTTAGTGAGCAGTTTAATGCTTTTATTTGGTGTTTATGCGGGAGTTTTGTTGCTGTTTTATGCATTACCTTTTACGGCAGTTATTTTAAAAGAATTTCTCAAGTTTCAATGGTTAAGTGCAATATGGGATTCTTTTACTCTTGACTTTTTTACTTACGGAGCATGGTACATCCCTCTTAGTCTGCTATTACTTGGTTTCAGCGCGTTTTTACTTGTGATTATGCCTTCGGTAATGTCGGCAATGTATATTTATTCCGGACAAAAAGTTATCGAACAATTTGCTGGACGTTATGGAAAAAAACGCGCTTTCACAGGTAGCGGTGCAGTTTTAACCATTGCGATAATTTTATTTATTTCCTTACAACAACAGCCGCAAGTCAAGGCTTTTTCATTGTTAAGTAATCCACCGACTACAGACAGTAATCGTCAAACTTTATTATCCCAATCAAATCAAATTCAACAAGGTTTGGTAAATGCTTATTTATCTTCCTACCGCTATCTCAGCACTAGAGAAAATAGTAATAGTATCAGTGCTATGTATCGTGAAATTTTAGGTTTAAATGAATCTGCTGCCGATGCAGTACAAGAAATTCATAACTTTTTGATTTCACCCTTTTTATATAACGGTTCAGAACAAGATATAAAAAAAGCAGAAAAGCTGTACGAAGAATTCTTTGATAAACCTATCCAAAAAGCAGAAGCACCAGCGATTACTCATGCCGTACAATCTACTTCTAATGAACAAGAAGTTAAAGCTGGTTTACTGAATATTAACGAGAAAAAAGTTTGGTTAGAATCGCAGCAAGTTACTGTTAAAGAAAATGGCAATTATGCTGAAGTGGAACTTTACGAAGTTTACAAAAACCAAACACCAGAAGTTCAAGAAATATTCTACTATTTTTCCTTACCGGAAAGCGCAGTAATTACAGGTTTATGGTTAGGAGACACCAGCGATTTAAATAAACGCTTTGAATTTGTAGTTTCTCCGAGAGGTGCAGCACAAAAGGTTTATAATTCTCAAGTAAGAAGAGAACGTCCTGTTGATCCAGCATTATTAGAACAAGTTGGACCAAGAAATTATCGTTTAAGAGCATTTCCTATTCCTCGTAATAATGTACAACAAATCGAAAACCAACCACCCGTTCCTACAGAAATGAATTTGTGGTTAACTTATCAAGTTATGCTGCAAGATAAAGGTGTGGCTTTACCAACTTTAGGAGAAAAGCGTAACATTTTTTGGACGGATAAAACCAAACGTATCCGCAATGGTAAACAGGTAAAAATTAACAAAGATGTTTGGTTGGAAGACTTTATAAATACCAAAAATTTCAAACCAAAAACCCACGAAATCAATTTACCCGAAGGTTACAAAATCACAGCTAAACCGCTATCTAATCAAGATTCCTCTTTACCTGAAAATAAACGTTTCGCTTTACTTCTTGATTCCTCTCGCAGCATGAACTCTCATGTCAAGGAATTGTCGCAAAACTTAACATGGCTGCAAAAACACTTGAAAAATAACGATGTAGATTTATATATTACTGCTACTGGGAAAGCAACACCGCAACGTTTAGATGACATCGGTAAATTCAAAGCCGATAAATTCACCTTTTACGGAAGCTTGCAAACTCCAGAAATGTTAAAGCAATTCAACCAACTACAGGGAGAAACATCTTACGATGCAATATTGTTGTTAACAGATGCAGGAAATTACGAATTATCGAAAAAGAACAAAGAAGTTCCAAATACTCCTGCACCATTATGGATAGTACACAACGGCGAACTACCACCAGCATACACCGACGGCATCATCAAAGCAATCCAAGATAGCGGTGGTGGAGTTTCTACCTCAGTTTCTGAAGTATTGCAAAGAATCGCCACAAAAGCAACTTTGGGAGAATCAGTAATTGACGTAGTTGATGGTTACGCTTGGTATTTAGAACAATCCGAGAATAATTCAACTCAACAAAGTGATTTTCAACAACTAGCAGCCAGACAATTAATCCGGGGATTAAGCAAACAAATTAAACTAGATAATCTAGAAAGTTTAGATGCAATTCACGCAATAGCCAAGAAATATAAACTAGTTTCGCCTTATTCTTCCATGTTAGTGTTAGTAAATGATGAACAAAGACGTTTACTCAAAGAAGCAGAAGCAGCGAAAGATAGATTTGATAGAAAATTAGAAAGTGGTAAAGAAGATTTAACCAAACCGAATAATCCTTTGAAAAGTAGCATACCTGAATCTTCTAATGGATGGGTATTAGCTGGAAGTGGTTTATTATTGCTTTGGTTTGTGAAACGGAAACGTTAATTGCTGAAGTAATTTAATTTATTATCTATGTAGAGACGTAGCACTGCTACGTCTTTTTCACTTAATAAATCAGCTTTTAAATCGGTAATAGTTCCACGTTTTGCCGTACCCAATTTCAAAGCATTCAAAGTATCACTCGCATTTCTTGCTATTTCATTACGTCTTTTTTCAATACGTCTTTTCTTGATCAAGTCAAATAATATGTCTTGTTCTTCTTCTGATAATTCTTCTACGTAGTCAATCACTGTTTGGAAGTTTAAAGGATTATTCATATATATAAATCTCTATATTGCGATTGATTTTACTATTTCACCACTCTGATTATATCGCCGCACTGTTATATGTATGCTTTAAGTACAAGTAAGTCAGTACAAACTTTCCCCAACTATGTAAAAGAATATAAACTGGTTTCAAAGTTTTACTCCTATTCCCTACTCCCTTTCAATTAGTAAAAGGGAACAGAAAGCAATCTTAATTAAATTCAGGTAAATTACAAATCCTTAACCAAAGAAACTATTTCCTCTAAATCAGTAATAAAAAAATCAGCTTCTTGTTTAACCTTTTCCCTAATAGCATATCTACCAAACCCGATAAACATATCAACAACAGATTTGCTTTCTAAATCGCTGACACCATCACCAATAGCAACAATTTTTCTCGGAGAATATTTATTTCGTAAACTTTTGACAACTTCGGGTTTACCACCGGAACGAGTTGAAGGATAATTACGGTCAAAATCGCGATAACTACCATCTTCATAAAAATAAAGATCAACAGCTTCGATTAATTCCACACCCAGATAATCAGCTAAAGGTTTGATTGCTTGACGATAACCACCACTTAAAATCACAGGTGTCCAACCTTGATTTTTCAAAGTTGTAATTACTTGCTTTGCGGAAGGCTCCACCGTTTCAATATATAATTTACCAACTTCCAAAACAGCATCAGCAGTCGGTTGAATAATAGATAAACGTTTCGCAAAAATACTTTCTAAAGTAATCTTACCTTCCATTGCTTCAGCAGTCATTTTTTCAATTTCTTGAGTTGCTTGCTCACCTGCTCCACGTGCTAACTCGTCAACTCCTTCAATACTGCTTAAAGTGCTGTCACAATCAAAAATAATCATCCTATCGTATTGATTTGTCATATTTTCTATAAACTAGAATTGCAAAAGCCATAACCATGAGAATATTATCAAGTTTTGCTTGTTAGTTGTTAATTTTCCTCAAACCCTATTACCTAATTAAGAATGCCCGCAACTGGCACATTTTTTATTGTAGTCACACACCAACCTAGTATTGTGACACTTACGTAAGTCCTGTTTATAATTAATAAATGCGATTTTTATCTTTATTATTTGCTACTCTGCTTGCAGTAATCCTACTACCTATGCCGATAGTTACTGCTGTTACTCCTGGAGATAATTTAGTTGTTGAGGGAATCCCACCGATTCCTGTGGATTTGGTGCAGAAAGTCGAACGTTATACTCAGTTTCGTTCGGCTGGTATCTCAAGTTGGCATCCGAAAAAGCGCGAAATGTTGATTTCCACCCGCTTTGGGGACACTAACCAAGTTCATTTAGTCAAATCTCCCCTCGCTACTCGTCAACAATTAACATTCTTTGCCGAACCCGTTAGTGGTGCGAGTTTTCAACCAATTGATGGTAATTATTTTATCTTTAGTAAAGATACGGGAGGTAATGAATTTAACCAAAATTATCGTTATGACTTGGATACTGGGGAAACCACCTTATTGACCGATGGTAAATCAAAAAACAGTGGTGGTGTATGGTCTAACCGTGGCGATCGCATTATCTACACTTCTACTCGTCGCACGGGGAATGATGCCGATTTTTACATGATTAATCCGCAAAATCCCGCAAGTAATCAATTATTAACCCAAAATGAAGGTGGTGGTTGGTACGGTTTGGATTGGTCTCCGGATGATAGTCAGTTTTTAGCATTACAATATGTTTCTGTCAATGAAAGTTATCTGTGGTTGCTAGATACTTCTACAGGTGAGAAGAAGTTACTATTACCTCAACCAGGTGAAGAAAAGATTTCCTACAATGGGGGCTTTTTCAGTAAAAATGGTCAAGGTTTATATGTAATTACAGACAGAGATTCTGAATTTTCTCGATTAGCATATGTTGAATTAGATACCTTAAAACATACGTATTTGAGTCAAAAAATTCCTTGGGATGTAACCGATTTTGACCTTTCTCAGGATGGTAATAACCTGGCTTTTGTCACCAATGAAGACGGAACCGGAGTGTTGCATATTTTGAATACTGCGACAGGTCGTTTTAAGCGTTTACCAAAACTTCCTATCGGTCAAGTGTACAGCTTGAGATGGCATCAGAACAGTAGAGATTTGGGTTTTACCCTGATTTCAGCCAAATTCACAGCCGATGCATATTCCCTAAACGTTCGCAATAATAAAATTGAACGGTGGACATTAAGTGAAACCGGGGGTTTAAATACTAGTAACTTCACCGATGCAGAATTAGTCAGGTGGAAGAGTTTTGATGGTAGAACAATTTCCGGCTTTTTATATCGTCCTCCCGCTAAGTTTACAGGAAAACGTCCGGTAATCATTAACATTCACGGCGGACCCGAATCACAATTTCGTCCCTCTTTTCTAGGTCGTAATAATTACTACCTAAATGAATTAGGTGTGGCGATTTTATTTCCTAATGTACGGGGTTCGACGGGATATGGTAAAAGCTTCACGAAGTTGGATAACGGGTTTCGTCGGGAAGATTCTGTAAAAGATATCGGTACATTACTTGATTGGATAACGACTCAACCGAACCTAGATGCAGACAGAATTTTAGTTACCGGGGGAAGTTACGGTGGTTATATGTCCTTAGCAGTAGCGACGAAATATAGCGATAAAATCAAAGCTGCGATCGATATTGTCGGTATTTCTAATTTTGTTACCTTCTTAGAAAATACTGAGGGTTATCGGCAAGATTTACGACGAGTTGAATACGGGGACGAACGCGATCCAAAAATGCGCGAGTTTTTAGAAAAGATTTCTCCGACAAATAATGCAGAAAAAATCAAAGTACCTTTGTTTGTGATTCACGGTAAAAATGACCCAAGAGTACCGTTAACTGAAGCCGAACAAATAGTAGAAACAGTCAGAAAGAATAATGTACCAGTGTGGTATTTAATGGCAAAAGATGAAGGACATGGATTTAGTAAAAAGAAGAATATTGACTTTCAATTTTACGCGACGGTGATGTTTATTAAGGAGTTTTTGCTCAAGTAATTTAGCATGGGTAATTGTAGGGTAATTTGGATATAAATAGCCCTAAATTTATTTGTTTTTAATCAGTGGTTGCTTGCTGTTGTTTAATATCTGCTAAAATTTCATCCATTGTTAATGTATCGAGCCATTGATGACGTTCTTTGGTGTAGTCTCCACTACCATTGTCAAATTGGCGAATAAAACGGATAGCATCAGCATATCCCAAGGCATCCACCAATGCTTTAAATCCTTTCCTGTATAATTCAACTGGGGTCATTTTATCCTTCCTCTAAAATATTAGTACTAACATCTGCCCACCATATTATAGGATTGGCGACATTAATGTTTATATTATCCTTATATTTTAATGCTCTTGATAATAAACGGGTATCCGTAGTCAAAAAAATGTCGGCATTTGTTTCAGCACAAGCTATATGCAACGCATCAAAATTTTTGATGTTGAAGCTTATAAGCTCTATAGCTCGTTTAGTAATTTCTTCGTTAACTAAAATTTTATATTGAGCGATTTTTAGGGCTTCTTGTATCTGTTCTCTCCTTTTTATATCTGGAGTTCGAGCAATTTCTGTTTCTAATACTGTACTGTTGACTAGTTCCAAATTTCCCAATCTACAATATTTAATAATGTCTAATATTGCTTCTGACTCCAACCTGATGCGTGCCTGCGTTTGGTCGTCAAATGGACGATTTAAACAACAAACGTCAAGATAAATTTTGTAAATTTTACTCATATTATCCACATATTTGCTATTTCTACTATATTGCAACAGATGCTATTCATCCCCATAAACGTAGAGACGTAGCAGTGCTACGTCTCATCTAAACAAATAAAATATTGAACTATTTTCCTTCAATTCAAAGGAAGAAAACTAAACCCCCAAAAACTGATTAAATTTCTCTTGTTGAGCAACAGAAGGATTTTCAATTGCTACTACTTCGTATTTATTACTACAGGGTTCTGCTAATGTAACTTGATAATTACGCAATTCATCTTGATGAAATACGGTAATTTCAATAGTATCTTGTGGTTGATATTCCTTCAATCTTTCGTTTAAATTATTTGCCGTTACTTTGATACCATCAATTGCTAATAATTCATCACCTGCGTCAATCCCCGCGATTTGTGCTGGGGAATCTGCTTCGACAAAACTAATTGATTCTCGTGCATTATTGCTAGTTACTTTTATTCCCAAAAATGGCTCATCTGGGGTATATGAAACTAACTTTAAACCAAATGGTTCGAGATATTCATTAAATGGTAAATCTTCTATACCGTGAATATAAAGTTGGAAAAAATCTGTTAAATCAATTCCCGCTACTGATTCGATAACTTGCTTTAATTCTGTAGCAGTATAACCAACTTCATCTTGACCAAATTGCTGCCATAATTTGAGCATTACATCATCAAGAGAACGTTGATTATGATGACGAGAACGAATTAGTAAGTCTAACAATAATGAAATCATTTCTCCTTTTAAATAATAGGAGATTTGAGAGTTATTACTATTAGCATCTTGACGGTAAAGTTTAATCCAAGCATCAAAACTTGATTCCGAAACCGGCTGTACTTTACGTCCCGGTGTGGTTTGATATCGAGTGATTTCTTTACTTAAATTATTTAAGTATGATTTAACATTATAAATTCCGGCTCTTAAAGGAATCAATAAATCATAGTAGCTTGTGGTTCCTTCACAAAACCATAATGAAGGAGTATAATTTTCTTGGTCATAGTCGAAAACTTCCAATTCCTTGGGACGAATCCGCTTCACATTCCATAAATGGAAGAATTCGTGAGCTACCAACTGCATAAAACGTTCATATTTTTCGCGCTCGCAAAATCCAAAGCGCTTATAAATTAAGGAACAGGAGTTTTTATGTTCCAAACCACCGAATGATTGGGCTGATAAGTGGAGCAAAAATAGATATCGTTCGTAAGGTAAACCACCGAATATCTGCGCTTCTACTTCAATAATTTTCTTGATATCCTCAATCATTGCTTCAACTTGGACGTTACCTTTCCCCCAAATTGCTAGTTGGTGAGGTTTTCCCATTACCTCGAAGTCATATAATTGATGGCAACCGATTTCAAAAGGACTGTCTACAAGGGTATCAAAATCGGCAGCGACAAAAGTATTTTTTTGTGCTTCAACTGCTGGTAATGTTGTCGTTACCTGCCATTGGGGGTGTGGTGTTTTAATAGTAACACGAATTGGTTGTTGATCAAAACCCGGTATTCTAAAAAATAGCGCCGCTCCATTAAAATAACCGTGGGTTGAATCTAAATGATTTGTGCGGACAGTTAGCTCATTAGCAAAAATACGGTACTTAATTGTGATTTTTGATATATTATTCGTATCTACTTGCCAATGATTTTTACCAATTTTGCACCAAATTAAAGCTTTATCATCACTCGTTGCAGAAAAATCTTGTAAATGCTTAGCATATTCCCTTACTAAGTAAGAACCGGGAGTCCAAACGGGCATTTTTAAATCTAAAGTGGATGATGAATAGCCCTCCAAATCTAAAGTTACCTCAAACAGATGGGTTTGAGGCTGAGGCATGGCAATTTGGTAACTAATTGTCGCAGTAGCTTGTTTTGTCGAATTTTCCAGAGGATGAGCAGTTACTTCGGTCATTTTTTCAAAGTTATCAGTCAGGATTTTTACTGTAACTTATAACTTATCAGGTGAAAGTAAACTAACTGACTCCTGTTACCTTTAATAACTTAACCAATCACAGAAGTTGGGTTTTTCAACATAAATACTACTAAAAACCCGACTTCTAATATCAAACTCTGCCAGCTAAATTTACCAACTGTTTAAAATTAAGCAGATGAATTACATCTTGGCTGGTATCAATATCAATCCAAGCTTTCTCTTGCAGCTTTTCTATAATTTGAGTAGTTTCTTCTATACCGATGTCGGTAACATCAGCTAAATCTTGAAATGGAATCTTGTAAATGTCTTTTCCTTTTGCAGCTTCTTCACCATAACTCTCACCCAAAGAAACCAAAGTATGAGCCAGTTTCACAGCTGGGGGTGCGGTTCGCATTTGCAAGCGTAAATTCACGTAACGCATTCTACGTACCATTAATTGCAGCATTCGATGATGCAACTGGGAATCTTTAAATAATATCTGAATAAAGCTCTCTCTGGAAACGCTAATTAACTCTACAGGCGAAAGAGCAATAACATCCGTAGAACGGGGAGATTCATCTAAAATCGCCATTTCCCCAAAAAAATCACCTTTACCTAAAATCGCCAAAGCGCGAGTATCTTCACTGTTAGTACGTCGGACTTTTAGCCAACCGGATACAATAAAGTAAACTGCATTACCCCAAGAATCTTCCATTAAAACGGCTCTTCCAGCCGGATACTCGTGCATTGTCGCAACATTGAGTAGCCACTCCAAAGTTTGGGGATTAGCTGTACTCATTAAGGGGAAGATTTCACCGAAAACCTCTGTCTGCATGAAATATTTGCCGCAAATAAATAAAAAACTAGATAGAGAAACTAGATAGAGAAAATTAATATATAAGTACCCGTGCAAAATTAATTTAACATTTTAGTTTGATAGGGAAGAGGGAAAAGGGAAGAGCCATATAACCCAGTAGTAAATATACAATTAATTCTGCTTACCCACTTATAGATTTTCAGTCGTAACAAGGAACTTAATTTGGGATTGTCCTGATTAACGATTTACGTTTCTATTACAACACAGTCACCAGGAATACTCATCAGCGTTTTTACTGACTCTCCTAATTTTGAAGAAGTCGGGTTTTTACAATATAAATATCTCTAATACCATAAACAACTCATAACAACCCGACTTCTCACCCCACACGTAATCCAAAATCTAAAATCTAAAATCTAAAATTGAATGATTATTTATTTATACCGTCGGGATATCTGTAAGTATTCTTAAATGACTATCTAAACTTTCGACTAATTCGTTCAAAGTGTTTAAAGCCTCTAATTGTCGAGGATTTAACTCTCGTTTATTCAAAGTTAGTTTTTGCTGTAGTTCGTGTACTTTGTAACTTAGCTGCTGGGAAGCCCCTAAAGCATCACGACTCAGACGAGTTAGCTGTTGTTGCTGATAAAACTTCAATGCAGCTCCACGTAACACCTGTAAAGTTGCTTCTTCTCCGTACATTCCCGGCATAACTCGCAACCGCAATAATAAGCGCTGTTGCTGATATAAACATTCTGTTTCTACTTGTTTCGCTTGTCCTAATGTTGCTATTGCTAAAGAATTCAAGCGTTTTAATTCATTAAGTACACCTTGAAAGGTCGATAATGGCAGTTCCTCTATTACTGACTGCACGACTCCATTTAAACTCCATAAAATTCGACCTTGATAAGGCTGTCTTTCTAAATATAAACGACCGATGCCTCCTGCGAGAATTCTTGCGAGTAATTCTTTGAGCAACTTTTTCGGAGCAAGAGTGGAGAGTAGGGCATCAGTAGTGAATGATTCTGCAAGAGGTAATCTTAATACAGGTAAATTCTCTGCTGATATGACTTCAAAAATACCTACACCAATATTTTCATCTAAATCTTGGCGATTTAAAGGTGTCGTCGGAGATTTTTTAGGCTCTTGAATGTGAGAGAAACTTTCTAAGTCAACTCCCTTGGTGGAATCGAACAAAATTAAAGTATTATCCCCCGGCTTAATTTCTTCTTCTAAATTTTCCACCAATGATGAATTCTCTACTTCCTCTCCTTGATGAGAAGCTAATTTAGACACTTCCACCGACCTATTTTTATAATTGAGATATTCTGACAATATGATGCGGTGAGTTTCAGCAGTCAGAGGTTGAGTTTCTACTGTAGATTTTAAGTAAGATAATATACCATTTACATAATCTAATGCTGCCGCGTCTGTGGGATTAACGATGCCTAACAACAGATTATTATCTTCTAACTTCAAAGGTAAAACTTGATGATAGAGGCAAGCCTCAAAGCACAAGATACTCTCAATTAGTTGAAATATCTGCTCATGCTCTAGTTGTTGGTTTGAGCTAAGAGATGATGCATCGTCAGTCCCTATCGTCTTAAATGGCTTTTGATGGGCAATTGCTGCACTGGTATCAGTTGGTTTGCCTTCGGAAGACAACATAGGTATAATCGCTCGATGTTTTAGTCCATAGTATTCGCTTTATTGGCGATTTGCTACTATCTTGACAAAGACTTTTGAGTAAATAAAAATTAAACTATTTACAACAAATAATCCACAACCTTAGTCTCTGATTGCAAAAAAGTTTCATTCACTGCGTACAGCTTGAGCAGCTAAATATACTTTTGTCCATTCTCCCATTACTTGATGAGTTTTACGTTTGAGATTTTGGGCAATCTCTTCTATTGTCTTACCCATTTTCAACATTTCTAAAACTTGCTTCTGTACGGGTGATAACTTCTCTCCCAATTGTTCCCATTGCTTTGGTGTTAGCCCCAAATTGTGTTCCCATAAAGAATTTTCTAACCAATTACCAACTAGCTCCGGTTTGTCTTTGAGTGCGAAAACCCTGATTGCATGATAGCCAATTTTTTCTCGCAACCGATAAATTTCTTTGATTGGTTTACCCAATTCTTTGGCGATCGCGTCTTGGGTAAAACCTTTAAGATACAATTGCAGCCACTTGGTGGCATCTTCTCCTAAATTTTCCTGGAGATATTTCTCGAATTCGCTTTTTACCAACTGACGCTGTAGTTGTTGCTCTTGGGCTTTTTCTTCTTCAAGATAATCTTCGATGGCATTTTGATCTACCAAGCTGACTCGATTTTCACCGTCTTCAGCAAATACCTCTTCGGAAACCAACCTTACCAAATCTTTTCCAGGTACTTGAGTTAAACCACCACGTTGAGTTCTCTTTAAATAGTTCACAAACCGATATACTAGTAGCGGTTGATTACGTATCGGTCGCATACAATACTCTTCCAAACTGGCGAATACCAAGGCATTTCTCAACCTGCTATCCTCGGTAAACTCAGAAATACAAGCCATTTGGGAAAGCATATAACTATCGCTTTGCAATAATTCTTGCAGTACTTCCTGCAACACATCCAATACCTGACGTTGGCGATCGCGACTCAAGGAAATCCAAGTTTGAATTTTGGAACGCAATGTCGCTAAACTTCCCAAACGAGTAATTAGATTGCGGTAAGCACGTTCCCTACCCATCCCCAAGTAACGTTGACACAAAATTCGATAGCGATATTCCATCGCTTGCTTGGCAATTTTTAACTCTTTAACATCAAGATTGTCAAAGCGTTGCTCCGAGCTGCCAATCAGCCATTTAACTATACTTGTTCTTGTCGCTTCACTATGCTGCGAACATTCTTCAGCTAATCTATCTTGCCAATATAATGTCAGTTTTTCCGCTTCAGATGTCATATCGAGATTGCGCTCCTCAAAACCCTGCTTTAAAGTTTGCATCACAACCCCCGTTGATCACAATTGGTGTATATAACTAGTTCTCGCCTGATCAGGCTAAAATATCCAAAACATTTAACAGTTATCAGTTATCAGTTATCAGTTAAAAACTGTAAATCAATTGGGAGTCAGAGTCCCCCATTTCCGGCAAGTGGTGTGTTTCAGTCGGGGATTTAACCCCGACTGAAACCGGGCAGGACTGATAACTGTTCACTGTTCACTGATTTAATGGATTCTATTTTTATTACGTGTGCTTCCAGTCCATTTATGCTGAATTTTCTATTTCAACTTAAAAACTAATCAATCAATAAGTAATTTAATCGGGTTTTCAAGGTGTTTTCCTCAACTTTCACTAATGTCAATTTTTGTAAAGGAAAATATATTTTCTAATTAAGTTCTTAATTTCTACCCAAAGATAGATGTACAAAGTACTAATTAAGATAAATTTGAAGGACTATTTTAAACGTAAGCAATAGAATTCACTTTAATTGGGACGTTGCTTTATACATATTAGTTTCAATTGTCAAATCTAGATTTATTTTAGGATTTATTTTAGTATTTCTTTTTACATCTGCTCTATTAAGAGCAGAAGCTTGTTTGTCAAGTGAAGGTGATGAAAAAATGACACAGTATTTTAATCATAAAACCAGCTTGAGATATTTTTAGATTTAGAATCATAGATAAAGACAACTAGAGAATACAGCGATTTATTCTTATTATGAAAAAATCTGGAAAATACGGAAGTACCCCAACGGGTACTTTTTGCCACCGATGACTTGCAAGTTGTTTTTTGTTCTCTGCTTACAAGTTAAGAAACTGAGATTTAGAAAAATGTTTTATAGTAAAAACGGGCTTTTGGGCGAGTAATTTAAGAGTTGACCTTCAGCCCGCTAGGATGATGATGGTGATTACTTTGCCCAGCCGCGATCAAAATTAAATAAATAATTAATTAAATAATTAATTAAATAAAACTAATTAACGACCATTAGACCTACCGATGATGGGGTTTTCCACAGAAAGTCGATATTCTTCAACTGCTTCGGAATAAGCAATTGGTAAAACAGCTTCGACGTTTTCGTGGGGACGAGGAATAATCACCCAAGATTCGAGGGTTCCGCCAAAACAGCTTTCTGCGGCTTCCACACCAGCAGCCATAGCAGCTTTAACTTCTGAAACATCACCGCGAATATTAACTGTAAAGCGAGCGCTACCAACTCTGATATAACCAACAAGGGTAACTCGACCGGCTTTTACCATTGCATCAGCAGCTGCTAATACCGCAGGAAAACCTTTAGTTTCTAAGGAACCAACTGCCTGTAGTGCCATTAATTATCTCCTGTATGAATAAACGTATGGGGTGCTAACAAATGATTGTATGAATGTTTTTACAAATTTTTTGATAGCTACTAATATATTCTTTATTTTCTCAGAAAGTGAACAATTGCGTATTAAAAACGAAAAGGTTCTGATTTTGAAGTGAAATGAATCGGTAAAATGCTTTCGACATTTTCTGGAGGGTTGGGAACAATGTAATGGGACATGACTTGACCTCCATGGGATTCTGTGTCAACAGCTTCGAGCCCTGCGGTGACGGCACGATTCACTTCCGCAACATGTCCTCTGACTGCGACAAAGAAACGTCCGCTTTCGGATTTATCGTAAAAAACTACTGTAACTGCGGCAGCTTTCACCATCGTATCTGCGGCTACAAGTATTGCCGGAAAACTCAATGTTTCGATTACTCCTACTGCCATTGGCATGGCTTCATTCTCCAGGGTCAACTGATAAGTAAGAATAATTATACAGGGAGTAGGGAGTAATAAGTAAGGAGTAACGAGTAATAAGTAGAGGAAAAACTTCTAGCTCTACAGATCCTCTAAGTTTGCTGATTGTAAAAAATGTATATTTTTATCAAATTTTGATACGGTTAATATTTAATTACAGTGAATGTGTTTAACTAAATTCTTAATTTATTAAGAGAAATTACTCTAGGTGTCTAAAAAAATATGTCATAAAGATACCTATCATCCGCTATTAATGAATTCTCGAACCACAACCTAAATACGGTCAATAGCGCTCGCAGCTAAAGGCATCGTAACGCCCAAGCTCAATGGCAATGTTATGCTCCTATTGACTAAATTTCACTTTTGGGATGAATAAGTTTGACTTGAGGAAAATAAGATTTGTATTTACTTGTATCTCTTGTCATTAAATCAAATTCTGATACAGCAGCGTGTGCGCCAATGAGAAAATCGGGTAAAGGCGATGTTTTTTTACCTTGATTTCTTCTGTATTGTAAAAATACTTTCCCGGTTAAAAACAGAGCTTCACGAGGTATTTCTAATACTTTCATCTCAAGTTCTGTAATCGCTTCTTCAACTTCTTCTATTTTTTTGAATCCAATAGATAACTCAGTATATACCATCATATTGATATAAAGCGTATTGGTTTGGCTGTACTTTTCCAGCATATTTTCTGACCATTCAGCCCAATTCGGATCGTTTGTGAATAAATCTAATAGCACACACGAGTCAACAAGAATTCCGTTCATTATGATTCTCTTGTCAATTTCATGATTTCATCTGTGGACATATCGGCTGTTGCTATCCCTCTAAACTTTCTGAATTTTCCTGTATTTTTCGGACTATCTGTCTTGACAATATAAAATCGTCCATTTTCTTCGATGAACTCAACTTCCGTTTCCGGCGTAATACCTAGAACCTCTCTTACATTTTTAGGAATAGTCACTTGACCTTTCGTTGTTACACGCATTATTTTTACTCCAAGAAAAAGTAATACCATCATAGTATTACTATTTGTTAGTATACAACTCTTGATTAGAAAAAATAGCAGCTAAGGTAAAGTTGTGGATAATACGCAGAGTCCCTTAATTGTAGATGATGATCTGTATGGCTAAAGCTCACTCTTTTTGCAGTAAGCTGATAAACTATGCACTCATTTATTTGACTATGGCAACGATTAACGACAATTATTTGAAGCTCAAAGCCGGATACTTGTTTCCGGAAATTGCTCGGAGAGTAAATACATTTGCTCAAGGGAATCCTGATGCTAAAATCATCAAATTGGGAATTGGTGACGTGACTGAACCTTTACCCCAAGCTTGCCGCACAGCGATGATTCGAGCTACCGAAGAAATGGGCGATCGCGAAACTTTTAAAGGTTACGGTCCGGAACAAGGTTACGCTTGGTTGCGGGAAAAAATTGCCCATCACGATTTCCAAGCCAGGGGATGCGAAATTGATGCGGACGAAATCTTTATTTCTGACGGTTCTAAGTGCGATACGGGCAACATTCTCGAAATATTTGGTAATAATAATACTATCGCCGTCACTGACCCAGTTTATCCCGTTTACGTCGATACTAATGTCATGGCAGGTAATACCGGAGATGTTAAGAAAAATGGTGAATATGAAGGCTTAGTATATTTACCAATCACTGCTGAAAATAATTTTACCGCTCAAATACCTGGGGAAAAAGTTGATTTAATTTATCTTTGCTTTCCTAACAATCCCACAGGAGCGACAGCGAGTAAACAAGACTTACAAGCTTGGGTAGATTACGCTCAAGCCAATAATTCAATCATCTTCTTCGACGCAGCTTACGAAGCCTATATCACCGACTCCTCACTTCCCCACTCGATTTATGAAATCGAAGGCGCGAGAGATTGCGCGATCGAATTCCGTTCTTTTTCTAAAAATGCAGGCTTTACCGGAACCCGTTGTGCGTTGACAGTAATACCCAAAACACTTACAGCCAAAGCTGAAGACGGTTCCGATGTCGAACTGTGGAAACTGTGGAATCGTCGTCAATCGACAAAATTTAACGGCGTATCCTACATAGTACAGCGTGGTGCGGAAGCGGTTTATTCTCAGGAAGGAAAAGAGCAAATTCAACAACTCGTCAGCTTCTACTTAGAAAACGCTAAAATCATCCGTGAAAAACTCACCGCTGCGGGTTTGCAAGTTCACGGAGGAGTAAACGCACCTTACGTCTGGGTGAAAACACCGAACCAATTGAGTAGTTGGGATTTCTTCGACAAATTACTAAATACTTGCAACGTAGTGGGTACACCTGGTTCGGGTTTCGGTGCTGCGGGTGAAGGTTATTTTCGTATTTCAGCTTTTAATAGTAGAGAAAATGTAGAAGAAGCAATGAAGCGGATTACCGAGAAATTTAAAGTTTAATTAAAGTGTAAAAATCTAGGTCAGGCATTTTGCCTGACTATAATTATCACAAAAATTTTGGCTAGTTTCCGTCGTAGACATTTTGAAGCATTCATTCTTACTCCATCTCCATTCCATATATGTAAGCATTGCTGCTTGAAACTCTCAAGTAACAATCTGTAGGATAATCCTGGTAACACAAGGGTTGAACTGGAAAAATGCCTACAGAAGAACAATTAAAATGTCTGTACACAATAACTTGTCAGTTAACTTTCGTGATGCTCCAACCAATTCACCTTGTTTATTTAGATCAACGCACGTTAAATGTCTATATATTAGCTGGTGAAGACGAAAATATTGAATTTGAAATCACAATTGATGGAGAGGTATTTTAATGAATCCTGTAAACTATACTCAAATGTCCGATCAACAATTAAAAAAATACTTAATTAAACATCGCAACGACAAAGCAGTGCTGCAAGCTTACTTAAATCGTCGTCATCAACGTGCAAATCCAGTGATTGCGACTGTCAACGATTCCAATTTTAATGATAAAATTTTAACTGCAATTCGCGACCAAATGAGTCAAAATCTCTAATGATGGCAGTTTAAACAAAGGATAACCTCAAACTTGTAAGCCTTTTCTTGAAAGGAGAAAACAACCAAAATCGAATGACGTTTCCCAAACCAGATATAGCCTATATTCCCTGTACACAAAAAATTGTAGAAGCCATACTTGAATTAGCAAAAATCAACTCCCAAGATATGATCTACGATTTAGGCAGCGGAGACGGACGTATTTTAATAACTGCTGCGAAACAGTATGGAATTCGCGGTGTAGGTATCGATATCGATCCCACAAGAGTTGAAGAAGCAAGATTAAAAGCTTTAAAGAACGGTGTTTCAGAACAGTTAAAATTTTATCAGCAAGATTTGTTCGCCAGTAATTTTGCGGATGCTACAGTAATATTTATTTATCTGTTACCCCATCTTAACTTAAGATTGCGTCCTCAACTGTGGAACCAACTCAAACCAGGTACGCGGATAATATCTCGTGACTTCGATATGGGAGACTGGGAGCCATTGCAGCAGTTAAAGTTTACCGTAGAGGAAGAGGAAGAAGAGGAAGAAGTAACTCTATACTATTGGGAGATTGGGAATTAGTTGACAGTTGACAGTTGTTTTACTAACTACTAATCACTAACCACTAACCATTAATAATTAAAATGTCTATTTCAAAAACCGAAGCAAAGCAACTTTTGGAAAGAATGATTTTTGAAGATACTCATCCTCAAGATTGGGTACAGGATGTTTGGGGATTAAGTCCATTGTTAGGAGATAGTGCGGCTAAATTATTTGAGGTTTTTGAAGCATTGATTGAATGTTGTCCAGAGACACAACTGGAAAATTTACTAGAAAGTTATTATCAAGAAAAATTGGTAAATAATCAGCCGCACTCTTCAGAACAAATCAATAATTAATTAGCGATAAAAACTGATTATCAATCTTTGCTTAGTGTTTAATTATACTAGTCTATTCATGTACAAATACAACAACTACTTCTATTCCGCTAAACAGATTACGTATCTCTTTTTACCTCTTTCCTCTGCGCTCTCAGCGCGGCAGTTGCTACAACGGAGGGAACCTCCGCAACGCACTGCCTTGTCTCTGCGGTTTTTTTTTTCGGTAATCTTCTGCCGAGAAGGAAGTAGGAATATTTTTCATTTTTTTATCCCTATTTGTCATAAACAATACCCAATTCATGAAAGTTTAACTTAGGTTTATGAAATTTTTATATCTTAAATCCTGGGTATATATTTATCCACAGAAACAATGATTGTGATTTCTTAAGTTATTTTATGACTCAATATCAATTTTTAGATCGGCGTTTTCAAGAATATAATCAGGCTTTGATGAAAGCGCTGCAAAATTTGGCTGCTCTGTTAGAAGCAGAAAGATGTTGGCACCAAAGCAAACTTATTAAAATTATGCTTGATATTGTGTTGGAAATAGAAACTAAAAATATTCAGTCGATAGCTGCAATCGAAGAAGATATAAAAAAGTCGCTCTTACTAGACTAAAACATTAACGAAATAGTCTATTAAATAGTCAAAGTAACCAATGAATTCATTAATTGCTTTATCTGAAACTACAGCAGATGATTGCCAATCCCTGATATATTTACTTCTAATTAACTCGAATGCTTTTAAATATATTTCTACTGGTGGTTCGTAATGGGTAACGACTCCTTTATAAAGTAAACGGGGTTCGATTTCGTTTTCCATACAGCTACCAATCAATTTGAGGTATTTGCTAATGTTACGACGAAATTCTTCTATATGGGGATGTTCCCTACTTAATAATTCTGATGCTACTGTGTGGGCTAATTCGATTCGATTAGCGAGTAACCATCTTCCTGCTTCTATACATCCAGCCCTTTGTGCTTCTAATTCTGGAAGCGATGCTGTCAATTCTCTTTCGATATATTCTAAGGAGTAACGAAGTTTGTCTTGTCTTTCTTCAATTTCTTTCAAACTTACTATTCCCACATGAGACAGTTTTTTATCTTCTAATTCCCTCAATAATACTTCTACGGTTGGTTTGATGATTTTGGCAATAAAGTCTATCTGTTCGTGAATGATTTCCAATACCTGACTACGCAATTCATAGTTAACAATTTTTTCCAGACGATTATTTGTACTTTCTTCCAAAAAATCCAACTGTTGTTGCAAAGAATAAATCATCTTTTCTTGAGATAATTCTGTTTGTGGTTCAGGTTGATACAACTTTCTTTCTAAACCTTCTATTCTTTTGTGCATTACTTTTAATTGAGATGCATTCACCCAAGGGCTGACAATAAACTCTGCAAATCCATACAAAGTTTTTCCTATTTTTTCTAAAACTCCGGTATTATTCAACTTTTGAGCCATTAAATTTATCCTTGAATTTTATACCCATGAAAAAAATCTATTTATTCGCTTTATTTTGACTTACTTCGTTACCGCAAGCAATGACTAGGATATAGCAGCATCTAAAAAAATTTCAGGCTGCTTGATGGTATTGTCAATCGCGTAAATTATGCTCTATTTGTGGAAAATTCTACCGATTTTCCCCGGAAACCGCAATCATCACCACTCACTTAAAATTTATTTACTAATTCACACCTATTCTAGCAATCTAAAGGTTTTAAGGGATTTTACTATACGCAATTTTAACTATATGCTTTACTAGAAAATTACAATTTCTCCATTTATTAAACATCTGTTTTTAATATTTATCTAAAAAAGTAATACTACAGATAGATGCCTGTAATCATCATTAATGTTATTTAGATAAAAACTTATAAAACAGTAAATAAATCAAAAAGAATTAAAGATACATCAAAAATTTGTGTAAAAGTATTGGTGGGTAAAACCGTACTTGAGTATTAGCGTTTTCTACCCCAAAAATCTCAGTTTAGATAGATACAATTGGAGTGCGGCTTAAGTAATGCTGTTGTTAATAAAAAAATCAATAATTAGACAGCGTACTTCAGGAGGAAAAATATGGGCAATCAAGTAAAAACTGCGGTTTTGCTAGCTGCTTTAAGTGGTCTTTTGATAGCTATTAGCTACTGGATAATCGGTGGTAGTGCAGGTTTAATTATTGGTATTGGCATCGCGGCAGTAACTAACCTTGTATCTTGGTACCAATCAGATAAAATTGCCTTAGCAGCTTATCGAGCGCAACCAGTATCATCGAGCGAAGCGCCGGGACTTTATCGGATGGTAGAAAGATTATCAGCAAGAGCAAACATTCCCACACCAAGAATATATATAGTTCCCAGTTCCAATGCTAACGCTTTTGCTACCGGGAGAGATCCAGAAAATGCTGCGGTTGCGGTAACTCAGGGAATTTTAAACATCCTCCCAGAGGAAGAACTTGAAGGTGTACTTGCCCACGAAATTACTCATATCATTAATAGGGATACACTTACCCAAGCAGTCAGCGCTACTATTGCGGGTGCCATTTCCTTTTTGGCACAGATGGTAAGTTATAGTTTATGGTTTGGTGGGGGAAATTCACGAGATGGTAATAGAGGTGGAAATCCGTTAGGAATATTATTAACAGTTACTTTAGCCCCTTTAGCTGCAAGCGTAATTCAGTTAGCAATCTCCCGTACCAGAGAATTTTCTGCCGATGCTGGTGCAGCCAAATTAACGGGTAATCCCCGCGCTTTAGCACGAGCTTTGCAGCGGTTGGAAGCGACAGCAAAACAAATGCCGATGCAAGCAAATCCAGCTTTTGAGCCTTTATTAATTATCAATCCTCTGAGTGGGGAATTTTTGGGTAACTTATTTAGAACTCATCCGAGTACTGAAGCGCGAGTTGAGGCATTGTTAGAGTTAGAACAACAATTACCGACAATAGTTTAATTAAAGATTAAGGTTGAAAAAAATAGTAAATCTTGGCTTGAATCGAGTAACTTGGAAAAAATTACAAATCAAGAAATTAAAACAATTTAATTTGTTTAAATTGTGTTTTTGTTCTAATTCGTGTATTCTTAGCCATTGAAAACTACTTTTTTCCAACCTGAAGTTGAATAATTGATAATTAATAATTCATAGTTCCTTACCAGTATCTAAAAATCATGACAGATAACAACGAAGAACCCAAGGTAATAGTAGAAGTCAGCCCTCAAACCACCGAAATGGTAGAAAGTCAAATGGTTGGAGAAACTGAGGATATCAAGCAGGAAACCGCAGCTTTGATAGAAGCCCTCAAAAGACGCGCTCAAGTTGAAGCACAATCTGCGGGTACACTGACTCGTGAAACCTATCTAAATGCGGTACGTCAAGCGCGAGAAGCTATCGAACAAAACCAACTGATCGAACGCGCTCGTATCGAGAATGCTTTTGATATGGTGCAAAATGAAGCCACCAAAAACTTTGAATCGATTATTGCAGAAGTTCAAGAACTTGGCGATCGCTTACAAGCAGCTGCACAAGCAGCTTGGGATGTACTAACAGCACCGCGTCCCAAACCCTAGTAGTAACTATAAACCAATACAGTTTAGTTAAGGTTGTCCGTCAATCAATTTATTGAGAACCAATACTTGGGGGATTCTCCCCCAAACCCCCGATTGGGGGACGGTTGCGTCCCCCAAACCCCCTCCAAAAAAGTCGATCTGTTTTGTTTGCGGTAATTAATTTATATCCTTAATTGAACTATAAACTAATTGATTAGGGACGCTGCATAATTGCAACGTCTTTTTTTTTGGGAAGATGGGAAGATTTTAATTTAAAATCGATAATATTACGTCAAAGGTCAAAGGTCTAAGGTCAAATTCCCTATTCGTCATTCCTAATTACTCATTCCCAAATATAATAATAAGGTTTTTACAAAAACTTGAAAATCCCTGCTCGAATTTTAAGAAGTAATACCTATGCGAACTTACTATTGCGGCGAAATCCGTTCATCTCATATCGGAGAAACTGTCACCTTGTATGGATGGGTTGACCGTCGTCGCGATCATGGGGGTGTGATATTTTTAGACTTGCGCGATCGCAGTGGCATTGTACAAATCGTCAGCGATCCACAACGCACTCCTGTATCCTACGAACAAGCGAATTCGCTGCGTTCGGAGTACGTTGTCAAAGTCACGGGTAGAGTATCCCAACGTCCGGATGATTCGTTGAATACTCGTTTACCGACTGGTGAAGTTGAAATCTACGTCGATAATATTGAACTACTAAATGCAGTGCGATCGCAATTGCCTTTCCAAGTTTCGACTGCGGATACGGAATCGGTACGGGAAGATTTACGGTTAAAATATCGTTATTTGGATTTGCGTCGGGAACGCATGGCGGGTAATCTACAGTTACGCCATCAAGTTGTCAAAGCTATCCGTCGTTACCTGGAAGACGAAGAAAACTTTATTGAAATTGAGACTCCCATATTAACACGTTCGACTCCCGAAGGCGCACGGGATTTTATTTTACCGAGTCGGGTGAATCCCGGTGAATGGTTCGCTCTACCCCAGTCACCGCAATTGTTCAAACAGATTCTTATGGTATCGGGTACTGACCGATATTATCAAATTGCTCGTTGCTTCCGCGATGAAGATTTACGTGCTGATAGACAACCAGAATTTACTCAATTGGACATGGAAATGAGTTTCATGTCTGTTGAAGAAATTATCGCACTCAATGAAAAGTTAGTCGGTCATATCTTCAAAACTGTTAAAAACATTGAGTTACCCGATTCTTTCCCCCGTCTTACCTATGCTGAAGCAATGGAACGCTACGGCAGTGATAAACCTGATACACGCTATAACTTAGAACTAGTTAATGTCTCGGATGTACTCAAAGATTGTGGTTTCAAAGTATTCCGTGAAGCCGTTGCCAAAGGCGGCATTATTAAAATTCTGCCAATTCCCGGCGGTGATGTAATTTCTAATGTCCGTATTAAACCGGGTGGAGACCTTTTTAGAGAAGCTAGTGAAGCTGGTGCTAAAGGTTTAGCCTACATCCGTGTTAAAGAAAACGGGGAAATTGATACCATAGGTGCAATCAAAGATAACTTAACTGACGAACAAAAACAAGAAATTTTGCAGCGGACTAATGCTTTACCTGGACATTTATTATTGTTTGCTGCTGCTGATTCCGATACTGTGAATAAAACCTTAGATAGATTGCGTCAATTTGTAGCGAAGGAATTCAAATTAATCGAACCCGGCAAAATCAATTTACTTTGGATTACAGATTTCCCGATGTTTGAATGGAATGCAGAACAAAAACGTCTGGAAGCATTACATCACCCATTCACTGCTCCTCATCCCGATGACTTAGAAGACTTAAAAACTGCACGCGCTCAAGCTTATGATTTAGTATACAACGGCTTTGAAATTGGTGGTGGTAGTTTACGGATTTATCAACGGGAAATTCAAGAACAAGTATTTGAAACCATCGGTTTGTCTGTTGATGAAGCATACAATAAATTTGGTTTTCTTTTAGAAGCTTTTGAATATGGTACTCCTCCTCACGGTGGTATTGCTTACGGTTTAGATCGATTAGTTATGTTATTAGCAGGTGAAGAATCAATTCGAGATGTAATTGCTTTTCCTAAGACTCAGCAAGCAAGTTGCTTGTTAACAGATGCACCTTCAACTGTAGATGCTTCTCAGCTTAAAGAATTGCACGTTACTTCAACATATAAACCCAAGTCTAAGTAATGTTTGATGAGAATTAGGATAAGTCGTCTTTTGCGACGACTTTCTCAATTTATTCCTAATTTCTTCAAATATAGGAATGGCCGCAATTGTCTGGTGGATACGGGTGGTGCTTTCATAGAGCATTATATGAATAAGAATAATACAGCAGATATCAGCACAGGTGAGGTACCGCAAATACTCCACCCACGCTGTCGCGGGGAGGGGTGTACCTCATTTACTTGCAACTTGCTGTATGCATCACAATTTATTTTAAAGAAAACATCAAGATACTATATAATCACTGATAAGAGAATAAATAGTTTAGGACTTACGCAATTGTCTGGTGGATACGGGTGGTGCGTAGTTAAGTCTTATAGAACCGTTCAAATTTTTGCGAAGCGTCACACAACGGCAATAACGCGGGAAGAAAATCTACACCGCGTTTTGCCTCCCCTACAAGCAAAATGTGCCGGTTGCGTAAGTCCTATAGTTTTTTTATCTTTCAACAAAAATAATTATTGTAGCTATATTTGATAGCTATGTTGCTTATCGATTGAGAAAAGTATCCGTGATGCAATATCAAGTTATTATAAACCCAATATTAAGATATTGTGAAGTTGGTTGGTAAGGTATTGTTAGTTTTTGTAAACTGCTGATAACATCACGTGTATAAAAAGAGGCTATATGGAGGTTTGTGTTAATTAATTGCTGAATTGATCTTTAATCAATTAGATTAAGGCTTGCTTTCGATTATCCGTAGATTCAAGATCTAAACATATTCTCTTTGTATAAAATGATGTTGCGTCCTACAGGTTTATAGGAGAAAGTAATTCAAGCAATTATCTAGTAATAAGTTTGGAATATTCTCAGTTGTGCATCATAGAAAAGACTCTGAAGTAGTTTGTTAAATCTGCGGATTGTTTGGATTTTACTCGTATTTTACTACAATTAATTTATGTGTTTAATGGAAGTTGGGCTTTGATGGTCTATTGGATCTCAGTCCCTTCAAATCAGCATTATGTGAATGCTGTATAGATTACTTATTCGGGCAAGGAATATATGATTACAAGTAACTGTACACCTTCGAGCAAATGCGATTTTAAAGATAGCATCTATAATTTTTTCTTGCAGCTAAAAAATACTTATTTGCTAGCACCTCTAAGGAGCAAGTATTTTTGATTGAGAATGGGATGAATATAGATAATTTAGTTGCAAAGAAATAAAAAGCTATTGTATGATTACCGTCAAGTATTCTTACAGTCAATGTCAACAAGCAACAATAAATCAGAGGTTGAAATGAAAACTAATATTTTTAGATTTGTATATCTATAAAATACCATAGCTTAAATTCAAATTGAATTGCACCTATTTAATGGTGAATCAGAAAACACACAATATTCAATTTAGGTAAATAGTTGCATTATTTGTGTTGAGTGAAAGTTGGGCTTTGAGGGTGTACCAAACCCTGTATATCCTGATAATTTTGCCTTACTTATTAAGCAGCAAAAGTTCAACCATGTATTCTATTTCTAGTGTGAATTGAGGGAAATGGGTGTATCTAAACTTTTGCAATCAAGCTGCTTTTCTGGTTTGTAGTCGTTGGTATTGTATGTATTTATGACAGAAATTAAATTGCTAAAAAGGTGCGATCGCAATCGCAAGCGTTCCAAAAGACGGGCTATCAAGTGTCCGGTGCATGGATGTTATTTAGATAGTGTAAGTCAAAAATATAAACTATTTGCGAACGAGCCGGGACAACTTCAACAAAAAGGAATAGGACGACAGAATGCACTAATATTGATAGCGAGTCAAACCGCAGTGCTTTTAGAAGACGAGTGGTTAGAAGCGTTTTGGTGCGATCAATGCCAGGAAACAAAATGGTATCATGTCAAAATAATTAATCAAAGCTCCAAGCAAAATGTTGGATTTACATCCTATTCAATATCAGTGGCACCCCCTCAACTGTGGGAACAAGCCATGGGAGTAGATGAAACTAGGGGAAATCCGAGTGTAAGCGAATTTACTCGGAGACATTCAAAAATGGTTGGCTACAGAAATCTTTAGAAAATAAGATGTATTTCAAGACTTGAGTCAGAAAAAAATATTTGACAGCGGGTTCATTTAATAATTATTAGCTGTATTGTTTTTTATTTTGTCAACAGCAAATTATTGTAATATTAATTTCGATAAATAGAGCGTAATTCATAAGAGGTGTTAATTTGAACAAGAATCCGTTTGTTAAATTTAAAAACGGGAAGATAGTTAGTGTTGAACATACGACAACAACTTCTTTTGAAAAAAACCGAGATTATCCCGAAAAAAGTTCTTCAGCGCCGAAAAAATCAGGAATATTTTACTTAATAACTCTATTTTTGCTGAATGCGGGTATTTGGAGTGGAGCTTTGTTCTATTTGTCTGTAGCCAAACCAAAATATATCAGCGAATGGACAATTAATATTCCTGGCTCCGGTTCAACCTCTAGTATTAACCTGCCCAATATTGGACAAGCAACATCCCAAAATTACTCAGCTTATGCTGGAGCTAATTACGATCCTAGAGAAAATTATAAAGCGATTGCCACCGGCGAGGAAGTTTTAAGTGCGGCAGCTACAAACATCAAAATGCCGTTAAAAGAATTTGGGAATCCTCGAATTAAGATAGTGGACAATACATCGCTAATGAAATTTGAGTTTCAAGGCTCTACCCCCCAACAAGCGAGAAATAAATCAGTAGCTTTACAAAATGCATTTGAAGTTAAATTAGAGCAGTTAAGAATTGAAGAAATTGGTCAGGAAAAAGTACGATTAGAATCTGGGATGGAAGCTTCCCGACGTAAATTAATAGCTGCTCAAAAACGACTTAGTGCTTTTAAAGTAGCTTCGGGTTTAAACTCCGAAGAACAACTCACCAATTTAGCGATAAATATAGAGGGATTACGCAAGCAACGGGCTGAATTAACAGCTCAAGGTGAACAATCACAAGCTCGGATGTCGGAATTATCTAATAATTTAAATTTGTCTTCTAATCAAGCTTCAGATGCTTTTACTTTACAGGCAGATCCGCTGTTTCAAAATTATTTGAAAAACTACAGTGAAGCTACTAGTCAATTAATTACCTCAAGTGCAAAATTGACATCGGTTCATCCCACAATTATTAATCTCAAAAAAGAACAGGAGGCATCAGAAAATGCTCTTTTAGACAGAGCGCAAGCCTTGTTAAATCGTCCCATAACTATGGCTTTAATTAATCGGCTTAACTTTAGTAATAACGAATCATCTGGCTCTAAACGCGCCATATTATCCGAGCAATTGGTGACAACAAGTGTAGAAAAACAAGGAACAAAAGCTCAAGTAGAAACTTTGGACGCGCAAATTTTTCAACTAGAACAAAGGTTACAACAATTATCTCAGCAACAGTCAGTGATGGAAGACTTAAAGCGAGATGTTCAAGTTGCCGAAGCAGTGTTTTCATCGACGATTGCTAAATTAGACTTAGCAAAAACCACTGTTTCTGCTTCATATCCACAAATTCAAATTCTTGCCAAACCAAGTTTACCAGCAGAGGCATCCGGACCGAGAAAAAATTTAGTTTTACTCGGAGCAACATTCGGTTCGCTATTGCTTACTAGCGGAATTTTGGGATTATGGAAACGTCAATCGCAACAACAAAAACAAAATCAAAATCAAAATCAAAATCAAAATCAAAATCAACTTGGAGAATACATAGAATACCCGGAATTTGTAGAAGACTATCAATAAATCATGAAACCCCAAAACTTTGAAGAAAGTTTAGTTTGGTACGTAATTCTCGGTACCTATGCTATTTACGCATTAGGAATATTATTTCCGATTTACTCTTTATTAGGATGGGTATTAGGGGGATATGTAATTTGGAAAATATTCCTGCAAACAGAAGATACTCCACCCAATGAAAAAATTCGTATTCCGTGGATAATTTACTTATGGGGAATCTATTCGCTGATTATTTTAGTGGCAACTTATGCTGGTATAACTGACTTTAATTTAGGGACAAATGTTTTACTCAGAAGTATTTTAGGTTGGTTAACGAGTTCGACGATCATGCCATTATTTTTGTTGAGCGGCTGTTTAAACATCAGGGCAAAATTGATTTATCGAGCGGTATGTATATTATGTTTGCAGAGTTTAATTGCCATACCTATTGCTTATGCAGCTTATTATTTAAATTTACCGGGTATTCTTTATAGTTCTCCTATAGAAAAGCTAATTCAAAACGGACCAATTTTTCATGACGTAGGATTTTACACCTCAGATTACGGTGCTGATAACGTGCGTTTATTTTTATTTACTCCTTGGTGTCCGGCTTTGGGTCTGGTTAGTAATGTATACTTTTTCATGGTACTCCAGGAATCAAATAAAACATGGCGATACATCGGTATAGTTGGTGCGATCGCGATGAATCTTGTATCTCTGTCGCGGGCTGGATTGGTGACTTTACCAGCGGTATTAATTATGATTTGGAGCTTGAGAAACTTGACTCGTCCAGAGATACAAATTACTGCTGGGATTATCAGCTTTATTGCCGGTATTTTTAGTACTACATTGACGAATGCGGCTACAGAATTTGCAGATAGATTTTACAGTTCAAGAGCGGATTCTTCAAGAGTGCGTGCAGCTTTACAAAGAGTAGCAATAGATGCTTGGAAAGAAGCTCCTGTTTGGGGACATGGAACTCAAAAACCTGGGCCTCCAGTATTAGCGAATTTGCCTATCGGCTCTCATCATACTTGGGTAGGATTGCTGTATACTAAGGGATTGGTCGGATTTTTAGCGTTACTATTACCTATATTATGTAGTTTTTTAGATTTGTTAATTAAAGCTCGTCACAGCCAAATTGCAGAAACAGCCTTGAGCATTTTATTAGTACTTCTTTTCTTTTCTTTTGGAGAACAAATAGATATCTTGGCGTACATTTTTTGGCCTGCTTTAATAATTATTGGAATTGCCTTTAAAGAGAATATTGGAAAACCAATATTTGTTTAACTTAACTACTCCCTCGTTCAAAAATTAATGATAATTACAAAAATTAAACAGCAATTATCAAACCAGTTCATCCGTAATATCGGTTGGCTGGGAGGTGCAGAATTAGTAAATCGCGTGTTTCGTTTAGGAGCAACAGTTGTACTAGCCCGCGCTCTTAGTCCACAGGATTATGGATTAGCAGCCGTTGTTTTAACTATTAATGAATTTACCACAGTTTTTACTCTCAGAGCCGGAATTGGAGGCAAAATAGTTCAAGCAGATGAAGAAGATGTAGAAGTTTTTTGCAATACAGCTTACTGGTTGAATTGGATTTTATGTATTTCCCTATTTTTAATTCAATGTGCTGCGGCTTTCCCTATTGCTTGGTTTTATCAAGAAGAAAAACTAATATTGCCGCTGTGTGTATACAGTTTAGTCTATTTAATGATGCCGTTTTTTGCAGTTCATAATGCATTAATTGATAGAGCAAATCGACTCAAAATTACGGCTATAAGTACGGCAATTCAGTCAATGCTGGGTAACATTCTGATTCCTGTATTCGCGCTTTCAGGTATGGGGATGTGGGCTTTAGTATTACCCGGACTTTTCACAACTCCGGTATGGATAATTGTCACACATATCAACGAACCTTGGCGACCGAAAATGTCTTTTACTCTGAAAAGATGGCAAGAGATAGTTTATTTTGGTAAAGACATTCTTGGTTATGAATTATTAGAAAAACTCCGAGCAAATATTGATTATTTATTAGTCGGAAGATTATTAGGAGTTGAAGCGTTAGGAACTTATTTTTTCGCTTTTAATGCCGGTTTAGGTATCAGTTTAAATGTCATAAATATCATGGTTTGGCCTTTATATCCCCATCTTTGTGCTGCCAGACGTAACTTCCATGAATTTAAACAAAAATATTTCCATAGCTTGAAGACAATTAGTTTGGTAATAGTTCCGTTAGTGATTCTTCAGTCAAGTTTAGCTCCATTTTATGTACCCATAGTTTTTGGTGAAAAATGGAGAATAGCAATTCCGATATTAGTATTAATTTGTCTGTCAGCGATACCACGTCCTTTCGCGACTGCTGCGGCTTTACTATTACAATCTTTAGATAAAGCCTGGATAAATTTGTGCTGGAGTTTAATATTTACCGGATTTTTTGTTGGTTGTTTATTAATTGGTATGCAGTGGGGAATTTATGGAGTAGCAGTATCGGTACTGATTTCTCATGTTATCGCAATGCCATTATTTACAGTGTGGGCAACAAGACTTGTGTTTGGGAAAAACTCACGTTTATTACTTAATAAAAAGTCATGAACACCACATTTACAGTCGTAATGCCAGCTTACAACGCTGCCGCATATTTAGCACAAACAATTGAATCAGTTTTAAGTCAAAGTTTTACTGATTTTGAATTATTAATTATTGATGATGGCTCTACCGATAACACTGCTGTCATCGCCGAAAATTACCGGCAAAAAGACAAGCGAGTTAAACTTTTCATTCAATCAAATCAGGGAGTTTCGGCAACTCGAAATCAAGGCATTGAAAGCTCTAGTTCGCAATATATTGCTTTTATAGACGCTGATGATCAATGGTTTCCCGATAACTTAGCATTACATTATGAGCATTTAGAAAAAAATCCTGATTTAGGTGTCAGTTATGCAAAAGTTGAGTTTTTAACTCCTGATGGTAAGCATACCGGAAAAATTGCTAAAGGTCGTTTAACCGAGCTGCAACCGGAGCATTTTTTGTATGACAATCCCACCATGACAGCATCAAATCTTGTAGTACGTCGCCAAGTATTTCAAGAAATTGGCTGTTTTGATTGCAATATGAATTATTCTGAAGACTTAGATTTTCTGTTTAGGGTTGCGTGTAGTCATTGGAAAATTCAAGGTATTAACCGTGTTTTACTCGGATATAGAACAACACAAGGAGGGCTTTCCTCACAGCTTGATAAAATGGAAGAAGGTTGGGAAACTTTGATGACTAAAGCCAAAATTATTGCACCTGAATTAGTGGAAAAACATTATTTGAAAGCAAGAAGTAACCATTTACGTTATCTTGCACGTCGAGCATTTCGCTTGCGTCTTTCTCCCCAAATTGGAGTAGATTTTTTAAACCGAGCATTAAATTCTGACTGGCAATTAATAGTAAGAGAACCTCGCAGAACTTTGCTTACAATTGTGGCAGTTTATGGTAGTCAAATCTTGCAATATATGCATTTCCGTAAGATTACTTCATGATTTTAAAGATTGGACAAAGTTTTGTTTCTTTTGTAATCATATTTGTTTTGTTATCCATAAGCGTAAGGTACTATTTGTTACAAGAGTCCTTATGGAGAAATAAACGAATATGACTGTGTGCTATTTGATTCAAACTTATAAAAATCCTGAACAGATATACAGACTTGTTAAATTAATCACAAATACTACTTCTAATTCTTTTATATTGATTAGTCATAACTTCAATAGTTGTAGTTTGAGTACTAGTTTGTTTCAAGAATTTAAAAATGTCGCAATAATTTCTAACAATGGAGTAATGATGGGTAGCTTCGCTATTCTTCAAGGCTTTCTTGATGCAATTGACTGGTTATTAAACCAACAAATAAAATTTGATTGGCTAATTAACCTTTCGGGGCAAGATTATCCAACACAACCTCTAAGCAAATTTGAAAATTTCTTAGAAAGCACAAAATACGATGGTTTCATAGAATATTTTGATGTATATTCCCAGCAAAGTCCTTGGAATAAAAGAACTGTAAATGCGAGATATTTATATCATTACAAGCATTTTCAACAATATTTATCTCCTTGGCAACGATTGATGTTAAAACCGATTAAGCATATTGTTAATAATTCCCAGCCTTTAATTAGATTAGATTCTTCCTATGGATTAACAGTTGGAATTAAAAGCTTTCATAATTTATTTAATAAAAACTTTACTTGCTATGGAGGTTCTTATTTTGCGACATTTTCTCGACAATGTGTGATGTATCTATATTTTTTTGTTAAAGAAAATCCCCGTGTTGTCGATTATTACAAAAGGACATTTATTCCGGAAGAATCATTGATACAGACTGTTTTAGTAAATAGTAAAAAATTTAATTTATATAATAATAATTATCGTTATAGTGATTTTATGAATAGTCGTCACGGACATCCACGTATATTGAATAGTCAAGATTATTCGATGATCACTAAAGATAATATTTATTTTGCGAGAAAGTTTGATATGACAGTGGATAGTGTTATTTTGGATAAACTAGATAGAAGAATATTTATTGAATAAATTAAATTCTGACAAGGAGAAAAAATGAAAATTTGTTACTTGATTATGAGTCATAAAGAACCAGAACAAATTTATCGACTTATCCGTACTATCAAAGCATCTAGTCCTAATTCTTATATTATAGTCAGTCATGATTCGACAAATTGTAGTTTAGATATATCAGATTTTGAACAACAATCCGGAATTCATTTTCAGTTTACCAAAGGAGAAAGAGGAGACTTTTCTTTAATCTCCAAATATTTTTCGGCTATTAACTACTTATTGAGCAACAATATAGATTTTGATTGGTTGATAACTCTTTCTGGACAAGATTATCCAACTCAGCCTTTATCAGAACTTGAACTTTTGCTATCGACAACAGAATATGATGGTTTTCTACAATTTTTTCCGGCTTTTTCTTCAGAAAGTCCTTGGAATGTTAGAGAGAGTTATCAAAGATATTTATATCAATATAAAAAACTATCTTTATCTTTACCTAAGTGGATGATATCAGCAATCAAACCTCTCAAACTGGTAAATTATTTGCAACCTTTTATCCGATTTTATTTTTCATATGGCTTCAGAATCGGTATCAAAGGAAAGTCTATATTTAATAATAATTTTAATTGTTATGGTGGCTATTTCTTTTCTATCTTATCTAAAAAGTGTGTCGAATATTTGAATGAATTTTATCAAAATAATTTTCAAATAGTTGAATATTATAAATCTGTTATTCTTCCAGAAGAAAGTTTTATTCAAACAGTTTTAGTTAATGGTAAAGAATTCAATTTGTATAATGAATGTAAACATTATGTTGATTTTTCTCATACTAGTCACGGTCATCCTGCAATTTTAACAGTAAAAGATTATAATGCGATGACGCAAAAAAACTATTACTTCGCTCGCAAATTTGATATTAAAGTAGACAGCCAAATTTTAGATACTTTAGACGAGAAAATTTTCGCTGATATTGCTTCAGTCACACTTGATAATTGATAAAAATTAAGTAATTACAATGTCTCAAATATCAGTTGTTATTCCAGCTTACAACGCTCAACACACCATTTTAGAAACTATTAATTCAGTGTTGCAGCAAACTTTTTCCGATTGGGAATTAATAGTTATTAATGATGGTTCTACAGATAAAACTTTAGAAGTATTAGAAACTATCAAAGATGCCAGACTCAAAGTTTATTCTTATGAAAATGGAGGTTTACCAACTGCTCGTAATCGTGGTATAGATTTAGCTAAAGGGGAATTTATTTCTTTTGTAGATGCAGATGATTTATGGACACCTGATAAATTAGAACTACAACTTCAAGCTTTAGAGCAAAATTTATCAGCGGGAGTTGCTTATAGTTGGACAATTTGTATGGATAATAATGGGAATTCATTTCATCCTGGTGTCGCTGAAAGTTTTCAAGGTAATGTTTATGCTAATTTATTAGTTGGTAATTTTATTGCTAGTGGTTCAAACGTGTTAATTCGTAAACAAGCGATTGAATCGGTAGGTTACTTTGATGAAAATTTGAAATCATGTGAAGATTGGGATTATTGGCTACGATTAGCAACACAGTGGGATTTTGTGGTTGTTCCCAAACCTCAAATTATTTATCGATTATCTCCGGGAGCGATGTCAAGTAAACTCGATGTTATGGAAAAATATCAAACTCTGGTACTTGAAAGAGCTTTTGCATCGGCACCTTTAGAATTACAGTATTTAAAGAATCAGGGTTTTGCTTATATTTATTTGTTTATGACACGACTTTGTTTGACTCGAAGTAATAATCAACAAGTCATTCAACAAGCAGTTCAAAAATTATGGAAAGCCATTCGTCTGTACCCAAAAATTTTATTGGGAAGAGAAGCACAAGTATTATTATTCAAATTACTTGTATTAACAATCCTTTCTCCAAAAATTGGTACTGATATTTTAAATAAAATTACCACAGTTCGTACAATTGCCGACCCTAGATTAGAAATTAATTCAGTTAGGAGTTTATAGTAGAGACGTAGCACTGCTACGTCTATTATTGAGTTAGGAGTTAAGAGTTAAGAATTAGGAGTTAAAAATGTAGTCATTTCTCTCGATATTAATAAATAAAAGATTCAATCAAACTAAATTCTGGTAGTATTTTAGCTGCTACCAGTTTTTTTATGTACACAACAAGGTAAACCATGATCAACCAAAAAGAAAGTAAAAAAGTATCTGTTATTATTCCCTTATATAATGCCGAAAAATACATTGAGAGAACCTTACAATCTGTTCTCAATCAAACTTATCAAAATCTAGAAATTATTATTGTTGACGATGAATCTCCTGACAACAGTGTGAAAATATGTCAACAATTTAATGACTCTCGAATTAAAATTATTCATCAAAAAAATCGGGGTTTACCAGGTGCAAGAAATACAGGAATTCGTCATGCTACAGGTGAATATATTGCATTTATAGATGCAGATGATATTTGGCTACCGTCAAAATTAAACAATCATATTATTCATTTAGAAAATCATCCAGATGTGGGAATAAGTTTTAGTCGTTCGGCTTTTATTGATGAAACAGATAAACCATTGGGTACTTATCAAATTACTAAACTTCAAGATATTACTCCCTTGGATATTTTGTGTAGAAGTCCCATCGGTAATGGTTCAGCAGCAGTTTTTAAAAAAGCTGTTTTTGAAGATATAAAATTTCAAGCTAATCTTTACGGCTATGTAGAAGATTATTATTTTGATGATAACTTTACTCTATCAGAAGATATCGAGTGTTGGGTAAGAATTGCTATTCAAACAAAATGGAAATTTGCCGGTATTGCCCAAGCATTAACTCTTTACAGAATTCACTCCAATGGTTTATCAGCTAATATTCAAAGTATGATTGATTACAGAGAAAAAGTGTTCAAAAAAACTTCTGCTTATGCACCAAAACAAATGGCAACCTGGATAAAACCGGCAAGAGCTTATCATTTGAGGTATGTTGCAAGGAGGGCAATTACTATTAATCAAGGAATATTAGCTTTAAAACTAATGTACCGTTCTATTACTAATTATTGGCAGATTATTATAGAAGATTTTCAGCGTACCTTTGAAACCATCGCAGCGGCTGTTTTACTTTGTCTAGTACCACAACCTTTGTACAACCAGATTAAATCTGTAGCGCTGAAAATTATCGGTAATTTGCAGAAAAACAGCATTAATAAGGACAGTTTGAGGGAAGCTTCTTAACAAAATCAGTAATTTATCTCTCTTTGTGTAGATATTTCCAAATTCTACATATTGTTTACTATTACTTATCACTCATAACCTATTAGTCTATATGCAAACCATACTTAAAAAGTCCACATTCACGGTTGTAAAACCTCATAAATCCATCACAGCCGCAGATGCATATGTATTTGAACGGCAATTAACTACAGCATTAAAGCAAACCTCCCAATTTGCATTACTAGTTGACTTAGAACAAGTAGAATTTGTCGATAGTGCTGGATTAATGGCTTTAATATCCAGTTGTAAATTAGCTCAAAACTTGGGAATACGCTTTAGTCTTTGTTCGATTTCACCTTCCTTAAGAATCATCATGGAACTAACCCAACTCGATAACATATTCGAGATATTTGAATCTCAGACTCAATACACACAAACGCTTGAATAAAGTATTTACTTTTCGATTAAAATAATGCGTTTTTTGAATTTATTTAATTCTCGTCAGGGGAAAATATTCAGCATTGGTTTTATCGCTTTATTAACTACCCTTTGCTGGCAATTTTCCTTTAATTTCCATCCAACCCTACCCAATATATCTCAACAAATGACCGTCGCAAAACCTAGCGAGCGACAATATCCGATTTTGGGTGAGAAGAATATTGCCATCGGTGGTGGAGGTTATGTGACGGGAATTTATCTTCATCCCAAAAAGCGTGATTTAGTTTACATCAAAACTGATATTGGTGGCTTTTACCGTTGGAATCCTGCTAATTCAAGCTGGATACCTCTTAACGAAGAATTTTCTCTTGCTCAAAGTAATTATTACGGAGGAGAAGCTTTAGCACTTGACCCTAAAGACCCTAATATTGTATACATTGCTGTAGGAAAATATACTGCTGATTGGTGGCAGCATCAAGGAACGATTTTCAAATCACAGGATAAGGGAAAAACTTGGCATAAACTAAATTTGGACTTAAAAATGGGTGGAAATGAAACACAAAGATGGACAGGAGAAAGACTAGTTGTTAATCCTTTTGATTCTCAAAATCTATTTTTTGGTTCTCGTAAAGATGGATTATGGAAGTCAAATGATGCTGGTAAAAGTTGGGTAAAAGTAAAATCATTTCCCCCGATCAAAAACGATATTGGCATTAATGCTATTACTTTCGATAAATACCAAAAAGGTACTATTTATGCTCTTGTTCATCAAGATGGAATATACAAATCTATCGACACAGGTGAAACTTGGTCAAAAATACCCGGAAGTCCTACCGAAGTTAATCGAATTGCCATAGGAAATAAAAATGTTTTATATATAACTCATGCTCAAGGTGTTAGTAAGTTAATCAAAAATGTTTGGCAAAATATTACACCTAACCAAAATAAAATAGCTTTTAATGCTATTACTATTAACCCAAAAAATCCAGAGGATATCATAGTTGCTACTTATAGCGACACATCCACAGAAATATTTCATTCTTTTAACGGTGGAAACAAATGGATTCAACAGAAACGCCAAGCTAATAATACAGTTTCTTGGTGGTCTGACTATATGAAATCCAATCCTGCCATAGCCGCAATCGAATTCGATCCTTGGAATCGAGACAGGGTTTGGTTAACAGACTGGTACGGAATATGGAGAACCGACAACATCGATCGCAACCCTGTTGTCTGGACAAATTATCAAAAAGGACATGAAGAAGTTGTCACATTTACCCTAGTTTCCACACCTTCGGGAGCATTAATCAGCGGTTTAGTAGACGTTGACGGATTTTACCATGACCGGGGACTAAATGCTTATCCCTCGAAAATGTTGAGTAGTAAACCCCATGATTTTCAAGATACTTTCAGCATCGCTTTGTGTCAAAAACAACCTTTAAACATGGTACGTTTGGGTGGAAGTCGTCATAACAACACCTATAGCGGTGCTACTTCGAGGGATGGTGGTAAAACCTGGACAAAATTTGCTTCGTTCCCCACAAATCAAATGGCAACGCGAGTTGCTGTGTCTGCAACCAATCCTAATTTATTCGTTGTCATGCTCAGCGGTACTCAGCCACTGCGGACAACAGACGGTGGTGCTTCGTGGCTTCCAGTTTCCGGTTTACCCAATGGTTTTGAGGGTGTCTGGAATTGGACGCAACCTCTAGTTGCGGACAAAATGGATGGTAGTATTTTTTACTACTATGCTGCGGGAAAAGTCTATCGTAGCACCAACAGCGGCGAATCTTTTCAGATAGTTTCTGCATCCCTACCCCATGCAGATTGGTACTCTTTGAAAACGACATCGGCAGTTAGAGGTGAATTATGGCTAAGCCTTGATAAACAAGGACTTTATCATTCAACTGATGGAGGTGAGAATTTTTCTCGAATCGCCGGAGTAAATCAAGCACATTTGATTGCATTAGGCAAGCCCCAACAGGCAGATAAAAACAACACACTCTATTTATATGGAGAAATTGCCAACCTTGGTAAAGGTATTTTTCGTTCTTTAAACAGCGGAAAAACTTGGCAAATAATCGGCAATAAAAATACACCTATTGGTAATGATCCAAACGTGATGGAAGCTAGTTCCACAGAGTTTGGTTTAGTTTTTATTGGCACTAATGGCAGAGGAATTTACTACGGTAAATAATTCAATTTTTCATCATAAATAATGACTACAAATAACATCTATCCTAACAATTTTGATCAAATAGAGCTACTTGGTACTAAATTTCATAAAGTTAGGGTTCAGGAACTAATCAATTTCATCGTCAAATCGGCAACTATTGACAAAAAAACCATAGTAGGTAACGTCAATGTTCGAGCAATGAATTTTGCTTGTGAAATGCCTTGGTACAAAGAATTTATTAACAGGTCAGATTTAGTATTTTGCGATGGATTTGGAGTACTTTTAGGCGCAAAAATCTGCGGCTGCGGTGTCAAATCGGAACACAGAATGACTTGTCCTGACTATATTGAAAATTTGGCTTTAGCGTGTCAACGAGATAATGTTTCATTGTATCTGCTTGCAAGCAAACCCGGAGTTGTTGATAAAGCAATTGCTAAATTAAAAATTGTTGCACCTAATTTGAGAATCAAAGGACATCACGGTTACTTCCACAAATCTGGTGTTGAAAATCAATATATTGTCAATGAAATTAATCAATTTAAGCCAGATGTGTTGTATGTTGGTTTCGGAATGCCGTTACAAGAACGCTGGATTCTTGATAATTTTGACCACATAAATGCAAAAGTTTTCCTACCCCTTGGTGCTTGCTTAGATTTCTATACTGGTACAGTATATAGGGGTCCACAATGGATGACAAATCGTGGACTTGAATGGTTATCCCGGCTGTTTACAGAACCACAAAGATTGTGGCAACGTTATTTTGTTGGTAATCCACTGTTTTTCTATCGTCTGATCAAAGAACGATTTACAAAACAGGTTACAAAACCGAAGAAAAAATTATCTCATTATTAGGATATTTTACAGATACTTATCCTGTAAACCGGACTTCTCAATTTTGATTTTTCCTTTTTGGAAAATTGTTGAGTGGCCGTTTTTTAGTGTCATTCTTATCCTAGGGATACTCACTTTTTATTAATTTGCTGCAAGACATCTAAATCAAACAAAAAATAACAATCAATCAACAGTTCATAGAGGTGTAATATCAATTATGACTTATCGTTCTTTACCAGTAGTAAATTTTCAACCAGACTTAAGGTCATCTAAAGGTACAAATTTAAGGAAAGGAATTGCAATTAGAGTTCTGAGAGTTTTTACCCTGGTTTCTTTAGATATTATCGCTCTAATTTTAGCCTGGAGATTAGCAATAGCTTTTGGAACTTTCTTAGAATCTCCTTGGACGAAAAAACCATCATTTATTTTACTAATTCTCACAGTTGGAATTGTAACTATTGCCAGCAAAGGATTATATTTACCCGGTACTTATCGGCGTAATTATGCAACTTTAATCAAAGCAGTTACCTTCTCAGAAATTTTTCTATTATTAATTGCTTTTCTCTACGAACCAGAAGGTTATGTATCCCGTTCTAGTTTTTTATTATTTTGGTTGTTATCGGTAACTTTTACCTGTACGGGACGCTTTCTTTTCGATTTTTTAACCAAAATATTGCGTAAAAAAGGAGCAATCCGCTATCCCATTTTTATTATTAGTGACCCTCAAGAACAAGATGATCATATAAAATTAATTCAAAAAGAAAATTGTTATAACTTAGAAGGAGTTGCTGACTCTCAATGTTTAGATAGAGCAAATAGAGAGGCAACTTTTGCATTTCTTCGTCAACAAGGTGTAGTAGAGGCTTTTGTTTCTTGGAACGCAATTAAAAATCGTCTGTATGTTTGTTGGCATTTTCAAGCTGCTGGTATTACTTTACGTATACTACCAACAAACAATCATATTCATCATCCTAAATCTATATTTTGGACAATCGGTAATGTTCCTTGTTTAACAATCCCAGCACCAATTATTGCAGGTAGCGATTTTTGGATTAAACGGTCTTTTGACCTTTGTTGTTCGATTGTTTTACTAATCTTATTTTCACCTTTGTATCTATTAATTTCCTTACTAATTAAATTAGATTCTCCCGGACCAATCTTTTTTAAACAAGAGCGGATTGGTTTACACTGTAAGAAGTTCAAAATTTGGAAATTCCGCACCATGGTGACAAATGCGGAAAAATTACAGGCAAGTTTAGAAGCCAAAAATCAAATCAAAGATGGGGTACTTTTCAAAATGAAAGATGACCCTCGTATCACCAAAATTGGGAAATTTCTCCGTCTTTACAGCTTGGATGAATTACCACAATTATTTAACGTTTTACTTGGGGATATGAGTTTAGTTGGTCCTCGTCCCCTGCCTCTCCGAGACGTGGAAAAGTTCCAAACACCACACTTTATTAGACAAGAAGTTCTACCAGGTATTACTGGTTTATGGCAAGTTTCTGGTCGCTCGGATATCGAGAAATTTGAGGATGCTGTAAAATTAGATATTCGCTATATTGAAAACTGGTCTATTCTTTTAGATATGAGAATTTTACTGCAAACTGTAACGGTTGTTTTACAAAAAACCGGAGCTTATTGATTCAACCTCCATTACCACAAATAGTTGCCAATAAGTCGGGTTTTTGATGTTAAATATCTATGACATAAGACAATCATTGTAAAAACCCGACTTCTATAGCCTCTGAAATATTTGGGAAATATTTTAATTTTAATTTTAATTTTAAGTAGACCTACATAATCTATATGATAATTAATATTTAATATGAATTATCGAGGTCATCGCCATGGAAGCAACTACTACTTTTAATCAAATATCTTTAAAAGAAAGATTACTGACTACTATCTTCGGAGGTATTCCTAATATTTTGCTGGGGAAAAATTTAAGAAACCTAGTATATCGCAGTCTTTTGAATAAGATAGGTAAATCGGTTAATATCCAACATTGTGTCGAGCTAATTGGTACTCCTTGCATTGAAATCGGTAATCAAGTAAGTCTTTTAAAAGGAGTTCAAATTAACGCTTTAGGACATCCAAATAACAAAGTAGATATAAAAGACAGAGTGAGATTAGAACGCGGTGTTGATATTCGTTCGCTGTACAATACACACATTACTATTGACGAAAATGCCTATATCGGTCCTTATGTGGTAATTAGCGGTACAGGAAATATTAAAATTGGTAAAAATTGTTTAATTTCACCTCATTGTGGAATATTTGCCAATAATCACATCTTTGCTAATCCAAATCGACCGATTGAAGAGCAAGGACTTACTCATCAAGGAATTGTGATCGAGGATAATTGCTGGTTAGGACATAATGTCACTGTATTAGATGGAGTAATTATTGGCAAAGGAAGTATTATCGGTGCGGGTTCTGTTGTTAATCGGAATATTCCTCCGTTTTCCGTTGCAGTTGGCACACCCGCAAGAATAATTAGAAATCGTCTTGATAAATCAATTGCATTTTCATCAAAACTATCATCGCAAATAGCTTATAACAAAATACAATAAATTCCGAATAGACGCACTCCTAAACAAAATGGATGGCTAAACTCAAGCCATCCAACGTTGATCTATCTCATGAGTAGGTTTGTTAAAAAACCCACATGACCGTTTCTTTCAAATTTCTTGCGCGTTACCTTGCTATAAACTTCTAAGTAACCATCTACCATGCTTTTGATGCTAAAATTACGCTCGACATGAGCGCGACACTCGCTTCTGTCTATTTCTCCCAAACGTTGAATTGCATTCACATAGTCATCAACGCTGTGGCACAGAAAGCCTGTTTTACCGTTTGCAATCACTTCTGGTACAGAACCCAGAGGTTTTGCAAGTACGGGGGTTCCCGCAGCCATTGATTCTGTCATTACCAAGCCAAAAGGTTCTCTCCAGGTAATCGGGAATAACATGGCGATCGCATTACCTAAAAGCTCGTTTTTCTCAAAGTGATTGGCTTCACCTAAATACTCTATATGCTTGCCATCAATATGAGGCTTAATCTGACTTTCAAAATAGTCTACATCAACTCTATCTACCTTACCAGCCATCTTTAAAGGTACACCAGATTTTTGAGCAATTTCGATGGCGATGTGAGTTCCTTTTTCCGGAGAAATCCTGCCTAAAAATGCTAAATAGGGAGCCGACTGCGGTTGAGCGTAAAAACGATGGCTTTCAGTATCAATACCGTTGTACACCGTTGCAGCATAATTTAACTCCTTCATAGGTTCCCGTTGAGCATTGGAAATGCTTACATAGGGCTGTTCAGGTGCTTCTGCATAAACCTTCTGAGTGTCTGAATTGAAAGCACCGTGCAGAGTATGAACTGTTGGAGTTTCAACAAAACTAGCATGAAAAAGAGAATTGTAACCGACGTGAGAATGAATTACATCGAATTTACTAGCCTGCTTGTAAACTCGACTCAACTGCAAAGCTTCATAAGCAGAATACTCTGATATAGAAGGTTCTAGACGAAAAGCGCGGGGATAAACAGACTCCAACTTTGCTAAAGTTATCGAATCTCCCGAAGCAAACAAAGTCACTTCATGTCCTCGTCTGACTAATTCATCGGTCAACAATCCTACGACCAACTCAATACCACCATAACCGGGGGGAGGAACTCTCTCCCACAGTGGAGCAATTTGAGCTATTCGCATATAAATCTCCTAAACTTTTTGTAATCAACTTTAACGAAGCGAGGCAGATTTATCTACTACCGGAGGATAGGAATATATCTTCATTGATATTCGTCCTTAGAGGTAGACAACTAAATCTTTTTCAGAATGTGTATCGATCTAACTGATTTTAGTCGTTGAACATAGCATCATTGAACGAGAAGTTTAATCTATCAAACATTGCCCTGACTTAATACCTTAATATTCCTTAAATCGAGTTGGCTTTTCGTCTAGGTTTGTCGATCCCTCTAAAGTGTCTCCCCATACAATTCTCCTTGATTATACGCGAAAAAATCCAAAAAGTTTTGCTAGTTCCATTACATTCTTTTTTAAAATCCATTCTGTAAGCATCATACAAGCTTTTCTTATTTTCATTTTCAATTTAAAATTTCCCAATGTTATCTGTAAATAGTTATAAACACTACAATTACAGTAGTGTAAACCGCATTCCCTGATAACTTAAGATAAATTTAACATTTGATAAATGCAAAATTCCCCTCAACCAACTAAACATTCATTGATTACATTGCTTAGTGATTTCGGGATTAGTGACGAGTATGTTGCTGTCATGAAAGGTGCGATCGCGCAAATTAATCCAATATCAACAGTGGTTGATATTACCCATCAAATTCCCCCACAAAACATCATTGCAGCCAGATTTTGCTTGATGAATGCTTATGCTTATTTCCCTGTTGGTACCGTACACGTAGCGGTGGTAGATCCTGGAGTGGGGGGAAATCGTAGAGCAGTTGCAGTCGAGTTAGCTCAAGGGTTTTTAGTTGCTCCAGACAATGGTTTACTTAGTGGGGTATTGAGTCAAAATACTGTGATTTCAGCAGTCGAGTTAACAAATCCCAACTATTGGCTGACATCTCAACCAAGCAAGACTTTTCACGGTAGAGATATTTTTGCACCCGTAGGAGCGCATCTAGCTAATGGCATATCTTTGCAAAAATTAGGACAAGAAATCAACCCCGAAAGTTTAGTCAAACTGGATTTACCAGAATGTAGTCGCAAAGATGATATTTTAATCGGCTGCATTCAGTATATTGACCATTTCGGAAATTTAGTCACTAACATTCCTGAGAATTTTGTCAAAGGGAAAAATTGGAGTGTAGAGATACAAGGAAATATAATCAAAGCGCGGGAAACTTATTCCGATGTCAAACCGGGAGAAATTATTGCACTCGTTGGTAGTGATGGTTGGGTAGAAATTGCCGTGAATTGTGGCAATGCAGGATTAGAATTAGGTTTAAAATTGGGGGATAAAGTACAAGTTTGTCAGTTGGGCTAAGTGATATGTAGGGCTGTTCTCGATTCAAGTTAACATAATTAACATATGATAGGAGAAGTATTATGACAGTAGCTCAAACTTCAGCCCGCGAAATTTTAAAGGCTGCTTATGACAACCGTTACACTTGGGACAATAATTTCCCTGGTTACACGGCAGATGTGACTTACAAGTATGAAGATCACGAATTTAAAGGAAAAGTCCGCGTTAACCCGAATCTGAAAGCCGAAGTTTTTGATATAGAAGACGAACAAGCCAAAGAAGCAATTAACAATCAGCTGTGGGAAATTGCAATTCACCGTATCAGACGGGAATTTGAAGACTCTCACAAAGAAAATACCTTTACCCACGGTAATACCGACGAATCCGGAGCAATAGAAATTTTAGTCGGTGGTAAGTCATCCGGAGATAAATACAAAATTCGCGATCGCGAAGTAGTTTTGGTTCATCGTCACATTCACGGTGTAGTAGTCACAATTAACACAGAAAGTACTCATGATACCGGCGAAGGCTACCTTGCTCATCGCTATGATTCTGTATACCATGATCCCACAACGGGTGAACAAAAAGGTGGAAAAAGCGACTTTGAGGATAAATACGAGAAAGTTGGCGATTATTTCATCCTTAACGAACGGATAATTACGACTGAAGTAGAAGGAAAACCTGTTACCATGCAGTTTATCTTTTCTAATATTCAGATGTTGGGATAATTATCAGGGGATGGGGGGACAGTTGACAGTTGACAGTTGACAGTGGACAGTGGACAGTGGAGAGTGAGAGATTGATACTTGCAACTCCGGTAGTAGTAATTCTTAACTCCTGTCCTCCCGTTTTCCGGTGATACTAATCTTTAACCTTTAACCTTCAACCTAATTAATTGTTGAATATTATCTTCCCAATTTCGACCATCGAAAGGTACTATTTCAAATTGTGATATGACATCACCATCGAGACAGCGCAAATTTACATCAACACAGTCGGGATGACTACGGGGAATATAAAAAGAGTGAATTCCACAATTTTGACAAAATTTATGCTTTGCTACACCAGTATTAAAAGTGTAAGTTGTTAAATTATCTTCACCTGTTAACAAAGTGAACTTATCTTGGGGGACAATTAAATGTAAAAAACCCTTCTTAGTACAAATTGAACAATTGCAGTCGTCAGCTTGATGATTTTCAACTACAACCCGGAAACGCACCTGACCACAATGACATCCACCTTCATAAGTCACTGATTTATTGATATTTACCATAATTCCTCAACTATCCGCTACCAAATATAATTCCTAATTCCTCACTCCTAACTCTTAACTCCTAACTCTTAACTCCTAACTCTTAACTCCTCACTCCTCACTCCTAACTCTTCTTACAAATAGTCCCGTAAAAAGTCTAAAGGTTCATCTTCCCAAGCGGGTTCGGGTACCATCCAACTCAATTTTTTATTAATATCTTCTTCTATTTCATCGCTGTCAATTCTATCAAATAATTCCACCAAAATTTTCCAGTCACGCTTGTTGAATTCTACTAAGGGTGGAGCGTGTACTTCCGGTTTTTTCGGTGAATCGGTACCGAAGGTTTTGATTGACTCTGGTGAAATATCGCTTTTCACAAATTAATCGTAAATATGTTTTAAATTGGTATGTACTAATAAAATCTTGGATAGATGGATATCTTATATGTTCCATATCATCGCTAAAAATTTTGTTAGCTTTAAGTTAAATGCCTAATTTTAATAATTTTTATTTAGGAAAATAAATATTTGTTAACTAAACCATAAAGTTCCCCTTTCCCCGTTCTCTGTTCCCTTTAACATAAAAAATTACCTACAAAGTATATTGAGTGATTGTTTATCCTATCCTATTCAAAGCAATACCCTCAACCTTGATTGAGATTGTATGGGGATTGCTCGATTAATTCTAGGTTAAACACTTGAGCAAAGCAGTTTGCCAGGTGAATCCGTACTTCTGTACAGGTAATGCCGGGAATCCATTCGGTTAAACTGGCAACAGGTTTATCGGATATACCACAAGGTACTATACGTTCAAAGCCTTTCATGTCAGGACAAACGTTGAGTGAAAAGCCGTGCATGGTAATCCAGCGACTTACTTTTATTCCAATCGCTGCCACCTTACGTCCTTCTAACCATACACCAGTGAGTGATGGAATACGTTCTCCTGGCAATTTGTAAATTGCTAGAACGTTAATTAATACTTCTTCTAGTTGACGTAAGTACCAATGTAAATCTTGACGATGACGCTGTAAATTTAAAATCGGATACCCCACCAATTGTCCGGGACAATGGTAAGTTACTTCACCACCTCGTTCAATTCGATGCACTTCATCAGTATTTTTATCGGGGTCAAATTTGAGAAATTCCCTGGTTGCTCCTCGTCCTAAAGTGTATACGGGAAGATGCTCTAGTAATATCAACACATCATCTAAATTTGGGTTTTTAACGCGCTGATTCTGAAGTTCTTTTTGCCACATCCAAGTATCTAGATATGGCATTACTGGTTGATTATATAGTAAACATCGGTTATGAGCGGTGGACATACTACAAAAACGAATAAAAAGCAAGAAGTTGGTAACACCGGGGGTGTTTCAATTTGGGGTTACTGAGTCAATAAATGTCAAGCAATGCAAAGGATTTTAAAGGAAAGTCACATAAAGCAGTTTTGTTAAAAATGAAGTGTTAACTTGAATATATAGCTCATTTGTGTGGGGAGGAGTTCTCTACAAGCCGAAGTCCAAAGGACGAAGGGTTCTATCTAATTTGATGGATTGAAATTTGATTGAGTCAGAGTTTAGCTTAAAGACAAGAAAATTTCGCATTAAGGTTTAGGAACGTAAAAACGGTACTTGCAATATTTACCGTAGCTTTTTGTTCAAATTTTCTTTATACCCAATAAAATATTTCGAGCGGGAGAGTTTTTTTTATGAAGCTTGTCATCCACGGCAAAAATATTGAAATCACCGATGCGATTCGGGAATACGTGCATCAGAAAATAGAAAAGGCAGTAAATCATTTCCAGCATATTACCAACGAAGTGGATGTGCATTTGAGCGTGGCTAAAAATCCCAGAATTAATTCACATCAGACAGCGGAAGTAACGATTTACGCGAATGGTAATGTTATCCGTGCCGAGGAAAGCAGCGAAAATTTATATGCCAGTATTGATTTAGTCGCGAATAAAATTGCTCGTCAATTGCGAAAATACAAAGAACGAACACGCGATCGCACTATTCATGCTGACAACAATACCATTGAAAAAGTGATTCCAGATGCAGTAGTTACGGATTTAATTGGCGATCGCACTCCCGAATTACCTGAAGAAGTAGTCCGTACTAAATATTTTGCCATGCCACCGATGACAATTTCCGAAGCGTTGGAACAGTTACGAATGGTGGGACATGATTTTTATATGTTCCAGAACAGTCAAACAAACGAAATTAACGTGATTTACGAACGCAATCACGGTGGTTATGGTGTAATTTTACCCCGCAACAATGGTCATTCCAATGGTAACGGAAATGGTAAAGCGTCTCACGATAAGTTTACTATGCCGATGAAAAGCAATACTCATTAAATCGTAAAGTTTCAGATAATTCATCCTCTAGTCAAGTCAACTAGGGGATGAATTGTTTGGGAATTTTGGAATTATATAGCAATCCTATTTGTATGTATCGAAATCACGGTGTTCTAAATTCTCATATATAAATTCTCATATATAAATTCCAAAAAATGTGTTCAAATTTAACTTGATTTGGGAAGTATAAATATAAGCAACTTCTGACAAATATCCCAAATTAATGGATAAAAACAATCGCTCAGATCGAAAAAACGATAACCAGGCTGAATTTACTGCTCGTTTTGGTTGCGGATTCATATTTGGTATTTTCTTGGCAATTGCGTTAGGATTACTCGCTGATGCTCCAACAGTTGCTACTTTATTAGGGATAATATTTATATCGGCAGTGGTATGTGGTTTATTATCAGCAGCTTTCGGTGATAAATTTTGGTATTGGCTTCGTTTTTGGTTATAACATTAGCTTGATGATAAAAATACAAGTATATAAAAATATTAAGTATATAAATAAAAAATGTCTTTAGAACCTTGTAAAGTTTGTGGTGTTCTCAACAGTAGTGAAGAGGAAATTTGTTTAAGTTGCGGTTATCCGACAAAAGGACGTAAACGACCAATAATATTTCAAATTGCGGCAATTATTGTGATTTTAGCTTTGCTTTTACCTTTAATAGTTACTTTATTTAATTTAATTAAACCGCAACACAAACCTCAACCATCTACTACTACAAAAACCGAATTATCAAGAAGTCGGGTTTTTGAAAATCTGTAAATCAAAATCAATAAACATTGTAAAAACCCGACTTCTCACCAACCAATAATCTCAGCTAAAAATGTTGGATTATTCGAGTACTAGAAACTGGTATTTCAATCTCTTTCTCTTCTTGAATATTCAAAACATCAAGAGTATCCCAAACTTGCTGTAACATCGACTGTAAACCTTCGCCAGTCACTGCTGAAATCAGGAAAACCGGAGCGTAGGAAAGATGATTTAATTCCATAGCTAATGCTGCTAAATCAACGCCTTCTTTATCAACAGCATCAATTTTATTTAAAGCGATGATTTGGGGTTTTTCCCGTAATTCTCGCCCATAGGATTGTAATTCCTGGATAATTGTCTTATATTCACCAATTACGTTTTCGCTAGTTGCATCAATAACGTGTAGTAACAAACGAGTTCGTTCGATGTGACGCAAAAAATCATGTCCTAATCCCGCTCCTTGGGAAGCACCTTCAATCAATCCGGGAATATCCGCAAAAACCGTACCATCGCCGGTAGGTTTTCTGACAACACCTAAATTGGGTATTAAAGTAGTAAAAGGATAATCAGCTATTTTGGGACGTGCTGCTGATAAAGCCGAAATTAAAGTAGATTTACCAGCATTTGGTAATCCAATAATTCCGACTTCTGCTAATAGTTTCAATTCCAAACGTAATGGTTTAATTTCTCCATCTAATCCCGGTAAAGCGTGTTCAGGAGCGCGGTTACGATTACTTAAAAAATACTTGTTACCCAGTCCACCTTTACCACCTTCAGCAACTAATAAAGTTTGTCCAGGTGTTGTTAAATCACCGATTAATTGATCAGTTTCTCCATGATAAACAGCAGTACCACAGGGAACTTCAATTAATAAATCATCACCAGATGCGCCGGTACAATTTTTCGGACCACCACGAGAACCGTTTTGCGCTACGAAACGACGCTTGTATCTAAAGTCCAACAAGGTTTGTAGATTTTCAGAAGCAACTAAAATTACTGAACCACCGCGTCCACCATTTCCTCCCGAAGGTCCACCGGCAGGTACGTACTTTTCCCTACGAAAAGCAACAATACCATCACCACCTTTACCTGCTTCTACTTCAATTTTTGCTTGATCGATAAATTGCATAATAAAAAATGGTAATGGGTAATGGGTAATTGGTAATGGGGTTCGGGGGCAATTCCCAGCAGTTAATACCACTCAATATTCCAAATCCAATTAATTATATTATCACTATTCCGAGGTGAAGTCATCATAATTAAATCATGACTTACGCACTCGTTACGCATTCCTAATGGTTTGGGATGAACCTCACCTTACGGGTGAATATAATTCGTAATTCGTGAATGCTTCCGTTCCGTCGTAATGACATAAATAGGTTATCCGTGGGTAAGTCGTGATTAGAAGTATTTTTCCTTCTATCTGTAGGATAGTTGTCTTTTCACTTTAATACTTACAATTCCAACCCCCAATCACCCATCCCCCATTACCAATTACCCATTACCCTTTCAAACTAAATATATTCCGAAATATCCTCATTACAATCATCCGCTAAATAGGACAAAGCACGGAAGCGTAAGCCTACGAGTTGTTCGTATAGCGGATTTATTTTGCACAACGGAGGAATATGTACGATTTTGCGTCCAAACAGCTTGACATCTCGCTCAAAAGGACATTGATTAGGAATCATTTTGCATAAAAAGCGAGCCACTGTGGGGTCTTGAACGTCCAATCCATCAAGCCAATCTCGTAAAGGGTTTAAAGCTTCAATTGGTGGCTTTCCAGGAGGCGTGAGAGGTGAAGCAACGTTTGACGCAGCTTCTGCTGGTTGAGGATTTTCTAAAGTGTGGCGCAGAGATTCCAGCAGGTTTTTCGGCTCTCCCAAAGCTTCGCACAATTGTTGTAATAGTTCGTCTTCGCTGGGAGAATAGATTCCATCGGCAATAGCTACCATTACCGCAGTTCGCAAAAAGTTTTCTGCGATTGGGGTATTTTTACCCAAAATAGTCGCTAATTCCGACGGTGCAATCGCTTCAAATGATTCTACATTTATTCCAGGACTTAGTTTTTCTTGAGCGATCGCACTTATTAATTGCTTTTCTTGCTCGTCAAAGTTTCCATCAGCCCAAGCAATAGTCAGCAGCCCACGCAGCCAAGCGGATATTTGTTCGCTGCTGTAGGGAGATTGAATAGCACTGGTCATAATTCACGTCTCTAACTTTCCCAAATACATATTAACTCGCTGTCTAACTATCTTTCTGATATCTTATTGCCAATTAATCTAAAAAATTTTTTCTGCTTGATATGTACAATTAATCAACTTTTAATTCGTAGCATTAGCCTCAAAACTTCTATTTACCATGTTTTTCCAGGATTATTTTTATTCCCCACGAAAAAACTGCTTTTCTATTGATGTAATTTTACATTCATGATATTGTTGATAATTGTTCTTATTTATTTTATGGTATTCCGAGAAAATTATAGAAAAAGTTTGCTGTTTTAAGCTTATTGATAATTTGTCTGAATCACCGCTGATGGTGAAGAATCAACAGCGTCATAATTCGATTAAACATATGTCAGCAAATTTTGACTGAAGTATTTCTGATGTCCGGGAGATTCCGAATTGAAACTCCGGTTATTGCGTGATATCGATTATTACCTTTGCAAATCTTGAAGCTAAGTTCCTGCAACGTTTTTCATTAACAAATCGTTTGCTCTTCAAGTATAAGTTGTTAGGCATTTAATTTGTATAATACTAGCGAGCAAGATGCTCGCACTACAATATTTTCAGGTTTTCCCGTTATACAATTTAGCTGCACATCTGCTTATTCTCCTGCTCAGAAATCAACTCAGTTGAATCACAATTACTAACTTCTCAAAAAGGAATAAATAATGTTTCATTTTGGCATCGAACATGAGGTTGCTTTCCTCGACAATGCTGGAAATTTTGCTGATTTTTCGCGGGTAAAGTTCGCTGATTTTAACCAAATAGTTGACAAGTTACCTGTTTATAAAGAAGATTACCCAGAATTACGAATTGGTGACGCTGGAATTAAAGAAAAGCGTTGGTATATAGAAGGATTTGAACGCTTTGCTGATTCCGAAAAAGTTATGGAATGTGTACCCAAAGGAATTGAAATTAGAACAACTATAAATCCCGATATTCATAGTGCTATTGCTGAATTATCCGAAAGTTTTCGCTTACTAAGAGAAACAGCAGCAGAATATGGTTTTTCACCAGCATTAATTAGCTTTAATCCTTACTATGATAAATTCATCCCAAACCCACCTTTAAACGAGTATGAAACAAGACGTAGACAGGCTTCTCCGGAGAAACAAACTGCGAATATTCCCATGCTTTCTTACGGACCGGATTTGAATATTTCCATGGTAGGGTTAACTACTGAACGTATTATTGATATTGGGCAAAAACTGACTTTTTACAGTCCTTATATTATTCCTTTTAGTTACAGTTCTCCTTTTTATCAAGGTAATTTGTGGGAAGGCTTTTCTGTGAGAACTTTTGTGAGAACAGGGAAAAGACCTGCGACAATGGTATTTGTAGAAAAACAAGAAGAACTGATCAAAAGCGTTCCTTCCTTAACTAAAATTGCCCGCATTCCCGCAGAAGTTGGCAGAATTGAATTTAAAGCTTTTGATAGCTGTAGTGATTTTTCTCTCTATGCTGGATTATTAGCTTTATTAAAAGGTATTGTTTTAGACGAATCATTGTCTGGTAGAGCAATTGTTCCCGATGCCGAAAAACACCAAATTTCTGCACAAGAAGGTTTCGACAACGAAGAGATTTTTAATACTGCAAAACAGGTTTTAAAAGCAGTTGAAACTGTATTAAAAGATGACTCTGATGTGAATTTTCTCGCACCACTCAAAACTCTTTTAGAAAAGCGAGAAACTCCAGCCCACGAGATGATTCGTCTATATAAAACTACTGGGTCTATCGAAGCAACCTTGAAACAAAGTTACCATAGTTAGGAATTATTACTTAACCGTTACTAGATTAAGAAAGGGTTAAAAATTAAAGGATAAAGACAAAGAAAAACCATCTGGGATTCTTACCTTTATCCTTAGCCCTTTTTTAAATTTCAAACTAATTAAGGTTTATTTCTTCCTGTTTTCTTGCTTGAACTTCTCTCCAAATATCGTCCCAACGTTCGCTAATTAAATCTTGGAGTTTAGCTAAATACTCCTCAGATTGATAATTATCTTCTTCATCCTCCCATTTACTCTCAGTAAATAGTAAGGTGGGTATATTCGATGTTACTTTAATCATGATAAACTTGACGACTCCAAGGACTATTGCAATTTTATAGCAACAACTAAACTAAGTTGTATGCTGCTTTACAAAAGATGATAGTAAACTACATTTAGATATACAACACTCCTCAGAAATTATAAGTAATTTCAAAACAATTTTTCAAAGAAAATTGGTTAACTTTGGATTAAAAGTCAAGGAATGTAAATATATTTACGCGGATAATCTTAATAATTAGTAGTTGATGATACAAAATTCCACTATTTAAGTTTGTTTCTTGTGAATCCGCTAAATATTTTTTATTTGTAAAATAAGCACCAGCGACTTTAGTATGACATCGCTGAGCAAACTTTTAATAATTTAAAAACTTAAGGTATTGCATCCCAGATGACTTTAGTATCTGTAAATTGTCGAAACTTACTAACTTTACCATCAACTAAATCATATACATGGGCTGCATTTGAACGAAATGATTTTTTGCTTACTTGATGAACTCCTTCGTAAAAGCCAATCACAATTACAGAGTTTGCGGCATCTAGATACTCTTGAACCTCAAATCTCCAAGATTCCCAATCATGATTAAATGCTTTAAATACATTCTCTATTACTGCTTCTGGACCATAATTAGTTGAGCCATTAGGAAATCCTTCGTTTTGAACCCATTCTAAGTTGGGACTACAAATCTGCCGAAATGTGTCGTAATCTTTCTCTTGAAATGTTCGATAGAGTTCTTGAATTACTTCAATATTAGTCATGACAATTTTTTACCCAATAGACTGTAAACTTAGAAACACATCGTCCTAGCTATCAAAGAAAAAAGACAAAGGATTGCTCTTATTTTCAGCAAAACCTAGAATACCGCGATCGCGATGTTCGTAAATTAATTTTCTTTGAGAATCGAATAGAAAAGTTGCTCCCCGCTGTGTTAAATAAGAGGAATCTGGTACATAGATATTCCAGTTGTTTAAAACTTCAGTCATATTTCGTAAACGTAGGGTTGCGAGTTCAAAAGGACGCTGAAAACCCGTTCCTCCAGCAGCTTTAAAAAACGAACCTTTGATTGGTGGTAGAGGTGTACCACTGACAACCTCTTGATCAGCGATTAACTGAGGAGCATTTTTGTCACCTGTATAACCTCGAAAAACTTCCCTTAAAGTTCCTGGGCTACCAATCCCAGCACACATTAACATTAAATTCAGCCAAGCTTTTTGGGAAGTTGAGAGCAACGGGAATTGTATAGATAAACCGCGATAAAGTTTTAAATCAGCGTGAATTTCAGCTAAGGAATCCATAAACAGCCATTCTTGAGGAAATCGGGTATATTTACAAAATTTTATCCCAGAATTGCGATCGCCAATTCCAATAGCACGAATTGTGATACCTTGAGCTTCGAGCTTTGATTTTTCTTTTTGCAGCCACCAAGCATATTCTAAATTATCAAAATCTCCCAACTGTGACCAAATAAGTATGAGTAAATGTGAAGCATTCGAGCAACCATCTAAAACTGGTTTAATTTCTCCATCGCTAATTCGTAAGCGTTGAGTTTTACTCAAAATCGAGTACACATTTTCAGAATTTGAACTTTCAGTATTCATGAGGTGTGAGTAATAGTTTCAGATATTATTTTAACTATGGGATTAAATTGGATTAGACACGAAAAGCAAAGCTAATTTTTCCGAAGAATCTATATTAATCGTGTCCTAACCCAACATGAGTATTGCACAAAAAATCTACGAATCAATTTATTTGAATCGGCTGTTTTCTGCCGATAGCAACAGATATTACAACAATTAGTGCAGTACAAATCATTAAATAAGTAATCTTTTCTTTAAGAAATAAAGCAGACAATAAAATACTTAAAAATGGTTGTAGTAACTGTACCTGACTTACCCTTGCAATTCCACCCGTTGCTAAACCTCGATACCAAGCAAAAAAAGCAAAGAACATACTAATAATACTTACATAGCCAAATCCCAACCATGCATAAGGAGAAGCACTGATACCTTTTTGTAAAACAACTACAGTTACAGGAATAATTAATATCGGTGCAGATAACACCAAAGCCCAACAAATAACCTGCCATCCTCCAAGAGTTTTGGCTAATTCCCCTCCTTCAGCATAGCCAAATGCAGCTGCGATTACAGCCACAATTAAAAAGATATCAGCAAACTGAATTGTTCCATTACCTTCAATCAATGCAAAGGTAACAATCGTTGTACTTCCCAAAAAACTTGCAATCCAAAAGCCTAAAGATGGTTTCTCACCCATACGTAATGCTGCTACTATTGCAGTAGCTAAAGGTAAAATTCCCGTCACAATTGCTGCATGGGAAGCTGGTAATTGTTGCATAGCCCACGCAGATAATAAAGGGAATCCAATAATTACCCCTCCGACAATAATTCCTAAGCTTTTCCAATATTGTCGATGTGGTATTGGTTGCCGAGTCAATCGTAAAAGTACTATAGCAAAAACCGCAGCAATAACCGCGCGTCCTAAACCAACAACAATCGGGTCAAAATTTGTTACAGCAATTCGTGTTGCTGGCAATGTTCCACTAAATCCGAGAACCCCAAAAAAACCATATATTAATCCAATGGTTTCATGATTGATTTTGGTAATATTTTTACCCATTTTACTGTTAATAATTCAAGTTTAAATCAATTTCACTGATAATTAATTATCTGAAAAGATACAGATTGGCTAAATTTGACTAGTACAATTATGAATAAATATAACTGTACTAGTCAAAAAACTCTTAACTGTACCGTGTATAGTGGTAAAAAATCGCATATATTTTAATTTAAATAGTCATAGTAATTCAGTATTGCTCCGTGAAGATTCTTTTAGATAGAAAGTCACGCAAACCGATATATTTACAAATTAAAGACAGAATCAGTCGTTTAATTAAATCTGGAGCATTACAACCAGAAGAACGTTTACCTTCAATTCGTTGTTTAGCAGAAAAGTTGCAAGTAAATAAATTAACAATTCTGGAAGCTTACAGTATTTTAGAAGCGGATGGAATTATTTTTGCTCGTCAAGGTTCCGGCTATTTTGTTAATCAATCAAATATTATTTCTACTAATATAAAATCAACTTTTGCACCAGCACAAAACGTAATTATTTCCGAAGGTGCAGGAAATTCTTTTTTTGAAATTCATATGAGTGCTGTACAAGCACAAGCTAAAAAAGAAATAATTAATTTTAGCTATGGTGTACCTCGTCCTCCTCAAGATATAGCATTAATTGGTAGACGTACAATTACCAATGCTGTTGATAGTTTATTTGCTTACGATGTACCTCAAGGGCAACTAACTTTACGCAAACAAGTGGCTCAAATGTTGGTTCAACAAGGCTTAGAAGTCACGTCAGAAAATTTGATTATTACCAACGGCTGCGAACAAGCTTTATCACTAACAATGCAGTATTTTTTGCAAAAAGGTGATTGGGTAATAGTCGAATCTCCAACTTATCACGGCGCGATCGCAATTTTAGAAAATATTAAAGCTAGAATCATTGGTATTCCCATGAATGCTGAAGGAATCAATCTCGAATTATTAGAAAAATATCTTATAAGTCATCGTCCAAAACTGATTTATACTATTAGCACTCAACATAATCCTACCGGAATCGCTACATCACAAAACCATCGTCAACAACTTTTACAATTAGCAGAAAAGTATGAATGTCCAATATTGGAAGATAATGCCTATGAAGGATTAAATTTTGAACCAGTACCACCACCTATCAAAGCTTTAGATAAACAGGATTTAGTAACTTACGCTGGGACATTTTCTAAAACATTAATTCCCGGTTTAAGAGTTGGCTATATGGTAGTAACGGGGAAACATTTTCAACCCTTTGTTGAACGTAAATTAATGCATGATGTTCACACATCTACAGTTTCTCAAGCAATAGTCAGCGAATATCTTGCTTCCGGACATTATCGCCGTCATCGTAGAAGATTGCAAACAGAAAACCTCCTCAGTCGCAATATAATGCTACAAGCAATGGAAAATTATTTCCCAAAAGAAGCTAAATGGACAGTTCCGAATGGTGGATTATTTCTCTGGGTTCAATTACCACTTAATTTTGATATTTCACAAATCCGTAAACAAGCAATAGAACAAAACGTTTTATTCGCTTCAGGTTCGGCATTTTTTCCGAATCAACAAGGTTATCCAGCAATGCGACTCAGTTTTTCTAACACCTCAGAAGCAGAAATTGATTTAGGAATCTCTATTTTAGGTAAACTACTTAAAAAACATCTTCTTTGCATACCTCAGCGTTAAATATATTCCCCTTTCTTAAAACATGAAACAAACCATCATCCAAGTTGACGCATTCACTAACAAACCCTTCACCGGAAATCCGGCTGCTGTCTGCGTTTTACCTGCTCCCAAAAATGACCAATGGATGCAAAATGTAGCGCAAGAAATGAACTTATCCGAAACCGCATTTTTAGTCAAACAACAAGACGGTTACAATCTACGCTGGTTTACTCCCACAACAGAAGTACCATTATGTGGTCACGCTACCCTTGCAAGTTCTCACGTTTTATGGTCAGAAAATCATCTTTCTGCCAACGAATCAGCCCGTTTTCATACCAAAAGCGGTTTATTAATTGCGAAAAAGCAAGAAGATTGGATTGAGTTAGATTTTCCCGCTAATTTATCAGAAATAACTTCCACAACTGCGGAACTTAATCAAGCTTTGGGAGTACCGATTAAAACGGTAATGAAGAATTCTTTAGGTTATTTAGTAGAAGTCGAATCAGCAGATTTAGTTAGAAAAATAGAGCCAAATTTTACACTTTTAGCAAAACAATTTCCCCAAGTAATTGTTACTAGTATCGCTGATAATAGCTCAGAATATGATTTTGTTTCCCGCTTCTTTTGTCCGGGATTAGGTATTAATGAAGACCCCGTAACAGGTGCTGCTCATTGCTGTCTTGCACCTTTTTGGAGAAATAAATTAAATCAAGACGAATTTTTAGCTTATCAAGCATCAAGTCGTGGTGGTGTAGTAAAAGTCAAATATCCGGGAAAAGATCGAGTTTTTCTCAGTGGACAAGCTGTTACCGTTTTCAAAGGGGAAATAATTTGTTAATAGGTAATGGGTAATTCGTAATCGATAATCATAGAAGTCGGGTTTTTACTAAAAATATCGATAAGCTTTCATTGCCTTTAATTTGTATATTCAAATTTTATTAAAAGCTTGTAGTGCGGGCATCCTGCCCGCTAGAAAAATACAAATTAAATGCGCGATAACTTAACACCACTTTCATACTGATAAAAACCGGACTTCTAATTACCCAAAAGGACGCAGACCCTAAATGTAAGGTGTTAAATAGTATTAGACATACATCAAAAATAAGTATATTCACGTAAGGAGAACCACGAGTCTAATGAGTTTTACCTGATTTGATTAAACACCAACAATTGTCGAATTTTTACCTAGTCAATAAGGCGATCGCCATTTCCCTCTCTTTGCTTTTATCGGTCTGGTATACCTTTTTCAGATATAAAATTAACAGCATCACTTACTTTGTATTAATTAATTATGTATTAACCTTTTCTTAATTGTTGGTTTACTTTTTCTTTACGACAAAGCTATAACCTTCAAAGGTGATAACCTATTAGTACAATAGCTGAAAAAAATGATGCTCCCCAAAATTAAGTATTTAGCATCCTTAGCATCTGTAAGCGCTCTTGTGTTGCTTGTATCTGCGTGCGGTGACGGCAATCAAGCCACAAACACAACTACTGAAGGAGGCGGTGCTGGCTCTGGTTTATCTGGCAAAGTACTAGTAGATGGCTCTAGTACCGTATTTCCCATATCTGAAGCGATGGCGGAAGAGTTTCAAAAGGTAAACCCAAACGTCAGAGTTACAGTTGGTGCCTCTGGTACTGGTGGTGGCTTCAAGAAGTTTTGTAACAATGAAACTGATATTACAGGAGCTTCACGCCCAATTAAGCCTTCAGAAGTAGAACTCTGTAAGACGGGTAATGTTGAGTATATTGAAATTCCTGTTGCTTTTGATGGTCTCTCGGTTGTTGTCAACCCCAAAAACGATTTTGCGGAGTGTCTCACAGTCCCAGAACTGAAAAAAATGTGGGAACCCGCTGCTCAGGGTAAAATTAACAACTGGAATCAAATACGTCCTGGCTTCCCCAATCAGCGATTAGGTCTCTATGGTGCTGGTACTGACTCCGGTACTTACGACTACTTTACTACTGCAGTTGTTGGTGGAGAAGGTCAGAGTCGTGGCGATTTCACTGCTAGTGAAGATGATAACGTCTTGGTACAAGGTGTAGCAACAGATACGAGTGGATTAGGATTTTTTGGCTATGCCTATTACGTAGCAAACAAAGATAGGTTAAAACTGGTTGCGATTGATAACGGTCAAGGTTGTGTTCTGCCCAGCGAACAAACAATCTCAGATGGTAGTTATCAGCCATTGTCCCGTCCAGAATTTATCTATCTGAAGAAATCTGCTGCTAGTCGTCCAGAAGTTAAAGCTTTGGTTGACTTTTACCTAGCAAAAGAGAATGCTAACCTAATATCACAAGTTGGTTACGTTCCCTTACCTGGTTCTATTTTAGAACGAGTTGTGGCAAGAATTGAAAAGGGTACAACAGGTTCAGTATTTGAGGGACAAGGTTCTACAATTGGTGTAAAACTTGAAGACCTTTTAAGAAAAGAATAAGTAAATTCAGATTAATACCCGCTTAGTTAAACAAAGCCAGACTTAAATGTCTGGCCAACTGTTCTAAATTATTGCAACGTTTCTACAATGAATACCAACTTGTCTCCTGACATACGTGATCCAGCACAATGGAATCCTAATCGTCGTCTAAATAAAACGGTCGAGTCAGCAGTAAAAGCTATCTTCGCAGTTTTTGCCTTTGTTTCTGTCGCAACGACAATTGGCATTGTCTTCACTCTAATCTTTGAGAGTATAGACTTTTTCCAAGAAGTGTCGCTTTGGCAGTTTTTGACAGATGGGCAGTGGACTCCACTTTTTTCCAATCCTCAATTTGGCATCTTTGTTTTAATAAGTGCTACGTTTCTGACCTCTGTAATTGCACTTGTACTCGCTTTACCTGTGGGCTTACTAGCTGCCATCTGTTTAAGTGAATATGCTTCTTCTAAAGCCCGTCGATGGCTCAAACCAGCTCTAGAAATTCTCGCAGGAGTACCTAGTATTGTTTTCGGCTACTTTGCACTTTTGCTGGTGACACCTTTTCTACGAAGTTTTATTCCCGGTTTACAAGGATTTAATGCTTTGAGTGCAGGGCTGGTACTAGGAATTTCTATTATTCCTGTGGTCGCTTCCTTAAGTGAAGATGCAATCTATTCTGTACCACGGAGTCTTCGGGAAGGAGCTTATGCCTTAGGGTGTACTAAACGTGAAGCCATCATCGGAACTGTATTACCTGCTGCTTTATCGGGGATTGTTGCATCCTTTATTTTGGCAATTTCCCGCGCTGTGGGTGAGACAATGATTGTAACACTTGCGGCAGGTCAAAACCCGACACTGACACTTAATCCCTTTGTGCCGATCGCAACGATGACAGCTTACATCGTTCAGGTGAGTTTAGGAGATACCCCAGCTGGTTCATTGGCATATAAGACAATTTTTGTTGTCGGTATGACTCTGTTCTTGATTACCTTGGTACTGAATATCTTTAGCTTTTGGTTTGTCAGCCGTTTCCGGGAGAAGTACGAATGACCACACAAAATCCTCAGTATGAAGATTCCATACAAAATGAAAGGGATAGAAACTTTCAAACCTCTCTCCCTAATCGCCATAAGTTCGATCAAATATTTGCAATTCTAACTTGGGTTGCTACCTTCTTGGGCTTGGTAGTACTGGCTATTTTGCTGTTAGATGTCTTTACGGATGGACTACAGCGATTGAGTTGGGGTTTCATTACCAATTTTCCTTCTCGTATACCAGAAAACGCTGGTATTGTGTCAGCGTTAGTTGGTAGTATCTGGCTTTTGATCGTAACCACTTTAGTTGCTTTTCCTGTTGGGGTTGGAGCTGCAATATATTTAGAAGAATACGCCACCAATAACTGGTTTAGCAAATTTGTAGAAATCAATATTGCTAACTTAGCTGCTGTACCTTCAATTATTTATGGCTTGCTGGGCTTGCAAGTTTTTGTTCGCTGGCTCGAACCAATCACTAAAGGACGTACTATCATTACAGGCGCTCTCACTCTTGCCTTATTGGTTATGCCAATTATTATTGTCGCTACTCGTGAAGCACTACGTTCAGTACCAGGTAGTTTGCGCCAGGCTGGTTATGCTTTAGGTGCCACCCGCTGGCAAGTAATTCGGGAACAAGTTTTCCCTGTTGCTTTACCTGGTATCCTCACAGGTACAATTTTGGCTTTGTCGCGAGCTATTGGGGAAACAGCACCCTTGATTACAATTGGAGCGTTAACTTACATTGCTTTTTTACCTTCTATTTCTTTAAGAGGTTTACAAAGTCCTTTTACAGCGCTGCCAATTCAAGTCTATAACTGGGTTTCTCGTCCTCAATCCGAGTTTCACCTCAATGCGGCTGCGGGTATTATTGTTCTGATGGTAGTTCTGGTACTAATGAACGCAACGGCAATATTCTTACGCAACAAGTTTCAAACAAATCGTTGAATAGCCTTGAGTTGAGTGCCGGAAATAATCCTTGAAAACGTCTTATATGGCGTTGCTGAATACGATATAATTTATCCGTTCAGCCCTGCACTACGAATGTTTGTAGCTGCCCAACACCATATCCTTGCGGGGGCTTCGCCCCCGTATGGCAATATTAACCATACTTCAGATCATAAATTAATAAATAATTTTCACCTGAATTTTCCCAAATAAATCCATATCTATACGGTTGCAAATCAATATACTAAATACTAAATACTAAATACTCTTCAAAATACTCAAAATAGAATCATAAACGGACGATAATTCCTCATCAGTAACACAATAAGGCGGCATTATATAAAGTACATTTCCTAAAGGACGTAAAAGTAAACCTTTTTCTAAAGCTTTTTCTCTAATTTCCAAACCAACTTGATTTAAATAACCTGATTCTTGGGTATTTACAATGTCCATCGCAGCAATTGTACCTGTTACTCGCAACTTTTCAACTTTTGAATTTCCCCGCAATACTTCTAAATGCTGTAAATGCTTCGCTTCCATACTGCTAAAAACAGATTGATTTTCGAGCATCAATTCCCAAGAAGCTAAAGCAGCAGCACATCCCAAAGGATTAGCAGTATAACTATGACCGTGATACAGTGTTTTTATCGGGTCGTCGCTGTAAAAAGTATCGTAAATTTTCTCCGAACATACAGTAACTGAAAGCGGTAAAAAACCTCCCGTAATCCCCTTTGATAAACAAATAACATCCGGTGTAACTTGACTTTTAAGACAAGCAAACCATTCCCCAGTTCTACCAAACCCAGTCATCACTTCATCGAAAATCAATAAACTATCAAATTCCTCTACTACTTGCTGTAATTTCTGCAAAAACTCCACTCTACACATCCGCATTCCACCAGCACCCTGCACCAAAGGTTCAATAATAATGCCAGCATACTTTTGAGGATTTTGTGTTAATTTTTCTTTAAATATAGTTAAAACTTTTTCTTCCCTTTCCTCAGCAGAACTATCACCGATATAAGTTTCAGGGAAAGGTAAAAAATCTACCTCAAACAACATATCAGAAAAAACTTGAGAAAATAGCGATCGCGAACCCACAGACATTGCTCCAAATGTATCGCCATGATACGCTCCTTGAAAAGCAATGAACTTTTGACGCTGTTGATTTTGATTTACCCAATATTGATAAACCATTTTCAGGGCAACTTCTACCGCAGTTGATCCGTTATCGGAATAGAAAACCCTACTTAATCCATCTGGAAGTTTTTTAACTAATTCTTCTGCGAGTGTTTCCGCTGGTTGATGAGTAAATCCAGCAAAAATCACCTGCTCCAACTCCATAGCTTGATGATAAATCGCTTCTGCAATCTTCGGATGGCAATGTCCGTGAAGATTCACCCACCAGCTAGAAATGCAATCCATAATTTTGCGTCCATCTTCCAACTCCAACCAAATCCCACAAGCGGATATTACCTTTAAAGGTGGAGGAGAAGTTTTGGCATTTTGGAAAGGATACCAGATGTGGGGATGCATTGGTTGTTTTAGGGGTTTAGATTGGAATATATGTTATCCGATTTAATTAACTGGCGATTGAAATCGCGGCTACACAAACAAAACCCATCTTCGTGGGTTTTAAAGAATAAATGTATGTTATCCGATTTTGAGCAATTTTAATTAACCTGGCGATTGAAATATGTCCTGCGGACACGCTTCGCTAACGCGGCTACACAGGCAAAACCCACCTACGTGGGTTTTAAAGAATATAATGTATGTTATCCGATTTTAATAAATCTTTAGTCCGCGTTAGCGTAGCGTGCGCCTTAGCGCATAGGCGGACTTTGTTTGTGTAGCTGCGGTAACAAAGCGCCAGATTTTTTTACCTATTTAAAAAACATTAATAATATGAGATCCAATTTCACCCAATTGTATTTACACCTTGTTTGGGCTACCTGGGATAGATTACCTTTAATTACACCCGATATACAACAAAATATTTACGCTGCAATTATTAAACATTGCGAACAATTACGATGCACAATGATTACTGTCGGCGGAGTTGAAGACCACGTACATTTATTAATAGGTCTTCCTCCTACTTTATCAGTATCTGACTTGATCAAAAATATCAAAGGTAGTTCTTCACATCTTGTTACTCATGAAATCAAACCCGGCGAATTCTTCAAATGGCAAGGAAGTTATGGAGCATTTACCGTTGGTCATGATGGTATAGATAAAGTAGCCAACTATATTAGAAATCAAGCAATCCACCATCAACAAAAATCCATAATTCCAACTTGGGAACTAAATCATAACTAACCATTTAAAACCCACGAAGGTGGGTTTCGTTTGTGTAGCAGCGGTTTCAACCGCCAGACTCAATCTCCATATATTCTAACCATTTAAAACCCACGAAGGTGGGTTTTGCTTGTGTAGCAGCGGTTTCAACCGCCCGATTATCTTTTTACCCATCAATTAAATAATTAACCAAAAAACAAACCCTTACTAACCATTAATTAACTTTCTCTTAAATTTATGCTATAATAGTATTCTTGTCGTTTGTGATATAAAACGATAATTAAAATCCCCCTCGACCTAAAGGAAGAAGGGGTTTGTTATGCTGCACACTGGTGAAAAAAAAGAGATCGGAAAAATTTAGGCAGGATAAATCCGTAGCCTCCGATTTGGTTCTTCCCCAAAACTGTTTGATTTGAGTCGATAATGTTCGACTAATTCATGCTGCATTTTACGCACTTGCGAAGAACGCGGCAATAATTCGACAGGTTGACCTTTAGGAATGACGATTTGTTCTACAGCAAGTCTGGCTTCTTCTAAAGCGTCAATTTCATCATCGCTGCCTTGATGAAGAAATAATTCCAATTCCCGCTCATCAGTAACTTCGGGGTCATCCATATTTAACAACCGTCGCAAACCACGAGTAATTTGAGGAATCGTGCTAGATTTAATCATGTGAATCGGCACTTGACGAGCCTTTGCCATTTGCCGTAACTTCGCATGATTTTTGACGTGCGATCGCAACGCTAAAATTGCATCAGCACTATCAATATCTTTTGTCAAGACTACGGGTAAATGAAGTACCCCAACTACTTGGTCTAATTGAGAGCGACTAACTCCGTAAGGGTAAATATGTAGAGGTAAATCTTCACCATTGGGTCCGGAGTCTTTATTCCCGTTGCTTTCAAAACCATGGGAGTTATTGAAAGATTGATCCAATAAGCGGTCAAATTCGCTACGTCCGGAACCATTAGCAACTTGATATTCGGCATTTAACGGCACTAAAGGACGCATTTGCCCGGATTCTCTCCAGCTGTTGGATCTAGCAGAATTGCGTCCGCGAAAAGTTTCTTCTCCTGTTAAAGTTTGTGCAGCACCACCGTCAATAGCAGTTAAGTGACGGGCAATTCCCACTTTACCGTTCTCATCCATGGTTCTGACTTGCGGACTAGGCTGTCGTCCTCTGAGAAGACTATCAATAGTGTCAGCAACGCTTTCATGAATTACCCAACGCTGCCTTTCTTGCATTTCCACAGCAATTTCAAAGGTAGGAGGCGCTTTGCGTTCCAAAACAGTTTTTTGAGAGCCTCGCCGTCTGGCTTCCTCATCTCCCAACGTCACAGCCTGTATACCCCCGACTAAATCGGAAAGGGTAGGGTTTTTGATCAAATTTTCGATTTGATTACCGTGTGCTGTACCAATTAACTGCACACCACGTTCAGCAATAGTCCGAGATGCTAATGCTTCTAACTCCGTACCAATTTCATCAATAATTATCACTTCTGGCATATGGTTTTCCACTGCCTCAATCATTACTTGATGTTGTTGATTGGGATGAGAAACTTGCATTCGTCTCGCTCTACCAATGGCGGGATGGGGAACATCACCATCTCCAGCAATTTCATTTGAACTGTCAATAATTACCACTCTCTTATCAAGTTCATCCGCTAAAACGCGGGCAATCTCTCTTAAAACAGTAGTTTTTCCGACACCTGGGCGACCCAGCATCAGAATTGATTGACCTTTTTCCACCAAATCGCGGATCATGGTAATCGTTCCATATATCGCCCGTCCGACGCGACAAGTTAAACCGATAATCTTGCCGGTGCGGTTGCGAATGGCGCTAATCCTGTGTAAAGTTTGTTCTATTCCAGCGCGATTATCTCCACCGAAAGTTCCCACTTGCACAATGCAATCATCTATTTGTTGCTGGGTAACGGGTATTTCGCTAAGATATTCAGCTCCATCTGTAAAACGTGCTTCTGGGCGACGACCCAGATCCAAGACCACTTCTACTAAACTATCTCTTTGAGGATGCTGTTCGAGCATCTCCCGTAAGTCTTGGGGCAATATGGCTAATAATTTTTGGAGATCGTCTGTAATCGTCATGCTTTTTATGGTGACGTTTTTGGAGATAGGGGACGAGCCAAGGCTCAAGAGGGGCTCAAAATTTCTGATTTAAGCTGGGAAACTAATGAATCAGCAAGCGATACAGCTTGCCAAAGCAGTTTTGGTTCTTCTTCCAGACGAGCAGTTACTTTGACACTGGAATTATTCACCTCCTTTTCTTCTAATTCTTCGAGAACACTTGAGAGCAGTTTTCGGGCATAGCTACCGTAAGCAACACCTGCAACGGATGTTTCGGTTCCCAAACGAGCTGATGTATGAGAGATAACACTATTCTCTCCCATAACTTGACTTTTTGACCTCGTTAATTCCTTCAACAATCCCATTGCCCGCAATTTCGGCACGGTGTAATTATTAGTACCTCCTGCCAACTGCACATATCCTGGTATTTTTGCTCTCAATACTTTGGCTCCTAATTTCACCGTAGCCAATGTGGTACCTGATCCAATATCACCGCTCATTGATCTACCGTCGGTTTGCCAGATATTCACGCAATTTAGCGGGGCGATCGCATCATACAAATCATGTAGATAATCAATCATCCCTTCGCCATTTGGGCAACTGATGGCAACTAATTTCAAATGCCCAATATATGGCACAATTGTTTGCCACAATTTCTTGAACTCTGCCAACCGCCCGACAGTCGTATGAATCTCTACAGCATCAACCCCAGTTTTCAGTATCAATGGTGCGATTACTCCCACAGATGTTGTATAAGATACCGCATTTATTCTATCATACGGACATACAGGAAGGCAACGACCGCAGCCGTAACATTTGTCGGACAAAACCCCATTAAAGTTATATTTTATACTATTAAACGTAATGGCTTGTGCGGGACAAATGCTTTCGCATGGTCGAGAACATTCACTTGGGCATTTAGTCGGATCAAATTCTGCTTTGCGGAAGTGGGGGTCTTCACCATCGTTTAAGCTAACCATTAACAACGGGGTTCCTTGATAGGAAAAGCCTCGTTGTCGTGCATTGGCACCCAAATAAGCAGCAGCTTGTAGCGCTTCTCGAGCTGCTCCAATGACAGCTGGATCGGCAGCGACATCTATGCAGTCAGCTCCAGCCAGGGTGTAAGCTAATGTTAAACTTCTAACCGCAGGCAGATGTTGGAAGCTGGCTCCGCAAATCAGCTTGAACCAGTGACCTTCTTTAAGCGATAGTAAGGGGTCAAATAAATCAGTCACACTTCTATTATGCTACGTGAGAGAGAAATCGATGAGCTAAATTTTCAATTTAATCAAAATTGTTTCAAAGGAATTTTGATTACAAATTCTGTGCCTTGTTGGGGAGTTGAATTACAAAGGATTGTTCCTGAGTGCTTTTGTACTATAATTTGGTCGCAAATCGATAATCCCAGCCCACGACCCTTGCCTACAGGTTTTGTGGTAAAGAAAGGATTAAATATACATTTGCGAACTTCTTCTGACATTCCCACACCGTTATCGCTGATGCAAATTCTAGCAGCACTCTCGGATTCAATCTCCTGTGTGCTGATGCAAATAGTCGGAGTGAAAGTTGAATCTGCTAATTTTTGTTTCCGATAAAAACTTTCTGCTTGTTCATCCAAAGCGTCAATAGCATTGTTCAACAAATGCATAAACACCTGATTGAGTTCGCTAGCATAGCAAGAAATTAAAGGTAGATTACCATATTTTTTGACTATTTTAACTGCTTGCTCGCGATACTTAGTTTTTTCCAGCCTATGCTGCAACATGATAATTGTATTATCGATACTGTGATGAATATCAACTAGTTTGCTGCCGGTTTCATCATGTCTAGCGAAATTTTGCAGTGCTAATACAATCGAACGAATGCGTTCTACTCCTCTATACATTGCATCGATTAAAGATGGTAAATCTTTTTTTAAAAACTCCAAGTCTATCTGTTGTTGTATTTCCCGAATCTTTGTAGTTAAATGTGGATATTCCTGTTGGTAAGTTTCAACTAAAGTTACTAAATTTTCGATATATTCTCTTGCATGTTCCAAATTTCCATAAATAAAACTAATCGGATTATTAACTTCATGAGCAATACCTGCAACTAAATGTCCTAAAGCAAACATTTTTTCATGATGAATTTGCTGTACTTGCGCTGCTTGTAAATCCTCTAAAGCTTTTTCTAATAAGACATTTTTTTCATAAAGTTTTATTTGTAAACGACGTAAATTAATTTGATTTTCTATTCTAGATATAACTTCTGCTGCATGGAAAGGTTTAGTTATGTAGTCTGAGCCTCCCACATCAAAGGCTTTTACCTTATCTAAGACATCATCAAGAGCGCTGATAAATATTACTGGAATCTCAAAAGTGATTTCATCTGTTTTCAATTCTTGACAAACTTCATACCCATTCATTTCGGGCATATTGATATCAAGTAAAATTAAATCTGGTTGTAGGATTTGACAAGCACTTAATGCCATTTTACCGTTCAAAGCTTTGCGAACTTCATAGCCTTGTGTTGTTAACATTGCTGACAAAAGACGCAAATTGTCCGGAGTATCATCAACTACTAGTATATTAATTTGCTCGTTTTGATTTGAATACATTTTTATCCTAAAAAATATGCTATCAATATTGTTTTTTTATTTGTATAACATTAAATAAATAATAATAATTGATTGATTAAGTGGAACCATATTAAAAATCGTCGTCATTCCTTCGTGAGTAGAAGTAAAGCTTTGAGTCTAGCTTACCCACCCAATCTGTTACACTTATGTCTATTTGAAAAAATCGATATTATAAACTCACTTTAAATAAAAGTACGCAATCACACTTTAATAGACTACTCTAATCGTATACCAGTATATTAGATAACACGTTTAAATTCTAGAACTAATTATGAGGTTTTAGAGTATCCTTGTATACATATTAATTCTAAATTAATACTTAAAATGCTTGTATCCATAACAGCTTAGTATTTACCATTGAGGTGCCCTCAACATCAACTCTAAAATTGATTGTGGTTCCATTGCTGTAGAAAACAAATTTCCTTGAGCAAAATCACAATTTAAATTTCTAATTTGCGATAATTGTTCACAAGTTTCCACACCTTCAGCAATTGCTTTCATCCCCATTGAATGAGCTATTTCAATAATTGCTGGAACTAAGCTGACATTTTCATGATTTTTCTGCATCAAATGTAGAAACGATTTATCAATTTTAAGAGTATTCAATGGAAAGCTATGCAGATAACTTAAAGAAGAATAACCCGTACCAAAGTCATCCATTATTAATTTAATATTTCGCTGTTTAAGTTCTTGAAGAATTGTTTTCACATTTAGACTATTTTCCATAATTACAGTTTCTGTAATTTCTAATTCCAAAAATGTAGGATTTATTTTTGTCTCGTAAATTATTTGGTCTATGATCGCGATAAAATTTGGTTGTAAAAATAATTTTGCACTCAAGTTGACACTAATATGTAAAGGCTTGGGAATCAATGGATTATTTTGCCAAATATACAGTTGATTACAAGCCGATCGCAATACCCAAGTATCTAAAGTATAGATTAACCCAGTTTCTTCTGCCACAGAAATAAATTCTGTCGGCAAAATCAAACCTTTGGTAGGATGTTGCCAACGAACAAGTGCTTCAAATCCGATAATTGTTCCTGTTTTTAACGAAATTATCGGTTGATAGTAAACAACTAATTCCTGTTTTTCTAAAGCTCTTCTTAAATCATTTTCTAACTCTAAAATTTGAATAGCTTCCCGATGCATTGCTGGATCGAATACGTGGAATCTTCCTCTTCCCAGTGCTTTAGCACGATACATTGCCGTATCAGCATCTCTTAAAAGATACTCGGATTTTTCGTAATGCAAACTACCCCAATTTATGCCAATACTTGCATTCACAAATACTTGATATCTAGATATATTAAAATGCTTTTCTAATGAATTTAAGATGGTTTCCGCAACATCAATTACCATCTCGATATTTGAAATATTCTCTAAAATAATTCCGAATTCATCACCCCCTAATCGTACTAATGTATCAAATGGTGATAAAGAAGATTGTAAGCGCTCGGCTATTGCAACTAATAATTTATCTCCTACTAAATGTCCCAAGGAATCATTAATAATTTTAAAGCGATCGCAGTCTAGAAAAAGCACGGCAAAATGATAATCCGAGTCTAATTTGGCGCGATTTAGTGCTTGTTCTAATCGATTAATAAAAAATACCCTATTCGGTAAACCAGTCAAACTATCCCGTAAAGCACTTTCGAGTAGCTTAGTTTGTAATTCCTGACGAGAATTAATTTCTTTTTGCAATTTTGAGAGGGCATTTTCGAGTTCTACAGTCCGCTGTTTTACTCTTTCTTCAAGTTGATTATTTAATTTTAATACTTCTAATTTAGCGTTTCTTAATTCAAGTTGATTCTGTATTCTTACTATGACTTCTGCAAATTCAAAGGGTTTAGTAATATAATCCACACCTCCTATTTTAAAAGCTTTGACTTTATCAAAAACATCGTCTAATGCACTAATAAAAATAATTGGTATATCGGCAGTTCTTTGATTGGTTTTAAAACGTCGGCAAATTTCATATCCGTCGATGTCTGGCATCATAATATCGAGTAAAATCAAATCAGGCAATTGCGTTTGACAAGCAGTGAACGCCATTTGCCAGTTTAAAGCTTTGCGAACTTTATACCCAACTTTAGCCAAAATTGAGGATAAAATACGTAAGTTATTGGCTGTATCATCAATAATTAAAATATCTTGCTTATTAGGATGCGCTGGATAATTACCGGATATATTCTTTTGAGTCAATTCCATAATTTATTCAAGCTATAATTAGAAGCTAAATCCCTGAATTTTAATCATCATTGACTTATGACTACTTTTTTACTTTTATTTCTTTTCTAAAGCCATATCATCCGCTTTTATAATTATCTAAAATATGATATGACTACGAATCTCATCAAAGGGAGTTTGAACTTAATTTGTCTTGATTTTGCTTGCTACACTGAATCTAAGAGTTTACACTGTATGCTGATGTCTCAATTTATAAAATATATTATGTATTTTAAACTACAAATACACTTTAACAAACATTAATTTTTATTGCATTTATTTATGAGTATGCTCTTGATAATAAGATAATGATTACCGTTTTATTTCTAAAGTTGTAAATAACAATAATCTGGGCTAAAAGAATACAGTAAGGATATAGTTGTATAACTGATTAATAAATATATAAATAATATAAACAATATAAATAATATAAATAATCAAAGCTTAACGACTTACGATAACTTAATAATTAATTTTTTCTTTGTTTGCTTAAATCCATCAAACAAACAAGACAGTAAAGCGCTGTTAAATCGATTCACAAAAAATTAGCTGCCTTTATTTACAAAAATGTGCTTTTGAAAAGACAGCAATCGATATGTATTAAAATATTTTATTCAGCTTTAATTTTGTCTTGAGGTAGTTCCTCTGTCTTATACAATGGAGTTTGGTCAATTCCACCGACTTTGTTTAAAGGCCAAAAACGCAGTACGGCACGACCAATAATATTTCCACGAGGAACAACACCCCAACAACGACCATCGTAACTACTCCCACGGTTGTCTCCTAAGACTAAATAGGAATCTTGTGGAATCGTCTGAGGTGTAGACAAAAATGGCTGTGTAGATGCTGAACCGCAAAGTTCAACCGATGTATTTTGTGTGGAAGCGAGATAATTTTCTTCTTGTAAAGGCTTTCCATTTATATGTACTTTCCCCCCGATTAGCTCTACCTTTTCTCCAGGTAAACCAATTATCCGCTTAATAAAGGCATCTTCATATTGCTCTTTGCGTAGTTTTTCTGTAGGAGAAAAAACTACAACATCTCCCCGCTGAGGAATAGAAAAATTATAACTTAACTTATCAACAATTATTTTGTCTGCCTCCCACTGATTTGGAGTACCGTGCAAAGTGGGTTCCATCGAGCCGGAAGGAATCCAGCGAGCTTCAGCAACAAAAGTGCGAATCGAAAGAGCAAGCACGATGCTTAATCCGATTGTTTTACCTAATTCAAAGAACCAAGAATTATCGGGTTGTTGATTGGAGTGACGATCAGACACTGGATTTTGCATGTAATTACTCAAGTAGAAACTAAATTATGCTTCAAAAATAGACTGATTTCTAGAAATACTGTATTTTTTTATCTTAACTGTACAAAGATGCTGTTACGAGTTATGTTGTCATGTTGACATGGTTATTTTGTAATTGAAAAGCGAGACAGTCTTTATTGTTAATAACACATAGTAGATGTAGATACTGTGGAAGCATTCCATAAGTTTAACTTCAATTAAGGATAGCTGTATGTCAGAATTTAATGTTATTTAAGCTTGGTGTATTCTCATGTCATCTCAAGGTTTACTAATTCGCCGTGCGAACATCATTTTACCCAATAGTGAATTAATCGTTGGGGATGTACTGATACGCGATCGCCAAATTGTCAAAGTTTCACCATCAGAGATAGAGGAAACAGCTACCCGTTCAATTGACGCTGACGGGTTAACTTTGTTGCCAGGAGTTATCGACCCACAAGTACATTTTCGGGAACCGGGGCTGGAACATAAAGAAGACTTATTTACTGCTTCTTGTGCCTGTGCTAAGGGAGGAGTGACTTCGTTCCTGGAAATGCCGAATACGCGCCCTTTAACGATTAGTCAAGCCGCTTTAAATGACAAGTTAGAACGTGCTTCTAATAAGTGTCTTGTTAATTATGGCTTTTTTATTGGAGCAACGTCAGATAATTTGTCGGAATTGCTACACGCTAACCCTACTCCAGGAATCAAGATTTTCATGGGGTCGATGCATGGTCCTTTGCTAGTAGATCCTCAAGAAATATTAGAAGCAATATTTGCCAACGGCAACATTTTAATTGCAGTTCATGCAGAAGATCAAACCAGGTTAAGACAGCGCAGAGAAGAATTTGCAAATATTCATGATGTAGCTATTCACTCGCAAATACAAGACTCCCAAGCAGCTTTGATTGCAACAAAAAGAGCTTTGGCACTTTCTAAAAAATATCGCCGTCGGCTACATATTTTACATATGTCTACCGCAGAGGAAGCAGATTTACTTCGTGAAGATAAACCCAGTTGGGTGACAGCAGAAGTAACACCCCAACATTTATTGTTAAATACGACGGCTTACGAAAAAATCGGCAGTTTGGCGCAGATGAATCCTCCTTTGCGAACATCTCACGATAATCAAGTACTGTGGCAGGCTTTGTTGGATGGAGTAATTGATTTTATTGCAACTGACCACGCACCCCACACTTTAGAGGAAAAAGCTCAAATTTATCCTCAAAGTCCTTCGGGAATGCCGGGTGTAGAAACTTCTTTACCTTTAATGCTAACTGCCGCAGTTGATGGACGTTGTACTGTTGCTCAAGTTGTTAACTGGATGTCAACTGCTGTTGCTACTGCTTATTCTATTCCGAATAAGGGGCTAATTTCTCCCGGTTATGATGCCGATTTAGTGTTGGTAGATTTAAATTCGCGAAAACAGGTCCGACGCGAAGAACTTGCGACTAAATGCGGTTGGAGTCCTTTTGAAGGCTGGAATCTAACGGGATGGCCTGTAACTACTATTGTTGGAGGTGAAGTTGTGTATCACAAAGGTGAGTTAAATACTTCTATCAGAGGTAGACCTTTAACTTTTGAGCGTTAATTCTCTACTATCCGCTCGTAATCAACTAAAAAGCTTTTAAGCGCTTGTGTGAAAACCACAAGCGCTTTATTTTTGTTTACCAGTAATTTCAAGGCACTAATTAGTTAATTTTTCAGTCAACTACAGTTACAAATAGTGTATTTTTCATCTAGCAAAATTCACTTAACTATACAAATGTTGTTCTTTATACTAATTACCATTCTCCTTCAACTGTTATTTTTAAGTATATATTCTGCTTTTAATCTGGTTGATTGTAGTTAAAAATTAAAATTTTCAGTATTTATGGCATTTGACAAACCGCAAAAATCTAGATATTGCAATTATTAAGAGTATGCAAAACTACTTACGAGAAAAAGATCAATTTAATATTAACTTTATTTTTTTCCAATAAATTACTAGCATTTACTCTTACGAGCAATTACTCAGGCATATGAATAATAAACGTGTCAAACTAAACACAAAAATAAATAAACCTGATTGTTAAAGATGATAAAAATCTTCCTAAACAAGCACTATTTACAAGCATCTACTGACAAACAACACTATAAATAAAATACTTGACAACTTTATCACTAATTAAGGTATCATCCTCCCTTGTTAACTCTTACTTGGTTTGGCATGATACTTAATCAATCGTCATAATTAGTATAAAATAAACGACTGAAAAATGAATACGTCTTTCTATTTTGTAAACCAATTGTCAACGCTAGGTGATTATAATTACAATGTGCTGCATTTTTTTTGATGAACGAGGCAGTGGTAGATAGAACGGATAACAGAAGTAGCCTAGATTGCTTGTGGGGGTATATCTAAGCCTTGGTTTTTGAAAAGAGATATTACTACTGACAATGATATTCTTCGGTTAAACTGAGAATTTTCTCGCTGAGAATGCAATTAAATGGAATGATTTCGGCAAAGCGTACAGAAGAGTTAGACACTTTGATGTCCCGGTTGTCTTCAGTTAAATGTATGGTGAGATAATAAGAGGGTTTATAAGGCATTCGTTGCGCCCATTCAATAGCTACTATTCCCGGTGCAACCTCAAGACCTTCCCAGTAAGTTTCGAGGTTTAAGCCCAGTATTTCGCGAGTTTCTAAACGGTACAAATCTAGATGGTAAAGGGGAAAGCGTCCTTGAGTATACTCATTAATAATATTGAAAGTTGGACTGACGATTGTTTCGTGAATACCCAAACCTTCACCTATACCTTGGACTAAGGTAGTTTTACCCGTCCCCAAATCACCTTCTAGTAAAATTACACTATTGACAGTTAGCGTTTTGCCCAGAATAATGCCCAAATTTTGAGTTGCGAGTGCATCTTCAAGAAGGATTTTCATCGTCTTTGTTCCTAAAGCGCTCTAAAATTACCGAGCCAAATTTTCACCTCCGCGTCTGTGTATCTTCTCCGGAGATGCATTTTGCCTTTTCCGGGTAGAGAAGTCACGAATGCTTAAGCCTGTTTGTTTGATTTTGAGATAAATTTGATTATCAAGTGATTATCAACTAATTGTCGATTCTTTATTAAAAATCTTGTACAACTTTCGCATTCCTTTGGGAGTTCCACTATACCAACGTAGGAGAACTTGCGCTAGTTTTTGGTGGTCGTGACGCACGCAACCTATTTCATCTTCGCTCATGACGTTAGCTGAAACTATTCTACGTCCGCTAAGAGTTACTTCTTCGCGGTCTAAAAACACGGGGTGGGAATTCTCCTTAGCATAGCGGATTAATGCGCGGGCAGTGGGAGATTTTTGGTGTACTAAAACTGCATCAAATAGCTTTTGTCCGCAAGCTTTATCAATAGCTTGGATGTGATTGGCAACCGTATATCCTTCAGTTTCTCCCGGCTGAGTCATAATATTACACACATATATTTTAGGTACCGATGTTGCGGCGATCGCGCTGGCAATTTCGGGTACTAAAAGATTGGGAATGACGCTAGTGTACAGACTACCAGGACCCATGATGATGTAATCGGCATCTTGAATTGCTTTAACAGCGGCAGGTAAACCGGGTGGATTCGCGGGAGTGCAACCTATTTTAACAACTTTTCCTCCAGCTTTGGTAATTTTTGATTCACCTTGAATACGGCGACCGTCGGCTAATTCAGCCCAGAGACGAACGTCGCTAAGAGTAGCTGGAAGTACTTGTCCTCTAATGGCAAGAACTTTGGAACTGGCAGCAACGGCTTGTTCTAAATCCCCAGTAATTTCACTCATGGCAGTTAAGAACAAATTGCCAAAACTGTGACCAGTCAAACCGTCTCCAGCACTGAAGCGATATTGAAACAATTCTGTTAATAATTTTTCTTCATCTGCCAAAGCTGCCAAACAGTTACGAATATCTCCTGGTGGTAATACGCCAAATTCTTCACGCAATCGACCGGATGAACCACCATCATCAGCTACAGTCACAATAGCAGTAATATTGGCACTATAAGTTTTCAAACCTCTCAACAAGGTGGAAAGTCCCGTACCACCACCAATGGCAACAATTTTCGGTCCTCTGTATAATCTACGATGAGCTAAGAGTACATCTACTAATTCTTCATTTCCTTCGGGTTGTAGTACGCGAGTAATCGAACCAACAGTACGGCTTTGTCCCCAAAGCAACAACAGCAAACCGCTAATCATGACCACGGGTCCGCTGATGTAGTAAGGTATAGTATTGGTAATTAACGAGAGTGCGCCTCGAATCAACTCCAGCACCCAATAAATTGGGGTTAATCCGCTCCAAATTGCGAAGCCCAGACTTGCCAGCACTACGCCAGCCATACTCATTAAAAACCAACGTTTGACCGATAACCCAGGGGACAACCACTTAAACCACTGATTAACTCGATGGGGAGTGCGACGACGCGACTGTTCTTGCATGACATTAAGGGCTTGTCTGATAAAACCAATTGACATATTGCAATGGTAAGCAGTGGTCTAAACAATAATTAATTGAAAATTTACACTAAGAACATTCAAATCTCAGAATGGAATTATAACAATAATTAATTCTATCTAATTGATTGGACTGATGTAATTCACTTCGGGAAAAGATTAAGTAAAATCACTTTAGTTATATGAAAATACTGTAAAGTAAATGCAAAAAAAAATTTTAGGATTAGATCCAGGATTAGCAATTTTAGGTTTTGGAGTAATTAGATGCCAAAAAAATCAAGATAACTTGCCTTCAGATTCAGTAGTTTTACAAGATTTCGGGGTAATTAGTACCCCTGCCAATACTCCACTGGAGCAAAGATTATGTACGCTTTACGATGATTTACATACTGTAATTGAACAATTCCAACCAGATTTGGTAGCGATTGAAAAATTCTTCTTTTACCGGATGGCAAACACTATTTTGATTGCTCAAGCCAGAGGAATCATCATGTTAGTCTTGGGACAACATCGTTTACCAATTGTAGAATTTGCACCTGCTCAAATTAAACTCGCTTTGGCTGGTTATGGCAAGGCTGAAAAGTCCGAAGTTCAAGAAGCAGTAGCGCGAGAACTTGATTTAGACTACATTCCTCGTCCTGATGATGCCGCTGATGCTTTGGCGATCGCCTTAACAGCATGGTTTCAATTTTAAGGTATGATGAATGATTTATAAATACTTCCTACGCTACTGAAAGTCAATTTACCGATAGTTTTACATAAATAAATGATTAATTTTTGTAATTTTGTTTGTTTCTAAACAAATCATGGCAATAAAACAGTAGCGGACAAAGTTAGAGTTGTCAATTCTCACAATTAATCCCATTGGATTATTTTATAAATGGCTCCAATTCATGTAAGGTAATTTTGTGGTATTCTCTTGAATTTTCGGTGCATTTGCTACTAACTGACCGCAGGCATCCCAAGTACCGCAAATAAACATATTCTTTGCTCCTTCACCGATGTTTACAGATGCGGAAAAATCACCGCACTGCACTTTCATATTTTGCAAATCTATGGTTATATTTACTTGGGGATTATCTGTTAACATCATTTGCAATTCTTGTACAGTAGCGGTGTTTGTCGTCACACAAGGAATACCCATTGCGACACAATTACCAAAAAATATTTCTGCAAAACTCTCGCCAATTAAAGCTTGAATTCCCCACTTAGCTAAAGCTTGGGGTGCGTGTTCTCTTGAAGAACCACAACCGAAGTTACGATTGACTACTAATATATTGGCATTTTGATACTGCGGTTGGTCAAAAGGATGTTTATCTACAAGTGCTTTTCTATCATCAGCAAAAGCGTGTTCTCCCAAACCATCAAAGGTAACGCAACGTAAAAATCTGGCTGGGATGATTCTATCTGTATCGATATCATTACCTACTAAAGGAATACCGTTTCCGGAAACTTTTTTTACTTGAGTCATGACAATTTTAGATTTTAGATACATTCGCTTCGCTCAGTACAAGCTTTGGATTTTGGATTGCTCATGAGGTATTGGCAGTTAACAATAAATAGTAAGTAGAAAATTAATCAATTAATCAATTAATTATGACTCTGAACTCGCTACTTTCAGAATGTTCCCACTCTTCTCTATTTCTTTTAAACTAACAACTAACAACTAACAATTAATAATTATGGCTCATCAGTAGTTAGTATGCTAAAAAAATAGTCAAAAAAGGGAAGAGGGAAGAGGGAAGAGGGAAGAAGGAATAAAAAATAGTATTTATTCTTAAAACCGATTAATAAAGCTAATTTCGGTTCATCACAGTCAGAGTTTCAAGTTTTTAATTTTTATTTTTAGCATACTATGTACTGAAGAACCATAATTATCAACTAACTAATTCACGTACATCTGTAACTGTACCTGTAATTGCGGCAGCTGCCACCATTGCCGGACTCATTAATAATGTACGTCCGGAAGAGGAACCTTGTCTTCCTTTAAAGTTGCGATTGGAGGAAGAAGCACTGATTTGTCTTCCTTGCAATTTATCGGGGTTCATAGCCAAACACATCGAACATCCGGGTTCTCTCCATTCAAATCCGGCTGCTTGAAAGATTTGATCTAAACCTTCGGCTTCGGCTTGTTTCTTGACTCGCTCGGAACCGGGAACTACAAAGGCTTTGACACCGGAGGCTACATGATGTCCTTTGGCAATTTTCGCGGCTTCTCGTAAATCGCTGATTCTACCGTTGGTACAGCTACCAATAAAGCAGACATCTATTTTTGTACCTTTGATGGGATTACCGGGTGTCAAATCCATGTAACTATAAGCTTCTTCGGCAATCAAACGTTCATCGGATGGTAATTGTTCCGGTAACGGAACAGTTTGATTTATTCCTATACCTTGACCAGGAGTAATTCCCCAGGTAACAGTAGGTGCAATATCCCTAGCATTAAATACTACTACATCATCATATTCTGCATCCGCATCACTACGTATAGAACTCCACCAATTAACGGCTTTATTCCAATCTTCGCCTTTGGGCGCAAAGTCTTTATCCTTAAGATATTCATAGGTTACTTGGTCGGGATTAACGTAACCGCACCTGGCACCGCCTTCAATGGACATATTACACACAGTCATTCGTTCTTCCATGTTCATTTGCTCAAAAGTGGTACCGGCGAATTCGTAAGCATATCCCACACCACCTTTAACACCGAGAGTGCGGATAATGTGTAATACCACATCTTTGGCGTAAACGCCAGGATTTAAACTACCGTTAACTTCAATTTTGCGGACTTTTAATTTAGATAGTGCCAAGGTTTGCGAAGCCAACACATCCCGAACTTGAGAGGTGCCAATACCAAAGGCGATCGCCCCAAATGCACCATGAGTTGAAGTGTGACTATCTCCACAAGCAATAGTCATTCCCGGCTGTGTCAATCCCAATTCTGGAGCGATGACATGAACAATTCCTTGGTTGCCGGTACCAATATTGTAAAAAGTAATATTATTCTCTTGACAATTATTTTCCAGAGCCTGCATCATTTCTTCTGCCAAAGTATCGACAAAAGGACGCGCTTGATTTTCAGTGGGTACAATATGGTCAACAGTTGCCACCGTGCGTTGAGGAAACATCACCTTCAAACCCCGTTCCTTTAACATGGCAAAGGCTTGAGGACTTGTGACTTCATGAATCAGATGCAGTCCGATAAACAGTTGCGTTTGTCCGGAAGCAAGCATACCAACTGTATGTAAATCCCAAACTTTATCAAATAAAGTGCCTTTGCTCATACATCAATCCGTTTTTTAAGAATCGGGTTTAATGATGTTATCAAAAAATGGTCACAGGCGGTAGGGATGAGAAGAAAAAGTTAGGAGTGAGGACCACCGGAGTTAGGAGTGAGGAGTTATAAGTTATAAATTTGAGGCGTTGCTGCTTAATAAGTATGTTAGCGGAGCGTGACCGCAAGGTCATATCAAGTTTTATGGATAACCGAAATTTGTGTAGAGACGTTACAGTGTAACGTCTCAAAATCTAAATTCATACCCGGAGAGAGCTTATTTGAGCGATAAAAATAACTTTATTAATTCTTTTTACCTTTCTTTGTATATTACTTAAATAATACCATAGTAATACGTGTGTATTTGATATTATCAAAGTTGATGGTAAATAATACAACCAAAAACCTGCAAATAATACTTAAGGATAATGAATGGAAGATTCTGCGTTTTCGCGGTTGAAACCTTATCTAGCTTCGGATGCGATGGTGAATGGGGAAGGAGGAGATATTCCAACCTGTCCAATTCCAGTTTTTACAAAGGGTATGCAGGCTAACAGTTTCTTTTTTGGGCATCCTAAATGGGGTAAGGAGTACTTTGAAAGTAGTCACCGCAGCGAACCTTTTAAAGAACGGTGGCAAGCTGCAATGGGTAGTTGGGATGACAAAATAGTTGTAGATATCGGTTGTGGTCCTGGTAATGTCTATGCAACACTGGGTGGTCTACCCAAACTTTTAATTGGGGTTGATATTTCTCTAAGCGCTCTGAATATGGCTCGTGAAGTTGGTTATACACCAATTTTGAGTGATGCTCATCATTTGCCTTTCATCGATGGATTTGCAGATATCGTAGTTGCAAATGCTACCATTCATCATTGCGATGATATGGGTAGAATTTTGCAGGAAGCAGCCCGGTTGGTGCGTCCTGGTGGATTATTATTTACTGACCAAGACCCCCAGCGTACTGCTTGGAATCTCAAAGGTGTGGGTTTGTTTATTCGGGATATTAGGTATCCTCTCTATCGTCTGTTGAGGAGCAAGCATTATATTCCCTACGAGGAAAGATACGCACGGTGGAAAACTGAGATTCATAACCAAAGACCAGGGGATGGAATCACACCGTCTGTGTACTATGAAGCTTTGGAACCATTGGGTTTTGAGGTGAAATTGTACCCTCACAGTCACGATTTAGGTGCTGAAGTACTTGAGGGTAAAAATGGTCGGAATTCCTGGAGATTGAGATTAAGTCAACGGTTATCAGGTATCAACCCGGACACTCCAGAAGCAGCACAATCGATTATGTGCATTGCTAGACGTATTGGTTAGTAAAAGTTTCAGCAACGGTATTATCTTGAAAGATTCTTACTAGCTGAGATTCTCAGATTTTCAATCAGGGTATTGATGAATAAAAATATGAAGTGATGATTTCATATTCTTGGAGACGTAGCAATGCTACGTCTCTACAGAGTTGTTGTATTTATTTATATTTACTTACTGCAAATAATCCCTTCTCTTTTACTACTCCTAACTTCCAACATTTCTTCTTTTCAAAATCTTAATTTCTAATTTGTTAAAAACAGAAACCTTGATCAAATTACTTAGGTATTATTTACGTAATTATATGTAGGATTTAAATTAAACTTATACATTTAAATTACTAATTTTAACTTAAATGACATTACGAAATTAGTACAATTATGATTGTAGAACTGTATATAAATTCTAGTAAGGATTTGTGATATGGAAAATGTAGATCAACGTAAATTATTATCAGCGCTATGTCATGGAGCAATATTTTTTAGCTCTATGATTGTGACCATTGCCATACCAATCATAATTTTGTATACCACAGAAGATTCAGTTGTAAAGGCTAATGCTAAAGAATCCTTGAATTTTCACATTAATCTTTACATATATGGATTAGTTGCTGGAATGTTGACCGTAATTCTTATCGGTATTCCATTATTAATGGCTTTAGCTTTAATTAGTATTGTGATGCCAATTATCGCTCTTGTTCAAGTTTTAAACTCACCAGAGCAACCCTATCGCTATCCATTCATCTTCCGTTTAGTATAAGTAGCCAGTTTGTTTTTACAAAAACAAAACATAGATGTATGAATGTAGAGACGTGAAGTACTACGCCTCTACATTTTTATCTAATGATACGTGAATTCGATGGTAAAACCTTTATTTTTCATGGAGTTAGAAGTGGGCTTTTTTATTAGTTTTTCATCGTAAAAACCTGACTTCTATGATTATGAAGGGTTACTCACGTTAATGATATACTTTGCTAAATAAATACGAATTAGTTTTAGATCATGAACGGTGTCGAGCGCCTACAAAATATTCTCAATAATTCCACTGTTAGTGTTGTATTACCAGCCATATCTCAACTCAATCTTCCCAATTGGTGGTTGGCTGGAGGTGCTGTACGAAACACTGTTTGGCGTTCAATTTTTGGCGAAAACTGTAAACTATTTATCAAAGACTTTGATATTGCATTTTTTGACGAAAATGGCCATCGCAATCAAGAATTAGCCGCGAAAGCAGTTTTAAATAGTGTATTTCCAGACTATCTATTCGATATTAAAAATCAAGCCAGCTTTAATCGATGGCGCTCTGGTAGAAAAACTTACACTAGCACTGAAGATGGTATCAAAAATTGGTTGCACACAACAGCAGCTATCGGTGTACGTTTAAATACTCAAGGAGAATGGGAATTTTTCACCCCTTACGGTTTAGATGACTTATTTGATGGTATTATCCGTCCAACTCCAGCAAATATAGATAATCCAGATGCAAAACTTAAAGCCGATGGGTATTTAGAGAAATGTCCTTGTTTGCGATCGGTGTAAATTTAACGTGAGTTTGTGGTGTTAGAAGTCGGGTTTCTATAACTATTGTCTATTAATACAGATATTTATCCTAAAAACCCGACTTCTGTAATAACTGTTGACTTCAAAAGAATATTATGATACTAATGTACTATGCGTTAAGCAGTTACTTACATCTGTTAACAGGAGATCATAATAGATGAAGTTTAGCAAGCTCGATTTAAGTAATTTATTAGGTGTGGCTCACTCTGACGGATACTTACAATTATTAATTGATAGAGGTGACGAACTGGAACTATTGGAGATACCCGCACCAATAGAAGCTTATGAAGGATTGGAGGATTTAAATCAATTAATTGCGGAAGTTCCACCATTGTTAGAAGAACAAGAGTTTGCTATGTTACCAATAGCCTCAACAATGGCAAATGCTATTGGATACAGCCCTGAAAATGAAGTTTTACAGATAGAGTTTAATAGTGGTGCGGTATATGAATATTCAGATATAGATGAGGGTACATGGGAAGATTTGTATACATCCGATGCAGTGGGTAGGTATTTCAATCAAAATATTAAGGGTAGATACCAGTCTCGACGTATAGATAATTCCTATTAAACTGTTGTACGTTCGAGGGGATATAATGCCTACTCTACAACAGTTTGAGGTATATCAACTAAATTAATAAATTAAAATTAAAATTTTCAACTTTCCTGGTGCCACGGCTAATTGTTTTTTAAAGCGATTAGCCTTTACTTTGGGAATTTGAGTAGCTTGATATCAGATAATCGTTAAGTACTCTTAACAAAAGCGATAGTAAGTAAAGGAGTTATGAGAACATTAGTATAACTAACGTTGATAAATAGAGTTTTAAGAATATGGAACAAAATCATAAATCAACGGTTGTCATCACGGGTGCTTCTTCTGGAGTTGGCTTGTATGCTGCCAAAGCCCTTGCTAAAAAAGGATGGCACGTAGTCATGGCTTGTCGCAATTTAGAAAAGACTCAAACAGTAGCTAATGAGGTGGGAATGTCACCCCAGAGCTACACCATTATGCATCTCGATTTGGCTTCTTTGAATAGCGTGCGTCAATTTGTGAATAATTTTCGCGAAAGCGGTAAATCCCTGGATGCTTTGGTGTGTAACGCTGCGGTGTATTTACCTTTGTTAAAGGAACCGATGCGGAGTGAAGATGGATATGAATTGAGCGTTGCGACAAATCACCTGGGACATTTCTTATTATGTAACTTGATGTTGGAAGATTTGCAAAAATCATCTGCTTCTCAACCCAGGTTAGTGATTTTAGGAACTGTAACGGCAAATCCCAAAGAGTTGGGAGGAAAGATTCCTATTCCCGCACCTCCAGATTTAGGAGATTTAAAAGGATTTGAATCCGGTTTTAAAGCACCGATTTCGATGATTAACGGTAAGAAATTCAAAGCGGGGAAAGCTTATAAAGATAGTAAACTTTGCAACGTTTTGACTATGCGGGAATTACACAGACGCTATCATGATTCTACAGGAATTGTATTTAGTTCCCTTTATCCTGGATGCGTTGCTGAGACTGCTTTATTCCGCAATCACTATTCCCTATTTCAGAAAATATTCCCTCTATTTCAAAAGAATATTACCGGCGGATATGTATCTGAAGAATTAGCTGGTGAAAGAGTCGCAGCAGTAGTTGCAGACCCAGAGTATAATAAATCTGGTTCTTACTACAGTTGGGGAAATCGTCAGAAGGAAGGTAGAAAATCTTTTGAGCAGGAAGTTTCTAACGAAGCCTTGGACGATGATAAAGCACAACGTTTGTGGGAATTAAGCGCGAAATTAGTGGGAATTGCGGATGAACAAGTAGTAGGTGCTGCTGCGGGTACTGTTTGAAGTTTGATGTTATCGTTCCCAAGCTGTGGCTTGGGAATGTATTTTATTAATTTATGATTAGTGGATTACTTTGCGATCGCGATATTCAAGCTAGGATAAAATCCTCAACATTTGTAATTTTTCATTAAGTTAATTAACTTTCTTAATCAGAACTGGTTTCAAAATAATTGACAATAAATTAGGACAGATAATTGTCCTAATTTATTGAATATCATGGAGGTGATGTATTGAGCAAAAACGGTAACGGTCATCAAGATTTGTGGAATCCGGTAAAAATCTTCATTCGTTTAATCCAAGGAGTTTGGAAAAAACGGGATGAAGTATCCGGAGAAACATACCTTGTTGATTCGGAAGTTGTCAAAGATGACTTGGACGATATTGCAGACGAACCAGGTGATCAAGACAACGCTAATAACTAACATCTAGTTAGTAGCCCCTAGTAATTTGCTAGGGGTTTTAATGCAAATCTTTAGATTAGATTTAAATTATAACTCTTATAAGGATTATGACGGACTGTAATAGCACAATTTTTTCTCCTGTATATTATCAAATTATTCAACGCAGGGGCAATGGTTGGGCGTTTAAGCATGGAGAACCATTTATAAATTTATTTAACGCTCCGAATTTGTCACCAGAAGAAGAATTTATTGCTTTTGGTACTTCTATGAAGCAAGTCGCGATCGAACTTTTCCGCATCAACGGTGGTAAACAAGGTTATTACATTGCTAATATTCTGGATAATAAATATTACTACTGCGGTACCGAATGGAAAGATTTAAAAGCCAAGTTTAAGCAGTTAGGAATTGGGATGAAAAATCCCAGTTTTGATTAACAACTAACCACTAACAACAAAATCCTGTTAAACCTTCTCTTTCGCTGGAGGTATTCCTAATTTATTCAAAATAGTATCAATCTCTTCTAAAAGCTGAAAATCTTCTTGAGGTAAAATAGTATTACTATACTTTTCTAAAAATGAAAATGCTTGTCTAAATTGATATGGTGTTGCTTCTATTGGTGCATCAAAATGACAGGGAATTATTCGTTTAAAATCCCAATTAGCAACTTTATCAGCCCATGCAATAGTTTCGGATGGTGCGCGGTTAAGAATTAAAGTTTGTAAAATTGGTGCTACGAATAATCTACCATCCCCGCGCAGTGCATCAAAGCAACGCTGCCAATCTGATTTCCATTGGAAAGGATACAAACCAAAATAAGCTTTCTTAGAACGTTCTGACGCTTGAAAAGCATTACCGAATACTTCACCCCATTTGGGTAAACCTAACACGCTGGGGCGGAAATATAAGGCAAATAAAGCGATACGTTGCCATCCTTTGCGACGATTTTCTGGAGTATTTGCAATAATATCGGTTGCTTTATCTTTAGCGTGGAATAGTAAAGGGTATGAATCTAATTGAATAATTGCGGGAGGTTGTTCGGAGACAGAAACGATTGAATCCGTAACTAAAAGGGTTTTTGATGATTTATGCAACAATGCAACCTCAGCAAATCTACCTACACCAAGTTCGATGGGACCGAGAATAGAGTAGTCAAATTGGTTCGCGAAAGGTGTTTTGCTGCTGTCTTCTGGAAGTATTTGGGTACGTTTTCCAGGTATACCCAACCAACTCAAGGGAAGATTTACAGGAAAACTCCACTGTTTGGGAGCAACAAATACCTGTGAATCGGGAAAACGTCTTGCGAACGGACCGACAAATACTTTATGCTCTAAACCGGAAATAGTGGGTAATATTATATACTTTATTTTGCCATGCTCCGCTACTAATTCTTCCACAAGACGAACACATTCTGGAGTTGGTGCTACTGGTGCATAAACAAGTAAACCACCTTCATTCAACTTGACAACAGTCATGCGAATAGGGACAACAACGTAGAAAATGCCTTGAAGTTGGTCAAAAGTCCAAATCGTATCCTTGACTACTTCCTTACGGATTGTGCGGCGTTTACCAAATGGGTAAATTGGCAAAGTAAACCAAAAGCGCCATGAATAGTCTTGAGTATTGCTTAGTCGTTCTGACGTTTCGAGCATTTTCATCGTCGTTTGTATTATTCCAGGAATCGGGCGAAAAATGGAGAATTTTCTTATATATATCTTGTCCTGAGAATGTGGAGTTTAGCAAATTATTATTGCAGGGAATAGGCAATAGGGAATAGGCAATAGGAAACTCTAGTTGTGGCTACTGCTATATTAAAATTTTTAGGCAGCACATCTGAACGCGATGATGCACCCCAAGTTTACATCTGTTAATTGATGGGTAAAATTTTAAAAATAAAGACACAGATTTAAGACAAATTCGATAAGCTGACAAAAGCAGTTTCGCGAATTCAGAAAATGACAGCAATTAGCCCGACAATTTTGGCATTGGACTTTGACGGTGTAATCTGTAACGGACTGATAGAATACTTTCAAGTAGCTTGGCGTACTTACTGCAAATTTTGGTCTTGTGTTAATCAAAATCAAACAGAAGATTTAGCGAATAAATTCTATCGTCTGCGGCCAGTAATTGAGACGGGTTGGGAAATGCCTGTTTTAATTAAAGCATTATTAGAAGGATTTGAAGAAGATAAAATTCTCCAAGAATGGGGTGATATATCCCATAAAATTCTTCGACAAGAGGATTTTGTCGCTCAAGAAATTGCTGCGATGTTAGACAAACAGCGAGATGAATGGATAGCTACAGATAAGAATGGTTGGCTGAATTTACACAAGTTTTATCCGGGAGTAGTAGAAAAAATTCAAAGTATTTATCATACTCAAATTGCCTTATATATAGTTACTACTAAAGAGGGGCGTTTTGTCAAAGAATTATTGCATAAAGCAGGCTTCGATTTACCGCGAGAAGCAATTTTTGGCAAAGAAGAAAAACGTCCCAAATATGAAATTTTACGAGAATTAAAGCAAGAATTCAATGATTTAACAGTTAACTTATGGTTTATCGAAGACCGGATACAAACGTTACAAAAAGTTAAGGAGCAACCAGATTTAGAAGATGTAGAATTGTTTCTTGCCGATTGGGGTTATAATACGCCAAAAGATAGAGAAACCGCGAAAAAAGATATGAGAATTCAATTAATATCGCTAGCTCAATTTGTCCAAGATTTTGATAAATGGCAATCTTGAATAGTTGACAGTTGACAGTTGATAACTAACTCCTAAGTTATCGCGCATTTAATTTGTATTTTTCTAGCGGGCTGTCGGGCCCGCACTACAAGACTTTAATAAAATTTGAATATACAAATTAAAGGCTTTTTAGCTTAACTCCTAACTCCCAACTCCTAACTCCTAACTCCTAACTCCTAACTCATTATGCTAGACCTTAGTAAACTTGCGGGACAAATGCGTGGCTTGAGTCAACATTTGACGGCTGAAGCTGAAGCGAATCGTCAACGTTTGCAATTAGCCCAAAAACATCTAGAGGATGCTTTTTCCAATCAAGATGAGTTAGTAAAAATCCAACAAAAATGGCGCGATCGCATTTTATTTGCAAATGCAACTCCCGTGGAACCGCTACATACTTGTATTGATATTATGGTTCCTCCAAAAACTCATACTGTCATTGCTACTGACGGTTCTCAAATTGCTCCTAATCACCACGAAATTGCTTATTGCTATCTCCTAAATATCGGTAGAGTCGTCTTACATTATGGACAAAATAAACACCCACTTCTAGATAGTTTACCGGAGATATTTTATCGTCCCGAAGATTTGTATATATCCCGTCAGTGGGGAATTAGAACTGAAGAATGGATGAGTTACCGACGTACTGCAAGCGAAGCAGTGGTATTGTCAGAATTGGCTATTGCAGCAACGGAGAAGGGACAAAGGGATGGAGGGACAAAGGGATGGGAAGATAAGGAGATGGGGGGACAAGGGGATAAGGAGACAAGGGGACAAGGGGATAAGGAGATGGGGAGACAAGGGGATAAGGAGACAAGGGGACAAGGGGACAAGGGGAATATTGCGGCTTCTAAATCTGTTGCGGAAAGGATACCAAATTTAGCGATGGTGGATGGTTCGCTGATTTACTGGTTTTTGGAACAGTTACCTTTTGACGCTAGAGACCATATTTTACCGCCGATTTTGCAGTCTTGGAAGGATTTACGGGATGCGGGTATTCCTTTGATGGGTTATCTAAGTGCTTCACGGAGTATTGAGGGAATGAATTTTTTCCGGTTGTCTGCTTGTCCTCATCAAGCACCGGATTGTATCAGTTTTTGCCCCAATCAAATGGAAAAGATTCCTTGTAAAGTTTTTGAAGGATTACGGGATAGTACTTTATGGTCTACTCAACTCAAACCTGGACAGCGCAGTCCTTTATGGCGTAGTAATTCCCGGATTTTAGATTTATATGAAGACCAACAAATTTACTTTTGCTACGTTCATGTCGGTACTGAAATAGCACGGATAGAATTTCCGCAGTGGGTGGTTGAAAATACTGAGATATTTGAAGAATCTTTGGGATTGATGTTAGCCCAAGTTCACAAAGGGTATGGATATCCGGTTGCTTTAGCAGAAGCTCACAATCAAGCAGTTGTTAGAGGTGGCGATCGCTCTCGTTTCTTCGGTTTATTGGAACGACAAATGATTAAAGCCGGGTTAAAAAATGTGGGAACTTCTTACAAGGAAGCACGGAAGAGAGGAAGTATTGCTTAATTAGGACAGTTGACAGTTAATTGAGCGATTGGGAATGCTCACATTCCCTTTAACCTTTGACCTATAACCTATAACCTCTTACCTGTTTTTCTCGTTACAATAGTTGTCAAATAAATACAAATATCGTCCCTGAAGATGCAAAATTTAGGTACTTTACAAATAACAGGGCTGGGTTTGGAACTGTTTCACACTCAAAGCAATACTTGCTTTGAAATTCCCCAGAATTATCCAGTTATTCGTATCGGGAAGTCAAACGAACAGGTTCCTATTGATATTGATGTGTTGGATTTACCTTCTGCTGATATTGTTTCACGAGTCCACGCAGAAATTATTGTCGAAGCTAATACTTATTATCTAATCGATTTGGGTAGTTCTAACGGTACTTTTCTTAATGACAAGAAGCTGGAAAGCCGCACACGTTACCCACTCCAGTTAGGAGATCGAATTGACCTCGGTTACGATAAAAAGGTAACTTTTATATTCCAATACAAACAGCAAAGTAAACACGCTGCTATTGTACAAACTAATCAACCTACAACTATCCAACATCAAGGTATCAATAACACGCAGCAAGTACAATTAGTAGACGGTAAAAGTAAATTTGTTGGTTTAACGTTGATGGTTGTAGGAGTGTTAATCTTCGCTGCAAATACTCGAATTGGTATTGGTGTTGGTATTTCAACTATTTTATTATTGATTGGGGGAGTTGTAATTCTCTTACAGCGTCGTATCAATCGTAATTGGGGATGGGTTTTAATCGGACTCGGAACTGCATTAATTGTGTTTTCCGGTAGACTATTCGCTTCGTTTAATCTTTTAGCCGTCCTTTTATCAGCTAGCTTGATATTTGCTGGATATAAGTTATTTAAAACTGGGAAAGTCTTTGGTTATGGTTTTAATAGCTTAAAAGGAAGGAAAGATTAGTCATCAGAATTCGATACTTTGTAATACTGTTCTAACTGTTTGTTAATCTCTCTATTAATTGAATTATATTATTCTCTAATTTTCTCAGAGTGATGTTGGGTAAACCTTGATGAGAATCACGAATATTCCAGTATTCAACTTTATCTACCCACTCAGGAAATCTTTTCAAGATTAGAGGACGATGTTCAGCTTCGTTCATAGCAATTATAATGTCAGCATTTTGAAAATCATCATTATTAACTTGTATGGGATTCCGTTGTTCTTTGGGAAGAATTACCCCGTTGCTTTGAAGTTTTATGATTGTAAACCAAGAAATAGCCCCAATAATTGGTATACCTCTACCCAAAGCTATACCTCGTGAATCAGCTTCCCATTGTAGTCTTTGCTTTCTGGCTAAATCATTAAATAGAAGTTCTGCAAAACGGCTACGGAAATAATTCGCAGTACAAATAAATAGAACTTTTTTCATATGGATAGAATGTTTTTGTTTTCGGTTTCTCAAGAATTTTAAAGCTAAATAACTCTAATTTCTTGCATTCTTAATCACAAAAATTATGCTTTTTTTAATCATTTAATTCGTCATAACGAAGAAATAGGTTTTCTATGATAATTTTGTTGTGTTTAAAGATATTAAATCTGAGAAACCCGACTTCTGATTCCAAATTTTTAATTGCAGTGAATTGGGGTGATTTTAGAATCAGTAATTGTATTTTCATGGTTGATTATTACGTAAATCCGATTAAATTCAACAACTATTTACTTTAATTAAGAGAAAATTCGGTAGCTGATTTACCTTGCGATTGGTTATATTGAGTGGCATTCCCTGAAATACGATCTTTCCATCGTATCTAAGCGTTTACCGACTTATTTACCAGTCACCATATGCATTTGCACGCAAACTCAGAAAATAATTCCCAGTTGTTCCAAGTGTTTCTGGAACATACACCCATAGCTGTGGCAATGTTCGACCAAAAAATGTGCCTGATAGCGGCAAGTCACAAGTGGTTGACAGATTACGGCTTACATGGTAATAATTCAATCGGTCGTTGTTATTATGAAATATTTCCCCAAACTTCGGAGAAATGGAAGATAATTCACCAACGTTGTCTAGCTGGTGCGATAGCAAAATGTGAAGCTGATAAAATCCTGCGTGTTGATGGTGAATTGGAGTGGATCGAATGGGAATGTCGTCCTTGGAATGACAGTAATAATCAAATTGGTGGAATTATTCTTTCCTCACACAAAGTTACCGAACAAATGCTTTGCGAGCAAGCATTAACAGCCAGTGAAAGACGCTTCCGCAAGCTAGCCGCAAATTTACCGGGAGTAATTTATCAGTTTCAGTTGAGTGCAAATGGCGCAATGTCATTTCCTTATATTAGTTCTGGTTGTCGTAGGTTTCTAGAAATAGAACCCATCAAGGTAGAACAAAATTCGCAGCTTATTTTCGATTTAATTCATCCTTCGGATCGAGAATCCTATCTCGATTCTATGAAACTTTCGGCAGATACATTATTACCCTGGCTATGGGAAGGAAAAATCATTACACCTAGCGGTGAATGCAAATGGGTTCGGTGCATATTACGACCAGAAAAACAAGCAGATGGGGATATCCTTTGGAGTGGGCTGATGATTGATATCAGTGACAGAGTAAAAATTGAAGAAAAGTTAAAAAAGTATCAACAAGATTTGGAAACAAAGGTACAGTATCGCACAGCAGAACTGGAAGAAGCTAACAAACAATTGCAAGCCCAAATTGCCGGAAGACAACAAGCTGAAGACTCCCTACATCAAACAGAACAACGGTTTGAAAAACTAGCCGCGAATATTCCGGGAATGATTTATCAATATATATTGCGTCCGGATGGTACTAGTTACTTTTCCTATGTTAGTCCTGGCTGTCATGAACTTTATGAATTAGAACCCGAACAAATTCAGCAAAATATTAACGGTATTTGTGACAAAACCCATCCTGATGACATACCTATTTTAAAAAAAGCAATCGCTGTTTCCGCTCAAACTTTAGTACCTTGGAAGCAGGAATGGCGAATTATCACCCCATCGGGAAAGTTGAAATGGGTACAAGGACATTCCCGACCTTGCAAACAAGCCAACGGTGATATTGTCTGGGATGGTATGATAATGGATATTACCGAGTTAAAACAAGCAGAGAATGCATTAAAACAAAGTGAAGAAAAATTCCGTACTTTGTTTGAAAAATCGGCAGATGGTATTCTTTTGTACAACGGTAAAGTTTTCATTGATTTTAACCAAGCAGCAGTAGAAATGATGGGCTGTACTAGTAGAGAACAGTTGATGCGTATGGCACCATCAGCAATATCTCCCGAATTTCAACCTGATGGTACTTCCTCTCTGGAAAAACAGATGGAGTTAACTCAAATTGCCTTTGCTAATGGTGGTCATCGTTTTGAGTGGGTGATTCGTCGTATAGATGGTACAGATAAGCCTTTAGATGTGCAATTGACAGCGATTTTTTTAAATGGTGAACAAGTATTTTATACAGTTTGGCGAGATATTACAGAACGCAAACAAGCCGAAGAAGCAGTAAAACAGTCAGAAATACGGTATCGAAAACTAGCTAGTCGAGAAAAATTACTTAATAGTCTAGCAAGTCAAATTCGTAACAGTCTTGACATCGATACAATCCTAGAAACAGCGATTAACGAGATTAAGTATTTATTAAATATTGATCGTTGTAGCTTCTCTTGGTTTGAACCAAACGTCGAACCTCCGATTTGGGAAACGATAAAAGAGTCAAAAAATCACAGCTTGCCTAGTTTGCTAGGTCGTCATTCTATAGATAAAGTAGGATCGGTGACAAAACTGTTTTTAAAGCAAGAAATATTGCAAATAGATGACGCAAGCGAGTGCGAAGAACCAATACATCGGAAATTTTTAGAAACTTTAGGAATCAAATCAGAAATTGTCCTACCGATTCAGACCCGTTCCGGTAAAATTGGTGTTATCGTTTGCGGACACTGGGCAGAAACTCGTCCTTGGATTGATAGTGAAGTAGAATTGCTCCAAGCAGTAGTAGATCAACTTGCGATCGCGATTAATCAAGCTGATCTCTATACTGAAACTCAGCAAACTGCGATCGCGGCTCAAGAACAAGCGCAACAAATAGAACAAACGCTGCAACAACTCCAGAAAACCCAATCTCAGTTAGTCCAAAGTGAAAAAATGTCTGGTTTGGGTCAGTTAGTTGCTGGAGTCGCCCATGAAATCAATAATCCTGTTAATTTTATCTACGGTAATTTAATTCATGCCAGTAATTATACTGAAGATATATTAGGTTTACTCAAACTGTACGAGCAAGAATATCCTCAACCAACTCCGGAAATACAAGAGGAAATGAAAGCTGTAGATGTAGATTTTTTAGTTTCAGATTTACCTAAATTAATGAAGTCAATGATGGTAGGGGCTGAAAGGATTCGCACAATTGTGCAATCTTTGAGAACTTTTTCTCGTCTTGACGAAGCGGAAATGAAAATGGTAGATATTCATGAAGGTATTGAAAGTACTTTGATGATTCTGCAACATCGATTTAAACCCAAGCAGGAACATAATGGTATTGAGATAATTAAGCAATACGCTGAATTACCTAAAGTTGTTTGCTTTGCCGGACAACTTAACCAAGTGTTTATGAATTTGATTGCTAATGCCATTGATGCCCTAGAAGAAGGCATACGCAAGGGTGAAGTATTTGCTCCTAGAATTACAATTACCACAGAAATGCTAGAGAGCGATCGCCTTGCCATCCATATCGCAGATAATGGTACGGGAATATCTCCAGAAGTGCAGCGACGTTTATTTGACCCATTTTTTACTACTAAACCTGTTGGTGTGGGAACTGGTTTGGGTTTATCGATCAGTTATCAAATTGTAGTTGATCGACACGGTGGTCAGCTACATTGTTTAAGCGAACCGAGTCAAGGTACGGAATTTATCATCGAAATTCCCATTACTCAACCACAGAATACTTAATAAAAATACAATTAAATAAATTTCCCCATCCAATAACTGGATGGGGAAGATTCATCTTATTAGAGTCAACCTAGTAACAATTTATGATTTAGTTGCACAAACTAGTGAAAAATAAGAGTGGGTTGAAGTTATAGAAACATCTTCAAATCCTGCCTCTTTTAAAAGTTGATTAACTTCACTGGCTGTATATTGCTTACCTTGAGTCCACCAAATCATACACATTGAATATGAAGTGGCTGTTGCTGGTCCATCTTTTGTATCATTTAAAAGCATTTCATGTAAGTAAATACGACCACCTTTGGGTAATGCATCAAAACTACTCTTTACTAAATGCTGGCATTTTTTCCATCCCCAATCATGAAAAATATTACTAAATAAAACAGCATTGTAACCAACCGGAAAAGTATCAGTAAAGAAGTTAGCAGAATATGTATCTATTCGATCAGATAATCCAGCTTGGGAAATATATTCTTGCGCGATTTGACAAACTACTGGTAAATCTAGAATCGTGCATTGCATCTGAGGATAGCGCTGAGCTAGAGCAACGGAAACAGCAGCAGAACCACCTCCGACATCAAGAAGACGTGTAATACCAGTAAAATCACCGTGATGTGCAATACCCAAAGCTCCAGGCATGGTCATGCTCTGCATTGCACCAGTAAATAGTTTAGCTTTATCAAGCTCCATTTCGTGAGCTTCCCAAACATCCTGTTCTTGGTAAACACTAGAGCGATCGTTTTTTAATCCCTCCAACAATACAGAGTGTGATAAGGGATTATTTGCCATCAATTTGAGCATTCCACCCCAGTAATAAGGGCTTTGAGGAAGTAAAAAGTTGCGAGAGACTTGCGTGAGATTAAATTTACCGTTTTGCTGAACTAAATAACCTAATGAAGTCATTACTCCTAAAAGAGCTTCAGTTGCACGTTCGCTTAAAGAAAGGCTTTCGCTTATTTCGGATGCTGTTTTTGGTGCTTTTGCTATCAAAGAAAACAGCCCTAATTCATCTGCAACTGTCAGCGTGGGGAAGTGAAACATGGACATCCATGTTTCCCAAAGTAATCCATCATCACAAGCTGGCATGGAAAATTGTGGTTTTCCACTTAATAACCAAACATTATTTTCATCTTGATTTTTTTGCTGTTGTCCAAATGCTATTAAATCTGTCATAAAATTGTTTTCCTACATTGCTAGCAATTATCAAGAAATAAGTACATGAAATATCTTGTACTAAATTTAATTGTGCAACCTGACAACCCAGCAGCATAGAGATACATCATATCTTCTACAAATATCACTCTTTTCTTGCTTAAATAAACAAGAAAATTGTGTAGCTAAAGTATTTACAAAACTTGTGATAACGATTTAATTTAAATCATCAAATTATTAATGACATTAGTAAAAACTCGGATAAAAATATTTTAATTTATAAAATTCAGTGAGAATGCTGATAAAAATAAACACTTGTATCCGACCTATGAATATTATTTAATTTAGTTAGTTAGCATCAAATAATTAATGTTAAATATAAAAATACGATCATGATTTTGATTGTATCAATTTAATATAGAAAATATAAACAGAACGTAAGTTTAAATTCATCTATTTCATAAATAGTTGAAGTATTAATGAAAATAGCACATGGAAATAAATTAAAATATTTTATCTATATCACCACAGTTGGAGCATCATCTAAATTTTACAAAAATACCTATATATTTATTGCTAATTTTATTTATTTGTTTTCAAATATAAATATTTTCACGTAAATCATTCAATTTGTTTTTACCTAAAACCAATTTATCAGAATAATGCTAATTTATGAGTTTTTACGACTGGCAAAAATAGAAGCAATCTTTTAAATTAGTTTCATAAGCGAAAAAACAATAAATCTCTTTCACTATTTACTATCTAAAGTCTGAGAAGGTGAAAATCACCGCAGCAGCTATTTGAAAGCGAAAGTTTTGATGCTTCTAAGTTATCAGAGTTGCATTATCAGTTTCCACGAAAGAGATTTAAACCTGATCTAGATTTTTAAAAACATAATCTGGAAAAGTTAACTTTCAATGTACTTATAACTTGATAACACTTAGCATTCATAGGAATCATTTAAAATGCAAGAAGTATTAGCATTAATCGAAAAAAAGAATCAAGAATACGCTCTTTTACCTTTGTTCGAGTTTTTAGAAGATAAAACCATAGATCCAAGACAAAGATTGAGTTTTGCACCGTGTATCGCACATTTTATTATGAGTTTTGGTGACTTAAATAAATATGTATTCCGTGAAAAGCAGGTAGTTAGCAAAGTTCAAGATATAATCAACGAACATACTTATGAAGATGACCATCACTGGCCTTGGTTTGTAACTGACTTAGAAAAACTGGGATTTAACCCCCAGATGAACTTCACTCAGGTATTAAGATACCTTTGGAGCGAACAAAGCAAAGTTTCTCGTCAGTTATCTTATCAACTTTCTGCCTATACTCTGCAAGCAGAACCTATTATTAAAATTGCAGCCATAGAAGCAATAGAAGCTACAGGATACGTCTTATTTTCAAGAACAGCAAAAGTTGCTTCCGAACTCACACAAATAACTGATCAAAAATACACATATTTCGGTGATTTTCATTTTAACCTTGAAAGCGGACACGCTATGGGTACAGAGGGAGGAGAAGCTTTTCTTGAAACACTTCAAATGACTGAATCACAGCGTCAACAAGCTTACGAAGTTGTTGAAAATGTGTTTAGTATTTTTACAGAATGGACTCATGAACTTCTCGCTTATGCACAAAAGCAAAATGCAGAATTAGAATTATACAAACAAATAGAAGATTCTGCAAAAGTTTGCGTATAGTTTTTGTTGACAGCTAATAGCTATGAACAATTGAGTTATATCATGTCCGGTTAAACACTTGTAATAAAAGAATTAGGGAACTCTTAACAGGGAACAATAACCAATCATCCGGACATGATATTAATTATTAGCTGTCATTTTTGGCTCCATAAAAATTTCATATAACTTTGGAAATAATGACACTTGGTGCAATCAAGCTTGATAAAAAATACAAAAATAAAAAGAAATTCTGATGCTAGATATAATAGCTTTCATTGAAAGTAAGAAGCAAGAATTTACGAAGTTACCTTTGTTTGCATTTATGCAAGACAAAAACTTAAGCCCAAGTCAAAGATTAAGCTTTGCTCCTTGCATGGCTCATTTTATTATGAGCTTTAGCGACTTGAATAAATATGTTTTTTTGGAACATCAACCTCAGAATCAAATCCAGCATATCATCAATCAACACGCTTATGAGGACGAAGAACATTGGTCTTGGTATCTGATGGACATTGAAAAACTTGGATTCAATTCTAATCTCAATTTCACTCAAGGATTAAGATTTATTTGGGGTGAAGAAACTAAAATTACTCGTAAAATAACCTATCAAATTGCTGGATATAGCTACCAAGCTACTCCTACGATTAAATTATTAGTTGTTGAAGCACTAGAATCCATTGGTCATATTTTTTTTAATATGTCAACACAAGTTGCTTCTGAACTACAAGTAATTTCTCAAACCGATTATTTCTATTTTGGTGATAGACATTTACGAGTAGAAACTGGACACGCAATGCGTACACCAGAAGCAGAAAGTTTTGTCGCGACAATAAAACTTACAGATTCACAACGTCAACAAGCTTTTGATATAGTCGAGAAAATATTTCAAGTTTTTACTGAATGGACGCAGGAACTTTTGGTTTACGCACAAAAACATGGTGTAGAATCTGCTACGAGAAACGAGGCTGAAACCAATTTGATGCTTTGCGTGTAACTATTTAATTGTGTCAAATTATAATCAAAATCAAAAGACGTTGCATTGCAACGTCTTTACATTAATCTATTTCACAAAACTTTAAGCAGCAGTTTTCAACCCATTATGCTTGAGTAAAGGTTCGGTACTTGGTTCCCTACCCCGGAAAGATTGAAATACTTCCATCGGGTGCTTGCTACCACCGAGAGCAAGTACGGTATCGCGGTACCTTTTGCCAGTAGCTTTTATTGCTTGCTCATTCTCTAATCCTGCTTCTTCAAATGCAGCGAAAGCATCTGCACTCAGAACTTCAGCCCATTTATAGCTGTAATAACCTGCGGCATATCCCCCAGCAAAAATGTGTCCAAAAGCACAGAGAAAATTGTCTTCCGGTAATGGTGGTAATACAGTGGTATTCTTGGCAATGCGACTACGTACATCATCGGGTGTTTCGTCACCACCGGGACGATAATGGTAATGTAATTCGATATCGAGCAAGCTAAAGTGTAACTGACGCAACATTCCACTACCGCTCATATAGTTACGTGCTGCTACAAGTTTCTGATAATAATGTTCCGGTAGCGGTTCATCTGTTTCGTAATGTTTTGCCATTCCCATTAAAGTTGGGCGTTCGTAACACCAGTTTTCCATAAACTGACTGGGTAATTCTACGGCATCCCATTCGATATTGTTAATACCAGCAGCACTGAGATAATCAATTTTTGTTAGCATATGCTGCAAACCGTGACCGAATTCATGAAAGAGGGTTTCGACTTCGGTAAAGGTCATTAAACTAGGCTTACCATCCACCGGGGGAGTTTGGTTGCATATCAAATATGCGACTGGTAGCTGAATCTGGGTTTGACCATTTTCCTTTATTTGACGGCGATTTAAACAGCTATCCATCCAAGCACCACCACGTTTTGATCCAGGACGACTGTAGGGGTCTAAATAGAAGTAAGCTATAGGAGTACCTGTTTCATCGGCTATTTGAAAATAACGAACATCTTCATGCCATACGGTTGCTTGTCCATCAGCAGGACTAACGCTAATATTAAACAATCGTTTTACTAATCCGAATAAACCATCGAGAACTTGGGGAAGTGGAAAATAAGGACGCAACTCTTCTTGTGTAAAAGAAAACTTTTCTTCCCGTTGACGTTCTGACCAAAAGCTGATATCCCAATGTTTTAAATCTTCGGCTTCTGGGGCATTTTTAGCCGCTGCAAATTCTTTGAGTTCTGCTAATTCTTTTTGTGCTGCATCATAACTAGTACGACGCAACTCTTCTAGAAGTTTATCTACCGCTTCGACGTTAGGAGCCATTTTACTGGCTAAGCTGACGGATGCGTAGTTTTCATATCCGAGTAACTCAGCTAATTCCTGTCTTAACTCCAAAATTCGTTTAATTATTGGTCTATTATCTAACTCACCCGAAGATGCACGAGAGATAAAAGCTTTATATAATGTTTCCCGTAAATCTCGCCGCTTACTATGCTGCATGAAAGGATAATAACTGGGAAAATCCAAAGTGACGCACCAAGGACCATTTTCAGGAGTTGCCTTTTCTTCACCTGCATCCCTTGCTGTTTGTGCTGCTAAACTCAGCCAACTTGCAGGTAAACCTTCTACTTCTTCTGGTGTTATTAAAGTCAAACTAAAAGCTTTGGTAGCATCTAAAACATTATTAGAAAACTTCGTCGAAATTTCTGCTAATGACTTTTGAATTGCGTTGAAACGTTCTTGTGCTTCACCTTCTAAACCTATACCAGCAAGTTCTGCATCACGAATAGCTGATTCTATAATTCGTTGTTGTGCTGAATCCAAAGTATTCCAAGTATCACTTTCTCTTAGTGCTTTAAAAGCGTTATAAATCGGTTTACTTTGGCTGAGTCGGTTAGAAAATTGGACTATTTCCGGCTGTGCGGTTTCATAAGCTTGACGTAATTCTGGGCTATTTTTTACACCCATCAAATGACTAACTATTCCCCAACTCCAAGTCAAACGTTCGGTTATCTGTTCTAAAGGTTCTACCAAATCACTCCAACTGGGTTTTACATTAGCTTCTAATTGACTAAGTTCTTCATTTAATTGGGAAAGTAATTGATTTAAGGCTGGTTCTACGTGTTCCGGTTTAATTTCTGTAAAAGCAGGCAAACCCGAACATTTGAGCAAGGGATTATCTGAAATAGTCACTTTTGCGGTCATAGTATATATATCTAAGGAGACAAAGATTTCATTATATCTATTTCCAATGTAGTCAATATTTGTCAATTGGGTGTTTGTGGAATCCCGTACCACAAAGAGAGATGCTCATAATGCTGGACAATGATATAACTTATAACTGTATTCCCCAATTCGCGATCGATATTTTTGGTCAGCAAAACATGATTTTAATTCAATGTCAATCGAAGATGGAATGTTAATCAACCAAAGGTCAAAAGGATACAATGTTTGATCAATAGTTTCTTGTAATATTCCCCATGCATTGGTGTAATTTTCTGTTTTCCTATTTCGTTCAGCAAGAAAAAACTGCCAATTACTCTGGGAATTATTCGCATATAAATGTTTAAATTCCCATGCTAAACCCATCATTCTTCCAGTTTGACCGTGATGTTTATAAGTTGTGACAATTAATACAGGAACTTGAGATGTTTGATTAATTAAAGAACCAAGCAAATCAGGACGCTGATTTTGTAAATAACCTAGATTGAATACTGCTGTTACCCCACCAGTAAGTGCTACGAGCAAAACCACAGTGACTGCAAATTTACCATTTTTGGGGAAGTTATTTAATCTTTGCCAACAGACTGTTAATAAAGCCGATATTAGCAAAATTATCCCTGGAGCAAATACAAAAATAAAACGTGGAGCCAAAGTTAAATCTATTTTTAGTATATAGGTACAAAATAAAAATATTGCGATGATGAAGAGTGTATATCTTGTTAAAACATCAATTGATAAATTATCATTTGAGCGAGCAAAATTTTTAAATCCGTAAATTAAATAAGGTACTATCCAAAATAAAAACAGCAGGGTTGCCACACCAGAAATAACTATGATCCAAATTGGTATAATCGACGGTGCTGAAGGTAATAAAGAAAATATGCTCATCACCCATAATAGTAAGCGTCCTAATGGTGCTAAAATATTTTCGCCGCTGTTACCTATTGCCCATTCAGTCGGTTCGCTTCCGTAAGCTTTTTGTACCATCGGCAACCAAACTAAACATCCTGTAGCGCTGGCGATCGCCACAATCAAAATCCGCCATAAGCCTATGTGTATATGCTTTATTCTATTTTGTTTACCTTTACGTATGTAGTGCCATGTATATGGAAATAATACTAACCCTTGAGCGAGTAAAGTCAGAGCAAAAAAATAATGAGTTGCAACACCGAGAATATTTGTAATTGACCAAGATAAAACCAACCATAATGGTAAAGGTTGTTGACGGTATATAACTTCAATCGCTTTGATAAAGCAAGATAAAGAGGCAATCACCAGTAGAATGACTAAAGTATAATGACGTGCTTCCCTAGCAAGAAAAATCATTAAAGGTGAAACAGCAATCATTGCCGCAGCAATTTGAGCTACTAATTTAGAACGAAAAGCTATGCAGCCAAAGCCAAACATCGCCACAATCGATGCTACCCCAAAAAACGCACTCAGCGATCGCGCTACCCAAATTGATGTTATCTCCCCAGAATTGACAAAAAACTTAATCCATAGATGGCTCAAGATAAAGTAAAAAGGTGGATGAGTACTTTCATCAAATAGGTGAACGAGAACATTACTAATTCCGGTTTCCGGTGATGGTAGCAGTGGTTGCAATAATATATCCGGAGTAATTACTTGATTTAAAGGAACTTCCAGAAAACTGTTACCAAAACTAAAAACTATTGTGGCAAATTCATCAGTCCAAGGAGGCAAAGAAGCTAAACGCACAAACCGCAAACTACAACCAATCACTAACCATATCAGCAGTAGCAATATGTGAATACGGTTGTTCATCAGATTATTTTTCCTATCTTTGATTTTGATAAGGATAATAATACTGTGGATAAGTTGTTGTCGGAATTGTGTTATTTACACCGCTGGGAACGGGATTCATTTGTGGGGGCTGATAAGGGATTGTGCTGTTGATTGGATTGTTTAAATAAGGTGAATTAGTGGTGGGAGGAAGAATATTAGTTCCAGGATTTCCGGTGATGGTAGGGGGTTGGTTAAAGTGTTGGTAGGCTAAACGAGATACCGAAGTAATTAAAGTTTCAGCACGGGAGTCATTTCTCGGACGCTTTACCATGACTGCTGCAATATAGCGCTTTCCTGTGGGTAAATTAATTAAACCTACATCTCCTAACATTGCCCCAATATTCCCAGTTTTATTGCCAATTTCTGCTCCCACACCCAAACCTGTGGGTAACAGGTGCCGTCTTTGGTTTTGGCGCATAATATCAAGTATACGCTCGCGGGATGCCATAGTTGGAACTAAATTCCCTTTGCTCACCATTGCTAGCACCTGTCCTAATTCTCTGGGGCTGGTGGTGTTAGTTCCTTCGATATCGGGTAGTTGATTGCGGAGTACTGTAGCTGTTAATCCCCAACTGCGAAATCTTTGATTTAAAGCTTCTATTCCGCCCATGCGGTCGATTAAGATATTTGTAGCGGTGTTATCGCTAATTACCATCATTTTGGTTGCGACTTCTAATGCGGTGAATTTGCTTCCTACTGGTTGATTTTGCATTTCACCGGAACCTCCAGCAACCATTCGTTGCTCCATAACCAACATTTCGTTCAGCTGGATTTTCCCTGCATCTACATCTTGGAAAAAGGCAACAAGTATGGGTAATTTAATTGTACTAGCGGCTGCAAATTCGTTATTAGCGTTCAAATCTACATAATTGCCGTTATCTAAATCTGCGATAAAAATTCCAGGTATCAAATCTGGGTTACTACCTGCAAGAATTTGGATAGAGCTTTTGAGAGGAATTATTTCTTGGGTTAAATAGAAACCTTGATTATTATTAGCTACTTGGGGTTGATTTTGTTCTACATTCGATAAGTTTGCTGTAGTAACTTGAGTTGCTGGGTCTAATACTGATAATAATGTACCAACAATTGCGCCAATGCCGACTCCTACAATCAATAAGCGCAATATGTAAAGCATAGTTCTCGCCATTGGTTTGAGGCGAGTTTTGTGAGATAATTTAACCTTCTTAGTCACCCGTGTTTTAAATTTCAGGGGTGGAATCTTGCCATTTGCAGCAGCCGATTTCATCCCACTAGATGCTGCTTGAGATGCATTTCTTTTTCTCAACCAGGTTTCTGCTGGTGCTTCGATTCTTTCTCGCTTGCGGGGTGTTTTCGCGGTGCTTGAGGAAGAATTAATTACTGTACGCGAAACTGTCTCACCTTGATCAGGCGATAGCTGCCCTCGCCCAAGGGATCGCGATGTTCCAACTACTTTTACTTTACCGTTTCCTGGCTTTTGAACTTTACGTAATTTTTGACGACGCTTTGTGGGTTGTCGTCTTCCAGAAGCTGTAATTTTATAACTTGACTCTGACACCGCTACTCCTTCTAACCCACTTATTCTGTAAACAAGCTACTAACTCCCAAACCTTTTTTTCAAAATCACTCTTTGTGGCATTTTTGTGTATAGTTTAAGCTATTATTCTGGCTTTTGGAGAGTAATAGCGCACATAATTAACATTGATTCACCAGTTTTTATGAATTTCCGGATTGTGTAAGCGCCCACTGCATTTGTCGTAAAATACCTCTGAGCATAGCAACTTCCTGCGTTTGTAGTTGAGCGCGATTGTACAGTTGCCGAATTTTTTCCATGCGACTGCTGGCGGTATGGGGATAAAGATACTCAATAGACAGCAATAGTGATTCTAACTGTTTATAGTATGCTTCGACAACCTCTAGTGATGCGAGTTCGTTATCATCCGTATTAGTTTCAAGGCTATGGCTGTTTGAAAATTGCGTTAGTTCGTAACAGCTAATTGCCACAGCAGAAGCCAAGTTCAACGATGCATATCCGGCATCGGTAGGAATACGCATAAATTTTTGAGCATAGTTTAATTCTTCGTTACTTAATCCTCGGTCTTCTCTGCCGAAGATTAATGCTGCTGGTTGTGCGGATGCTTCCAATAACCAAGGTAATACTTCACGGGGAAGTTGTAAGGGACTATTCAAATCGCGGGTTCTTGCTGTGGTGGCGATCGCTCTTTTGCATCCCTGTAGTGCTTGGGGTAATGTAGCAACAGATACTGCTGATTCTAAAATATCTTTGGCATGAACTGCCATTCTTGTTGCTTCTTCCCCTAAGTAATCGCATTGGGGATTAACTAAAACCAGTTGATGGAGTGCAAAATTTTTCATTACCCGCGCAATTGAACCTACATTTAATGGTCCTGCTGGTTCTACTAAAATAATTTTCACCTCTGATGCATTCATTGTATTTCTTTGAATTGGTAATTGGGAATTGGTAATTGGTAATTCAATCCGTGAAATCAGTGAAATCCTTCTCAATCCGTGGTCGGGAATGGGTAATTCAATCCGTGAAATCAGTGAAATCCTTCTCAATCCGTGGTCAGTAATTGAGAATATAAAAAAACCGGATATTTAAAACCCGGTTGATATTTTTAGAATTGTCAATCCAAAATCTAAAATCTAAAATCCAAAATCGTTAGACTATCTGGGATGTTTCGATTGTAGGTTGTGGTTGTGGTTGGAACATGAACAAGGAGTAAACTACATCACGACGGATATTTGTCATCATATCGAGGAATAATTCGTAACCTTCACTCTTATACTCAATTAACGGGTCTTTTTGACCGTAACCACGCAATCCTACGGATTCTCTCAAGGCTTCCATTTGTTGTAAATGCTCGCGCCATAAAGTATCAATCCGCTGTAGAATAAAGAACCGCTCGGCTTGACGCATTAATCCTGGTTGAATTTGGTCAACTTCGGCTTCTTTCATGTCGTAAGCGATGCGGACTTGTTCATGTAAAAAGGCTTTGATTTCGTTCATGGACATATCTTCTAAATGAGAAGGTTGCACGTCCGATAGTAAATAAACGAATTCCTTAACCTTTTCAACTAATTTTTCTAATTCCCATTCTTCCGATGGTAAATCTGGGTTGATGTAATAATCAACGATGTCATCCATCGTTTTCTCAGCATATTTAATCACCTGTTCTTTGAGGTCTTGTCCTTCTAAGACTCGACGACGTTCGGCGTAAATTGCTCGACGTTGATTATTCATTACTTCATCGTACTCGAATACCTGCTTACGAATGTCGTAATAATAGGTTTCGACTTTTTTCTGCGCTCCTTCTAAACTGCGAGTTAACATACCCGATTCTATGGGCATATCTTCCTCTACACGGAACATATTCATTAAACCAGCAACGCGATCGCCACCGAATATCCGCATCAAGTTGTCTTCTAAGCTCAGGAAAAATCTAGTGGAACCGGGATCTCCTTGTCTTCCAGCACGTCCTCGCAATTGGTTATCAATTCGTCGTGATTCGTGACGTTCGGTACCAATCACGTGTAATCCACCTAAAGAGATAATTTTCTCATGTTCAAGGTCTGTAAATACTTCGTATTCTTCTTTAATGCGGTTGTATGCTTGGCGTATTTTCTGAATTACGGGATTTTCTGTTGGTGCTTTCTCTGCGGCTACTGCGATTTTATCTTCAGCTTCAAGTTCGGTTAAACTACGTTCTCCATATTCTTTAACGGCAACTTCCACTGCTTCTTTGAGAATATTTTCAGCTTCTTGACTGATGCTGGTGGGAAATACTTGTGGGGAAGCTTCCCAGGTTTTGCGTTTCTTCCTAGGAGCAAAACCTTGTCCACCACCAGTTGAGCTTGGTAAAGTTGCTCTGTGAGGTGAAAATACATCTTCGTCTTCTGGCTTGACAATTCGGGGCATTAAGTATTCCCGAACTTTCAAACGCGCCATATATTCGGCATTTCCACCCAAAATAATATCAGTACCCCTGCCAGCCATATTAGTTGCAATAGTTACCATCCCTCCCCGTCCAGCTTGAGCGACAATTTCGGCTTCTCGCTCGACATTTTCGGGTCTTGCATTGAGCAATTCGTGAGGAATACCAATCTCTTTCAACAATTTGCTGAGATATTCTGACTTTTCTACACTTGTGGTTCCCACCAAAACAGGTCTGCCGGTTTCGTGCATTTCGGCACATTCTTTAGAAATGGCTTTCCATTTACCGACTTCTGTCTTAAACACCATATCAGCTAAATCTTGACGCTGCCTAATTCGGTTGGTGGGAATTACGGCTACTTCTAGCTTGTAAATTTTTTCAAATTCGACTTCTTCGGTTTTTGCGGTTCCCGTCATTCCTCCCAACTTCGGGTACAGCAAAAATAAGTTTTGATAAGTAATCGAAGCTAAAGTTTGGGTTTCGGGTTGAATTTCCACACCTTCTTTGGCTTCAATTGCTTGGTGTAATCCATCACTCCAACGTCTTCCTGGTAACACCCTACCTGTAGATTCATCAACAATTACCACTTCCCCATTACGAAGGATGTAGTTTACATCTCGCAAAAACAGTTCCTTGGTTTTAATTGCGTTAAAGATAAAATGAGCCCAAGGATCATCGGGATCGAATAAGTCGTTTACTTCTAAAAGCTGTTCTGCCTTCTGAAAACCTTCATCGGTCAAAAGGACGTTGCGAGCTTTTTCATCGACTTCGTAATGTTCTTCTTTGTTCAAAGCTAAAGCAATTTGGGAAGCTTTGACATATTTCTCGGTAGGTCTTTCTACTTGACCGGAAATAATCAAGGGAGTTCTGGCTTCGTCAATTAAAATCGAATCTACTTCATCAATCACACAATAATTAAAAGGACGCTGTACAACATCCGCCATTGATGTTGCCATATTATCCCGCAGGTAGTCAAAACCTACTTCGCTGTTGGTAACATAAGTAATATCGCATTCGTAATTCTTTTTCCGTTCCGTGGGGGTCATGCTGGACTGAATTAGTCCTACAGTTAATCCCAAAAATCGATGTACTTGTCCCATCCACTCAGCATCACGACGGGCTAAATAATCGTTAACGGTAATTACGTGTACACCTTTTCCGGTTAAAGCATTTAAATAACTAGGTAATGTAGCAACCAGGGTTTTACCTTCCCCGGTTTTCATTTCGGCGATTTGTCCCTGATGCAGAATCATCCCACCCAATAGCTGCACATCAAAGTGACGCATTCCTAAAACTCGTCTTGCAGCTTCCCTAGTTACCGCAAAAGCTTCTGGGAGAATATCATCAAGGGATTCACCTTTAGCAAGACGCTGTTTAAACTCTACCGTTTTACTTTTGAGGTCTTGATCGGAAAGAACTTTAATTTCTTCCTCTAAAAGATTAACTTCAGTAATGGATGGCTGGTATTTTTTTAGTTTACGAGCGTTGGGGTCGCCCAACAAGGTTTTTAGCATGGCTTCTTTAAATTAACGGTTCGTAAGGAAGAAAGATTTTATTGATGATGGCAATGATTATAAGTACCGTTACCTTTGATAACCCCAAAAAAGGCTGGGCAAAGATGCATTCGAGCGAGAATTAACTCAAAAATAGTACCAATACCAGCCAACGAGGTTACTAAATAGTTGGTTTTAGCAAAGAACTTATATTTATCTAAAATAATAGTATCATTTTGTCCTGAATGCCGCGTCCTAAACGCCGACCGGGTGAGGGTTGGTTTTCCGTATTTTACGCTTTGGGATGGGGAGGTGGGGAGTTCAGTAGAGGTTGGTTGCTAGAGCTAGGAGCCAACCCATAGCTAAACTCCAAATTACAATTACTAATAATATTCCAACTGGGTTTTTGTTGAGCTTCGGACGATGACGGTGCTTTAGATAATTTGGCATTCTCAATTTTGAAACAGGAACTACCTTGAAGTATCATAATCTCTCGGCGATTTTCAAGTACTAATAGTTCCTATAATATTTATTAAATTATTTCTCAAATTCTTTATATAATTAATATATTTTTTATATTCATTTTTCGGTTCTTCAGTTTCAATAGAGAAAATTATTGCACCCTGAAAGTAGTTGGTTGAGAAAATTAAAAAAAGATGTCCCCAATGACCTGAAAAATTCTAAAACTGTGCAGAGCAACTCTTACAGATGCTACTTAGTCTAACTAGCGAGTTGGAATCAAACCACAGCAATTTTCACTAGGTAATGCTACTCTCTACATCTATACCTAAGTGTATCTACCAGAGAATTGGCAATTAATAAATAACAAATACTCAAAAAATGTCTCACTATCAAAAATTACTACGAGTTTCTACAATTGGTAAATCCTTGTACAACATTACTCCTCAGATTGAAGCAATAGTTGCTGAATCGGGTGTTGAAACTGGACTTTGTACTTTATTTTTGCGTCATACTTCGGCTAGTTTGATAATTCAAGAAAATGCCGACCCTAATGTACTATTAGATTTAGCGAATTTTATGGCTAAACTAGTACCTGAATCGGCAAAATACATACATGATGATGAAGGTGCTGATGATATGCCTGCTCATATTCGTACTGTAATTACCCATACTTCCGAACATATTCCGATTAATCGAGGACATTTGGTATTAGGAACTTGGCAAGGAATTTATATTTGGGAACATCGTCAACGCAATCACAATAGAGAGTTAGTTGTTCATATTTCTGGTTGATTTGGAAAAGAGGCAGTAGGGAGTAGGGAGTAGGGAATGGGGAGTAAGGGAATTAAAACTTTAACTTGATCGAATTCCTGGAAAATTGCCTTTTTCCTAATTTATATTAGGCGTAAATTAGTAAATTATGATTAAAAATAAAGTGAATGAAAATTATTGATTTAATTACCTGGTTTGAGGAATGGGCAAATCCTGCATGGCAAGAAAAATGGGATAATTGCGGATGGCAGGTAGAACCGGGGGTGTTAGATGAAGATGCAGGGGTGTTGGTATGTCTAACTCCTACTTTGGCTGTAATGCACGAAGCTATCAACCTGAAAAATGCGGGTAATCCGGTTAATCTAATTTTTGCTCATCATCCTTTGATTTTTACTCCACCGAAATCGCTGCGTACTGGGGATGCAATTGGGGAAATGGTACGTTTAGCGTTTATTCATAATATTGGTATTTACAGCGCTCATACTAACTTTGACCAGGTTTCGGATGGTACTGCGGATGTTTTAGCGCAACTTTTAAATCTGAAGGAAGTATCTCCGATTGTAAATACACAACCGGGTTTGGGGTATGGACGTGTGGGTTTGCTTGCTCCTAGTTCAACTTTACGGGAACTGCTAAGAGAAATTCAAACTTTACTCAAGCCACGGAATTTAATTTTTTCTCCAAATGCGGATTTAGAAATGTTTGTGGAAAAAGTGGCGGTTTTGGGGGGTTCTGGGGCTAGTTTTATTCAGTCGGTAAGTAAAACTGGTGCAAAGGTATATTTAACTTCTGATTGCAAGTTTCATCAGTTCCAAGAAAGTCGTGATGCTGGAATTATTTTAGTTGATGCTGGACATTACGCTACTGAACGTCCTGCTTGTGAAGTTTTAACCCGTAAGTTCGCTGTGTTTAATTTGACTTTTCTACAGTTAAGTAATGAAGATGAGGATTTTCGCCAATTTTTCTTGTAATTTATTCTACGTATATAGTTATATCAGAGTATCTTAATAAACTTATCATTTATTCGTCTTTTATCGAGCCAGTAAGATAAGAAACACAATTAATAAGTATTTATTTGACAAAAGATAAATTCCTATCGTAATATTTACATTGATATAGATAGAGTTAAGAGTTTTATCTTGAAAAAATGGTTAATTATTAACTGTGACTTTAATCACAAAGATAAGTGAAGATAATCACTTAAGAATGTTTGTAGCTGCGTCATCATAATAGATGATGAAATGCTAACCTAACTTAACTTTAACTAACAATGATTCGCGCACTTGTTGAATCTGCTTTTCAAACTGGATATTTAAGCGTTGAGTCCGAGGGGTTGCTGCATCAAATGCTAGCTACCAGAATATATCAAGCGGAAGATGTTGCTGCATTAACCCGACTGTGTGATGCTGTTCGCGCAGGTCAAGTTAAGCGGGAAGCATCTTCAAGTATTTCTACGGGATTTCTGACGCAAAAATAATCATAATCGTGTCCGAAACAAGATATGGTCTGCTCTCAAATATTATTTGATAAATAAAAGTTAATATTATTGTTCGATCAGCGGGTGAAGCTCGGCGGATATTGAGTTAAGATATATAACATAGAGGTGGATTAATCGCAGTCCGCACCACCTACTCCCAGCAATGGCAATGATTATAAGTAGGCAAATTAGACAACCGCAATATTCACTTGCTTTGGAGTATCATTTAATTCATAATGATAGAAATGATTTATCAGAGATATTTTGTTTGGTCGGCGAGAATTCCAAGTTATTTCATTTCTATGAAGCAAATATTCCTTGAATAACTAATTCGGAGTTTAATTTTTATAGTGCGGCGAGCAAAATCATTTTGTTAAACCCAAAATTTACGTAAAACTGGCTAAACATCAGTTAATTGTACCGATTTTGGTTATTACACCGCACTGTGTGATTTTGGTTATGTATTGGGTTAATCCCAAATTTTGACAGATTTATTACGTTGAGAAAAAGGTAGAAGCGCACTAATGCTACACCGCAAGATTTATCAACTATGCTGTGATGCGCGGGAGATATGTATTTTCTTGCGGGACCAGCAACGCTGGATTGAAAAAGCCCGCATTATAGATATCGAGGGAGATTTAGTCACCCTGCGCTATGAAACTGATGAAGATGATGAAGTTTGTTCTTGGGAAGAGATGGTTCGTCTTGAAAGTATTGGTGCTGTAACTCAAAAGCTTGCTTCGGTTCCGCGAGGTAATGTTGAACCTCTGCTAACTGAGGATTGTCCGGAGGCTGAACGCATTCGCAATCCGTCTACTGATTCTAATCCTGAGTAGGCTATTTTAGTTACTTATTCTTCGCTTTCAAAGGCTGGACAGTAACCTTCCAATGTTACTTTAAAGTTATACAAAGGGGACGCGGGATTCCAACACCGTTGTCCCCTTTGATGTTTACAGGTTCCGCAGCAATCTATGGATATACGGCTGCCGCGATCGCCATTTTGGTTGAGCAGTTCTCTTTGAGATAATCCGCGCAATACAAGTTCTTCTCCTTGCCAGCGTACCTCAATTAAGCCGGTGTCGGCGAATTGTTGCCAACGGGGGTCATTTGTAATTTTATCGGTAAGTGTAATCAGGATTGCGGTTTCTAGTTGGGTAAGTTCTCCTGGATAATTAGTATCTGGGGATAAAGGTTGTAAGAATATATCTCCGATAGGAAGCTGAACTAGGGTTTGAATTTGGGGAGAATGGACGTGATAGCGATTTTGCAGTTCTTCTAAACCCGTCAAATCTGCTAAATAACTCGGTGAACCGTGGACAAAAACAACGTGTTGGGGTCGCAAATTATGAATTAATTGGGTAGTACCTGGACCATCGCTATGCTGTGCTAACAGGTAGCTTTCGACTGTTCCCAATTCGGAATAATGTTCTGCTTCAACGTCTGTTTTTTCTGGTTGTAAAATCAACCAAGAACGGGACAGCGATCGACAATATTTATTTAAATCGGTTGTGGAATCGGTAAGAATAATACAGGGAGAATTGCTAAGACTGCTTAGTATTGAATCTTCTAATCGACGGACGCGGGGACGCACTCGCTCATCCCAAAATAACGGTTGATGACGGGCAAAGTTCTGAACTGATGCGGGAAGATGGGGTAGTAGTTCTAAATAGGCATCGCATCCCGCAGCAATATTTCCATCAACCCAAATATCTATATCTCTGCCGGTAAAGTGATGATGGCTACGGAGAAGCATGAGTAATTCTTGACCTAAGCCTAAAAGTGGTGTAAGCATTAACACTGAAGTACCTTCAGCAATGGCACGATTAATTCTTTCTGCTAGTTGATTTTCTTGATTGCGACGATGGGGGTGACGAGCAGTACCGTAGCTACCTTCTAAAATTAAAACATCTAATTCTATTCCCCGTAGTTCTTCTAAGCGAAAACCTTCTACTAAGCGGGAGTTAGATAAGAAAAAGTCTCCTGTATACAGCAATTTATAAGAGCGTTGGGAAGTTGTATAGGTAAGTAAAATTGCTACTGCACCCGGTAAATGTCCGCAGGGAAAAAATTCTACGGTGAGATTTTCTTTAAGCTCTATAGCTGTACGTAGTTCTAATGCTTGAAAAAATGAGCTAATTTCTTCAGCTTTTTGATCTAACCAATTTAACGGTAGTAACTTACAGGTGACAACGCTAGCGTAAATTGGGATGAGGGGAAATGCTTTGTGTAGCGCTAACAATCCTCTGGCATGGTCTGGATGAGCGTGAGTTACTAGTACAATGTCGGCTGGTAAGATAGTATTATTGGAACGTGCGGACTTTTTCAAGTCTTTTGTTAATGGTGAAATATCTGCCAAACCACAGTCTAGCATGATGCGATGGGGTCCCATTCGCACCAATAGACACATACCTTCGCTATCTTGATGGACACCATAAGTAAAGCATTCTAATTCACTTTGGGTTCCCCCTTCATCAAGAGAGGCTATTGAATAGCCTTCGCTCATATATTCCCCCCGCAGATAAAAGAATTATTCAACTTTTAATTATTTTTGCAGAAAGAGGAGAGGAAGTAATATCAAATTCCTCTCCATCTACTATTTAAAGAAACATCACGTTTTTAATGCGCCGAACCGTTTCCGTGATAGTTGTCTGAATCATAAAAACCATTCTTGGTCCCAAAAATCAAGCATGACAATGTAAACACGACTGTCAGCACTACTAGAATTAGCTTTACATCCATATTCTTTACCTTTTACTTTTATATGTTCCTATCTTTATAGGATACTGCTGCGATCAACTAGATGACAGAGAAATTTTACATAGCATACAATCGCTTATTTTGCAATGAGTAAACTTACTGCAATCAGTCAGATTGTAGTTCACATTCGGTTGTGTGTCTATCTCACGTTGCTACATTTTGGATTTTTATTCTCATTCTTTTTTCTGCTTTACCCTTTATTTCAGCATCCCGCCTTAACTTTTTAGAGGTATTTTTTTGTGAAATTTACTTTGTGCATGAATATTTTAAGTATTTATTGAAAGACTATTGGTATCTAGCAACCGTCTATTTAATTTATTGTAAATTAGCCTACTTAGCATTTGAATTTTTAGATGTTGAAGTGTTTAGTAGATTTTTAAATGTTTAGATGTTGGAGTATACAAATATATAGTGTAAAATTTGACAATATAACTTTCTATGGGGAAGTAAATGATTATTAGTGTCGCAGCTTTTAAAGGGGGCGTAGGTAAATCTATAACTGCATTACACCTTGCGACATACCTACAAACGAAGGCTGATACTTTGTTAGTAGACGGAGACCTTAATCGTAGTGTATTAGACTGGTCTAATCGGGGTAGTTTACCGTTTAAAGTTGCTAACGAGGATGATGGGGTAGCTTTAGCTGCTTTGTACGAACATATAGTAATTGATACTCCTACAAAACCTAGTTTTGAGGAGTTAAAAAGCATTGCTTGTGGATGCGATTTAGTTGTCGTACCTACAACTCCAGATGCGATTGCGTTAGCTGCTACTATGCAGATGGTGGAATTACTGAATAAATTCAAGGCTAATTATCGAATTTTGTTAACTATTATTCCTCCCAGTCCAAATAAGTCGGGGAAAGAGGTTAAATTGGCGTTAAAAAATGCTAAACTACCTATTTTTAAAACAGGAATTAAGCGACTTGCGGTGTTTCAAAGAGCAGCTTTAGAAGGAGTACCAGTTAATGCTGTAAATGACCCTTACGCGCAAGTTGCATGGAAATGTTATTGTGAAGTTGGCAAGGAGATTTTGTCTTGAATAAGAAGAAAACTAGTCGTTTTGATGAATTAATTGATGCTGCTCGTTCTCGTCAAAGAAGGGATAATTCCCAGGATTTGTATGAGGAAAAGGTTACTTTTAAAAGCAAAAGTACTGACCCCGATTATGTTCGTACTACTGTTTATTTACCTAAAAAATTGCATCGCAAATTGAAATTAGCTGCTGCTGCGGATGAACGTCAAATGAGCGATATTATGTCTGAATTGCTGGAAAAGTGGCTTGCGGATAAATAAAATTATTTATAGAACGAGTGTGTTAGATGCAGTACTATATATTGATGGGAGCAAATAATTGAATAGGTCTAACGCACCGCTTTACGGCTAATTATAATTTACTGAAAATAATAATGGTGTGTGACGTTATAGATACTATAACTACTAACATATTTATTGAAGTGTCACACACCTTAGACATTAATTGGTTCTCAACTATCAAATTACCAAATTATAAAATAATTTCTTCACCAGCTTCGGTAAAGCGAACGTCTTTGATGTTCCATTTGGGGTTGCTAGTTAAAGTTTTCTTTAGACTTCCAAATAAAGCAAATTGTTCGCAACTAGAGAGGGAGGTAAATTGTCGTGGCGAGTTGGGAGATAGACGTAAATCTACTGTGGCAATTCCATTATTAACGTTAACTCGATAGTTGGAGATGTTGAAGTCTCCACTATCTTTTTCGGCAATAATTCTACCTACTGCATCTTTTACTGGTTCGTCTACTGATACTGATACTGTTTTCGGTACTAATTCTTGACATTGTAAGTCGCTTGTGTATACGGTAATGTCTACATTTTTAGAGCTTGCAGTTTTGTTTTGATTGGGGGTTTCTGATGATGGGGGTGTTTGCGTCCCAAATGGTGCTGTTGTGGGGGTCGGGGATGGAGTTGTGGTAATGTCGATTTTAGGGGTCTGGATTTCGTTCGTAGGGGTAGGTAATGGACTGCTAACGACGGGGGATTCAATCGTTTCTGGGTTATTTGCGCTTTGATCCGAACCACAACTGCTGATGGCGATCGCGATTGCTGATAACATCAAGGAGAAGATATATTTTTTGTTGTAACGGATAATTTTGTTCATAATTTTATAGCCCTAGGTGTTTCTGATAATTTTAGTATTAGTTTTATCTATGACCTATTAAGTTATAGCTGATATTGTGATATTTTTTAAGTTAATTAGTGGCATTTTTACGAAGTTTTACTTATTGATTCTCACAAATAACCTATAAGTAAAAATAATTGGCTAGCTTTGTATACCGAAGTGCAATTAAATTAGATATAAATTTATACTGTATTTCCTGTGAAAACGATATTTTTTTACAATTCTTGTTAATTTAAGTTTAATTTTCTTTGCAAGGGATTAGGGATGTTCGGGTTTTAGTTTTTAATTAATAAAAATACCACTCTAATTTTAAGGGTGGAAATTAAAGCTTTTGGTTAAAGATAGTAGTAATAGCTGATGTCTAATAAGCAATCGAGTAGTTACAATCCGCGTCAAGCTGAATGGGAAGGTAAATTAATTGATGAATGGGAACCTAGTTTATGGAAACAGTGGAAGGCTAAACAGTCTGATAAAAATGATTTTATCAAGTTAGAGCGTGAGTATCTACGGATAAAATATAGCGTGAGTCAAGCTAATTTGGCTTTAAGTTTAGATGCTGTCAAAGTTAAGTTGAAATTAACTAATGGCAAAACTATTGCTTTACAAGGTACTTTTCCTTGTAAACCTGGAGATATTGGCAGGAATAACTGTTCCAACAAACAGTATACCATTTCTTTAGGTTGTCCGGCTAATGATGCGGGTTTGAAAACTGCGATCGCAAAAGCTAGGGAGTTGGATTTGTTGTTGATGACAAAGCAGTTTCAATGGACTCCAGAGTTATTAGGTAAACAAGCGCAAAAGCTAAGTCCTATATCTGTTGAAAAGCCTTTAAAAACTATTGGAGAATTAATTGAAGATTATCATCAAGAATTTTGGAAGACTCACGAAAAAAATAGACAAGGCATCAAAACTTGGGAGAGTCATTATTTACGACATTTAAAGAAGTTACCTCAAGATGAATGTTTAAGTGAAGCTGCTTTAGAATCTGCTTTGAATTCAACTAAACCTAATAGTAATTCTAGATTTTATCTGGCTTGGCAGTTGAAGAAATTTTGTAAGTTTTGTGATTTTGATGGTGCTAAGATTATTGACTCTTATGCAACTCGTTTACCACAACCGACTTTACGTCAAATCCCTACTGATGAGGAGATTCTCAATGGTTTTTCTACTATTGGAAAAGCGTTATCAAGTCATGCTAGTAAGGACGTAACTCTACCGGAACAGTGGCAATGGTTGTATGGTATGTTAGCTACTTATGGTTTAAGACCTCATGAGTTGTTTGCAATAGATTTACAAGCTTTTACTCATCCCAATAATCAGTTTCATTTAGTCTATTTGAATCCCAGTTTAACTGGAGGTACGAAGACTGGTGAAAGAAGTTGCGGTATTCCTCCAATTTATCCTCATTGGATAGATTTGTTTGATTTAAAAAATATTAAATTTCCCCAAAGTGGTGGAACTTTGAGTAATAAAACTGCTTTAATTCATATTAAATTTAGAACTATTGGTATCGGTTTCAAACCTTACGATTTACGTCATGCTTTTGCGATTCGTGGACATCGTTTACGTATACCAATTAAGACTATGGCTGATTATATGGGACATACGGTACAGGAACATACAAAAACTTATCAGCGATGGATGGATGAGGATACTAATTTACAAATTTATCAGGAGGTGGTTATTCATCGTTCGGGAACGAGTAAGGAGGCTTTAAAAGAAAGGATTAAGGAGCTAGAAGCTGAAAATATGGCTTTAAAAGCCGAAAATGAGTCCTTAAAAGGGATTTTGATTCAACATCGACTGGGGGAATTAATCGCAAGTGGTGAAATAGTTAAAAACAGTAGGGAAGTTGAGTAAATCGGGGTAATAACTCAAAGGAGGTAAATAAAACTATATAAAAGCCTTATTTTCTCCACTATTTCACTAAATCTCATATAAATAATAATATTTGCGTATTTTTGCAATTGAGTTATTCTGCAATCAGAAAATGTAATTGAAGCACTCTTGGCTTTGGCACAAGATACAAGGCTTGCAGTGTATCGACTGCTGGTGCAGACAGGTCAAAGTTAAGATCAAGGTGTCAAAAAGTATAAGTGTTCACCTTGCTGAGTACGTAACTCTTTGATAGTTCCCTCCATTTTCAATTTTCCATTTTCTAGAAATATAATCCAATCAGCCCTCTCAATGACTCTAGGACGATGGCTAATAAAGATAGTTGTTTTACCTTGTCTGTAAAATAATAGCTTATCTAAAACTAAAGCTTCACTAACAGGGTCAAGTCCAGCAGTTGATTCGTCTAAAATTAACACTGGTGGGTCATTTACAATTGCTCTCGCTATGGCTAATCTTTGCCGTTGTCCACCAGAGATATTTGCACCAAATTCTCCTAATACAGTTTGGTATTTATCTGGTAGCTTGCTGATGAAATCATCCGCACCAGCAATTTGACAAGCTGTGACAATTTGCTCAAAAGTAATGTGAGGAGAACCCAAGCGAAAATTTTCAATAATTGAACGGCTCCAAAAGTGAGCTTCTTGGGGAACTAATATAACTTGTTGACGCAGACAATCTAGATTGAGGTCTTGTAAATTATAAATCCCAAAACGGATATTTCCTGACTGGGACGCATATAACCCAGCAATGAGTTTCGATAGTGTACTTTTGCCACAGCCAGATTTACCGATTAACGCAACAGCTTGACCACCAGGAATAGTAAGAGAAAAGTCTTCGAGTAACTCAACTCTACCAGCATGATGAAAGTTGAGATTTGTACAAATTATCTCAGCATTTTCAGGTATTTTTGCAAAAGGCTTTGTTGTATCACCTTGGTTTTCGGGTGTGGAGTCAATAACTTCTGTGAGACGTTGGGTAGCGGTTTTAGCACGGATTAATTCATCGTTGAATCTGACCAACTCCGCAACTAAATTTAAGACATTTTCTACCATCCCATTAAAGGCTAGGAGTTGACCAATACTAATGTCATTTGCGATGACTAGTTGACTACCAAACCAAAGCAAACCTACACTACCAGTCGCAGAAACGAATCCTGAAAAGGTATTGTTGATAATTCCAATTTGCATAGTCCGGAAAGTCAAATTCGCCACGTTTCCGAAGCGACTTTGAAATTCTTCCCAAAATTGCGGTGCAGCAGCAGTAGTTTTGAGTGTAAGTGCTCCTTTAAAGGTTTCTACTAAAGTACCTTGATTTTCAGCTTCTGATGCAAATAAAGTACGAGTTTTTTGTCGGAGACTCGGCTGAAAAACCAAAGTAGAAAGTAGCATTAAAGGGATAAGTAAAAGAGCAAATAAAGTCAGTTTCCAACTATAAAAAATCATAAAGCAGAGGGAAACGAGAGCAATAAATATGCTTGCAGGAAGTGTGCTAACTACTTGAGAAACTAATTGGTTAATTTCTTGAATATCCCGGAGTCTACTGACTATTTCTCCACTACGACGGGATTCATAATATGGCAGTGGTAAGCGTAAAACTTGTCTCCCAAATTCTAAAATTAAACCTAACTCTAAACGTTGAGCAAAGTGGGCAATTAAGTTAGACTGTACCAATCTCAGACTACTGCTGACAATATTCATAACGACAACAGCAATAACTACAGCATTAAGTAGTTTTAAATCACCTCTGACTAGAACATCATCAGTAAGAATTTGAATAAGAAATGGGGAAGCAAGTGAAAGTAAGCCTAAAATTAAAGCGTAAAGAAAAGCTTGAGCAATTAAATTTCTGTAAGGTAAAACTCTTTGAATAAAGCGTCCAAATCCGTTTATTTTATCTTCCGGCTGGATAAAAAAACGAGACGAATCTGGTTCTAATAAAAGCATTGTCCAGTTTCCCCAAGCTTCAGTTAACTCTTTTTTCGAGAGATAACGAACACCCGCACCTGGGTCTGCAACTACATATTTCCCACCTTGTTGTCCATATAGAACAACCCAGTGATAGCCCATCCAGTGAATGATAGCTGGTAATGGTGCTTCATTGATTCTGTTAAGGATTTCAGGTGAAGCTTTAACAGTACGAGCATTAAAACCAAGTGTTTCTGCTCCTTGTCTTAAACCTAATAATGTGGTTCCTTGTTGCCCAGTTCCCACAACTTCACGAATACGATTAATATTAAGATTGCGTTTATAGTGTTTAGCAATAGTCGCAAGGCAAGCTGCGCCGCAATCTTCTTCACTATGTTGTAAAACACTTATATATTTTGACAAAATAATTTCCTTATTACTAAATATAAATAAATTAACCTCAGTATTAATTTATCCAATTAATAACAAAAAAAGCTTCTGTAATATTACAGAAGCTTTTTAATAATGTTATTTTTGATGAGAATTATCTGAAAAACCGATACTTACTATTAGGATTGTATTTCAGATAATTAATGTAAGTTATCAGACTTTTTTTAGCTTCTTCAATCTTTTGAGATAAATTTCTCAAAAATCCACCATTAATTGCAGCAGATTCTTCAGCAGTGATTTCAGTAAAGAGTTGTTGATTATTCATGGATTTCATTGTTCTTTAATTGTTTTATTAAATACTCGAAAAATTAGTTTTAGCTTGATTGACTAAGCAATATGACCACTACCATTGAGTTGTTTTTGGAAAATGTTTATAGCTATACCTACAGGTATCATAACTGGAGCTTTAACTACGTGATAGACAGTCTTCACGTAATTTCTAGTGTTACGTGTTCCTTCCCGCAGTCTCTTCCAAAAGCCACCATTAATAGCAGCAGCTTCTTCAGGATTAATTTCGGTAAATAGAGAGGTTTTATGTTCGATGTTATTCATTTCTTGCTCCTTGCAAAGTTTTCAAGTAATCAGTTAGAAGCTGTTGGATTAATGCTGAGAGAACAGAAGGTGTTGTTGGGTTTCACTGTGTTCCACCCAACCTACAATTAAATCAGCTAGTTTTACTCCACTAATAGACTTTGACTGACCCGAATAAGAATTGTCCAGCCTTAATAAAAGCCCGATTTACCTTTTGCTTTTGAGCATCAGGAAGAACACCATAAACTGTTGCAGCAGTACCTATGGCAACAAAGAACCATGCACCATTGACAGCAGCAGCTTCTTCGGTCGTAATTTCGGTAAAAAGTAAATTGTTATCTTCCATGTTGTTGATTTTTTACTTAGTGCAAAATTATTAAAGTAATCAAGTGTTAGTCCCCTCGGTAATTAGAAAGAACTGAAAACAGAAAATCAATGATGGGATGATTCTGAGGTACTTTATGTTACTTACGAACCTGAGTCCAAACCCACCTTCCAGCTATGAAGACAAGTTTGATTACAATACACCCCAAGCCACCACCATTGATAGCAGAAGCTTCTTCAGCAGTAATTTCTGTAAATAAAGAGGTTTTATCTTGGATATTATTCATTCTTGCTCCTTGCAAATTGAAGTAATTAATTGCAGACTGTTTTATTAAAATCGAGGTTTTGTGAAAATTGGTGGTTTAGGAAACCACCAAGGTCTTGGTTGTGGACGGCACATACTTCCTCCATTAACTGAAGCTGAATCTTCAGAATTTAACTCGGTCAAAAGTTGATTGTTATCCATATTTCTTGTTTTTTCTTTGAATTCAGCAATTTGTTTGCCTATATCAAATTTAACTTTTTGTAAAAAAAAACACCAGCATTTACGCTGAAATTGATAATGATTCCGGATGACGAAATCTTCATGAATATTACGGTTTCCATGAAATATAGTTGAACTGCTAAAGTATAGGGAACAATAAAAAAGTATTATTAAACACCTATGATAGGCGAAAATAACCCCGAAATTCTCCGTACAGTTCAAAGTGATGAATTCCTTTCTCCTGTCAGTAGTTGGACGACTCTTGGGGGCTTGTTTTTACTGGGTACTTTTGGTGCTGCGATCGCACTTGCCACCTTCACCAAATACGATGTTACAGTTAAAGCATCGGCAACTGTTCGCCCTACCGGGGAAATACGGATAGTCCAGTCAGCTTTGGAAGGAAGTATCAAAAATATTTCAGTCAAAGAGAATCAAATTGTCAAAAAAGGTGATTTAATTGCCACTATCGACTCTTCACAACTTCAAATTAAAAAAACTCAAATTGCTGGAAATATCGAAAAAGCACAGCAACAGCTAGTACAGATGGACGCTCAAATTAGATCGCTGGATGGGCAAATAGTTGCAGAAGGCGATCGCAATACTAGTTCTTTGGTGTCAGCAGAAGCAGAATTAAGCCGACAACAACGAGATTATCAAGAAAGGTTAATTACCAGTACAGCAGAAGCAGAAGAAGCGAAAGCTTCCGTTGCAGTGGCTAAAAATGAATTAGAAAAAACCCGAGCTGAGTTAAAGTCAGCACAAGCAAACTTGAAGTCAACTGAAGTTGCTTTAGCCACAGCAAGTGTGAGATGGGATAGATATAAGTCTGTGGGAGAAGGATTATCAAAAAATCAGCTTGAAGAAGCGCAGTTAGCATTCGAGCAACAACAGCAAGCAGTTGAACAGCAAAAAGCAATAGTTGAAGGACAAATACAAGCTGTTGAAAGGCAACAACGAGCAGTTGAAGCTGCGATTGCAAGACATAATCGAACATTAGCTGGACTTAACCCGAATCAAGCTGTAGTGGTAATGGCAAAGGAAAAAATTGCTCAAGAACGTGCAACAGCTAGAAGTAGTTTAGCGAGATTAAGTCAAGAACGGCAAGGTTTAATTCAGCGTCAAGTGGAAATTCAAACTCAAATTAGCAATGCACAAAAAGAGCTTAAACAAGTAGAAGCAGAATTGGAAAAAACTATAGTTACCAGTCCAGAATCAGGAACAATTTTAAAACTAGAATTAAGAAACTCAGGACAAGTTTTACGTGCTGGAGAACCAATTGCCCAAATTGCTCCAAGTAACGCTCCTTTAGTCATTAAAGCCCGTGTTGCAACTGATGATGTGAGTAAAATCAAAGTATGTAAAACATCTAAAGTTATAGATTGTCCAGAAGGGAAAGTGCTACTTCGGGTTTCTGCATACCCATACCCAGATTATGGAACACTTAAAGGAGCAGTCAGAGCGATAACTGCTGATACGATTACCCCGCAAAATAATGGTAATACTCAAACAGCACCTTATTATGAAGTAACAATTGAACCAGAAAAGCTTTATTTAGAAAGGGCAAATCAGCAGTATCTTATTCAACCTGGTATGGAGATTGCTGCGGATATTATTTCTAAAGAAGAAACTGTATTAACGTTTATTTTAAGAAAGGCAAGATTATTGACGGATTTATAATAAATATAGACTGTTGTGGAGCATCACATTTATTACTTTTCAAGTAACTGATGTCGATAATTCTGGATTTCCTTGTTTGATAATTACCCAATCGACTGGAAAAGAAAATATTATTTCTCGTACTCGATATTGTTACAGCAAAGATAAGTATATACCTTTGAATCAAGCCTTAACAGAAGTTGGGACAAATCCTAAGTAGAAGATTAAGTGTATGTCTTAACATAAAGGTTGATAGACATCTTTGTTGCTCAAACGAATAATCAAGCTACGATGGTTATTTTTATCTTCTTCGATAGTACATTCATGTTATTTGTTACATGAAGCGAATTTTCGTAATCCCGATAAAAAAGGCAAAAAAGGTTTATAGTAATACTTAGATACTATAAAAACAGGTATAAAAAATAAGGTAAAAGTAAGTTATTAGTTTGATTGGATACATCGTAAGTGGTTATATAAGAGGAGTGTAAGGAATGAGACCGAGAAGGGAACTTGCTCAGCATTGGTTACGCAGTGACAAGGCTTTGAGCAGCATCATCAAAGCAGCGGATTTACACGATACTGACAGAGTATTGGAAATAGGTCCCGGTCAAGGAGTGTTAACTCAGCAGCTTTTAGAAAAAGTAAAATCCTTAGTTGCTGTGGAAATTGACAGCAATTTATGTCAGTTATTAATTAAGAAGTTTGCAGAAAGAGAAAATTTTTTACTATTAAATGAAGATTTTTTGAAAATAGATTTATCTAATTTAATCAAAGATTTTTCTAAATTTAAAAATCCCAATAAAGTAGTAGCTAATATTCCTTACAATATCACCGGACCTATTATCGAAAAACTATTGGGTAAAATTGGTAATCCCAATCCACAACCTTATGATTTAATCGTGTTATTAGTACAGAAGGAAGTTGCCGAAAGAATTGTTGCAAAACCAGGAAGAACGAGTTTTGGAGCCTTATCTGTAAGGGTACAATATTTAGCAGATTGTCAGATGGTTTGTACAGTACCAAGCACAGCTTTTTATCCCCCACCAAAAGTTGATTCTGCTGTAATTAAATTGGTTCCTTGTATAAGGGAAGTTTTAGCGAAAAATCCCCGAAAAATGGAAACCTTAGTAAAATTGGGGTTTAGTACAAAACGTAAAATGTTACGAAATAATTTACAATCGATAATAGAGCGGGATAATCTGACACAATTATTGGAAAAGTTAAGCGTCAACCCCCAAGCTCGCGCCGAAGAACTAAGCGTCATGCAGTGGGTCAGTTTAGCTAACGAATTAGAAAATCAAGATGCGTAGCTATCACTTAATTGCTCCAGCTAAAATTAACTTGTATTTAGAAATCATTGGCGATCGCCATGATGGTTATCATGAGTTAGCGATGATACTACAAAGTATAGAGCTTGCAGACCAAATAGACCTGGAAGCAAACGATGTACAATCAATTCGGTTACGGAGTGATAGTAAGGAGATTCCCGTAGATAAGAGTAATTTGGCTTATCGTGCTGCGGATTTAATGATTCAAGAATTTCCCGACAGTTTTGCAACTTATGGGGGTGTGGATATCACGCTTCACAAACGCATTCCCGTAGCAGCAGGTTTAGCAGGAGGTTCAACAGATGCCGCAGCAGTCTTAGTCGGAATCGATTTATTATGGAAACTGGGATTAACTAAGTCAGAATTAGAAGAATTAGCCGCGCAACTCGGTTCCGATGTACCATTTTGTATCGGAGGAGGAACCGCGATCGCAACTCGTCGAGGTGAAATACTTTCTCCATTATCCGGTTTGAGAGGTATATATATAGTATTGGCAAAGTATCGCAGTTTATCAGTTTCCACAGCTTGGGCTTACAATACTTATCGCTCCGAGTTTGGTCATACTTATATTAAAGATACAGAAAGTTTAGCAGCCCGTGGAAATGCAGTACATTCAGGAGATATAGTTCAAGCGATTACTCGTCAAGATGCAAAAGAAATCGCACAGAAAATGCATAATGATTTAGAAAAAGTAGTTTTACCGGAATATCCTCAAGTATTACAGTTAAAAGAAAGCTTTGCAAAATACGATATATTAGGAACCATGATGTCTGGTAGTGGTCCGAGTGTATTTGCTTTATGTGAATCTCAAGAGAAAGCCGAACAAGTAAAATTCTCTATGAGAGAAGAGATTCCAGATATGGATTTAGAATTGTTCGTCACCCGGTTGATAACTCATGGGATTCAAGTGGTAAATTAACTCGTGATTCGTAATTTATTTGTTCCACCCCCAACCCTATTCCCTTTAGAAATCATGAGCGAAGAAAAAGCAACCGAACAAACCGAAAATCAACCGACTCCTTTACGTTGTTTAATCGGAGCCGTAATGTCAGGAGGATTGGGATTCGTAGCTTATAAATTAATGGTTTCAATTGCGACAACTTTTGCCAATAAACCAGTAACATCAGATAATCCCATGGTAGTAAGTCTTTCTTCAGCAGTACGAACCTTAGTTGTAGGAGTAGTTGCTTTAGGAACAGGAATATTTGGGATAGTTGGACTTGGTTTATTAGCTTTAGCAGTACAGTTATTGATTAAGCAAGTCACAGCAAAAGGTAAGCAAGAGATATAAAACCAATTATAGAATTTATCAATTCGCTTTATTTTACCTTGTGCAAGTAAATTACGTATTTTGGGAATTGCTATATTTAAAAGTTCTGTCGCTTCCTTGGTACCAATATATATAGGGAAAAACTATTGCGATAAAGAGAAGAGGGAAGAAAAGTTAGAATTTGTGGCGTTGCCCTTTACCTTTATAAGTATAAATCAAATTTTATGGATAATCACCTGTGTAGAGACGTTACAGTGTAACGTCTCAAAATCTAAATTCATACCCGGATTCTCCAACGCCAAATTTGTTATATTTCAGGAGAAATTTAAAATATTGTAATATTATGACAACTGGTATCTGGATATTAGGCGACCAATTATATTTAACACAAGCAGCTTTACAAAGTTGTCAGGACTCCTCGAAAGTAGCAATTATATTCATTGAATCCTACTCTCATATTAAAAAACGTCGATATCACAAGCAAAAACTGGTTTTAGTTTGGTCGGCAATGCGGCATTTTGCGGAAGAGTTACGTCAATTGGGGTACTCAGTAACATATAAAATAGCTGAAGATTTTCAAACCCCACTTCAAGAATGGGTGAATGTGAATCAAATTACAGAATTACGGGTAATGTCTCCGAATGATAAACCTTTTCTCAAAACCATAGAAGATTTAACATTAGCTTGTGATATAACTTTGCTTCCCAACAACCAATTTTTATGGAGTCGCGAAGAATTTGATCAATGGGTTAAAAATCGCAAACGTTTATTAATGGAAGACTTTTATCGAGAAGGAAGAAGACGCTTCGATATATTAATGGAAGCAAATAAACCCATTGGGGGAAAATGGAATCTTGATGCACATAATCGCAAACCACCCAAAACTGAATTAAATACTCCTGAACCATTATGGTTTGAACCAGATGAAATTACGCAGGAAGTAATTCAACAAGTTGATTCCCTCGATATAGCAACTTATGGAGAAATTAAAGAATTTCGTTGGGGAGTAACTCGTTCCCAAGCTTTATCCGTATTAAAATATTTCATCGATATTCGCTTACCTGAATTTGGACCATATCAAGATGCGATGGTAACAGGAGAAGAAACAATGTGGCACGCGATGCTTTCTCCCTACTTGAATCTTGGTTTACTCCAACCCTTAGAAATAATTCAAGCAGCAGAACAAGCATATCATGAAAATCAATTTGCTTTAAATAGTGTAGAAGGTTTTATCCGTCAGGTGTTGGGATGGAGAGAATATATGCACGGAATTTATCATCATGTCGATGCAGATTATTCCCAGCAGAATTGGTTTGAGCATCACAAACCATTACCCGAATTTTACTGGACTGGTGAAACCAAAATGAACTGTCTGCATCAAATTTTATCTCAAGTCATGGATACAGGTTACGCTCATCATATTCAAAGATTGATGGTATTGAATAACTTTGGATTAATTGCAGGAATATCACCACAAGAATTAGAAAATTGGTTTCATACAGCATTCATCGACGCTTACGATTGGGTAATGCAAACCAACGTCATCGGTATGGGACAATATGCAGATGGTGGTTTACTCGCATCCAAACCTTATGCTGCATCAGCTAACTATATTAATAAAATGAGCGATTATTGTAAAAGTTGTGATTACAAGCATTCCCAACGTATCGGAGCAAAAGCTTGTCCCTTCAACTTCTTGTATTGGGACTTTTTGAATCGACATCGGGATAAATTGAAGCATCAGGGAAGAATGAATTTTATATTAAAGAATCTTGACAAAATATCCCCCGAAGATTTAGAGACAATTCATCAGCAAGCAGAAAATATATTTTGACAACTACCCATCTGCAAATTTTAAGTGAAAAAATCAAATAATTTTGCAATAATTTATTTTTGAGCCATTATATAAATTTTAAAAACAAAGCTCTCAAACTTGATAGGCTAAAAACACAGCCAAACTTAAAGTAAGCAGAAAAATAATTTCATGACACAATCAGAAAACATTCCAAAACCAAGACCAAAACCACCAGTAGAAAAAAAATTCCAGCCCATCACGGTGGTAGACTGTAACACCGACAATCCCCGGATTTTTACGCAATGCTATAAATGCGACCAACCCCTATTAATTCAAACCCATCACGATGGAAGCGAACCAATAGACCATAAAATACAATGTCCAAACTGCGGTAGGATAGCCTTTTTTGCTCATGCACCCAAAATAGTTGCTGTAATGCCATTAGGTGATGCACCGACACCTGCACCTACTACTTAATTTTAAACTTGATCTGACCTGTATTGGATTATTTCGACAAATAAATCCAAAATTAATTTACCCCTATCAGGGGTTTTTTATTTGCAATATTGGGATTATTTGCAGGTTTTATTTTTTAAAACCTTTAGTTGTTGGTAAACCTTTTTTCAAAGTCACTGGATTAGCCCCGGAAACATTTAACCCATCAACTTGATTATCCAGACCGACTTTAGAAGCATAAGCTTTATTACCACCAATACGAAGATTAACATATTGCTTACTTTGTCCATGCAAAGTAATAGCTTTTTGAGCATTAACAAAAACATTATCGGTGACAGAAATATTAATTAACTTTTTTTCACCTCCTATTCCCATAACTACGCCGTTACAATTCTCAATAACATTGTCATAAAATTTCAAATTTTCAACCCCATTTCCATTCGGACCAAGATTCATCCCATTACCGCAATTATTGAACTGGTTATGATGAATACTGATATCTTTAGTAGGTTTTTTCTTTCCACCCCAACCTTCTATCCAAAAAATACGATGTTTAAATCCACTGAAAGTATTCTCATAAAACTCTGCACCTTTAATTCCTAATTCTAAACCTGACATATCATCGGTAATACCAGGATTAGCGTGCAATTTATTTTTATAAAAAACTAAGTTACCATTGGCTGCAATATCTTCATCTTTATCCCATTGATTAATCAGTGAAACCCAGCCATTTAAATTATTATTATAAATTTTATTGCCTTTTTGTAAATCCCAAATTTCAAGAGAAGCTGATTTATTTGTTTTTTGATTTTTGCCAGCCTTCAAATTAATCCTATTATTATATATTTGAGTATTACGAATGTTACTAGCAACGCTTTTAATACCACCACCAGAGTTTTCTTCAATATAATTATCATGAATTAGTAACCCATTCGCGCTCATAAATTTGATTGCTCCAGAGAAATGTTCGTTTTTCTTACCCTCTCTACCAGAAGCATTGATAAATCGACAATTACTAATTTCATTATTTAAACCAGAAATATCAATTCCAGCATTATTAAAATTAGTAAAAGTGATATTTTCAAACAAAGAATTCTCTCTACCCCAAGCGCGAAATCCTAATTTAGCTTTGTCTTTTCCATCAATATTAAAATTCCGAAAATACTGATACCCATCACCTTTTTCATCCTGAAAATCCTTCGCTTCAAAAAGTACATCTTGATAATTTTCGCCCGGAATAATAATCGTTTTTTGACCAACACCTTCTAAACTAACGTGTGAAGGAACTGTTATCATCCCGTTAACTTCAAATGTACCCTCACCCATCTTAATTAAAGTATTTCGTTCAGCAATTTTAAAAGCTTTATCTAGAGTTTGTAATGGTTTTTTTAAACTACCATCACCAGTTTTATTACTACCATTCACAGCAACATGAATCACCTTTTTGGGCTTTGCAAAAGTTAATACTGTCTGACTATCATTACTAGCAGCGCTAACATTGTTTTGGTCCTGTGCAGCAGTTATCATCGCAACAGAATTTGTTTTATCCCCAAAACAACCATAAAGCCCCGTCAGAAGCAAAGCAGATAAAAATAACTGACGAAACATAAAGAAATCACTTTTAGAAATGGATAAGTAAAATATAATTTTTTATTGTTAATTTATTTTTAACCAATTATTAACTTAATATTATCTTTGATAACAAAAAGATGTCGGGAAAACCCATACCTTTAGCTTCATGGGATAAAGTCATTTAGTATTAACTGTCAACCGTCAACCTCACAGATACCAACTCACCCCCCAACTCAATCGCTGCTTTCATACTCGTAGCATCCGCAATTCCTTGACCTACAATATCAAATGCAGTTCCATGATCAGGAGATGTTCTCACAAAAGGTAATCCAATCGTAGTATTAACTGCTCTATCAAACGCCATCAACTTTACCGGAATTAAACCTTGATCGTGATAAAGCGCTAAATAACCATCCGCTGGATTTTGAATTTTAGATTGAATTTTGGAATTACCATACCAAGCAATCCCAGGTTTCACCCACATTGTATCCGGTGGAATCGGTCCTTCTAAAATAAAACTTGTCCGCTTTTTCCTTTCTGAATCCAACCAAGCAATCAACCAATCTGCTTCCTCACATCCCAATTGTCCCCTTTCTCCACTATGAGGATTTAACCCCGCGATCGCAATTCTGCCATTTTTTATCCCAAAATCTTTTGACAAACATTCCACCAGTAAATCAAGCTTCTGAGTCATCAACTCCGGTGTCAACATTTGTGGAACTTGACACAATGGAATATGTGTGGTAGCAAGCAAAGTGCGGAGAGTCCAATTAGTATGAGGTGAACGAGCCACAAACAACATTCCAAACCTTTTCACACCGGCTTTTTGAGCCAAAAGTTCCGTTTGTCCCGGATAATTATAGCCAGCAGCCTTCCAAGCAGACTTTGCGATCGGTCCAGTTACAATCCCATCAAAGTTACCTGCAAATATTCCATTTATAGCCGCTTCCATAAAAGCAAAACTCGCTGCACCACTTGCCGCATTTTCAACTCCAGGAATAATCGCATCCTTAATATCATCATCCAAATTGACATCCAAAACAGACAACTCAGCAGGATTCGCCAATTCTATATTTTTATTTTGCTTGAAAATATGGGTATAATTTTTTAATAGTAAATCTCGGTTTCCAACTATTGTTAAATCACAACCTTCACCAACTTCCGAATCAGCCAAAGCCTTTAAGATAACTTCCGTCCCAATTCCTGCCGGGTCTCCCAAAGTTAAAGCTAAACGAGGGCGACGGTTTATACTGGGAATAGATTTTTCTAGGTTTAATTGATACATAACATTTACAAATAAATTTATAACTTTGCTTAAAGAATCTCCTTCGGTCTCATCCCCGATGCCCACTCTGATAAACTTAACTTAATTAATAATTCACAAACAAGGAGAACCAAAATGGGCGGCGAAATGTTCAATGCAGCTATTTTATCCTTCGGATTGATATTCGTTGGTTGGGCTATAGGTACATTGTTATTGAAAATTCAAGGTGCAGAAGCTGAAGAATAATAGTTAAATCAGTTATCAGTAAACAGTTATTAGTTATCAGTCTTTTTTCTAGAACTTGCTGATATCAACGTTCTTTCAACGGTTCCTCACTCTTCGGTGTATAGTCATAGATTAGATAGGGAAGATATCAATAGATAAATGTTTACTGTTTACTGATAACTGCTTACTGTTAAAAACTTATTCTGATAAAATTGTTTTAATAAAAGTTAACATTTCTTTAATTAAACCTGATGAAAATATTGATATTGGGTGCCACTGGTACCTTGGGAAGACAGATAGCTCGTCATGCTATTGATGAAGGTTATGAAGTGCGCTGTCTAGTCCGAAGTGCTAAAAAAGCGGCATTCCTCAAAGAATGGGGAGCCGAACTAGTACCGGGAGATTTATGTTATCCCCATACCCTCCCAGCCGCACTTGATGGAGTAAATGCAGTAATTGATGCAGCAACATCTCGTCCTACCGATTCAATGAGTATCAAACAAGTTGATTGGGATGGGCAAGTAGCATTAATTCAAGCAGCCGCAGCAGCGAATATTGAGCGTTTTATCTTTTTCTCAATATTGAATAATCAAGACTATCCCCAAGTACCCTTGATGGAAATCAAGCGGTGTACAGAACTATTTTTAGCAGAATCCGGCTTAAACTATACAATTTTACAATTAGCTGGCTTTATGCAAGGGTTAATCGGACAATATGGGATTCCGATTTTAGAAGCACAACCAGTGTGGGTGACAGGAGAATCCTCCCCCGCAGCCTACATGGATACTCAAGATATTGCAAAATTTGCGATTCAGGCTTTACGAAGAGAAGAAACCCAAAATAAAACCTTTCCCGTAGTCGGAACCCGTGCTTGGAGCGCTCAAGAAATCATCAGTTTATGCGAACGTTTATCCGGAAAAAGTGCCAGAATAACCCGGATGCCGTTAAACTTACTTCGTAGCATTCGTAATATAATCCGTTTCTTTCAATGGGGATGGAACGTATCCGATAGACTTGCTTTTACAGAAGTTTTAGCCAGCGGAAAACCATTAGATGCACCAATGGATGAGACATACAAAGCTTTTGATATAGATAAAAGCCAAATAACTACTTTAGAATCTTATTTACAAGAATATTTCAACAGAATTACCAAAAAGCTTAGAGAATTGGATTATCAACAAAATAAAGGCAAGAAAAAGAAAGAAAAGAGAACTCCCTTTAAACAATCTTCTTAAAAGAGAGTAGGGAATGGAGATTAGTTAAGAGTTAGGAGTTAGGAGTTAGGAGTTAGGAGTTGGTAAGGGGTAATAGGTAATGGGTAACTGTCAACTGTCAACTCCCATACTCTTCCTTTCCATATAAAGTGTGTACTAGATACACATTTTATGTAACTATTGATTTAATTAAAAACTTCTTATTTAATTTGGATATTTTAGCGTGCCGAAAGTAGGCATTATATATAACGATCAAAAACCGATAGCGGTTCGCATCGCTATCGAATTAAAAGAACAGTTCACCGAGAAAGGTTGGGATATATGTATCACCACAGGTATCGGTGGAATTTTGGGTTACTCAACCCCCCGAAGTCCCGTATGTCATACACCAATAGAAGCCATCACACCCCCCGGTTTTGACTCGTCTATGACATTTGTCATAGTACTTGGGGGAGATGGTACAGTTTTAGCAGCATCTCGGCAAGTTGCACCTTGTGGCATTCCCATCTTAGCTATAAATACTGGTCACATGGGGTTTTTGACAGAAGCTTACGTTAATCAATTACCCCAAGTCGTAGAACAAGTTTTAACAGGTAATTACAGCATTGAAGAACGAGCAATGCTTACCGTTAAAGTATTTCGTCACGAATCAGTACTCTGGGAAGCTTTGTGCTTGAACGAAATGGTACTGCATCGCGAACCCTTGACCTCAATGTGTCATTTTGAAATCGGCATCGGTAATCATGCCACAGTTGATATTGCCGCAGATGGAATCATTGTTTCTACCCCAACAGGCTCCACAGCTTATTCCTTAAGCGCAGGAGGACCTGTCGTCACCCCCGGTGTCGCTGCACTACAATTAGTTCCCATTTGTCCTCATTCCTTAGCCTCAAGGGCTTTAGTCTTTCCAGACAGCGAGTCAGTTAATATCTATCCCGTAAATACAACTCAATTAGTAATGACAGTTGATGGCAACGGTGGCTGTTATGTTTTACCAGAAGATTGCGTTTACATAGAAAAATCAGATTACAGCGCTCGTTTCATCCGCTTACAATCACCCGAATTTTTCCGAATATTACGAGAAAAGCTAGGTTGGGGTTTACCTCATATCGCCAAGCCCACATCAGTCGAAATACCTTGAATGAGTAATCGGTAATTGGTAATCGGTAATTGAATCCGCATAATCCATGGTCAAAAATGAGTCATTAAATCCGTGAAATCAGTGTAATCCCTTTTAATCCGTGGTCAAATTTCCCGTTAATCACAAAGAAACCCGCTCAATTGTTAATTAATTATTAAAAATATTGTACTTTTTTATATCTTCGATTAATACTTGGACGTGCTAAAACATTGTACAAAGCTGATCGAGTCTGAATTAATGTAAAAAGAGCAACCATTGTAATAAATTCGCGTCTTACATTCCACACAGACCTTCAAAGGTTCTGTGCATAGAATATTGTCACGAATTCTATACTTGTAAAATGGGCAACCCAGAAATAATACAGACTCCTTAAAGGTAGTCGTGTTTTTCAAGAGTACGTCCATCAAACTTTATTCCGAGTTTAACTATTGATATGACGCTTACTCACAACCCTTGTGTTTTAGTAATCGAAAGCGACGAAAATCTAGCGAACCAGCTTTCTTCCGATTTAAAAGAGATTGGTTACGAACCGATTTTGGCTAGCAATACCACTTCCGGGTTACAACATAGTCGCGATCGCCAACCTGCTTTGATTGTTGTCGATAGAATGCTGGCTGGAGAATCAGGAATCTCGTTATGCAAAAATCTCAGAATTAGCGGTGTCTGCGCTCCGGTACTGATGTTAATGGCTAGAGATACAGTTGACGATCGCGTTGCTTGTCTCGAAGCTGGTGCGGATGATTATTTTCTCAAACCTTACCGTTCCGAAAATTTCATGAACTTGGTAAGGTTGTATTTAAAGCAAGATGTCGATACTTCAGAACAATTACGTTTTGGAGATTTAATCTTAGACCTTGCAACTCGTCGAGCTATTAATAACGGACGAGCAATTGATTTAACAATGAAAGAATTTGAACTGCTAAAGTATCTGATGGAACATCCCCGTGAAGTATTAACTCGCGAACAAATCTTAGAAAACGTCTGGGGTTATGAGTTTATGGGTGAATCTAACGTCATTGAAGTGTATATTCGCTACTTACGATTAAAAATAGAAGACGAAACTCAAAAACGACTAATTCAAACTGTACGCGGTGTCGGTTATGTATTAAGAGAATCTTAAAAGTTAGGTCAACATCAAAATTAAACAACACCGGATATTAAATAGATTTTATTTACTCAAAGGTAAAATTTTTTTGATATTCCCTCCCTCAGCTTAAATATTTTTATTTTTCACAGCAAATTAAACTTTGTAATTGATCACAAATGCAGTAATGATTAAAAATTCTGTAAAGAGTTGGCAAATATTATTACCTATAGTCATAGGACTTTCACTGATAAGTTGTTTTCAACAGACACCAGCAAAACCTCCTGAAATTACCGTATCCCCAACTCCAACAACAGTGAAGAATTTAGGACAAGAACTACCAATTTCGGCTGTTGCTACAACCCCCAACGGTACACAAATTCAATTAGAAGTAGCCCAAACAGCACAACAGCAAGCCATGGGATTAATGTACAGACCAGCTTTACCAGATAACCGGGGAATGCTGTTTGATTTTGCTTCACCCCAACCAGTTAGCTTTTGGATGAAGAATGTACCCGTTTCTTTAGATATGGTTTTTTTACGTAAAGGAATAGTCCAATATATTGCGTCTTCTGTACCTCCCTGTACACAAGAACCTTGTCCTACTTACGGACCAAAAACTCTCATTGATCAAGTCATTGAATTACGTTCCCGACGAGCCGCAGAACTAAATTTAAAACAAGGAGATAAAGTAATAATTAGTCCTATCGAACCCAAGTAATTACGTAAGAAAAATAAAAGCGAATCTGGTTAAATAGTTTAATAGATATAGATAAAATAGAATTACCTTAAAAAAGTATCAAGAATAGTGGTATAAAAACAAATTGTGATGTTAAGATTTGCTGTACCGATTAAAGTTATTAGTTTGCTCTACTAACGGTTCGGACATCAACTTTAAATTTTGACAGCAAAAATCTTCCTTTTGGTGTACGTGTAAATAGTCGCTAATAGGGGAGTATAGGCTATGGAATCTTTGTTACAAGAAATTAATTAGCTGTCATTACTTAAGTAGAAAGTATTAAACTCTTTTAAATTAAGCAAAGTGCTACTTGAGACTATCAACAAGAAATCAAGCTAAAATATTTATCTCGCTCACTTCCCGCTTGTTTTCTGGTATCGGACAAAATTTACCCAATTTTTTATCAAACAAATTTACAGTGACAAATGAATTACTGGCTACTAGCTACTTATCAACTATGGATAGATATATAACCATGCACTCTACCGAAGGAGGTGAGATAAAAATGACACAAACAAGCTATTCGCGACTGATTCGTTTTTTGCAAGATGATTTGTCAATTTCTGCGGCTTCCCTAGCAGTAGCTTTACGACACAGCGAACAAGATCCAGGTCCCTTACCAATGATTTTGTGGCAATATGGTTTAGTTACTTTAGAGCAACTAGAGCAAATTTATGATTGGTTGGAGACAGCATAGATTAGCCAATGAGTAGTGCAATGCGGAGAATTGAAAGATGTTGTTACAAAGACTCCACTTTCTGCGAACACTGATTCCAAATTTAACAATATACAAATCAATTGAGCGAGTTGAAAGCCAACTCGCTCTTTTAGGTATTGGGGGAGTTAATAGTTGACAGTTGACAGTTGACAGTTAATTTATCCGATTCCCTTGTCCAGCATTATTTCTTGGCAAGAACAAAATTTGATAGTATAATAGATACCTATTTAATTATTTGCGCTGTCTGTACAATAAAGGTACAAGCAAAAAATGTTGTAGGGCAAGTAGTAGATTGTAGTTATGCAAGTAAATACTCCTCATCCTCGGCTGTATTGGACTACAAAACACTACTAATTGCAAGGTTACAACAGAAAAATACTTTGTTTTGCTTTACATGACTTATCGTTATTCAGAAGCTACGACTTTTTCGGAGTTATGGTGATTGATAGACCAGCGATGAGAAATTTCCATAGAAGAAACCTGACAAACTTGTTCCAGATGCTTTTGTTGGACAGCAGCTTTACGGAGCGTAATGATTAATTGATTTACCTGGTTCCGTAAATCTGGATTGTCATTAACTGCTGTCATAGTTTGACGTTCGAGCAATTGTAAGATTAATTCGTAATGGATCGGTGAAGGAAGAGGAATTTGCTCCATGAAGTTAGAAATAATTGGTAGACTTGAGATTCGCAAAGGCGTTGCTCAAGATGTATGATTTTTATATAGCCAACAAATAATAGTTTCAAGTCTCGATCAAGCGTTGGCTATGAAAATTTTGCGAATAGATTGACGATCGCGTAGTGCAAGCAAAGCTATCGCAATTACTTGATCGGGTTATTTCACCAAGGAATCATCAATCAACACAGCAGAAGCACCATTATCAGTAACTAAAGTTAAATCGTCAGGGGTATCCAATCCCGATTCAGTAACAACAAGGATATTTTTTTCTTGTAATTGTTGATTCCTTGCCTGTAATAACTTACAACTAGTTTTCAAGTCAACAGAAAAGTCTTGTAAATTACGATTGTTGATACCAACCAAAAAAACACCATCTATCCCTAAAACTCGGTCAAGTTCTTCTAGAGTATGAACTTCAATCAAAGGTGTTAGTTTTAAAGCATTAGCGATTTTGACAAAATATTGTAAATCTTTGTCACTAAGTATAGCCGCAATCAACAAAACCGCATCAGCACCGTGAAGTCTTGCTAAGTACATTTGGTAAGGATAAATTATAAATTCCTTACACAACAGCGGTAAATCGACAGCAGCACGAATCTGGGATAAATTTTCAAAACTACCTTGAAAAAACTTTGTATCTGTAAGTACCGAAAGACAGGTCGCACCACCTTTTTGATACTCAAGAGCAATTTGTACCGGGTCAAAATCTTGCCGTAAAACCCCTTGATCAGGAGAAGCTTTTTTTACTTCTGCAATCAAAGCCGGTTTAGACTTGCTTTGACGTAGCGCTGCAATAAAATCGCGAGATGGCGGAGCATTAACTATTTGACGCTGCAAATCCTGTAAAGATTGCTTTTCACGCATTTGGTCAACTTCCGCTTCTTTATACCAAACAATTTCTTCCAAAATATTATTTGGCTCAGCATCAGGTGCCGCAATTTGATACCGCAATGACAATACAGCAATATCTGGACTAGGTGGACGACGACGGATTTGCATAATTGGTAATTGTTAACTCCTAACTCCTAACTCTTAACTCCCAACTCCTAACTCCGGTAGTCCTTTAACTATAAAGCAGCCCGTTTGTATGCTTCATCCAAAACTTCGGAAAGTGTAGGATGGGCATGGACTAAATGAGCGAGTTTGTTAACACTGTGACGATTGGCGATCGCCGCACTGGCTTCATGAATAATATCAGCTGCGTGTAGTCCAAATATATGAACTCCCAGAACTTCTCCCGTATCCTTACGATACACAACCTTAGCAATACCATCGCCTTCACCTTCTGCTAAAGCTTTGGAATTACCTTTGAAATAACTCTTACTAACTCCAACATCAAATCCTTCGGCTTCAGCTTTTTCTTTCGCTTGTTCCTGAGTCATTCCCACATAACTAATTTCTGGATGGGTAAATGCAGCTGCGGGAATACTAGAATAATCAATTTCCTTGGTTCGACCACAAATATTTTCTACAGCAATAATACCTTGAGCCGAAGCTGCATGAGCCAGCATCATCTTACCCGTAGCATCACCAATTGCCCAGAGATGAGGTACGGGTTGCCCTTCATTTAATACTGCCATTGAGTCATTTACCGGGATAAACTTACGTCTATCGAGTTCTACACCAACAGCATCTAAACCAATATTTTGCGTTGCGGGAATCCTTCCGGTAGCTACCAAACAAGCATCGACTTCTAAAACATCTACATCTTCTTTAGTTTTAAAATCTGCTAATTCAATGATTACAGGTGAACCAGGAGTGATTTTTTTGGCGTATATTCCCGAATAAGTTTCAATATCACGATTAGTAATCAATACTCTTTCGGCAAGTTTAGCAATATCACGGTCAAATCCTGGCATTAACTGCGGCAAGGCTTCTATCATCGTAATTTCGCAACCCAAAGCCGAATACACATCAGAAAATTCCAACCCGATGTAACCACTACCAACAATTGCTACCCATTGCGGTAACCATTCTAACTTTACCGCCTGGTCGCTAGTAAATACAGTTTTACCGTCAACCTCAATCCCTGGTGGAACAAAAGGAACTGAACCCGGAGAAAGAATAATATCTTTAGCTGTAATAGTTTTTTCACCGGATTGAGTATCAACTGTCACCTTTTGTTGTCCAGCGATTTTACCCCGGCCTTTAATAATATCAACATTCAAACGTTTGAGAGAATTAGTTAAATCGGATTGAATCTTCGCAACCAAATTATTGGCATGGTTTGCGATATCCTGTCTTTCAAAGCGAACATGATCAATTTGAATTCCTAAAGCTTTCAGATGGTAAGCATCACGTAACTCCCTTACCTTTCCAGAAGCTGCAAGTAAAGCCTTCGAGGGAATACAACCACGGTTAACACAGGTTCCTCCCATATCCTCCGCTTCAATAATCGCAGTTTTCAAACCACAGCTAACAGCGTGTAAAGCAGCCCCATGTCCGCCTACTCCAGCCCCTACAATCACCAAATCGTAATCAAATGCCTGACTCACCGTTATATTACTCCGCGTGCTTCTTCGTAAATTATTTTTAACTGAGTGCAGCGATACTGCAAGTATTTTTATTTCTTATTTTAGAGTTTCGTCAAGCCCTATATTATAATTTTGGCTACCGATAGTTTACAATATTTCTTTGGGATTGTTTACTACAACAGTGGACAGTTGACAGTTGACAGTTGACAGTGGACAGTTAACCTTAGAACTTTGACCAATCATTCCTTGATGGTCAATCCAAAATCCAAAATCTAAAATCTAAAATCGGATGACCTTAAGTCTGTCTCCTGTAAAATCTCCGAGCCAACCTTGGCAGGGACTAATTGAACAGTATCGTCAATACCTGCCTGTTAACGACAATACGCCGGTTGTAACCCTTTTGGAAGGTAATACACCTTTAATTCCCGCGCCATCAATTGCACGACACATCGGTAAGCAAGTACGTGTTTTCGTCAAATACGACGGTTTGAACCCTACTGGTAGTTTCAAAGATAGGGGAATGACAATGGCAGTTTCTAAAGCCAAGGAAGCTGGTGCTAAAGCAGTAATTTGCGCTAGTACTGGCAATACTTCCGCAGCAGCCGCAGCTTACGCTCGACGCGGGGGAATGCGAGCTTTTGTCATCATCCCCGACGGTTATGTAGCCTTGGGTAAATTAGCTCAAGCTTTGCTTTACGGTGCAGAAGTACTGGCAATTAAAGGAAATTTTGACCAGGCTTTAGAAATTGTCCGCGAAATTGCTGAGCAATATCCCGTAACTTTAGTCAATTCTGTTAATCCTTACCGTTTAGAAGGTCAAAAAACTGGCGCTTTTGAAGTAGTAGATGTTTTAGGTGATGCTCCTGATTGGCTGTGTATTCCTGTAGGTAATGCCGGAAATATCACAGCATATTGGATGGGTTTTTGTCAATATCATCAAGATGGTAAATGCGGACGCTTACCCAAAATGATGGGTTTTCAAGCTGCGGGTGCCGCACCTTTAGTTAATGGACACAGAGTAGCTCATCCAGAAACTCTAGCTACAGCAATTAGAATTGGTAATCCCGCAAGTTGGGATAAAGCAGTAGCTGCTGCGGGAGCGAGTACGGGTGAATTTAATGCTGTCACCGACGCAGAAATATTAGACGCTTATCGACTCTTAGCTTCAGAAGAAGGTGTTTTTTGCGAACCAGCCAGCGCGGCTTCTGTGGCAGGATTATTGAAGGTCAAAGACCAAGTTCCTACAGGTGCGACTGTCGTTTGTGTGTTAACTGGCAATGGTTTGAAAGACCCTGATACAGCGATTAAGCATAATACTAGTCAGTTTACCCAAGGTATTGAAGCCGATATTAAATCTGTTGCGGAGGTGATGGGATTTTAATAATTCGTAATTTTTAATCTATGTTCTCTTCTACCGATTTGATCAAAATGAGATTTATCCATTTATAATTCGATCAACAATCGGTAAATTTATCATATAAAATTATCTGAAAATTATCTTGAAATTATATATTAAAAAATATTGCATAAATCAACTATAACTTAATCCCGTAGAATTGTTATATTAACCATAAATAGTTGCCAGTTCTGTGGAAAAGTTTGATGTTCTTAATATCCCCGTATCAGCTTTCCGCTTTTGTTATCTCCATGAATAAATTGAGTGGCTGATTGTACCGTGAGAATTGAAATTGATAACTGATGATAATCTAAATGCTGCTAGTTTTTAGCAAAGCCTGTATTTTTTTCGCGTCGGATTGCCTATTTCATCCTAGCTAAAGTTAAAATTAAAACGATAATTAGATCAAAATCTTTCACATATAGTGTTATAACTATTTGGATGAAATTTTAGAATCAAGAACGATGAGTAGTAATTACAGATAATGCAAGTTGTAAAAAGACCCATCAAACCCAAAACTTATATATCGTTCCTCTACATTTATTCAACTACTTGGGGAACTGCTGGTGATATTTGTTTAATTCGTGAAACCGTAGCGAATGAAAGTACATCTAAATTTATCGGTCGTAAAGTCAAGTTGTCCCTTCCTAGAGGACTAGAACGTCATCGTGTCGAAGGCTTTCCCGTAATCAAAGTTGCAGGTCATGTCGGTGAAGGACACCCTAAAGATCCCGACTCTGAGTGGGAAGCTTATGAAGGTATAGAACGAGATATTGCGATCGCGATTTTGAAACCTTGGGGATTCAAGTTAATTGAGTCCGAGTAATCCGAGTAAACAGCTTTTAAGGACACTCACCCATCAACTGGATGTTGTCCATAAAAAGGCAATGCTTCCGTCCAATCTGGACGTTTTCCTTGTTGGAAATCCAAATATGCCAATTGCAGCATACTATTCACCGTTGCAGCTAACCCAGAATTTGCTTCTACAAGTTGATAATTCCCGCTCCAATCGGCTAACTTTTCTTGCCACGCTTGCGGTGTTATGATCATGTCTGGCATTACAGCAGTAAGTCCACAACCATTTTGGGTAAGTTGATAAATCGCAGCAAAAATCATTCCTCGTTGCGCTGGCATTTGGATCGCGATCGCAATATCATGATTATGATTTAATCGGTTTTGCCAAGCAAATGCAGCCAAGGTAGAAACCGCAAAGACTGGAATATTCAACTGTTGTCCTAAAGTACGAGCAGTAACCAGTCCAATACGAGTTCCCGTAAAACCCCCCGGACCTTTCGCTACAGCAACAAACTCCATATCAGCCCAAGTTTGAGGTTTAATAAACTCTATCAAACATTCATGCATCAAATTAGAAATATTACGGTCTAATTTCAATACACGATTACGATTGTCATCAGCAAAATTACTGATAGATAAACCTAATTCGGGAGTCGTAGTATGTAGTGCTAGAGCGTATTTTTTCACTTTTGGTATTGGTTATGGCAAAATAACTCCTAACTCCTAACTCCTAATTCTTATGTTGGAACCATTTCACCCGGACGTAATTTAGACCACTTACCGTTCTCTTCCTTAAAACTCAAGCATCCGACAACATCCCACTCCATTTCAATTATTTCATCTTGAGTACGGATATTGACGTTTATACTAGGTTCATTAGGGTCGAAGGTAGGTGTTTCTGTTAAATGAGGTTGTTGGTGCTGTGCTTCTACTGCATTATAGGTAATACAGCGGTCTACATAATGACAATTTACGCAAATACACATATTAAAACCAACGATTAGTTTTGTCTTACTGCTAATTTAGCTTAAGTAACGCCATTGTTGCCTAGCCTGGGAGTTTATTTTTATGACAATATTGACCCCGGAATGTTTACCTTTTAATCTGGAATTATTATCAAAACCAGCTTATTTAGTAGGTGGTGCGGTACGGGATGGGATTTTAGGAAGAACTCGCGATTATATAGATTTAGATTTTATTTTACCTTCAGAAGCGGTAAATGTAGCTCGTAAAATCGCAAAATATCATCAAGCTGGCTTTGTTTTACTCGACGATAAAAGGCAAATTGCTCGCGTAGTTTTTCCTGATGCCACCGTTGATATTGCTCAACAAGAAGGTGATTCTGTCGAAACCGACTTGTGTAGAAGAGATTATACCATAAATGCCATAGCTTATAATATTCATACCCAAGAAATAATTGACCCCTTACAAGGTGGTAGAGATTTAGAAAATGGCATTTTACGGATGATATCAGCCGCAAATTTGCAAGATGATCCTCTACGTTTGATGCGGGGATATCGTCAAGCAGCACAATTAGGTTTTAATATTGAACCCGAAACCCATTCGACAATTCGCTCTTTGGCTGAGCATCTCAACAAAGTTGCTGCCGAACGAATACGTGTAGAATTAGGATATATGTTAGCGAATTCTCAAGGGACATCTTGGTTGATTAAAGCTATTGAAGATGGTTTATTAAAATCTTCTTTTCAAGATGCCACATCTCAAAGCTGTTCTTTACTTGTAGAAGTTGACAAAGTTGCTTGCCAATTAACAGCAAATTTACCAGGTTTAAAGGGAATATTACAACAATATGTCAAAGATACAGTCAAAACAACTTGGTTAGGTATTGCTAAATTAGCTTGTTTAGTTAATCCTCAACCAGAAGTTGCATCATCACAGTTAGAACAACTTACCTACAGCAAAGTAGAGATTCAAGCTGTAACCTGTGCATTAAAGCTATTTCCTAAACTAAACGCATCCCCGATGACTTTGAGAGAACAATACTTTTTATTCCGGGAAGCGGATTGCGTATTCCCGACTACAGCTGTTTTAGCAGTAGCTTATGGTAATGTAGTTGGGAGAATGTCCGAAGACAAGCCGCTACAGACATACGCATCCTTACTAGCCCGCTACTTAAACCCTGATGATCCGGTTGCACATCCCACTCAATTAGTAAGTGGGATACATATTATATCATCATTAAACCTGCCTTCGTCACCACTCATCGGTAAACTGCTGACAGAAATAGCAGTGGCACAAGTGGAAGGCAAAATTTGCACATCTGATCAAGCAATAGAATTTGCACGGAAGTTGGTTCAATGAGATACCGGCAAAGGTATAGAGACGTAGCAATATTACGTCTATTAACAATTAAACATCAACCATTTCTATAATCAGCGTCTACCCAACAACGTGGTAAAGATTCACCAGAAGGAAAGACGAGATTTTCTTTTTTAAAAGATTCTGATGGTTGTTCTTCTTGCCCTTGTTGCTGTTTAGCTTCAATACTATCAGCATTAGGATTGATCAGTTGTTGGACATCAGTTACTTTAATTAATTCACCATCATCTTTGAGTTGTAAAAACATTACTGGTTACCCGTTACAAATTTTTTCAAATTAATAACGTCAGTTTATATGCAATTTTATATATCAGGCTTCCCGCTTGAGTGTAGTAAAATTAAAGCCTCCCTCTAATTATTTCTCTTTCTCAGGAGAGAGGCTTTTTAATAACTAAGTAATAGATCAGTAATAAGCTAAAAAGCCTTTAATTTGTATATTCAAATTTTATTAAAGTCTTGTAGTGCGAGCATCTTGCTCGCTAGAAAAATACAAATTAAATGCGCGACAACTTAACTAAGAATTAATTATTAGCTTGTTCGACTAATTTTTTAAAATACAAATACGCTTCTTCTGGTGTTAGTGCTTCCGATTTATTGTCATGAGAAATAAAATACTCTCTGTTATCGGGAAAAAAACGTACTGTAAAACAGGGGATTAAACCTAATTGTAAAGCTTGTTTACCGAGTTTATCGGTAACTTCTGCTAGAGAATATTCATCGTGAAATTGATAAACAGTCATTTGTCCTCCTTTTGAAAAATTATTTATTCGTAGCTTTTTGATAATATGAAAGTTACATTTCCTGCTGATATTTTTCTAAAATATCCACAAGATTTACTTGACACTGTGTAGGTACTAAATCAATTAAAGGTACTTCATATTTTCCACCACCAACCTTGATCGGAATAGATTGTAAAACATTAATCACATCCTCTTCATCGATTGATTTATCAGAAGCTATTAAAGGATAAACTTGTTCAGCTACCATAGTATGCAATTTCGCATCAGATAAATAAAGATGCCACTTAGCGATATCAATATAGACATTTTCGCCAATTTCAGCGGCTAGGGCTTCCATGAATTCTGCGTTGTTAGTCATAGCCTTAAAATAAGTCCTATAGAATTAGTGCCGTATTATTTACAAGCTAATTGAGAATTATGCTGAAATTCTCAACACAACTGTACCACCGCGAGTTACAATCGCCCTAGCTTTGATAATCTATCTTCAGGTAGATTTTGGTGGAGTATTAGAATAATCTGCAATCACCGAAATATAAATTAGATGTGAGAGCAGTATGAACAACCAACTTAAGGTCAAAATTGGTAGCCACTCCCAAGTAGCTAAAAGAAAATTGTGAAAAAACCACAAACCGGAATTAAATAGAGCAAATATCGCCACATGAACCGCAAAATTCATTCTATCATCTAACTTACGGTAAGCTGGGTCATTCTTACGGTCTGGTTTACGGGGCCAACGAGGAGGCATAATATTTACGAAATAAACAATCAATTAATTATTTATACAATTTTAATGTTATCTGTGCCACAAATCGAATTTTTTTAGTAAAAAATCAACTTAGTCCTGTTTAAGCATTTCTTTTCTTTAAAACAATAGCAAATAGATTTTCACTAAAATCAGTTAGTACCCATTGTTTTACACTTTTGAGAATCTGCCAATAGGAAATTTAGTGTTATAAATTAGGCTGATTCTTGATCAGGTAGTCATTAATATTACTATGTCACGCAAAAAACAACAGCCAAGCGGATGTGGATGCTTGAATATTCCTGTATCAGTAATTTTACTGTTTTTAGGAAGTGGTTATTGGTTATTTACTCAAAGAGATAATTTAGGTATCATTAAACTTTTATCTAACAATCAACAACAAGATATTCCTTTTATTTCCCCAACTCCCACTGATTCTCCGACTTCAACATTTATTCCAACTGTATCACCTAGTCCAACAATAGAAACTACAAATAAACAAATCACACCACCAAATCAAACAGCTTGGGATAAAAAACAAATTAGAGGAATTTATTTAAGTCGTTATCAAATCACTAATAATGCTAGCGAAAACATGATTCGTGAAAGAGTTCGGTACTATCGCGATCGCGGCTTTAATACGATTATTCATGGTGTGTGGGGTAATGCTTGTACCATGTATAAAAGTGAAGTAATGCAACAAACTTTAGGTTTTAAAAGTTGTCCTAATTTATTTGAAGACAAATGGTTAGATTGGTTAATAGATGAAGCACACAAACAAGGAATGGAAGTTCATGCTTATTTTGAAAAGGGGATTAAAATAGATAAAAATAGTCCGATATTTGATTTAGCTATTTCTCGAAAATGGATTGTCCCCGGCGTAGATAAAACTTACACAGAAATTTACCATTATGTACTTGATGTAGAAATTCCCGAAGTTGCTGATTTCTTTAAAGAAATATTAGTTGAATTTGTCCAAAAATATCCCAAAATCGATGCAGTTCAGTGGGATGATTATCTGGGTTACCATGCAGATTTACCGGGTAAAGTTAATCGTACCTCTCAATTAACAAATTTTTTACAAAACATGATAAATGCAATGAAACAAGCTAACCCTTCAGTTAGTTTCGATATTTGTCATCATAACCCTTATTGGGCTAAACAATATTTTGCCGCTGATTATCAACAATGGAAAGTGGATAGAATATTTATTCAAGCTTATAACGAATCTGGTTTTACAGAAGAATTGAATTATGCTCAAAAATATAACGGAATTGCTATTACAAACAAGCAATTTCATCGGATAGAAGAATTAGTAAATAATCAAGAAATTAAAAATATTTTAGTTTTTCCTCTTGATGGAAAGCCAGAAGAAACTGCGAGTAAATTACACAAGATAACGCAAGATATTAAATAATACTTTTAAATGCATAATTTACACATTACTAGTGAAAGTTTAACGAAGGGTATTCTAAAGTAAGATAGTATTTAATCATGAGTATTTAGGCGGATATGATGTGACTTGCTAGCACCTAACAATCTCCGTTCGAGAAGAGAAAACATAGGGAATTTGTCCTTCCTAAATCTCCGGAGATTGTCTGCTCAAAATTAATAAAAAAATACTTAGCGTTCAATTGCTAACAAATTGATTAATATATCAATATCCGGAAAAAAAATCAAATAATTCCACGGAAATAATTTTTTCCAAAAATACAAAAAAACGGTAATCGCTTCTACAGAAATAATTTCTTGAGTATAAGAACTCAAAATATAAAAAAATAATTGTTTATAAAAAACATTTGCCATTCGTGAAAAATGGTTTTAATATTAACTTTACTTGCTTATCTTAACTTTCATACATTTTTTACTTTTTCTGTTAAATTAGATTAGTCTAAGATTAGTAAGTTAGTTGCTTACCATCTACCACCTAACTGACGCTCTCTATGCTGGTTGTGCTGTCAGTATACGGCTCTTTTCAATGAGAAATACCCAGAGTGACGATTAATAGCAATACAACGCTGTTTGTGAGTCAGTTACCGCTAATCTCTACATAGCATCGCTGCAAAATGTTAATTTTGTGTTTGCTTGCGTTTATGTAAGTTACGATAAATTGCATCTTCAAGATTAGCCAAAGACACAAATGATTGGTTTTTATGTTGTGTTTACAAGCAATGGAAGAAAAACAAACCAAGGTTAATTTTTGCGGTATCTCTATAGTAAATTCACAGTCACTTCAATGAAAATACTTCCTATTAGTAGATACAGATTTTTTCAGAAAATACAGCCAACTGTGCTACTCAAAAAAATCACTAGCAACCCCGTTACTGGATGTTTACAAGTGTTTAGCGTATCAGATTCTTGGTCATTTGATTTTAGAGAAGGTAAGTTAATTTATGCTTCCCGTGCAGATAAAATGTTTAACTTGCTGTATGCAAAATTACAACATTTTAGTAAGCAAATTCCCGCACTTGCTCAAAAAAAAGTATATCAACAGTTACGAGTAATATTTCAAAAAAGTATTGACAATCAAGCAATACTTAATCCGGATTATTTAGCTATTTGCTGGTTAGTAGAACAAAAATTAATTACTGCTACACAAGCTAAAGTAATAATTAAAGAATTAGTTAGTGAAGTTCTTAGTTCATTTCTGACTATAAAAGAAGGAAGTTATGAATTTACAACAGAAACTTTTATGGGAAATATGCCTAACTTTTGCAATCTTGATGTAAATTTATTAATGGAAAACTGTCAGCAAAAATTACAAAATCAAGAGAATAACAAAAACCAACCAGTTATTTTCAATAAGACTTCAAATCAGATACCAACTCAACAACCATTACCAAAACCAGGTAGTACTCGGATAAATAGTCAAGCAACTAATCAAACCACAAATCATTCCTACAATAATGATCAGCATTTCCGTTCACATAATTTTCGTAACAAGGTTTACACCATAGTTTGTATTGATGATAGCCCTACAGTATTAAACGCTATTCAATCTTTTTTAGATGAACAATTCTTTAACGTCATCGGTTTTAGTGAACCTTTAAAAGCTTTGATGCAGATTCTTAGTACAAATCCAGATTTAATTTTACTAGATATAGAAATGCCTAATTTGGATGGTTATGAATTATGTTCTCTATTGCGTAAACACAGTTATTTCAAAGATGTACCTGTAATTATGGTGACAGGAAGAAAAGGTTTGATTGATAGAGCTAAAGCAAAAATGTTTAGAGCTAGTGGTTATTTGACTAAACCTTTTACTCAAGGAGAATTGCTGAAGATTATTTTTCAACATTTGATGTAATATCAGTTATAAATTGACAACACTGGACATTAGATTTTATTAAATATGAATGCATCTGATATCAAGTTATCTGTAACCGAACCGCAAATAAATTTGGGAGATGGTTATCTGCAATTAAAGTTAGATCCAAGTACTATTGCAGTTTTATTAGTAAAATTTGCTCAAGAAGTAATAGTATTACCCAATGAATTAATAACACCTATACCCAATACATATGAGTTAATTTTGGGATTAATCAATTGGCACAATCGAGTTATTTGGGTTGTGGATTTACCAAGAATATTTGGGTTTGAGTCGCAAACATTTCAGCCACGACATTACAATATTATTGTAATTCGTTACGAAACAGAAACTATCGGTTTAATGGTTCCAGAAGTCAAAGGTACGATAAGATTTAATTCCGACAATATTCAATCTGCTTATGGTCGAGTTACATCTGATATAATTCCTTATTTAGAAGGATGTATTTGGCGCGGAGACGAGTTAAATTTAGTGTTGAACATACAGGCTATTTTAAAGTTATTCTAAAAGCAATTAATAATTATTTTAGAATATACTTTCATTGACAAGAAGTAAGCAGAAAAAATCACACGCCAAATATTGTACTAAGTGTTAATTTCAATTAGTTTATCAAAAATTACAACTTAAGAGACAATTTAGCTCCATAAGAAATATTTGAGAATAGCTGATGAAACCGAATCCTAATCAAAGAATAAACTTCCCTAAATACATCGATAATCAACCCAAAAAATCACAAAACTTCTTTGTCAAACAATTTACACAATTGAAAAAAATTAGTTTAAGCGGTAAAGCTGTAATGCTATCTCTTGCTATTTGCAGTTTACCCACAGCAGGAATTACAGTATTCTCTTATCATTTAGGTCATCAAATCATTACCACAGAAGTTAGTAATGAGAAAGATGTAAATCTTGTTAAAGAATTAGAAGAGACTCAGAAACAGTTATTATTAATGTTAGCAATGGGAACCGTAGCGGCTGCATTACTTGCAGGTATTTGTGCTGCAACTCTTAGTCGTCGTTTGGTAATGCCGATTTATGCTGCTAATATAGCAATAAAAAAGATGGCTAACGGTAATCTTAATAGCCGCATTCCCATCAAAGGTAAAGATGAATTTGCCATTTTAAGTAGCAACATTAATCTGATTGTAGAACAGTTACAAGAATTACTTTTTCAACAAAGAGTTGAAACTGAACAGTCTAAATTACTTTCAAACGCGATTATTTCAATTAGTAAATCTGTTAACCAAGAAGATTTATTTAAGAAAATTGTTGCAGAAGTCAGACAAATTTTAGGAGCGCATCGAGTAATTATTTATCATTGTAATTCTCACGGTGAAGGAAAAGTTATTGCTGAAGAAATTGCTCCAGGTTTACCAATAACTTTTGGAGACACTATAGAAGATATTTCTCTTACAAAGGAACTTAGGGAATTTTATAGCAAAGCTGAAGTTTTAGCTATTAATAATATTGATGAAGCCGGATTGAATATCAAAGATTTAGAGTTAATGAAACGCTTGAAAATTAAAGCAATTTTATTAACACCTATTTTTAAAGATAATCAAATATTCGGCTTTTTGATAGCCCATCATTGTTGGAAACCTCATCTTTGGCAAGCATTTGAAATTAATTTATTAAAACAGTTAGCAATTCAGGTTGGAGCAACTTTAGAACAGTTAAGTATCTTAGAAAGAACCAAAGCAATTCAACAGCTTGCAGTGAATTTATCTGGGTTTATCAATTATCAAGATATTTGTAATATAGCAGTTGAAAATATCCGTAAATTGTTAAAAGTAGAAAAGACACTGATTTATAAATTAGAATCATCCCAAACAGGAAGTTTTATCGCTGAATCGCAAGTTGTAGGTTTAGTTTCCGCTTTGGGTAAAAAAATTGATTTTCCTGTATTAAGCAATCAGCTTTTTACAAATCAGCTAGATGGTGTTATTGCTATTGATAATATTTATCAAGCAGGTTTTGAAGATTCTATCATCAAACAACTAGAAACATTAGATATTAAATCAATTTTACTAGTACCGATTTTTCGAGATGACAAATTATTTGGTTATTTAATCGCTTGTCAATGTTCTCAATCTCATATTTGGGAACAATCGCTCATCCAATTATTTGAAGAAACTGCTGTAATTGTGGGAGAGGTTTTACAACGAGTCAATGATATTTGTGCAACCGAACAGTTATGCGAATCGCAATTTGAACAGCAACTCTTGCATATAAAAGATATTAAAACGCAAGATGCAGAAATTGACCAAACTTTAGAAGCCGTAAAAGAGATGAGATATTCAATTAAAGCTGTAGCAAAAGGTGCGATAAAAGCCGTATCTGTTGCGAGAAAAGCTTTTGATATTGCTAATGCGGGTGGTGCAGTAATAGATTTAACCGTAGAAAATATTTATCATCTCCGTGAAACCATAGGCGATACTACGAAAAAAGTCAAATTACTTGGAGAATCTTCCCAGAAAATTTCTCATGTAATTTCATCAATTAATCAGATAGCGATGCAAACCAACTTACTCGCCATCAACGCTGGAATTGAAGCTACACGAGCAGGAGAGCAAGGACAAGGGTTTGCTGTCATAGCCGAAGAAATCGCCGTTTTAGCCAGTCGTAGCGGTGACGCAACCGCAGAGATTGAAGAAGTTGTCGCAAATATCCAGCGAGAAACCAGCGAAGTCGTCAAAGCAATGGAATTAGGAATTGCTCAGGTAGTTGAAGAAACCCGTTTAATTCAAGATACCAAGCAAAATTTAAACGAAATTCTTGATGTCAGCAATCAAATTGATGGATTAGTTGAATCAATTTCCGCCGCTACAGTCATTCAAGTAAAAACTTCTAAACAAGTCACTAATTTAATTAAAAAACTTAGTTGATAATTGACAGTTAGGAGTTAGGAGTTAGGAGTGAGAAGTAATAACTTATTACTTAGCATCCCCCCATCCCCTTGTCTCCCCATCCCCTTGTCTCCCCATCCCCCCATCCCTTCACACGATGTCATTACAAAAAGAATTAGAAATAAAAATGCAGTTTCTAGAAGAAGTTACCGAGCATCTTAATACTCTAGAAAATGTGATTATTGAAGCGAAAACGAATCGTAAAATTGACTTACAAAAAATTAATGCTGCATTAAGAGCCGCTCATTCAATTAAAGGTGGTGCTGGGATTATGGGATTTCGTCCCTTGAGCGATTTATCCCACCTGCTCGAAGATTCTTTCAAAGTTTTAAAAACTCATAAAAATTCCTTAGAACTTGATAATTCATTACAAAATTTACTTTTATCTGCAATTGATTGGCTACGTCAAATAGTAGAATCAATTTCAGTAGGTCATGATGTTGACGAACAGTGGATAACAACTTTTTGCTATCCAGTATTTGCAGAATTACGCGATATCTTGGGAGAACCGATTCCCGAAGACGCGATGACAATTCTTTCTCCAGAAGATAATCCCCAAGAAATTATATCTTTATTATTTAAAACCGAAGTTGAAGGTTATTTACAGCGTTTAGAATCCTTATTACAACAAAATCAATCTTCTATTTTACGAGAAGAAATGGTAATGATGTCATCACAATTGGGTGGATTAGGGGAAATGTTACAAATTCCCGCTTTTGTCCAACTTTGTGAGTCGATAATTCAACATTTATCTACTGCTGTTTCTGATGCGGAAGTTAAACAAATCGCTCAATCAGGATTACAATCGTGGCGCAAAACTCAAACTTTATTAATTGCAGGTCAATTTGATAATTTACCCACCACAATTAATCAAACTCAAGTCGAAGATGGCTATCAATTTACAGTTAGTCCAGAATTAAATTTAGTTAATAATATTCCAACCTTAGAAGAAAATATAGAATCATTTCCAGAATTTACCAACATCACAAAAAAAGAAAATCAAGAAGCTACAGTTAGAGTACCCAGTAGAGAACTTGAGCAAATTAACAATTTATTTGGAGAACTGGCAATTGGACGCAATACTGTAAGATTGCAGTTAGAAAGAGTCAGTAAATTAATTCGTAATCTCAATATCCGTGTCAAAAATCTCGAACGCGAAAACCAGGAATTACGCTTGTCTTATGAAAAATTTTCTCTACAATTATCTACCTTAAAACCTAAATATTCCCAAATAGAAGAAGATTGGCAATGGGAAAATAGTTATAAATTTGATACCTTACAATTAGAACGCTATAGTGAACTACATATACTGTCTCAAACAGTGACAGAAAATATAGTTAAAATTCAAGAAATTACCGGCGATATTACTGTTAACTTAGAAGATACTGACCAAGTTAACCGCTTACTTAATAAAACATCTCGAAAACTGCAAAATTCCTTAACTAAAGTTCGGATGCGTCCACTTTCCGACATTATGGAGCGTCTACCCAGGGCTTTGCACAATTTAAGTCAGGAATATGGTAAAAAAGTTAATTTAAAAATCGAAGGTGCCAATATCTTAATGGAGCGGGGCATTTTAGAAGCTTTAAACGAACCTTTAATGCATCTGCTTAGAAACGCTTTTGATCACGGAATTGAAGATGCTCAAACCAGAATTGCAGCAGGTAAACCCGAACAAGGACTAATTGAAATTAAAACCGTTCATCATGGCGATCGCACTATCATTACCATACACGATGACGGACGCGGCATCCAAAGAGAGAAAATTCGTAGCCGTGCTGAAAGTATGGGTTTGGATACCGAGATGTTAGCGAATGCTAGCGATGAAGATTTATTAAGTCTAATTTTTGAACCTGGATTTAGTACCTCAGAAGAAGTTACCACATTATCAGGTCGTGGTGTAGGAATGGATATTGTATGTAACAACCTCAAATTAATTGATGGAGAAATTACAGTTGATTCTACACCCGGAAAAGGAACTACCTTCACCCTGTCATTACCTTTTACTCTCTCTGTAGCACGAATAGTATTAGTAGAAAGCAATGGAATACCTTTGGCTTTCCCCACCGATACAATACAAGAAATATGTTTGTTAGAAGATAAACAGATTTTACCGGCTCAAAATGGTCAAGTAATTAATTGGCGCGATTGTTTAGTAGAGTTAATTAATATCAGCCAATATTTAGAATTAAATCACAAAACAAATCACCAATTAAATAATATCTATTCCCCATCATCTATCTTAGAAAATCAACCGAGATTAGCAGAAAAAATTGTCTTAATTATTAATACTGAAAACAAACTAATTGCCATCCAAGCAGACCGCTGTTGGGACGAACAAGAAGTTTCCTTACGTCGTGTAGAAGGTAGTATTCCCTTACCTGAATGTTTTAATAACTGTACAATCTTGAATAACGGTCGAATAGCCCCCTTACTAAATCCCGCAAAGCTATTAGATTTAATCGCTAAAAAAAATATTGTAAATGCTATATCTGAACCTGATTATTCCACTTATTTTCTATCAACTAAAAACCAGAAAAATAGCATATTAATAGTAGATGATTCCATCAACGTGCGACGCTTTTTAGCACTTACCCTGGAAAAAGCCGGATACTTTGTAGAACAAGCCAAAGACGGACAAGACGCACTTCTAAAACTACAAAGCGGTTTACAAGTACAGGGCATAATTTGCGACATCGAAATGCCTCGTCTTGATGGTTATAACTTCCTGATTCGTCTAAAATCTTACAGTCATTTACAACATATTCCCGTTATTATGCTGAGTTCCCGCACCAGCGAAAAATATCGTCAACTGGCAATTCAGTTGGGTGCAAAAGTCTATTTATCCAAACCCTATAATGAGCATGAGTTATTGCAAACATTGAAGCAAGTTTTGGTGTCGAGTGCGTTGAATTGATTGTTCTGGTAAAAGTTTATGAGTTTGTAGGTTGGGTTAGGTTCACCGGAAATTAGTTATCAACAAATAATCTATATTTGAACCGTAACCCAACATCATTATTATGGATAAGTATTGTAAAATATCTGCTAGTTAATGTTGGGTTACGACACGATAAATAAAGATTTTTATTACAAACAGAATTAGGTTTTCGTGTTGGAAATTTTACTTGTATATATTAATTACCACATTCCCAAATTAAATTACATCTCTCAAAACTTTACGAGTACTGTGCCAAGCCCAAATACCAATAGTCGTAACTATAATACTGATTGCTAAAAGTACATATCGCAAACCGAAATAATTTGTCAATCTTTCGGTAATTAAAAGTGGTGCCGTTAAAGCAATATTTACAGCATGATTTTGAAACCCGAACATCTTACCGTGCATATCTGGGGGTGTTTGTTGCTGAATTAATGTTTGCATCGGTACCGCAATTAAGGCTGCACCAAGACCTAATAAAATACTAAGTGCTAAAGCTAAAGGTAAATTATCAATAAATGTAAATACGGCTAACACAAAAGCCATACTTAAAAAACCGAATAAAGGTAAAGGTTTGTGATGGAATCTATCACCCCAATGACCTAAAATACCCGCACCTAAAACCATTCCTACACCTGCTGCTGCCAGGAAAAAGCCGAATTGTTTTTCTTGTAAACCAAATTTTTGGGCCAATCTAATCGATAATGCAACTAAGGCAGCAAAAACGCAGTACAAAGCAGTTAGCTGTACCATCGCATTCATAATTAAGCGTTTTCTCTTCAAATAACGCAAGCAATCTTTAAATTCTTTTAGAGGGTTAACTTTTTCTCTTTCAACAGTAGACTTCTGTCTTTTTAACTTTACAGGTACCTTAATCAGCGAAGAAATTAGATATAACCCACCGACAATCAACTCTTGTCCGTATTCTTCCCCCAGCCAGCTTTTACCCAAACTTAATAAAGGGTCGCCTACAGCAAAGCCTATTATTATAGCACCCATCATAGTGCTTGTAAATAAAGCATTAGCAGCCATCAAATTTTCTCGCTTCACCAAAATTGGGATAGAAGCTTGCTCCGCTGGCGCAAAAAATTGCACAATTACCGAGTTAGCAAAAGTGATTGCCAATAAAATTAAAAATTCTCTTGGTAAAAATGGAATTGCGATGGTTAAAAGTCCCCGCATTAAATCCGAACCAATCATAATTGGCTTTTTGGGAAAGCGATCAACAATGATACCGCCAAAGGAACCGAGTAGAATCGCTGGTAAAGTAAACGCTAGGAACAAATCCGCGCGTCTACCATCTTCAACTACTCCTACTGCAAGGGGGTACTTTTCTAGCAATGCAATTGTCAACACAAAAAAGATTTTGTCTGCTAGCTGGCATATAATTTGTCCTATCCAGACCAGCATGAAATTACGGTTTTTGAGTACCGCACCAAATCCTTTATTCACAGCAGCAGGTTCAGTTGGAAACATTCGTTCGATTGGGGTTAATGACTGCGTTACTCCTCATTTTTCACTCCTCACTCCTAACTCCTCACTCCTAACTCCTCACTCCTAACTCCTAACTCCTAACTCCTAACTCCTAACTCCTCACTCCTAACTCCTTCCGGATTAAATTTGTTGATCGCGTTTAAATAATATTTTTGATAAATTCCGCTGCTGTAAGGGATGTCAAGGTATTTTCGGATGATGAATTTACCCAATATCCCTCGACAGTTGATGGCGATCGCCATATTTCTAAGTGTTCTACTGTCGGTTGTGCGTAAAAGTTATTATCGCCGCTACCGAGTAAACAAGAACTCCAGTGAGTGAAGTAATCGTGACTCATCCGATAGATAGGAAAATTACCAATCATAGGTACCATCCATCCATCTATAGCAATAAAAGCTTTCACATTACCTCCAATAATCTGCCAAAAATTAGCAGCCGCGATCGCTCCCACAACACCAGCACTAAAGCTGACGAACACAACAGGTGATTCTAACTCATCTACCAAGTTTTCGCGTAAAAACTGCCAAAGATGAAATCCGGATAAAGCAAATAGATTATTTACTGGAAACTCTAGTATATTTACTGAACGTGGATGGTCTGAGTTATTATAAACTACTTCTAATAAATCTTGAACAAAGCTTTGAGTCAAGCTTGATTCGTGAATTCCAGGACAAATAATTACGCTCATCGGTTTTTAGCTAACTAATTGACAAATCAACGGTTTAAATAGTCAATAATATAACTTTGTAATTGAAAAATACTTAGGAAACAAGCATTTACGATCTACTAAAAAGCATTTTTTATGATTTTCTTATATTTTATCGGAGTCACGGAAAACAGATAGTCGCTCTTGAGCTTGAGGAGAGAAAAATCTAAATAATTATTAAATATCCCATCCCCTAGCAGGGGATAATTACCTATACTAGAAAAATAAAACGCTCAACAAGCTCGTTGCATAGAGGAATAAACCGTGGTATCTACACCAGAAAAAGTCGAACAGACAAGCAAGCATCTACAAGGGCAAAATCGAGTTGCTGTACTACTTATGGGTTACGGTGAAGTAGAAAGTTACGAAGATTTTGCCAATTATAACGAACAAGCTTTAAATCTACTTACGGCAAAGTTCGCACCAGTACCAACCTGGATTTACCCACCTCTAGCAAAGATGCTAGCGTTATTTGATCTCCACGAATGGGGGCATACACACGATAATTTCATTTCACCCCACAACGCCATATTTGAAAAGCAACGGGCTGGAATTGAACAACAATTACAGGAAAAATGGGGGGATAAAATACAGGTTTTCAAAGCTTTCAACTTCTGCGCTCCTCATCTTCCCGATCAAGTTTTAGCAGAAATAGAAAAACAAGGCTTTGATAAACTTCTAATTTATCCTTTACTAGTAGTCGATTCTATCTTTACCAGTGGAATCGCTTTAGAGCAAGTTAACAATGCTTTATCTCAGACATCTAATGGTAAGGAGCATTGGGTAAAAACACAGCGTTACATTCCTTCTTTCTACAACGAACCCAAATACGTCAAGTTAATGGCAAGACTTGTAGAAGAAAAGATATCCGCTGAATTAGCTAACGCTTATCTCCCCTCGGAAATTGGTATCGTGTTGATGAACCACGGTTGTCCCCATAAAGCCAAAGGATTCACTTCCGGAATTACCGAATCTCAAATACTTTATGATTTAGTTCGCGAAGAATTAATCAACCGTTATCCTTTAATCTCCGTAGGTTGGCTCAATCACGATACACCTTTGATTGAATGGACTCAACCCAACGCAGAGCAAGCGGCTAAAAACTTGATTCAAATTGGTGCCAAAGCATTAGTATTTATGCCTATCGGCTTTGCCACCGAAAATCACGAAACTCTCTTAGACGTACATCACATTATTCATAAGCTAGAGAAAAAGCATAAGAATCTCAACTGCATTCAAATGGCTTGTGTCAACGACCATCATGAATTTATGATTATGGCTGCTGAATGGGCAAATTCTCATATCCAAGATTTGCTATCAGAAGAAGCAGGAGTCGTTAATCCTTCACAGGCTGCTCATCACCATCATCATCATTAAAGAGGTGGGGGACAAGGGGACAAGGGGACAAGGGGACAAGGGGACAAGGGGACAAGGGGACAAGGGGACAAGGGGAGAAATTAACCGTCAACTGTCAACTGTCAACTGTCAACTGTCCACTGTCAACTGTCCACTAACAATTGCTTCATTTCCGTTAAAATACAGAAATGACCAGCAAATACCTAACAATCAAACAACTTACTCAAGAGGTTGGTGGTGGTTTAACTCCGAGGATGGTTAGGCATTATCACCTGTTGGGATTACTACCAGAAGCAACACGTTCCTCCGGTAATTATCGTCTGTATACTGATGCTGATGTGCAGCAGTTGCGGCGGATTTTGGCGTTGAAGTCTCAGGGTTTTCAACTAGAACACATTCGTGAATTATTGAATTCTCCCCAGGTGATGAGTTTCGATGCTTTGGCTTCCCAGTTAGAACAACAATATAATTCGGTTACGGAACAGTTAGCGCGGTTGCGACAAACAGCGTCGGCTTTGGAAGAATTTTTGATTAGGGATAAAGATTGTCAAGATACCCAGTTACAAGCATTAGAACAATTAAAAAAAGTAGAAATAGAATCCGCTTTTGGATTGCAAAATTTAGAACAACTTTGGCATGGTTTAGATGCGACTTGTAATATCCAGCCTGAAGATATTAGCGAGTCATTACAAAAAATATTACCGGATTTATCAAAGAAAAACGAAATTGAACGGGATTTACTCTCCAAACTGGTGTTTGCTTGTGGTGATGTCAGTTTGGTAGACTTTATTAAATTAAGTAAAGATGCCATAGTTTCGGCTAGACACAACCTCAAAGCTGATTGTGAAATCGTCGCTGATGTTTCTCCGGTTGTCGCTGCACTCGACCATACACGGTTATCACATTTGGGAGCAAAAGTCAATATTTTAATTGATGACCCCCACATCCACAGCGTTGATGAAGCAGAAAGAAAGTTTTGGCAAGATAAACAATGGTTTGAGAAGTTAAAACGGTTAACTCCGGGTTGTATTCTAGTTATTGGTTATGCTCCGTCGGTGTTAATGTCAGCCTTGGAACTTATAGAGCAAGAGCAATTAAAACCATCCTTAATTATAGGAATGCCCATCGGTTTTAATCACGCTCCAGCAGCCAAACGGCGCTTAATGCATTCGAGAGTGGAATATATTACCACAATTGGAACCCTTGGTGGTGGATTATTAGCAGCCGTGGCTTTAAATGCTTTAGTTGGTTCATTGATTGAAAGACCTGATTGTCATTGTTATTTGAGTCATAAAGATTAATCAATTATTAATGTAGAGACGTTGCAATGCAACGTCTCCGCATATTTTGGTTTAGACGAAGAATTTAGTTAAACATTCAAATCTTGCATAGCGAGACGGATTTGTTCCATACGTCTGCGATTAACTCCCAAATCAGAGTCTCCCAAACGAGATGCAGAACGGATATGAATTACATTTTCATCGGCAGGGAAGTAAAATTCTACATCGTCAACGAATTTAAAAATTCTGCTTTTAGAAAGAGCATGAATATAATTATCTGTATTTTCTACAACTTCTGTACGGGGAACAACTGTAAGAACTTTGAGTAGGGTTTCTTTCGCTGTATCCCGGTCTACATGATAGGGTATTGGGTTAATAGCGTGTTTACTATCTGCATTTTGACTGACAACGCAATTCGGGGAAGTTGGACAAGCAGCAAGATGATTATCACTAACACCCAAATTAGCAGAAGCTGCCCAAGTGGTAGCAGGAAAGATTAAATTAACAGTCAAGTTCAGTAAGATTACGAAAGCGATGCTCCAGGGGAGCCGCTTCGCGAACGCAATTAAACGGGGCATAGATTTTTTACTCATCAATAGTATGATGATTATTTTCGGTTATTTTGGGCATTTATTCTAATGGTTCGGGTTCTATTCCCTCATCAATCCAAACATCAATTGCTGTTTTTACCTCTTTCTCAGTTACAGCAGACCATTCTTTTTCATTAATAACCGTTTGAAATACCGCTCGTTTACCGTGTCCGACTCTTTCTATTGGGTGTCCGCGATATGCATTATTTTTAGGTTTAACCATTTATATTTAATAGTGTAGGGTACATAATTTTGTGAATTTTGATTTTTAAAGGTGTTGAATAAAATTATGACTCATAATGATACCGACAAGTCAGGAAATCAATCTGAGTATTTCCAACACGATAAACAAGCCGATGCTCTAAATCAATACGTCTAGACCAAATATCGGCATCCATATATTTTAACGGTTCTGGTTTACCAATTCCCTCAAATGGATTTTCCATTACAGCAGTAACTAAATCTAGAATTTTTGATGCAATTTTAAAATTTTGTTTGAACCACCAAGCTAAATTTTCTTTAAATTTAGAACTAAAACCAGGACTACGATTAATAATAACTGGTTCTACTTGATCAGCTTCAGTTTTATGCTTCTTTTTCTTCTTGCTCAATCCCTAACTCATGTTGAAGCTCTTCAATCGTTTGAGATTTAATATTTCCAGTTTTAGATTCCTCAATTGCATCGAGTAAACGACTTGCATTTGCAGGAGTTTTCAACAGATAAACCGTCTCAACCAAACTTCTCAAATCCGATTCTGTAATCAAAGCAACATTCTCACCATCACGACGTTTGATGATATATACCTGATTATTTTGTACAACTAGGTCTAATAGCTTAAAGAAGTTATTTCTAGCATCCGTTGGAGATGTGATTTCGCAAGAAAACATCGTTTGTGTACAGCTTTATGTACATATATTATAATGCTCTAGGGAAGTTTTGCGATAACTTCGCTTGCACTACGCGATCGCAACACTCGATCAACACTTTTGCAACTGACTCAAATGCACTACAATCTCATCAATTGCATTTCTCACGGTTCTAATCGGCTGTTCGGTTTGATTCACCATAATACTAAATACCATCGGACCATAATTAGGTGAATTTACATAACCAGCAAGGCTGACAACACCTGTCATAGTTCCGGTTTTAGCTTGCAAATCTAGGTCAGGTATGTTGCTAAAACGATTTTTTAATGTACCATTTTTACCCGCCGCTGGTAGAGAAGCACGGAAAACTTCAGCGTAAGGAGATTTTGTCATTCCCTGCAATGTCTGCACCAAAGCTTGAGGACTAATTAAGTCTTTGCGAGATAAACCCGAACCATCTACTAATTTATAAGTTGTAGAGTCAACTCCGATGCTAGATAAGCTTGTTTTCATCACTTCTAAACCCGCTTGCACAGTAGTTTGATTGTTCGTTAATGGCTTTTTCACAGCTAAGGCTTTCAACAAAGCTTCTGCATACAAATTATTACTATTAATATTCGTCTCTTTGATCAACTCGGATATCGGTGGAGATTCTACTGCTGCTAACTCACGAACATTATTAACACTTCCCTGGTCAGATTTTGCCACAGAAATTCCTTCTTTTGCTAAACTTTGACGGAAATGTTGTAAGAAATTTTGTATCGGATCAAAAACTGCGATCGCGGTGACATCGGGACTGGAATCTTCAGCAAGTTGTCCTTTTAAATACAAAGTTTGTCCTTTTAAATCCCGTTGAATTTCGATATACCCTTTTTCACCTTTCGCTGCTGTCACCGTTTGATTGACAATTTTCCATCCAGATGCATCTATTGGATTATCCCATTTAAATAATAAAGGTTTGCCAACTGTTTGCGGAAATAATTTAAAAACAGCCGCATTTTCATTTAACATCAAACTGTTAACTGGTGCGCCGTAATAAAATTGAACATCTTCCCACATCCAACTCGGTTCAACCGCTTCACCTTTAAAATAACTATCATTAACTATTAACTGATTAATTCGACGCACACCTTTTTCTCGCAACTGTTTGGCTAATATTACAAGTTGTTCGTTTTTTAAACTAGGATCTCCTCTACCTACCACTTGCACAACACCATTACCGTCACCGTATACGGAAGTACGAATTCGATAATTGGGACTAAGTGTTTGTAATGCAGCGGCTGTTGTCATCAATTTAGTAACAGAAGCCGGAGTAAAGAATTTATTAGCATTTTGACTGTAAAGTATTTGCGGCGAATCCAGATTTTGTACCAAAATACCCCAATGAGTTCTATTGAATTGGGGACGATTTGTTACAGCATTGACATTAGAAGTTAATTGAGAAGCGCAAAATTTGTTTCCCGGAGTTGTGGGAATATTTCGAGGAATTACAGGTATAGTCGTATTCGGAACCGGAGGTGGAGGAGAATTTCGAGGAGTTGTTGGAATTACAACTCCTGGGTTGGTTTGTGCAATTGCTGCTTGCTGATTAACACCAATTTGAACGCCGAGAAATAGTAGCAATAAACTTAGAGAAGACTTTGTAGACATTCGAGTAACGGTGATTCGATGTATTTTTATGAGTGTTTTAGCATTACCGAGGTTCCGCGAATGTTGTCATTAAAACACAATTTAAACACAAATATACTCGTATAAAATCATCTGCTACACAAAGTTTTTTCTCCCCATGTCCCCTTGTCCCCCCATCCCCTTGTCCCCTTGTCCCCTTGTCCCCTTGTCCCCCCATCTCCCTAAGATTTCAAATGCCAATACTTATAAGCAGCGTAAGCAAAAGTCACAACTCCGGTGATAATGGCAGATTCATCAACTTCAAACTTGGGATGATGTAATGGATAATTGACCTTTCGATCTGGGAAACCTACACCCAAACGAAACATCGAACCGGGGACTTGATCTAAATACATCGAAAAATCCTCAGCACCAAGAGAAGGTTCGGGTAAAACTTGAACGCGATCGCCACCCCATGCTTCTTCTGCTGCCGATTGCAATATTTGAGTGAGTGCGATATCATTTTGTACACTGGGAATTCCTTGACGATAATTGACTTGATATGTCGCATCGTAAGTATCACAAACATTTTTAACGATATTTTCAATCCAACTGGGTAATTCTGCACGAGTTTCTGGATGCAAAGAACGCACCGTTCCTAACAACCGCACAGAATCGGCGATGATATTAGAAGCTCTACCACCATTAATCTGTCCGATACTCAATACCACAGGACGTAACGGATTTTGAGTACGGCTGATTGCTTGTTGTAGCGTAGTAATTACTTGGGCAGCTATCCAAATAGCGTCTATTGCTTCATGAGGACGTGCGCCGTGTCCCGATTCACCAGTTATAATGATTTCTATATCGTCTGCGGCTGCGGTTAATGCACCATAACGTATACCAACACAACCAGCAGGTATAGAAGGGAAAACGTGAACTCCTAAAATACCATCTACATTATCCATCGCTCCATCTGCAACCATCCAACTCGCACCTTGAGCAATTTCTTCCGCCGGTTGAAATAAAAACCGGATTTTCCCGGTTATCTCTTGTGATATTTGAGACAAAATCATTGCTGCACCCAAACCCACCGTAGTGTGGACATCATGACCACAAGCGTGCATAATTCCTTGATTGCGAGAAGCAAAATCCAAGCTTGTTAATTCCTGAATCGGTAAAGCATCCATATCGGTACGAATAGCTAAAATACGCTTATCCTTACCATTACCTTCAAGTTCCCCAATCACACCAGTTTTACCAACATTTTCCTCTACATGAATACCGTTAGAAGACAAAACCCCAGCCACAAAAGCGGCTGTTTGGAACTCTTCACCACTGAGTTCCGGGTGGGAGTGAATGTGACGACGAATTTCAATTAAACGCGGTGCTAATTCTGCTGCTAAATCTTTGATACGAGAAAGCATTGATTAATTATTTATGGGAACTTTTTTTCTATGATAAAGAAGTGTAAAACTGATTACTGTTAAAATTATACAAATTCTGTAGAAATTACTTGGTTGAAGGGATTGTCAAAAAGTTCTGACGCTCAGCACATAGGGAAGTGAGGGATTTAGAGGCGGAAATTCAAGTGGATTTGGATGAGTTGGAGAAGTTACTGGGATGATTGACAGGAATTGATTTCTACATTTTTTGGAAAACCGAAATCTTGTAGAGACGCAAACCCTTACATCTCTACAAGATTTCGGTTTTTATTTATCTGTATTAACTTTTGCCGCAACTAACCGCACCAATTCAATATCCACATCTAAAGACTCAGCGATTTGCTCTACAGTTGCACCCAAATTCAACATCAAAGGAACCGCTTCTAATTTACCTTCTAATCTTCCTTCTAGTTTTCCTTCTAATCTTCCTTCTAATTTACCTTCTTGTTTTCCTTCTTGTTTAGCTTCTTGGTAAACTTTGGTTTGTTGTAACTCACTAAATCCAAACATTTGCTCGATCTCCTCTCGACTTTTTTGGGGAAATTTGTAGATGATGATGGTTTCTATTAATTCGAGAAATTCCCGTTGGGTTCTTTCCGATTCTATTTGTTGTTTGGCAAAGTCGATTAACTCTCTGGCTTTTGTGAGAGCACTTGATTCTGGCTCTACTACTAATTTAACAGTTCCAATCGCAATCGATGGTGATGCTGGAGAATCGAGTTCATCTAAGTAGATGCAGGTGATTCGTCCAGATGTAAGTAATTCTATATACCTTTCGGTTTCGCCTGTGTCTATGTTGCGGCTTGGGTATACCACGACTCCACGCCAATTGTTGATAAGTTGGGTTTTGTCAAGGTAAAGAAAGATTTCCGTAAATAGGCGAGAGTAGAATTTTTTATCGGGTTGAAATTGGACTTCGATGAAGTAGATGGGGGATGATGGGTTGCTTTTGGGAAGGAACACACCATCGATGCGGAAGGCTAGTTGTTTGACTTCAACAGAGGAAAATTCGTAGGTGTTGGCAGTTTCTGGGGGTTGGTTGATGAGTTCAAAGAAGATGCTGGGGAAGCTTTGGAATAAGCGGTAAAAGATGGTATCGGTTTTCACGCTGGTTGGTGTTGGGTTGGCTGGTGCAATTCTTGTATTTTACAATTCAACTGGGTTTGTCCGACGAGAATGATACCCTTTTTGGAGGAGTTTGGGGGAGAATCCCCCAAATTCTTGGTTTCCCCCAGTAGATAAAGCTTAAAGCAGTAAATTGTTAACTGATAACTGTTAAAGCAGCGTTACACGACCATCATCCCGTAAATATACACCGCGATCGCCACCGATACGCCATTCAGGACGTAATTCCACTTTCAAGGTAGCAAAGTTCGGTTTAGAAAGGTTTGCTTTTAACGATAATCCGCTTTCGTTCCAGAAAACCACTGATACATTTGGTTCTGTACCATTTCCTTGTTCTAATTGTACTTGCTGTCCCGGTTGCAAGGGAATTGGGTTAGTACTTAACGGTTTTTCAATATAAATTAAATTTGGTGTCCTATTGACTACTTCCACTCGAATAGGTTTACCAGGTGTAAATTCAATCGGCTTTGCACCGCATTTAGAAGCACAGGTTCCGGCTATCGTAGGACTTAGGTTTTGAGTAAATCCTAATATCAACGATGTTGTTATTAAAGTTGCGGATAATAATTTTGACATGACAGACTCGATATGCAGAAGTAAATTTTATGTAAATTTGAATACTTCAGCCTAACACCGACTTAATTAATTTGAGTAGTAATTATGAATTTTAACCTTTGACCTTTGAGCTTTGACCTGTTGATAAGTTAGCATAATTACAGATACCACTAAAGTGCTATTATGACCCAAGCAGGAAATCAAATCCGCTGGACAACTGCCGATTTAGAAGTTCTAGCCGCTGACGAATGGAAACGTTATGAAATAATTGACGGAGAATTATTTGTGAGCCGCGCTCCACATATTCGTCACCAAGGTGTTGGTGGACGTATTTATGCTAATATCTTTAACTGGTCTGAAAAAACAAATTTAGGTCAGCCCTTTTTTACTCCCGGAATTATATTTTCGGATGCTGATAATGTTATTCCTGATGTAGTGTGGATTAGCAATGAAAGATTAGCGCAATTAGTTGATGAAGAAGGACATTTAACAGGTGCGCCGGAATTAATTGTGGAAGTTCTTTCTGCGGGAAATTTCAACGAAAGACGCGACAAAGAAGCCAAGTTAAAACTTTATTCTCTCAAAGGAGTTAGGGAATATTGGATTGTCGATTGGCGATTGCAACAAATAGAAGTTTACCGTCGTGAAAATGGTCAGTTAGTGTTAGTAGCAACCCTAATCGGAGATGATGAAATTACCTCACCGATTTTACCAGGATTTAATTGTAAAATTCAGCAGTTTTTTAATTAAACGTGAATTCGATCTGATTAACCCACAATCATCAGAAGTTAAGTTTTTAGGATAAATATCGTAATATAGACAAACTTGATCAAACGCGACTTCTCACCCCAGGAAGGAGCGGGGAAAACTTATGAGTTATGGGTTAGGAGTTAGGAGTTATGAATTTTAACCTTTAACCTTTAACCTTTGACCTTAAACCTTAAACCTTAAACCTTTAACCTTTAACCTTTGACCTTTAACCTCTAACCTTTGACCTCTAACCTTTGACCTTTGACCTCTAACCTTTGACCCTTAATCACCCTTCAGAGAGATTACATCATTAACCATAACAGCGTAATCTTCCGAATATACCTGATTTAATCAAAGGTGACAACAATGGCAAACCTCAAACAACAAAAATGTACTGCCTGTACTGGTGATTCACCTGCTGTAACTGAGGAAGAAATAAACCAACTTCAGCAAGATATTCCCGAATGGGATATTAAGGAAGAAAATGGCGAAAAACGTTTGGAAAGAGTTTTCAAGTTTCCCGACTTTAAGTCAGCTTTGAATTTTACCAACAAAATCGGCGAAGAAGCAGAAAATCAAGAACATCACCCAGCTTTACTCACTGAATATGGCAAAGTAACTGTCATGTGGTGGACTCATGCTATTCATGGTTTACACCACAACGATTTTATCATGGCAGCCAAAACAGACGAGATTGCCAACAAGTTGCATTAACTAAGTACAATTAACTAGTCACTGATAAGTAATAATTGATTATGTCAAAAGCAATTTGGAATGGTGCAGTCATAGCCGAAAGCGATGAAACTATTGTTGTAGAAGGAAATCATTACTTTCCCCCAGACTCTATAGATAAACAGTACTTCAAGGAAAGCGATAAGCATACTGTTTGTCCCTGGAAAGGTACCGCTAGTTATTACGATATTGAAGTTGATGGACAAGTCAATAAAGATGCTGCTTGGTATTATCCCAGTGCTAAAGAAAAAGCTAAACAAATTGAAGGTTATGTCGCTTTTTGGCGTGGTGTTAAGGTAGAAGCTTAAAATTGCATTGGTGAATCGAAATATCAATTGATCATTTCACGTTGTTCGAGATGTAGTGGTTTGTCCGATTAATTTTGATAGTTTGTAGTAAGGGCTTTAGCCCTTGATTTGAGAGATAAATCCCTCACTACGAACTCTTCAGAACTTATGGGACAGACTAGTAGTTAATTACTATGTCTGGAACAATTTTTTTTGGTAAAAAATCGGGTTTTTTATCATATTTGTGTTGTGCTAAAGATATTTGAACCAAAAATCCGACGAATTACCCCACCTGATGATTTAACTAGCAATCGAAGTCGTGAAAATCTAACTCACATTAATTTTTCTCCTACAACTGTGTTCAGAGGTATTTTCCCGAACATCGCTAGCAACAACTATGTACTAAAATGATAATCGTTATCATATATGAGTTATTGCTCTATGGGAAATAAGTTTTAACATAAATAATAATCATTATCATACAGGAGAAATTAGTGTTAGAAGTAGAGCATTTGGACGTAGATTATCGGGGTATAGTAGCGATAGAAGATGTAAGTTTTCGCGTTACCGAAGGACAGATGGTAGGTGTAATTGGTCCAAATGGAGCGGGGAAAAGTACATTAGTAAAAGCGATACTCGGTTTAATTCCTTCCGCATCTGGGATTGTGAAATTTCGTAACTATCCCGTCAAAAAGCAATTGAATTCGATTGCCTACGTACCTCAAAGAACCCAAGTAGACTGGGAATACCCGATTACAGTGTTTTGGGTGGTGATGATGGCTCGTACAGTAAGCACGGGTTGGTTTCGTCAACCGAATCGTAAGTCTCAAGAAATCGTTAAATCTGCATTAGAGAGAGTGGGGATGTGGGAATTGCGTTCCCGTCAAATTGGTGAGTTATCTGGGGGACAACAGCAGCGAGTATTTTTAGCTAGAGCATTAGCACAGCAAGCAGATTTATTTTTTTTTGACGAGCCGTTTATTGGTGTTGATAAACGTACTGAAGATATTATGTTTGATATTTTTAATCAGTTAAAGCAAGATGGCAAAATCTTAATTTTAATTACTCATGATTTGGGTGATACATTAACAAAATGTGATTCTTTATTGTTGTTAAATAAACATATTATTGCCGATGGTTCTCTTCAAGAAGTAATTACAACTGAAAATTTGCAACGTGCCTATGGGAATAATCTTTTATTCTTAAATCGTGAACAAAAATCCGCTTAACCAATCACTAATCACTGATTAAAAAGGATTACACTGATTACACGGATTTTAAATACTCATTACTAATCACTAATCACGGATTAAAAAGGATTACACTGATTACACGGATTTTAACTACTCATTACCAATCACTAATTACCAATTATCAATAATGTTAAATTTGCTTACAGAACCGCTGACTTTTGGGTTTATGCGAGATGCTTTATTTATTGCTACTAGCTTAGGTATTCTTTGCTCTGTTGTTGGCTCCTATTTGATAGTACAACGCCAAGGAATACTTGGTGATGTGATTGCTCATGCTGTATTACCCGGACTTGCGATCGCGATGTTTTTGGGTGTTGATATTTTCCTGGGTGCGTTTGTTTCGGGGACTTTTAGCACTTTTGTAATTGCTTGGATCGAATCACATTCTCGTGTGAAAATTGATGCAGCTATGGCTTTAGTTTTTTCGGGTTTTTTAGCATTAGGTATCATGCTGATCAGCGTTCTTAAAAGTAGAGTTGATTTGCATCATTTTTTATTTGGTGATATTTTAGGGGTTACAACAGATGATGTTTGGCGGACTTTAATTATTACAGTTATCACCTTACTTTTAGTTAAATTTTGTTATAAAGAGTTGCTATTTTACACCTTTGATCCATTAGGCGCACAAGCAAGTGGACTACCAATAAATCTAATTCAATTTGGTTTAACCGCAGCAATTACATTAACAATTATTGCTAGTATGCAGGCTGTGGGAGTAGTGTTGGTAATCTCTTTATTAATTGGTCCTGGAGTGACAGCTTATTTATTAGTAAAAGAACTGCATCAAATGATGTTTTTGGGTTCGGTAATCGGTATTATTGGCAGTGTTGGGGGTTTATATCTCAGCTATTACCAAAATGTACCTTCGGGAGCATCGATTGTATTAGTTATTTGCGGATTATTTTTATTAGCATTATTTTTCAGTCCTTCACAAGGTATATTAACTCGTCCGAGAACAAATAAAAATCGTTCCGGAAGGGTTTTACAGCGAGTAAGTTCGGTGAAGCGTAAATAAGATATAGTCGAATTAGCGTTATTTAGTTTTTTCGTTTCATTTGTTACTAAAATAATCAGAAATATATTGTATGAAGGTGATTTAACTGCTTTTGACAATACAATAGATTGTTTTCTGAAATAAACAGGATGTTACTAGTCACTTGACAAAAATGTAAGCTTGAAGTAACCTTTCCATATATTGGAAATATCTATACTTAAGAATTATGTAAATAAAACAATTTCCGATTTATCTCTTAACACCTAGAAAGTCGTAAAATTTATATATACTTAATTATTGTTTGTGAGATAATAAACAAAAAAATTATGCTTAAGGTTTGTAATATTACCTGATATTTTAGTTTATTTAAGTAACTATAATTAATTGATTGCGGATTGTTTTCTGAAAAAAGGAACAATATTTCTTTGTGATAGTCTGTGTTGTCTAATCATCGGTAAAAAGTACTTTAAAGGATGATATTCCCTGTACAATACCCTAAGATTTAAGCTAATTTGGGTAAGTTAGAAAGCAGTAGTCAAAATTTATGAAAATCTGCCAAAATCCTGACTGTTCTAATCCTTTTAATGTGAGTGGTAATCGGTTTTGCGTTGGTTGTGGTGCGAATAATTTTGGTAATCTATTAAGAAACCGTTACCGTGTCAAAAGGTTATTGGGTACGGGTGGGTTTGGTAGAACTTATGAAGCAGAAGATTTAGATCGACTTGAGTCTGCTTGTGTGGTAAAGCAGTTTATCAGGGAATCTCAAGGAACAACAGCTCGTGTAAAAGCAGCACAACTTTTTCGTCAGGAAGCCAAGCGTTTATTTGAATTAGGGGAAAATCATTCGCAAATTCCCCGTTTGGTGGCTTATTTTGAACAGGGTAGCTGTATGTATTTGGTACAGGAATTTATTGATGGGGATAATTTATATCAAGAGTTACAACGACAAGCTTTCAGTGAAACTCAAATTTGGCAAGTTTTAACTGATTTACTTCCGGTTTTGGAATTTATCCATCAACGGATGTGTATTCATCGTGATATTAAACCTGAAAATATTATCCGTCGTGCTAGTGATGGTAAATTGGTTTTAATTGACTTTGGTGGTGCTAAACAAGTCACTCAAAACAATTTAGCCCAGAAAGGTACGGGAATTTATACTCTTGGTTATGCAGCAGCGGAACAAATGGCAGGTTATGCTTGTGCCGCTAGCGATTTGTATGCTTTGGGTGCCACTTGTGTGCGGTTACTAACTGGTTGTTTGCTCAAACAGGATGAGCATGGGAATATTTATGACCCCATTTATGACCCAATTAATGGAAAATGGTTATGGGAAGAATATTTAGTAAGCGTTAACATTACTGTTAGTCACAAATTGACGCGGATTTTGAATAAGTTACTCAAGCATTTTGTTCGGGAGAGGTATCAATCAGCAGCCGATGTGTTGTTAGATGTGAAGGATAGTTTATTATATGATGCGACTCATGTAAGTGTTCCGAATGGGACTAACTTTTCCCTATCCGCAGAAGAACAAGCATATCCCTTACAAAAATTTGAATTTGACACGATTACTGTAGATAAATACGCCAACATTGTCAATCGCGATCGCCATCAAGCAGAATGTTTTGTCGAAGAGTTGGATAATGGCATAAATCTGGAAATGGTGTATCTTTGTGGTGGTACATTTATGATGGGTTCACCAGAATTTCAAGGTTATGATAGCGAACATCCCCAACATTTCGTGACTATCAAGCCTTTATTTATGAGCAAGTTTGCAATTACTCAAGCACAATGGTTAGTAGTTGCGAAATTACCCCAAGTAAAACATCCATTGAATCTGGAGCCATCCTATTTTAAAGGTGATTCACATCCTGTAGAACAGATATCTTGGCATGAAGCGGTGGAATTTTGTGTCAGGTTATCCAAATATACCGGAAAAGAATATCGTTTACCCAGTGAAGCAGAATGGGAATACGCTTGTCGTGCAAACACGATTACACCTTTTTATTTTGGGGATACCATCAGTTCTGATTTAGTCAACCATGATGGAAATTACACCTATGCTTTAGCACCCAAAGGTAAATATCGTCAAGGTACTACACCCGTAGGAAGTTTTCCCCCCAACGCTTTGGGATTATACGATATGCACGGGAATGTGTGGGAATGGTGTGCAGATTCGTGGCACGATAGTTATGATAACGCTCCCTGCGACGGTAGAGTTTGGCACGAAGAAGGGGATAATAATTTACGAGTCATGCGTGGTGGTTCTTGGTTTAATGTACCTCGATTTTGTCGTAGTGCATTACGTTATAAAGGTGAATCTACTTTGCGGGATATTTTTATTGGCTTTAGAATTGTCACCAATGCATAACTTTAAATGAAAAAGTCAAAGAAGTCGGGTTTTGATACAGTTGACAGTTGACAGTGGAGAGTTGACAGTTGATTGCCTACTCCCTACTCCCTGTTAACTAATTTTTACAATTTGGTTCCACACTCTGGACAGAAATTATTTATTGAAGCATTCTTGGCACCACAATTACTACAATAAACAGGTTCCGAATCAGCTTTCGGAAGCTGTTTAGCTAAACCAACCATTTGAGCATTGCTTTTACCAGGACCAACCATAGGATAGCAGTTTTCATCCCTGGTGACACGAGCATTTACAACAACTGGACCGTCATGGGCTATCATCTCAGCTATGGCATCTTTAAGCTGTTCTCGTTTTTCAATTACCATACCTTTAATGCCGTAAGCTTGACAAAGTAATTCAATATCTGGCATTCCTACTTCCATATTAGAACTAGAATAGCGTTCCCCGAAAAACGCTTGTTGCCATTGACGTACCATTCCTTGCCAACCGTTGTTAATAATTACTGTCTTGACATTTATTCCATATTGTGCAAGAGTTCCCAATTCCTGTAAATTCATTTGGAAGCTAGCATCACCGCTGATACAGATAACTTCTTCATCGGGAAACGCCACTTTTGCACCCATTGCAGCAGGAACACCAAAACCCATCGTTCCCAAACCAGCGCTAGAAATCCAGCGACGGGGACCATTTTTGAGAAATTGCGCCGACCACATTTGATGCTGTCCGACATCCGTAGTATAGAAAGCGTAGGGTGCTTGACGAGCAATTTCGGTAATCACTTCTTGGGGGGAAATGCTGTCAACGTAATGAGGTACCACCAAAGGATAATCTTCCTTCCAGCGGTTAATTAAATTCAACCATTCTTGAGTTTGTTGTGGTGGTTGGTTGATATTTCTTTCTTTACATCGACGCAGCAACTCAGTTAAAACCCTTTTGACATCACCAACAATTGGCACTTCTGGAATGCGGTTTTTACCGACTTCCGCCGGGTCAATATCAATATGAATTACCTTAGCGCGAGAAGCGAATTCATCTAACTTACCCGTAACGCGATCGTCAAATCTGGCTCCAACGCAAATCAATAAATCACAATCTGTAACTGCAAAATTTGCGTATGCTGTACCATGCATTCCCAACATTCCCAAAGCAAGGGGATGGTGTTCATCAAAAGCACCGATACCCATTAACGTAGTAGTGACAGGAATCGCGAATAATTCCGCTAATTGTTGAATTTCTTCATGAGCAGCCGAGCTAATTGCACCACCACCGACATACAGCAAAGGACGACGACTTTCGCGAATCAATTGAATCGCAGCATTGATTTGGCGGGGATTTCCCTTGACCGTAGGACGATATCCCGGTAATCTCACTGAACCAGGTGTTACAGGAGTGTAATCAAATTCCTCAAGGGCAACATCTTTAGGAACATCAATTAAAACCGGACCAGGACGACCCGTACTAGCCACATGAAAAGCTTCCGCCACAATTCGCGCCATATCTTTCGGGTCGCGCACTACGTAGGAATGTTTGACAATAGGTAGTGTAATTCCGTAAATATCAGTTTCTTGAAACGCATCCGTACCAATAGCCGCTCGCGTCACCTGTCCCGTAACAACAACCATTGGAATTGAATCCATATGAGCCGTAGCAATGCCAGTCACTAAATTAGTTGCACCAGGTCCGGAAGTACCAAAACAAACACCAACTTTACCAGTAGCGCGAGCGTAACCATCAGCGGCGTGAGCTGCACCTTGCTCGTGTCTCACTAAAATGTGCTTAACACCACCGCTCGCTTCATCTTTATATAAATCATCGTAAATAGGTAAAATAGCACCGCCGGGATATCCGAAGATATATTCAACCCCGTGACGTTTGAGGCTGTCAATTAACGCAAAACCCCCCGATGCACGTTTAGGAAAAGTGTTTGATTCGGGAATAGAAATTGGGGAAGAGGTAGATCCAACTTGTGGAACACTGATTTGGGAAGGGGAAGACACGGCAAACCTCAGTGATTGGCTAATTTGACGTAAAAACGTAAAAACGTAAAATTTTGTAGCTAAAACTTCATTTTAATACTCTACGCATAACTTTTGCACTAAATCAAGGAAGTTAATTGACAGTGGACAGTGGACAGTTGACAGTTGACAGTTTTTATTTATTTCTCCCTGTCCCCTTGTCCCCTTGTCCCCTTGTCCCCCCATCCCCCCATCCCCTTGTCCTTTAATACAACCCCTTCACCCATTCCCATTCTCTGCTCAACCCTGCTTTCAAATTCACAGAGGGTTGATAACCGAGAATTTGCTGTGCTTTGGAAACATCGGCTGCTGTATGACGTGCATCTCCCATTGCTTTTTCAACATGGTTTCTCTTGATGGATTTACCAACAATTTCTTCCATTGTTTCGAGAACTTCCTTTAAAACTACCCGACTACCACCACCAATATTAAAAATCTCTCCCACAGCATTTTCTACCGTAGCTGCGGCTAAATTAGCTGCAACAGCATCGCTAACAAAAGTAAAATCGCGGGTTTGTAAGCCATCACCGTAAACGGGAATTGCTTCATCTTGGATGACAGCTTTATAAAACTTGTGAAATGCCATGTCCGGACGCTGACGAGGACCGTAAACTGTAAAGTAACGCAACGCTACAAAAGGTACGTCAAAGTTTTTGTGATAAAGTCCACACAATCTTTCCGCCGCTAACTTGGTGATTCCATAGGGTGAAACTGGTTTGGGACAAATTAATTCGCTCGTCGGTAAAGTTTCTGCATCACCATACACACTGGAAGTAGAAGCATAAATGAATCGTTGCAAATTTTTCGCATCCTTTGCAGCTTCAAGCATTACTTGAGTCGCGCTAATATTGCGTTCCGTGTAAAAGCGGAAACCTTGCCCCCAACTTGCCCTTACCCCTGCTTGTGCTGCTTGATGGTAAATAATATCAACATCTTCTAACAGCGATCGCCAATCTAAAGACTGAATATCTCCTTCAATCAACTTAAAGTTGGGATAGCTTTGCAATGATGCTATATTTTTATACTTGAACATCGGGTCATAGTAATCATTGAATTCATCAATACCAATTACTTCTTCCCCTTGTTTTAACAATGTTTCTGCTAAATGGGAACCAATAAATCCCGCTGCACCAGTAACGATATTTTTAGTCATTTTTTTTAAATTGAGGTATTTTGTTAACTCCGTATTAACAGGTTAATCCCTATACACAGGTAGTTGCCACTACTTTTGATTTTTTTGTTTACACATTCGGAGATGGGGGGACAAGGGGACAAGGGGACAAGGGGACTAAGGGACTAGGGGACTAAGGGACTAGGGGATGGGGGAAGAGAATTCTTATTAACTCTTAACTCCTAATTCCTAACTCCTAACTCCTAACTCCTAACTCTTAACTCCTAATTTTTAATCCAAAATCCAAAATCTAAAATCCAAAATAGCAAGGCATACCTTTAAATCTGGATAAGTATTAAAATTGGTGGAAAAATAAAGCGCATCATCAAGGTGACTTCGAGGAATAAGAGTGAAAATTTTAGTTGTAGGTAGTGGAGGAAGAGAACACGCTTTAGCTTGGAAACTTCTTCAATCAAGTCAAGTTGAACAAGTATTCTGTGTACCTGGGAATGGTGGTACGGCTAGTTTGAATCGCTGTGAAAATATCTCTTTAGCGATGGATGATTTTGAAGGTATCGGGAATTTTGCGTTAAACGAAGGAATTAACCTCGTGGTTATCGGCCCGGAAGTACCTTTAGCGCAAGGTATTACAGATTATTTGCAATCGAGCGGATTAAAGGTATTTGGTCCAAACAAAGCCGGAGCGCAAATCGAAGCAAGTAAAGTATGGGCAAAAACACTGATGCAGGAAGCTAAGATTCCTACAGCAAATAGTGCGGTATTTAACCGAGCAGCACCGGCGAAAAGTTACATAAAAGACCACGGAGTACCAATTGTCATCAAGGCTGACGGTTTGGCGGCAGGGAAGGGCGTTATAGTGGCTACAACCCGCAATCAGGCAGTGGAAGCAGTAGAAGCAGTTTTTCGCGGTCAGTTTGGTGGTGCCGGAGAATTTGTAATTGTTGAAGAATGTTTGATAGGACAAGAAGTATCGGTTTTAGCATTGACAGATGGTTTAACAATTAGACCTTTATTACCAGCCCAAGATCATAAACGCATTGGTGAAGGTGATACGGGAGAAAATACAGGTGGTATGGGAGCCTATGCACCAACACCGATTGCTACGATTAATTTAATGGAACGGGTTCAAAAACAAGTTTTAGATAGAACTATAAATGCTTTAAGAGCTAAAAAGATTGATTATCGCGGCGTACTTTATGCTGGTTTGATGATAACTCCCAGCGGTGAATTCAAGGTTTTAGAATTTAACTGTCGTTTTGGCGACCCAGAAACCCAAGTAATATTACCATTATTAGAAACGCCATTAGAAGAATTAATGCTTGCCTGTGTTGAACAGCGTTTAGAGCAAATGCCCCCCATCGAATGGAAACAAGGAGCCTGTGCCACCGTAGTTGCTGCTTCTGGAGGATATCCCGGAGTTTATCAAACAGGTAAAGTTATTACAGGTATCCCCGAAGCCGAAGCCGCAGGAGCAACCGTATTTCATGCGGGGACAACCTTAAATCAACAATTAATGACAAATGGAGGGAGAGTTTTGAATGTCACGGGTATAGGAGAAAACTTCGAGCAAGCATTACGATTAGCATACGCCGGTATTGACCAAATTAACTTTGAGGGAATGTATTATCGGCGAGATATCGGATATCAGGTTAAAGGTTAAAGGTTGGAGGTTAAAGGTAATTTATAAATAACTCCCATCCCCTTGTCCCCCCATCCCCTTGCTTTCAAGGGTAGGTATTTAGGTTTTAGATAAATAGTTGAGAATTTTCTCAAGAGTTAAACGTAATTTCAAGGTTATAGCCAATGATTTTAGTTCTAAAACCAAAAAAATAGGCTTAATCTAAAAAACCTACCCTTGAAAGCCATCCCCTTGTCCCCTTGTCCCCTTGTCCCCTTGTCCCCTTGTCCCCTTGTCCCCTTGTCCCCTTGTCCCCTTGTCCCCTTGTCCCCCCATCTCCCTCATTGGTCAACTTAGCTGTTAACTTTTAGTTGTTGGGGTTGTCTTAAAAAAAAAACTACGACAACTAATTTTAAAATGCTGGTTCTTTTAAAAACAATTGAAGACGCGATCGCCAATTGGTGGTCAGATTTTAATCTCCAAACTAGGCTGTTAGCGGCTGTCACCTTGGTTGTATCGTTGGTGATGAGCGGTTTGACGTTTTGGGCAGTAAATACAATTCAGCAGGATGCACGTCTAAATGACACCCGCTTTGGGCGAGATTTGGGTTTGTTGCTAGCTGCGAATGTTGCACCTTTTTTGGCTGAAGAAAATTACACCGAGGTGGCACAGTTCTCTCAACGTTTCTATAGCAGTACTTCTAGTGTGCGCTATATGCTTTATGCTGATGAAACTGGAAAAATCTTTTTTGGCATTCCTTTTTGGGAGCCAGAAGTAGGAAATTCGCTGACTATTAAACGTAAGATTGAGCTACCCGAAGACTACGCTGCTGACGTGGAAAAGCCAATGGTACGTCATCATAGTTCACCGGATGGGGAAGTTACTGATGTGTTTGTCCCCTTGAAGGCAAATGGTAAATATTTGGGTGTGTTGGCAATTGGGATTAATCCCAATCAAACTGCTGTAATTTCTACTAATTTTACCCGCGATGTCACAATCGCGGTGTTTATTTCAATTTGGGTAATGGTAATTTTAGGAGGGGTAATTAATGCTTTGACTATTACTAAGCCAATTAAGGAATTATTAGCAGGGGTAAAACAAATTGCTGCGGGAAATTTTAAGCAGCGAATTGAATTACAATTTTCCGGAGAACTCAAAGAGTTAATTATCAGCTTTAACGAAATGGGCGAGCGTTTAGAACGCTATGAAGAACAAAATATTGAAGAATTAACTGCTGAAAAAGCCAAGTTGGAAACTTTGGTTTCTACTATTGCCGATGGTGCGGTTTTGATTGATAACGATATGCAGGTAATATTGGTTAATTCCACCGCCAAAAGAATTTTTGGTTGGGAAGAAACTCAAGTGGTTGGTCATACCATATTGGAACATTTACCCGCACAAATGCAGTTAGAAATTAACCGCTATTTGCACCAAATGACGGCGGGAGAGCTAGAAAGCGCCGAATTTAGGATTACAATAAATCAACCAATCAAAAGAACTATTCGTATTCTTTTAACTACGGTAATTAATCAGCAGCGAGAAAGCATTAAAGGTATTGCAATTACCATCCAAGATATCACTCGCGAAGTCGAACTAAATGAAGCAAAAAGTCAATTTATTAGTAACGTTTCTCACGAATTAAGAACGCCTTTATTTAATATCAAATCTTTTATTGAAACTTTACATGAGTTTGGCGAAGATTTGGGTGTGGAACAGCGAAAAGAATTTTTACAAACTGTTAATAATGAAACAGATCGACTGACTCGTTTAGTTAATGATGTATTAGATTTATCTAAGTTGGAATCCGGGCGCAGCTACAGTATGGATGGAGTCGATTTAGGACAAGCAGTCGAACAAACTCTACGTACTTACCAATTAAATGCTAGAGATAAAGGTATTGAGTTAATTCAAGATATCGCTCCCAATTTACCTTTAGTCAGGGGACATTACGATTTACTACTGCAAGTATTAGCAAATCTAATCGGTAACGCACTCAAATTTACCAAAGCCGGTGGAAAAGTCGCACTCCGCGTTTACCAACTCGGCTCACAGCAAGAGTTGCAAGGAACCATACCTCACCGTGTTCGCGTAGAAATTTGCGATACAGGCATCGGTATCGGTTCCGAAGATCAACAAGCCATTTTTGACCGCTTTTTCCGCGTTGAAAATCTAGTTCACACCCTTGAAGGTACGGGTTTAGGATTATCAATTGTCAGAAATATTCTTGAAGACAAACATCGTAGTAAAGTGTTTTTGGTTAGCGAAGTTGGTGTTGGTACCACATTTTGGTTCGATTTGGAAGTATTTGAAGAAACTCTTAACAGTTAGGAGTGAGGAGTTAGGAGTGAGGAGTTAGAAGTGAGGAGTTAGGAGTGAGGAGTTAGAAGTGAGGAGTTAGGAGTGAGGAGTTAGGAGTGAGGAGTTAGGAGTTAGTTGACAAGTGACAGTAATGTATCTTAAATCCGTGTAGACGGGTGCCGGTTTGTGTAGCTGCGGTTTCAACCGCCGGATAATAAAATACTGATTGTTACCTTAAACCTTTAACCTTAAACCCTATTCCCAATTTAAACATCTTTCAACGGTTGCTACCACTGATTGAGAAAGTGCTGGTAAATCGTAACCACCTTCTAAGCCAAATAAGATTTTAGGAGTTACTTTTAAGCAATATTCCGTAAATAAACCGTAATTTTTTGGTTGTAAATTTATTCTTGCTAAGGGATCATCGGCATTTGCATCATAACCAGCGCTGACTATTAATAAATCTGGCTGAAAGTTTGATAAAAAGGGTAATACTTCTTTTTCAAATGCCAATTGATAAATAGTCACATCGCTACCAGGAGGCACAGGTAAATTTAATACATTATTATCTATACCACGTTCGGAAGATTTACCAGTTCCGGGATAACAGGGATATTGATGCAGCGAACAGTAAGCAATTTGGGGATTATTTTCCACAATTGCTTGAGTTCCGTTACCGTGGTGTACATCCCAATCAAGAATAGCAACGCGGTTAATTCCCGGTTTTTTCAAAGCTTGGAAAGCAGAAATCGCTGCATTGGAAAACAAACAGAATCCCATCCCATAATCGCTTTCCGCATGATGTCCCGGAGGACGTGCTAATACAAAGGCTGGTTTACCAGTTTGTAGTACAATATCAACTCCATCCAGCCAAGCATTCACCGCTAATAAAGCTACATCATAACTACGGGGAGATACATAAGTATCTGTATCTAAAAAACCACCACCATCAATAGCAATTTGCTTAACTTTACGGATATAAAGCGGTGAGTGGATTTCTTCAATTAGAGAAACCGGCGAATTTTGATTAATTGGAGTTGGCGATCGCCATTCAATTAGATTAGAAAAAGGAGCTGATTTCAAAGCCGAAGTAATAGCGCTTAAACGTTCCGGTTTTTCGGGATGTCCCCTCCCGGTTAAATGTTCGAGAAATTCGTCGGAGTAGATGAGAGGGAACATGGGAGAGTTAGGAGTTAGGAGTTAGGAGTTATTAATGACCTTTGACCTTTGACCTTTAACCTTTAACCTTTGACCTTTAACCTTAATTATCAAGCATTTCGGGGGAAACTGCGGGATTGCCTTTAAGTTCTTCGGGAGATTGGTTACGGATTGTGCTGTCGATTGATGGGGGATGCTTGATTTTATCAAGTAGCTCCGGACTTAATTCCGGTGCTTCTTCTTGAGGATTTGTTTTCTCAGCTTGATTTTTTGGTTTATCTTCACTCATATTCTTTTCTTTTCGCTGTGTAAGGAATTCTTATCAGCTTAGAAGACGTTAAAAGAATAACACACTATCTAAAGAATGAAATACTTTCCCCTTTTCGATCATAATAATTTTTAGATCAGACAATCACCAATTACCAATGGATAATTCAATCAAAATCACCGTTAAATTATTCGCTGCTTATCAAGAAGCTTATAAAGTACCAGAGTTAACATTAGAATTTCCCGAAAATACTGCGGTGTTGCAAGTAAGAGAATATTTAATTAACGAACATCCCGAATTAGAAAAATGGCGGGATGTAACGCGGTTTGGTGTAAATTTAAATTTTGTGGAACCAGATACTTCCTTACATGATGGAGATGAAGTGGTGTTGATTCCTCCTGTTAGTGGGGGGTAACGGCATTAATTTTGAATGGTTCGTTGTCTGTGTAACGTCGGGAGACGTAAAGTTTTACGTCTCTACATCACGTACCGATTACTTTACTTTTCCTCGGAAACGAATAAACCCATAGGAAGTGTTAGGTGTACCAGGTGCTGTAGCATTAGGTAAATTTTGCAAATTCACCACAACGGCACCATTAGTATTCGTACCATCACACTTAATATTAGGATGAACAGTAGAAGGTTCAACACCAGGAGGGAAGTATTGCCCTGCATCACCATCCTTGACATTGGTCAAAGATTGTGTATTACCATCTTTTAACCACAAAATACCTCGATCTGAATTTTGCGATCCTGCCGTTGCTTGGGGTTGATTGTTAAAGCTGGTAGGAATGAAGGTAACGTTAGAGGGAACGCGATCGCAAACTAGTAGGCTTTTGGCTTCGGTGTCACCAGCAGAGAGGAAGTATATAGTATATTCAATTTCGTCATCGGGTTTGACTTTTCCACCGTTGATTTCACCCCGAAGAAAATTAGATATCCAATTAGGATGATTATCGTCAGCATCTTTAGGAGCAGGAACATAATTGGGTGATTCTGGATTACCGTTGTCTACCCCGTCAACAATATTTGTCAAAGCAATTTGATTGATTGCGGTGATGCGTTTGATTAGTAAGACAATGGGGTTGCTAGGAGGAATAGTAAAACCAAAGTTTTGGTCTGTAATTGGACTCCCGGAAACTGTTACAGCTAAATCATTGGGTGTTCCCAAGGTGTAACCAGTGGGAATTTCTGTATCTGTGGTATCAACTTGGATTTTGTAAGTGCCATTAGCAATACCTGTGAAGGTGTAGTTACCGTTATCATCTGTGTTGGTAGTAGTGATGATGTTGTTGTTGGTATCTAGTAGTTTGACGGTAATATCTTTCGGTAATTTTGGTTCGTTTGTATCGAAATCACTATTAGTATTTGTGTCCTCGTAGAGTGTACCGGAGATGGTTAGCGTCGGTTGAACAACATCAATTTTTGTTGGGTCGTTTGATGCTGATGTAGAGGAGTCGTCGCTGACACCACTAAATGGAGTGTTTGTTAATTTACCTTTATAGTCTATGTTTGCTTGGTTGGAGATTGTCGTGGGGAAAGAGGAAATTCCTGGGTTCACTTTAACCCGAAATCGCAAAGTAACAGATTTATCTATATCGACCTCTCCTCCTTGGGTGGCATTTGCCCCAACACCAGAACGAAAAATGGCTTTATTTGTGGCAGTATCAATTTCTGCTTGATCATCTCCTGTTGCATCTGTTTTTAAACCTATATTGGATGCTTCAGGGTCATTTATAACTTCTAATGACCCAGCAACAAAAGTAGTATTGGCGGGAATGGGATCTTGGATAACAACATCTTTAGCTGCATCATTACCCGTGTTGGTGTAAGTAATTTCATACTCTAGTACATCTCCAGGGTTTACATCTCCTCCATTGACATCAATAACTTTTTTCGTGAAGTTCCTTGTTAGGATAGGTTGGAAAACTTGGATGCTAAAAGTAAAAGCTGTTGGATAATAAACATCTCCTGCACTTGTAAATCTTAGTCCAGCACTAGTAGCACCATTTTGCATAATTCTATTACCGCTACTGTCTACCGCGTTGATGATGTCCATATCCATCGCCAATAGATTAGGGTAATCTGGGTTTTTAGCACTCACTCTAGTTCCTAAAAAAGTGTTGGAACTGTTGAAAAAGTTATTTACTGGGTTAAGTGAGTCACTTACAGCCACAAAATCCTTATTAGTTCCAGTACCATCCCCATCTAAGAAAAACTGATCCCCTGCAAAACCAACATCCCCTTCATAAGCAACTACCCCCATTGCCGTCTCAAAATTGCCTGATGGTGGAGTTAAGAAACCACTAATATAGGTGGTTATGGATCTGGAACTACTTACAGCAGCAAAACCATCGAAGATGGTCATACTGCGTAGTGCTTGTGTGGGGTCTTCGTAAACTACAATTAAAGTCCAACCACCAAAACGGTCTTCACCTTTTCCCGTTTGAATATTGGCTCCAAAGTACGTACCACTACCGCCTTGTTTGACTAAATTGGTAACATCTGCAAAAGAACTATATCTAGTACCACTAGTATCAATATTACCTGCCGTTACAGATGTATAAGTAATATCACCAGGTAGTTTTAAAAGCATCTGATTCTTTTTACTTGCATCAACAGCATTAGTTCCCGCAGGATTACCGTTATTTGTACCTCCACCCGATGTATCTCCAGTCCAATAAAGCCCAGCCCAAAGTATCGTAGAACCCGCAGGAAAATTATAATCTGCGGAGCTAGAATTAAAGGTACTTGAATCACTGTCTATATCGATATAATCCATATAGAAAACGTTGTTTACAGCGTCATTGCTGCCAGAAGTTAAACCTTGGCGTGCATTATTACAAATACTTTGCTTTGGTCCAATAGTTGTAGAGCAAGTCGTAACGCTGTTACCGAACATGATTGTCTGTCCTTTTGTTTCTACTCGGTAACGCGGCGTATAGTTACGAATTATTTGAGCTTGGACAGGATTGAATAAACTACTTAATCCCAAGCAGGCTAGGGAAGTTATCGTTGTATAGGCAAACAGCGATAATTTTTTATCATCCGATTGATTTGTGATGTTTGAAAATTGGTAATTTTGAATAAAATCCAGTAAAGACTTCATAATTTAGTTCCGATAAAAATATATACTTTGCAAATAATTACGGTTCTTCATTACTTGTTATGCTAAAAACTTCTATGAAATAGCCCATATTCCTTGCTACGGAAGATCCATAATTACTTTACTCTTCTAAATAAGTAAATATCATGTGAAAATAAGGCGTTTTTATAACTAATTGAAAAAACAGCTTAAAATCTTTACGAAATTAGTATTCCCACGGTGAAGGATAAAAACTATCAGTAAATTCACGCAATTATAGATGTAGACGCGATATATCGCGTCTCTACATTTCGGGTATAATTACTGTTCTATCTGCAAATCTCCTTCCTGATTTTCAAATTCGATATCGATACCCCTAACATCAAAGAAAATCACCTCTACACGACGGTTACGAGCGTAATCAACAACATTATTTTCTTCTGTTCGTAATTTCCTTTCCCCAAAGGAACGGATTGTCATTCTTTCGGATGGAATACCTTTTTTAATTAAGTAATTTCTCGCATTTGTAGCTCTTCTCTTCGCTAAATCTTGGTTATAAGCGTCACTAGCGCGAGAGTCTGTGTGTCCTTGTAGTTCGATGACTATGGTGGGATATTGCTCCATGATTTCGGCAATTTTATCCAGAATTTCTCCACTATTAGGACTAATAAAGTCTTTATCTAATGCAAAGTGAATGTTTCTGGGTACGCTTAAACGAATTGGTTCTGGTTTGGGTGGCTCTGGTTCGGGTATTGGTTCGGGTATTACTGGTGGTGGTTCTACTACTGGAGGGGTTGTACAGGTGGGAACTGCAAAATTTTGGATTTTAGATTTTGCGGAAAGTTTGGGGTGTAGATTCTCTTCCCCCAAAACTTTCCAAGACGGATTTTGGATTGTTCCAGAATCACCAACGGCTTTGATGATGGTATTCGCTGCTGGTTCGGAGGTGCCGTATTTTGGATCAGTTGCGTTCAGCTTTGCTGCGCCGAAGGCGATCGCGCTGATCATTTCCCCCGGTTGCAGGTTTGTGAGTGTAGTTTGAAATCTTCCTTTGTCGTCAGTTTTGACTTTAGCAATTACTTCCCCTAATGCGGAATAAGCGGGGTATAAATTTATTTGCTGTTTACTATTGGGTGCAACGCGATAAATGTCAATTTCGCTACCTGGGTCGGCTTTGCCATCGATGTTTACTTTACCGTTGATAATAATAAATTCGGAACTGAGAAATTCTGGTGCGTTGATAGCTCGGTTTGCTGTATCTAAACGACGATTTCGGGAGTCACGGGGTGGATTTGGGCCATCTCCACGTTGAAAGTCCCGTACCCCTGCATTATGTCTGGTGTTGAGGTCGATACTTAATCCTTCGATATTAGCAAAACTGTTATCTCTAATAATGTTTTTTTCGCTATCGGGATAAGCTGTAACTGTAACTCCGGAACCTGTTTGATTAGTAATTTGATTATTAATTACCTGATGATTTTTACCCATTAAGTAAACACCAGCCCGTCGCAAGCGTCTACCATTATATTTAATGTCATTCGACTGTATTTTTACTGAGCCTTCTGGTTTAAATAAGTAAATACCACTACCATCATTAGCACAAATTAAATTTGAAGTAACTTGAGAATTGTCAATTTTACCTTCTAATCTAATTGCATCCGGCATTCCCGCAATTCCATTACCGACAATGATATTTTCTGTAATTTGAGTATTTTCTGCAAATTTTCCAGTAATAATTGCGCTACCTTCATGATTCGCAATACGATTACGGTTAATAGTTGTATCCGTCGCATTAAACACCGAAACCCCAAAAGCAGAAGTCTTATTAGGAAACTCTTCTCCAGAAGTAATACCCAACCAATTATCTTTGATAATGGTATTTTTCACAGGTTCCGAAGAAAACTTCCCCTTACTACTCCTTTCCCCGTCTAAAACTAACAATACCTCCTTACTTCTTTTCTCCGCGCCCTCAGCGTCTCTGCGGTTTTTTAATCCGTAATCTTCTCCTGGGAAACGAGTAGTTACGAATTGTTCCTTATCCATTCCCAAAATAACAATATCCCCTGGAGGTAAACTAGCAGTATCCCGATGTTGAGAACTGAAACCGTGTAAACTCAATCCTTGAATTGTAATATTATCAGCAGATACCGTTAAACCACGAAATACTTCTTTGTTAGCAGCAGAAGTTATTTCCACCACAGGAATAGGAATTTCAATTTCTGCGGTTGCTGATTTATTGGCTTCGTAACCCGGTTGAGAAGTACCGTCAACGATTAATCCTGGAGTTGTTAAAGCTGGGAGAACGCTTTCAAGAGTAATTTTAGTTTGTCCAGGAGCAAGATTAAATTCAATTCGTGATTGATTACCTGTAGATGAGACAAAAGCTTTTTCTGCTGTACTCAGTTTTTCCAGTGGTAAATTACCATTGACGATCGCAATTGCTTCGCGTAATGTCAGAGCATCATCTGGTTGAATAGCTCCATCTTGATTACTATTAACTACTACTCGCAAAGTTAAAGCTGTTGTCGCTGGTTGAGCAAAGGCAATATTCGGAGTTATTAACAATAAGATTGGTATTATTCCCAAAAGTTGATCAAAAGAGCCAACCCTTAACAGTTCCCTTCTAAAAAAAGATTTTTTTTGATATTTTTTTGTTGTTTTATACATACTTATTACCGTTTTTTTACTGAAGACAGTTGAGAAAAAAGCCTTTTAAATCGAGAAATATTGACAAAAAAGCTAATAAACTAAATGTATATTTAGCTTCATATTCCTTTATTCATCTGCTACGTCCCGTCGTCAGTTTTTCTAACAGCGTTTTTTCTATTTGTTTGATTTTTTTGGCTTTATTATCTCCTTTAAGATTTTCGGCTAATGTTTCAATGGGATTTTTTTCAGCGTTGGTAATTTTCTCTGTTCCCTGCTCCCTGCTCCCTATTCCCTTCTTAAGTTGATTAATCAAAAATTGTCGCTGTTCTATTTCTTGACGGGGTACTCTTTTTTGTAAACCGAAACCGTTGAATAACTCATTGAGTTTGACTGTTAAACCTAAATATGGTCCACTAGCGGAACGACTTCCATCAAAATCGCGATCGTCAATTTCCCCAAAAGCGTAACCTGCGGCTAACCTTAAATTTGGTGTTAAATAGTAACCAGCTTCCACCACAAAGCCGGTTTCGGTATAGTCAGACTGGCTAATTACTCTAGCTTCCCCGACTAAATCCCAACTGTATCCCAAACGATAAGTAGCGCGTAATTGTCCGAGATTTGTCGTACTATTGGATGAGAAATCATTGGCTAAATAAGTAGTACTGTTGCGTAAAGCATATTTACCGTAAAATTCCCATTGCCAATTCGGTGCGTAAATAGTTTCTATGGCAAAAGTATGGTCTTCTGCACCCGTACCTGTTCCGAATAAAATAGTATCGGGAATTGTTGAGGGATTTTTGCGATATTCGTAGCGTAATAAAGCGTTGAATTTATCGTCTTGAGGATTACGGTATGCTAAACCCATTCTCAGGTTAGCTGTATTTCCTAAAGCTCCCAGGGTTTGATTACTTGAACCTGCTTGTTGATATCTTGCTAAAGCGGTAATTGAGGAAGAAATTTTACCTGTACCTCCTGCGGAAATTACGGTATTATTTCCACTCGATGAACTTCTATGTTCAAAAAGAGCGCTAGCTTTGAAATTGGGATTATCAGTATATTCCAAGCCGACGCTATAGCTATCACCGTCAGTAAAACCCAAGGACGCAGCACTTTGACCGACAGCGAAAGGTTGTGCGAATTGTATCCCTGTACCATTACGACCGAAGAAGTCACCGAAAACGTGTTCGTAAGCTAGATTCAATCGCAATCCGGAAGCTATTGTTATCCCCTGTTTTAAGCCTAATGCACCTTGAGTAGTTGGTCCATTGGCTCCACCTAATATAGAAAAGCGTCCGGTAACAGAGGTATCTTCACCAAATTTGTGTTCACCGTTGACGTTAAAGCTAGTGATGGAATTACCGTCAAATTGTCCACGAGTGTAAAACTGTTGCGTTAACGAAATATTAATTCCTGGAATTGCTTGCCAATTTAATCCCAAAATAGTTCTATCGGGAAAAACTGCGTCTGTATTTTCGGATAATGTAGTTTCGTTTTGTGCTATAAACGAAAGTTGATTTCCTAGAGGAACATTCAGACGAGAACGTAATTGATTAGAATCAGTATTCAGAGTTTCGGGAGATATTCGATCTTCTCGTTCCCGTTTAATCCAATCAACAGATAAATTAGCTTTCCCAATTCGCTGTACAATACCAGCGGCAATTGTAGTTAGAGAGTTATCAACTTCACTACCAGGAATTGCAGTTATCCGGGGTGAAAATAACTCTTCAAAAGTATCTATCGGTTGGGGTGCAATACCAAAGTTATCTTCATGGTCATATTGAAAGCGTAAATTGGTTGTTTTGGTAATTCTTCCCGTAATTTGCGCTCCATAACGAGTTTGTCCGGGAACGAAACTAATGGTAGCATCATTAGCAAATCCGGTATCTGCGAAACGGTAATAAGCACGAGTCTGTAAACCCCGAATAAATTCCGCTTCTGCTTCCGCTCTCATCGCATTACCTTCGATCATTCCCATCTCATTAGAATCATTGCGAGAACGAGCGTATTCAGCAATAATTTTACCTAACTTACCAAAAGTCAACTGAGCATCTGCACCATACAATTCAAAATTGCGCGAGCCTTGATTTTCCTGTAAATAAGTAGCAGCTAACCAATTATCATTATTAACACCACGAGAAAAATTATATTGTAAACGTCCTGCATAAATATCAGTGTCAGCACCTGCTCCCTCATATTGATAAGTAGCAACGATACGTCTGACCAAGACTTGACCAAATTCGTTGACATCGGTACGTAAAATCGGTCCACGAAATAAAACTGTTCCTCTGTCGTAATCAATCTCATAATCGGGGCCTCGACTCAATTGTTTACGTTCTAATACAGTACCCGGACGATTGAGTTCTTCTAATTCGATAAACAGGGTTTCACTACCAGGTATTACCAATCTCCGAGATAAGAAATAAAATCCACTAGTTCCATCAGGAGGTAGAGTATCCCGTTGAAAACCTTCCACATTATTTCCATAAAAAGCTGTCGCTTGGAGATTTCCAATATTGTAATTAGCTTTAAAACCGTGTAACTGACGAGTCAGAGAGGTAAATTGTTGTGAAGAACGAGAAAATTCTTCAGTATTGTAATCACCCCACATTGCATAATCGGGACTAGCTCCGGCAATCTTAGAAGAACGTTCCAACCGTAAATACACACTATCGATAGATGGAGTAATGGCATTAACTGTAGAACTATCACCATAAACAGGGTAATTCTGTTCGCTAAATTGATAAGTTCCGAACAAGCGATTATCGCAATTACAATCTTCATTCAGCGAACGACTACTATCATAAGCACCCGTTACCAACCATTCACCAATTGCACCAGTTGCAAAAACAGCCGAACGAAATTTTACTTCGGTACTATTATCTTGGTTTTCTGGGAGAAAATCCTTAAATCGACTATAAAAATCCGTACCTCTTGCACCCAAACGGAAATCAATCACCCCCGTCATTAAACTGGGACGCAAAGCCGTTTGAAATTGTAATTGAGTAAAAGCTTCTAACTTCCCGATTTTCGCTTGAATACTTACAGTTTTCGCTTCTAAATCCGATTTGAGAGTAGCAGTAAACTCTCCTGCTTTTGCTTGTACTTGAAATCCTGGTTGTCCCGGTTTAAAATCACTTCCGAGAAATTCTCCTGCTGTACTTGCTAAAGTAACAACCGCATCATGATGAGAACGGTTGCCATTTTCATCTAGTAATACACCTTTGATAGTTGCTGTAGAACTTCCATCAGCAGGAATCCGTGATTCTACGGTATCTAATTTCAGTTGATGTACTCCACCTCTAACCATAACTTTTACAGTCACAGGAGCTTCCTGAGAACCCAGAACCTGAGCAGAGATAATATTTTCTCCATTTTGCAGAGAAACACCATACCACGTCTGTGTTACCAAATCAGTTTCAGAATCGGTTTCAGTTCGTCCAATTAAAGAACGATCGGATAATTCCCCATTAACCCGTAATTCCACCTCGTTACCGATGGGAAACTGAATGATAATTGGAGTAGCTGGGACATCTATAACAGCATCGAGTGTAGGAGCAAGGATTCTTACCGTTGCAGAATTATTAATGTCTTTAGGGAACTGAGAAATATATTGAGTAGAATTTGGCGCTAAATTAGCATTTAAACCTTCAGGATTAGGTAAAGCAAAAGGTGATTGAGAATAAGATGCTATTTGATTAAGACTATCGAAAGAACTTGCAGATTGTAGAGCAACTAATGATGAAAAATTGTAATTTTTATTTGTAAAATTATCAGTCCTCCAATTCTTAGTAATTAAAATTGGGATATTCTCAGGTGCTTTTGAATTGTTAATTGAATCAAATACATTAATAGCAACTAATGTCGAATTAACTTCAGTAAACCATTCTTTGATATTTGTTTTTTCTTCAGATATATTAGTCAATTCTCGTTCTGCTAATTTTTTACTTTCAATCAAAGGTTCTAAAGCAAGTAAATAATTATCACTTTTATCACTTGAATTTATTTTGTGTAAATTATCAGATAATTTCTTGTCTGTATCTACAGATAAAAATAGATTTTGTGAAGATAGAATTTCTGGAGTCTCTTCAATTTTAAGAACAACATCTTGTAATTCTAAATTACCATTGTTTTTAATTGAAAATAATTCTTTTACTTCTTTTCGTGAATCTATTTCCTGATTGCGTTCATCTACAAGTTTTTGTAAACCTTTAGGTAAATAACTATCAGGTTGAAAAGGTTTGATAGCAACTAAATTTTCTTCTATATCTACATTTATTATTTGCTCTTGTATTTTAACTAAATCCGGATTAATAACCTCAATAGGCTGTAATAAAATATCTCCCTGACTTACTAATTCTTGTGATTTTTTAGGTAACTCTACTTTATGATTTTCAACAGATTTTAAACCAATTAAATTTGTTTGAGAATTCTTTAATTCATCAGCTTTTACAATTGCGCGTAAACGAGTAGACTTACTACTCCTATCCTCATCAAAAATTGCCAATCTCTCATTATCTCTTTCCTCAGCGCTCTCAGCGTCTCTGCGGTTTTTACTTCCATAATCTCCCACCGGGAAGAGAGTATTATTTTCCCTAGCTTCCGTGGCTGAATTATTAGTAGATTCAGCATCTGCAACGAATGGGTATAATACTACACTAGTAATTCCAGCGATCGCGACGATTAACTTTAAGTTGAGTTTCATTTCTTTGCCCCCTCACCAAAGCTGGGAGTAACTGCGAAGTTCATTCTTACCATTCCACCAGGTTCTAAATTTACTAACCGTGATTGACTATTGCGCTCTTTAAATTTGACATTAGGAGCTAAAGTATAACCCGGTAAACTTTGTAAATCCAAAACACCCGTATGTTTACCAGGCAATACATTTTTAACTGAATACAAACCATCAGCATCAGTAGTAATACGGTTGCCATTCTCCAAGAAAATAACCGCATTGGGAACACCAGGTTCCCCTGGTTGCTGTTCACCGTCAAAATTCTTATCTACAAATACCCGACCGATAATCGTACCGCAATCAGCAGTAATACCAGGTCGAATTTTGAGTAAATGTGTCGCGGGACCATCTTTAACAGCAAAATCATTATCAACACGTTGAGCATTAACAGTAGCCGTATTACGTCCCGAACCCCGTACCGCATCCGGAGTTAATTTGGCAGCATAAGCAATATTGAGAACTGCATCAACTGGAATCGTAGCATCAGTACGGAAAGTCACAGTAGAACCATTAATTTCAGTAGTTACCGCAACAGATTCCCCTGCAACTTCACCACGAACCGATTCTGGTAAGAATTTAAATCCTAAAGGAAATTGGTCAGTAACAACTACATTATCCAAACCAGCATCACCCGTATTCCTTAACGATAGACGATAAACCGTAGTTTCTCCAGGTTCAGCAGTAGCCCTATCTCCCGTTTTAGTAATAGTAATTTGTTCTGCGGGACACAAACCCAAATCAAATTGAAATGCTAATAAATCTAATCCAACAGTTTCAGCATTGGGGACAAAAACAACCCTATCGGTAATTTGAATACCACCGTTAACACTAATCGGTTGACCATCCAAAGATGTAGCAGTGTAGCGAACAATATTATCTTGAATACCACCAGTACTTTGATTAATTTCCAACTTGATTCTTCGTTGGGAAAAACCAGAATTTGCTGGAGGATTAACTACTAAAATATAAGTTCTACCTGCATCAGTTTGACCTTTATTAGGGTCAAATAAAAAGTTGTAAAAACCTTGATTGGAATTATCTAAAGGAAATGGATTGATATTTGTTTGGTTTGGTTCGATTCCTCTAAAAACACCATTTCCTGGAATATCAGGTAATTCCGTCGGAGTTAATTGAGTTAACTGTCCTAATTCCGTTCCCGTGGAGTCATTCGGGTCAGGGTCATATAAAGCGACAGTATATCCTGTATAATCCGGTAAAACTTCTCCCCCACAACCTAAAATTCTTCCTAAAGGATCAACTAATCGAGCATCCTGAATCGTTTGTATTTGACTGGTGCTGCCGCGAAAAATTTGATTAGCTTTTCGATTTGTATAACTAAATTCAGCTTGGTTACTAAATGTTGGACTCGGAACCTTTTGAGCGAATACAGATATCGGACTTTGAATAATACTTCCTGCTAAAAAGGTAGCCGCTATCCGTTTAAACCAGCTACTACCATAGGTATGGTATCGCTTTTTTTGGCTACGCACGAATTTCTCCTTATATTTACTTATAATAAAACCGCTCACGTTCGGTTGATTTAGAGACTTAATAGTCCACCTAGTTATCTCTCTTGATCTCTTTTCTCCGTGTTCTCTGCGTCTCTGCGGTTTTTTTTCGGTAATCTTTTCGCGGAAAAGTCATTCCACTAGGGAGCGAGACGCTACCACTACAAATAGATGATCCCGCAGAATTAATGTGGTGGACTATTAATACTGCTAACTTTGTTCAATCTAAAATCTAAAATTGACTTACCGTACCTTTACCTGATAAGTTCCATCAACAGAGGCTTTCGCAGGAACTGACTTACCGAAATTCCAACGAATGTGAGTATAAGCAGTATCAGGAGCAGGACTAGTTTCTACTTGACCATTAGGTAATTTAACTTCTACGGTGGGATTTTTGACAAAAGTCTTACCACCGTTAATACTATAAGTAATTTGTGCGTTTGTATTTTTATTTACTGTTGCAGAATTAAGTACGTAAACCATTCCTTTAGGAATCGGTTGATTAATTGCGAGATTATTAACCGCTTTTTCACCATTATTTACACCACTTACCGAATAACGAAGTATTTCTCCTTGCTGCACTTTAGCTCCATTTGACAATTCTTGCCAAATTACTTTTTGCTTACCTTGAGTATCTTTTTGGACGATTTTCTTTTCCGCTTTCAACCGTAATTGTACTTGTCCTTGTTTGGCATTTTGAGCAACAGCAGCATCATCTGTAAATAGATTAGCAATTACAGGAATCTGATTTCCAAATGTTAAACCTGCAATTAATGCAACTACACCTAAACTTGCCACAGAAGAACGCTTCATATTTATTACCTCAAAAAATTATTACTTATTCTGATTCCCAGACTAGTAGTCCACCACGTTAATGAAAGCGGGGTCATTTATTGGTAGTGGGAGCGTCTCGCTCCCTGGTGGTAAGTAGCGAGCGAGACCTATTCCAAGACCGTACTACCTCTACCCCTTAAAATTAATCTGGTGGACTTACTAGACTCAGCCTCCTGATTAACCCAGACTAGGGTTGTGATGGTGGTACAGGAGGATTACCAGTCAATCCAGTACCATTAACTCGACGCTGGAAGGTAAAGGTTCTCATTTCTTGAGGTGCAAGGTCTTTACTAACTGTGACCACATATTTGGTAACATCAGTCGCAGGCGTTGTACCTGTCTGGTCTCCATTAGGAGTAAATTGAATACCTGCATTCCCAGAATCTTTCGCAGAACCAGTAATATTACTAGTATCTATTTCTCCATTATTATCGTTATCTTTTGCCCAGTTATTACCGAGTTTGTCATCCGTACCATCCTCAGTAATTTTGATATCACTAGCGTTCAAAATTACATTACTAGTACCAGATTGAGGCTCAGAAATATTCTTATAAGTAATGCGGTACTCTAATATATTTCCAGGTGCTGGTTTCTTCGCAGTAGTACTAAATGTTTCATCACCGGATGCCACATTTGGGCCAGTAGCTTTAAGTACACGGGTTTCTTTGACCATTTGCAAATAGCCAGTGTAAACACGGTTGATAGTAATGTTTTCTGCGGGTTTTCCATTACTGTCATTATCAGGAGTATTATTACCATCGTTATCAACGAAGGCTTTAATCGGTACTGGATAACCACGTTGTACATCAGTATCGGTAGAAAGTTTGGTACCTGCGGGTAGATTTATTTCCACACCATAATTTTGAGTAGCATTAGGTGCAACTGCACTAATCTTGACTGGATTTTGACCAGCTTGAATAGTGAATGTACCACCGTTATATGTATAAGTCGCTAACTGACTATCATACGTAATTGTCACTAGCGTACCATCAGGTAAGTCAGTTGCAGTCGCTGGTGCAATCGGTTGTAAGACAATATCAGCAGCAGCATTTCCAGTATTTAAAACCGTATTAGTAAAACTTACACCATCTGGGTCGATTGCTGTACCAGGTTTAGTTCCCGCAGGTACCAAGGAAGATTTATTGGTAAAATCTTTATTATTATCATTCTCTGCAACCGCATCTGGTGCATCCTTGGGACCATTTAATAACGAAGTATCTCCCTGTTGGCTAATTGTGAACAGGTTTACTTCACCACCGGCTCCAGTACCCGTGTTATTATTCTGGGTATCAACACCGAGAGTTTCAGCTTGATCAGGAATACCATTATTATTGCTATCTGTCGGGTTAATAGAACCGTTGTTAATTTCACCATCGGGTAAATCATCTGGGGGAAGTTCACCCGGTGTAGTCGTACCAGGGAACAATTGGGTTTGGGGATTGTAGTTACTGGGATCGTTATCACCAGATTCATCGTAAACATCCTTACCAGTGGGACTTTCACCAAATAATTGAGCAATGTTCGCAACTATTACTGAACTGTCTGTACTCGTAACTTTCACAGTCACTTTAAATCCATTTACTGTTTGTCCGGGAGCGACACTACCAGTACGGACAAAACCGACTCTTGTCACATTAGCTGGGATAGCATTGGGGTTTAAATTCTGCCAAGTAGCTTTAGTCGCTATTGTACTCACAGCAGTTTCAGTGTAAACTGCTGTCCAACCCGGAGGAACTACAACACTATCAAGTTTAGTACCTACTGGAATCGCATCGGAAACTAAAATATTATCACCAGTTAGACCAGGAATCGCAGTTCCTTCCAAAGGTGCGGGACTAATTCCGTTACCAGTGGGGTCGGTATTTTCAACTTTTAAACTTAAATCATAAGTAACTGTATCATCTACAGGACCAGCTGCACCAGCAACGGTATGGTTGCTACGAACTTTTAAGACTTTAGCTAGAGTGTATGTCTTGAGAGTAGAATCTACAATTGCCTCTAAAGTTGCACTCGCTTCACGAACACCGTTTGCAGGTGTCCCTGGTACTTCACCTGTTACCCCATCACCGTCACCATTGTCTACCGTGTAAACGTCACCACCATCAGCACTACGAGGAACGTTTTGACCATCACCAGGAGTATCACCTAATTTAACCGTGATTTTATCTCCACTTTGAGCCCCTGGTTGAACCTTAACAGGAACTCTGACTAAAACTGATTGGTCAGGATTAACTGAGTTGGTAGTAGTTCCCCCTTGAGCAACATCTTGCCAGGTTTTACCACCATCGTAACTAATTTGTACTTTACCATCGAGCGTCGCCGGACCCGTTACTGTGGGTTGGTCGGGAATGCGGAATTTAGTAGGGTCGTTACCAACGTTAGTAACGGTATAGTTATAATAAATACTATCACCAACATTAATTTTGCCATCTCCAGCTACATCTCCCCCATCTTTAAATTCTGTATTTGCAGGAGTAACAGTGATACCGGCAACTTCTGCAACAGTTATCGTCACTGTATTAGAAGTAGTATTGAGTGTTTCTCCTGGGTTGTTGGGGTCTTCGTAAGTTGCTGTAGCGGTGTTATCAATTGTTTGACCACCTGCGGTACCTTCAGCTAATACAGGTACAACAAATTGAAATACACCATTAGCAATTAATGCAGTTGCAACCAAGGAACGGTAGAACTGTGTTTTTTTGACAAAATTCTTTTTCTGTGACATTTTTGGATTAATAGCAAATTATGTTTTTCAAACCTAAGTGTTAACACTTAGGTTTTTTTATTTGCAATCCTGGATAGAATTGCTCATAGCCTTTACCTAATTAAGTTTGATATTTCTTTAGTAATTTGGTAGATGTTATAGTAAACCCTGATGTCTGGAAACTACTCTAAAACTCGATAATGTCGAGCCTTTTGACTTACTAGAAATATCAAAAGTAATTTTGGTGACAGATAAATCTTAATTTTAAATTTTTACTATATCGTCAGTGAATATATGGAAATTTAGACAATTAGAGCGATTCTTCCGGATTTATTTATAGTTTAATTGAATACTTCAATTTTTCAGATTATTTACGTATCTTTGTCACAGATTTATCACAGTTTATGTGTTAATTCACAAAATCAAATGTTCAATTTTATTACTTGATTAATTACTTAATTAATTTTTGAAGAGATTTTCCCTAACTTTTCCATAACTTGGGCAGAATTTATGTGTTATGTCATGTCCGGTTAGATAGTTGTAATAAAGGTAATAGGGGTAATTCATGAATTACCCCTACTCAATCAATTAAATCCCGACAAAAACTGTCGGGATTATTTGACTCAGCATTTGAGGCGTGTTAGTATCAGCCGGAAGTTGACAATAAAAGATTTTAAGGGGAGAAATACTAAATGCAAGGGTTGACAAACATCCAAAACCAAACTTTTACCCATGCATTTCATGCTTTGAAATGTAAAGAATGCGGTGCTGAATACGAACTTGAAGCTAAAAATGTCTGTGAATTGTGTTTTGGACCTTTAGAAGTAAAATACGATTACACTAACTTACGTCAAACTATTACTCGCAAAACTATTGAAGCCGGTCCAAATTCAATATGGCGTTATCAGAAATTTTTACCTGTAACCAGCGAAAATCCTATTGATGTGGGAACGGGAATGACTCCTTTGTTACGCTCCCACCGTTTAGCGCGTCGCTTGGGTTTAAAAAAATTATATATAAAAAATGATGCTGTTAATATGCCCACCCTCAGCTTCAAAGATAGGGTGGTGTCAGTAGCTTTGACTCGTGCTAAAGAATTGGGTTTCACCACCGTATCCTGCGCTAGCACTGGTAACTTAGCAAATTCAACCGCCGCGATCGCGGCTTATGCTGGTTTAGATTGCTGCGTGTTTATACCCGCCGATTTAGAAGCGGGCAAAATTTTAGGAAGTCTTATTTATAGCCCGACTTTGATGGCAGTTAAGGGTAATTATGACCAAGTAAATCGTCTGTGTTCGGAAGTAGCCAATACACACGGTTGGGGATTTGTCAATATTAATTTACGTCCTTACTATTCCGAAGGTTCCAAAACATTAGGTTTTGAAGTAGCCGAACAATTAGGTTGGGAACTACCAGACCATATTGTGGCACCATTAGCAAGCGGTTCATTGTTCAGTAAAATTTATAAAGGCTTTAACGAATTTGTGGAAGTTGGGTTAGTAGAAGGTAAAAACGTCCGATTCAGCGGAGCGCAAGCCGAAGGATGTTCACCGATAGCCAAAGCATTTAAAGAAGGACGGGATTTTATTCAGCCAGAAAAACCCAACACAATTGCTAAATCAATTGCAATTGGCAATCCCGCAGACGGTATTTACGCTGTCGAAATAGCAAACAAAACCAACGGTAATATAGAGTCAGTCACAGATGCTGAAATTATCGAAGGAATGAAACTGCTTGCGGAAACCGAAGGTATATTTACAGAAACTGCCGGTGGTACAACAATTGCCGTATTGAAGAAATTAGTAGAAGCAGGCAAAATCGACCCCGAAGAAACCACCGTCGCTTACATTACAGGTAACGGTTTAAAAACCCAAGAAGCCATCCAAGCCTACGTTGGCGAACCTTTGACAATCGATGCCAAACTCGATAGTTTTGAATCAGCCCTAGAGCGTTCCCGTACCTTAGAGCGTTTAGAATGGCAGCAAGTTTTGGTTTAATTAAAGTTAGGAGTTAGGAGTTAGGAGTTAGGAGTTAGGAGTTAGGAGTTATGAATAACTTTGATTACCGATTACCCATTACCGATTACCCATTTCCCATTTCCAATTTCCAATTCCCAATTACCCATTACCCATTACCAATTACCAATTATCAATTCGCTATTTTCAAAGATATGTCTGTAAAAGTTCTCGTTCCCACTGCACTTCAAAAATTTACTAATAATCAAGCTACTTTAGAATGTAACGGAAGTACTATTTCTGAACTGTTTGATTCTTTAGAAAAAGCTTGTCCTGGTATCAAAGGACGTTTGTGTGATGAATCCGGAAAACCCCGCCGTTTTTTAAATTTATATGTTAATAGCGAAGATATCCGCTTTTTGGATGGTGCAGCAACACCTTTAAAGGATGGGGATGAAGTTAGTATTGTTCCTGCTGTTGCTGGTGGTTAATCAGTTAGCAGTTAACAGTGAACAGTTATCAGTAATTAAAAAATTTCTGTGGGGTGGGCTTTTAGTCTGCCCTTATTTTCTTGTTCCCAGCCATCTTACTGGGAGCCACTTGTAATGTCCAATTCCTAATTCCCAATCTGTCATCATATGTAAAATAAAGATGACCAAAACCAGAAGGAGTAATCCAAGCAATGGCAGAAGAAACCAATAAAAACGAAACTGGAGACGAAAAAGCGCCGGAAGTTGCTAAAAAGAACGCTCCTAGCACAGATTCTCCCGAAGCGACTGATATCCCCTCTGCAAACGCACCTGATCCCAATGCTGCTAAAGCCAAACCCGCAGCTAAAGCAGCAGGTGATAAGAAGCCCGCAGCAGCGAAGAAAGAAAAACCCCCAGCGGTTGAAGATAAACCTTTTGAGGAGTTCATGCAGCAAGATTATTTACCTGCTTTAGCTACTGCGATCGCGGGTGAAGGGGTGGAAGATTTACATTTAGATTTTGCCAAGCAGAAGCTGAACATTCCTGGGTACGAGAAAGAGTCGGAATGCTGGCAAGTTTTGGGTAAATTCGGAAATGGCTTGCGTCAGTTTAACGTTTATTTTCCGGATGAAGATATTAAAGGGAAAAAAGCGTTTTCTTGTAACGAAGGCACAAAACCCAGCACTCTCGAATCGTTTTTAATTGACGAACGTAGAATTACTCTAGACTTAATGGTATTTGGAGTAGTACAGCGTTTGAACGGACAGAAGTGGTTGGGAAGAAATTAAGTAAGTTCGTGAAAAATATAAGTAACGGCTCCATTATCGGGGCTGTTTCCTATGTCTACATAACCAGATTTATGCATTTCTTTTAAAGTTGTTTCTACCTGTGAAAATGTAGCACCTGTTTCTATCACTCCTTGAGTGACGCTCAATTTACCACCGCGACGTTCGGCTGCTTTGAGCAACTCTATCATCAGGTTTTCTTGAGGAGAATGATAGATTTCTGTTGCTACAGCTTGATAATTTTCTCCTACACCAAAAGGCGATAAACCAGCTTTTAATCTGAGTTTAATTTCTCTTTCTTCTACCATATTAGGAATGAGAAATAAATCTACAAATTGACCCAAACCGAACAAACCAAGGGTAAACATCCATAGCAAACCTGTGGCAATTTTACCGTTATACAAGCGATGCAATCCACCTGTAAATCCTAAAAAACCCAACAAGTTGAGTATATAAGATATTTTGAGGCGCTCTTTTTCTTTTTCTTTATCTCTGATTTCAACCTTCATTTGATTTCAACTCCACAGAACTCTTCAGGCAACTGGAATTTTTGTAATTGTTTTGTAGTTAATAATTATCTATATTAACAATCAAATTTGAATTTGGTATTTTTAAATATCGCTCAAATTGGTTAACTTGATAAAAATCAGCTATAATAGGGAACTATTTTTTATTTATTTTTTATTTATGAAATCCGATAGAATCCATGACGATATACTATATATATAAATATAATAAGTATTTATTACTGACTCTGAATCGCGATCGCAAAAATCCTCGATTACAAATTATTAACTAAAATCAAATTTAGAAAACCAAATTGAAAAGCAAATGGAAAATCATTGACTTTTAGCATTTACGCCTATCAGCATCATAAATCCGGTTTATTTTAGATTTACAGGTCTGTATGTTAAAGGTTAAAGGTTCAAATTTTGCCCATCCCCTTATCCCCCCATCCCCTTGTCCCTTTCAAGGGTAGGTTTTTTAGATTAAGCCTATTTTTTTGGTTTTAGAACTAAAATCATTGGCTATAACCTTGAAATTACGTTTAACTCTTGAGAAAATTCTCAACTATTTATCTAAAACCTAAATACCTACCCTTGAAAGTCCCCTTGTCCCCCCATCCCCTTGTCCCCCCATCCCCTTGTCCCCCCATCCCCTTGTCTCCCCACCTCATTTGTTGCAACTCTTAACGTTTGAACTGGTGATTACTACCTGCTCCTTGGTAAACTGATATTTATACTTAAACGCAATATTTTCGTATCCCAATTTTTAGACGTGGCAGTACGCCCCGTCTACTGGTTCAGCCTATATACACCCGACACTTATAACAATCAGGACATGGTAGATTCCCTACAAAAACCAGGCTTTGAAGAAATACGTCCGGGTATTAAAGTCCCAGCGAAGGAAACTTTGTTGACACCCCGGTTTTATACCACTGACTTTGATGAGATGGCACGGATGGACATCTCGGTTAATGAGGATGAGTTGAAAGCGATTCTAGAAGAGTTTCGCGTTGACTACAACCGCCATCATTTTGTTCGGGATGCAGAATTTGAGCAATCCTGGGAACATATTGATGGGGAAACTCGTCAATTATTTGTTGAGTTTTTAGAGCGTTCCTGTACGGCAGAATTTTCCGGTTTTTTGCTGTATAAAGAGTTAGGTCGTCGTCTCAAAGGAAAAAGCCCAGTTTTAGCTGAATGCTTTAACTTGATGTCACGAGATGAAGCACGTCATGCTGGTTTCCTGAATAAGGCGATGTCAGATTTTAATTTGTCGCTGGATTTGGGATTTTTAACCAAGAGCCGCAAATACACTTTCTTTAAGCCAAAATTCATCTTTTACGCGACATATCTTTCTGAAAAGATTGGTTATTGGCGCTATATCAATATTTATCGTCATTTAGAAAAGCATCCTGAAGATCGAATTTATCCGATTTTCCGCTTTTTTGAAAACTGGTGTCAAGATGAAAACCGTCATGGTGACTTCTTCGATGCGATAATGAGGGCGCAACCCCAAACTTTGAATGATTGGAAAGCGCGGTTATGGTGTCGCTTCTTCTTGTTATCGGTATTCGCGACAATGTATTTGAACGATATTCAGCGTCAAGATTTTTATGCTGCAATCGGTTTAGATGCGCGGGAATATGATAAAGACGTAATTGAAAAAACCAACGAAACTGCTGGAAGGGTATTTCCAGTGATGTTGGATGTGAAGAAACCTGAATTTTACCAGCGTTTAGAACTTTGCGTTAAAAATAACGAGAAGCTTAGAGCGATCGCCAATTCTAATACACCAAAATTCCTGCAAATCTTCCAAAAGCTACCCTATTATGTTTCCAACGGTTGGCAAGCTGTGAAGTTATACTTGATCAAGCCAATTGATGCTACTGCGATTCAAGGTAGCATTAGGTAAAGATTTATAAATTTAAATTGTAAGATGGGCAATTAATGCTCATCTTTTTTTATTTAACGCAAAGAGGCGCTAAGGTAAACGCTAAGGAGCGCAGAGTTTTGTTAGAGATGGTTAATTATAGAGTCGGAAAGGAGTAAGATAATCCGCGAGAAGTTGTCAGATAAACGGCAAAGGTTCCTAACCAGTGACTACCAGCATAATGTTCGCTGACGGCGTTTACTAAACCAATTTGACGATGGATATCAGCAGTATTATCGAGTGTTTTGATACGGCGATCGCCATTTGGTAATCCAGAAATTATACCTTCGATCATCCAAGCACGACTGAGATTAAGTCCGTAAAAATGAGATTGCAGGTAGTCTTGGGAATTATCAACTTCAACGGGTTTTAACCAATTTGAATTATCAAGGGGTATATCTGGAAGGAAGGTGTTTAACCAGTCAGCGAAAGCAGTTTTTGTGAGTATTCGTCGCATTAAATCGGCTTGTGCAAGACAGGGTGAGATAAAATCGTATCCTAATGGCTCGAATCGTAAGGAATAGTTTTTATTGTTGAGATAAAACAGTTTCGCTTTATGCTCGATTAAGTTAATAAAATCGGTATTTTCGGTAATTTTCGCCCAATCTAAGATTAATCCTAATGCAAAAGCAGTTTGTTGATGCATCCCGGTACGGTTGGGAATTATCAGTGTTTGTAACCAGTGTTTTAAGTTATCTGCAATCAAACTTTCTAAAGGTTGCAATGCAATTCGCCATTGTTTGGCATTAACATCATCCCATTCGTGAAGTTCCGCCGCAAGTTGGAGTAACCAAGCAACACCATAAGGACATTCAAAGGAAGGATGACGTTGAAAATAAGCAACTTCTCGATCAATATTTGCAGCAGTTAAACTTTTTTCCAGAGCTTGCTTTACTGGTGCAATAAAAGCTGCTTCGGGAAAATAACGAGCCAAACGTGCAAGCAACCAATGTCCATGTACTGCTGAATGCCAATCTAAACAGCCGTAGAAAGCCGGAGTTAATTCACGGGGTGGTTTGACATCTTCATTGCTATCAAGCCAGTAGATATTGCTGTGGGGATATTCGCACTCAATGCAGTTTAAAACTAATTCGACAAATTTTGCGGCATTGGTTTGGTTAATTTTCATTAACAATAATTATACTCATAAAAATAGGGGGGCAAAGATACCCACCCGATAAAAATATAACTTTAATTTACAAAAATATTAATCTACATATTCCACTACATCTTCGGTTTGAAAACGAACTTTGGGCATATTTGCATACTTATCACTAGATAATCTATATCCTGCCGGACAGACTATTACTGTACGATATCCTGTTTCTTTCAACCCCAAAACTTCATCATATTTATCAGGAACAATGCCTTCCATCGGACAAGTATCAATTTCCAACATTGCGGCACAAGTCATAAAGAATCCCAAAGCAATATAAACTTGTCTAGTAGACCATTCATTTTTATCGAGAGGATATGGTGGTTCTTTGATAAAGCCTTTAATCATATCACCAAGCTTTTCCAGGTTTTCGACTGGAACATTTCGCACTTCGGACATCCGTTCAAGGTAAGAATCAACATCCTCACTGTTGACATCTTCTTTAATAGTTAAAACTACCAAATGAGAAGCTTCTTCAACTTGTTTTTGTCCCCAAGAATGTTCTACTAATTGATGACGGATTTCCGGATTACGAACCACAAAGAATTTCCAAGGTTGTACTCCAAAGGATGAAGGAGCAAGCACTAAACTTTGTTCTAACACCTTCCAAACATCATCTGGAATCTTTTTACTGGAATCAAATTCCTTAGTAGCATAACGCCATTCTAGTTGTTTAAGAACTTCTTGGGGTGAAAATGTTGTTGTGTTCATATGCAAGTTAATAAAAAAAACAGCCAGTTCAAAGATAAACGCAATTATGAATAAATGCTAGTAGATGATTATTGAGATAGGAAGAAGCATATTTTTGGTAATATTGTCAACTTTCGATAGATATAAAATTCAGAAGTCGGGTTTTTATCAAAAATCCAACTTCTCAGTTCGACTCCAATTACGTGATAACCAGATTTTACAAGTTCCTGCGCCCATAATCCGCTGCCGCATCCTAAATCTACTACTAAACCTGTATTTATATGATTTTTTTGGAAGATTTCTAAAATACCGGGTGCAGATTTTAAACAGTAATCACTAAAACCAACATCATGAATATATGCTAAATCCTCTTTGTAATATTTCATATTATTTATATTAAACGTGAATTTGACGACAATCACAGAAATCGGGTTTTTATGAGAATAATAAGCCTGTATTTATATCGTAAAAACCCGACTTTTTAGCCCACGAAAATTAATTATACATAGGTGATTATATCTTTTAACTTCTCAATATAAAGCGGTATTCTTTCCAATGCAGCTTGTTTAAAAGTTGATTCTGTTTGTGATTTACCAGCAAGATAAAGCGCAATAAAAATATATCTCGCTGCAATAAATAATAATATTTTATTTTCAATATCTACAGAAATTTCTTTAATAGTTCTATATCCTTGAAATAAATTTGTTTTTATTTCAGAATATTCTGTCATTCCCCAATGGTTTGCTAAAATTACCGCTAAATCGTAAATATAATATCCCCAACCGGAATCGTCAAAATCAATAGGAACTAAAGTATTTTGATGGTAAATAATGTTATTTAAATGTAAATCACCGTGAATCAAACCAAAATTCTTTTCCTTGGTAATTACAGCTTGAAAATCAATTAAACGTTGAGAAACTAACTCAAATAAACTTACCGTTTCCCTATCGAAATATCTATAACCCAAATTGGCATATCCCAAAGCTCCGTTATTTCCAATCAAACCCTCAGCATCGAGCATGGGACGATGAAAATCATTAGGTTTTCGCCAAATCGCAAGTTGATCATGAATATGAGCAATTAATTTACCAATTTCCTTAAATAAGCTCAAGTCGTAAGCTTGATTGATTAAAGTTGCTGAATCAATCCATGAGAGTATAGAAACTTGTTTAGAAATTCCTGAAGCTTCAACTATAGAAACAAATTTATGATATCTATTACGAATTGGTTTTTGATATTGGTAATTATCACAATTACTTAGATATTCAATAATTTTTGCTTCTGATTCTATATCTTTAACGGTGTTATGCAATCCACAATATACTCTGAGTAAAAAGTTACCTTGTTCCGTTGATAATTTAAACGTTGTATTCTCTAAATGTTTGATAAATTCTAATTTTTTTGGCGATTTAAAATCATATTGCTCGATTGCGCTATGTCCAATTTCGATGTTCGGAATAATTTGCTGGTTCATATCCTGTAGATAATATTACTTAAGTTGTCTTGATTCAAACTCGCTTTTCCAGACATTAGATAATAAATACTAATCAATAGGCTCAGGAAATAACATTTTACTAATATATATTTTTGAGTAAATATAAAAAGTATTACACCACTGCACATAATATTTTTTGGGATAAAACTCATGGTCGCACTTACTGAGTCTACTCAAGTTATACCTAACCCAGGACGTTTGACAGTCGAAACTATAGAAATTGCCGAAGAAACTACTGCTATTCGCTGTTTGGATTGGGATAGAGAGCGTTTTGATGTTGAGTTTGGTTTGCAAAATGGCACAACTTATAATTCATTTTTAATTGAAGGCGAGAAAATTGCTTTAGTTGATACTTCTCACCGCAAGTTCGAGCAGCTATATCTGGACATAATTACAGGATTAATAGACGTTACGAAGATAGATTATTTGATTATTAGTCACACGGAACCAGACCATAGTGGCTTAGTTAAAGATATTTTGCAATTAGCTCCTGCTATTACCGTCGTGGGTGCGAAGGTAGCAATGCAATTTTTAGAAAATATGGTTCACCAGCCATTTAATTCAATAATGATCAAAAGTGGGGAACGCTTAGATTTGGGTAACGGACACGAATTAGAATTTGTTTCTGCACCTAATTTACATTGGCCCGATACAATCTTTACTTACGACCATAAAACCAGCGTTCTCTATACCTGCGATGTATTCGGAATGCATTACTGTGACGATCGCACTTTCGATGAAAATTTTACGGCTATAGAGGAAGATTTTCAATATTACTATGATTGTCTGATGGGACCGAATGCACGTTCGGTGTTATCGGCTTTAAAGCGAATAGAAAAATTAACAATTGGCACAGTTGCAACAGGACACGGACCTTTATTACAACATCATATTCCAGAATGGATCGGACGGTATCAAAAGTGGAGTTTAGAGCAAGCCAAAACCGAGAAACTAGTCGCTTTATTTTACGTTGAAGATTATGGTTACAGCGAAGAGTTAGTCAGGGCGATCGCTCATGGTAGTGCCAAAACAGATGTGGCTATAGAATTAGTAGATATTAATAGTGTCGAACCGCAAGAAGTCCGAGAAATAGTTGCACAAGCTGCTGGTTTAGTGATTGGAATGCCTCCCCAATCTTCGGTGATAGCTCAAGCAGCTTTAAATACCATCTTGGCAGCAGTGCATAACAAACAAGCAATTGGTTTATTAGAATCCGGGGGAGGAGAAGACGAACCAGTTTATCCCTTACGCAATAAATTTCAAGAACTAGGATTAACCGAAGTCTTTTCTCCGATATTAGTAAAAGAAACTCCCACCAAAACTACAGAACAACTTTGTGATGAAGCGGGAACTGATTTAGGACAATGGTTAAATCGCGTTGCTCCCAGCCGCACCGTAGGTGAAGGCACTATCAAACAAATCAAATCCATAGATAATGAATTAGAAAAATCCTTGGGAAGAATTAGCTCCGGACTATATATTATCACCGCCAAAAAAGGAGAAGTGCAAAGTGCCATGCTGGCTTCCTGGGTAATACAAGCGAGTCTCGTACCCTTGGGAGTTGCGATCGCAGTTGCCAAAGATAGAGCAATTGAATCCTTAATGCACGTCGGCGATCGGTTTGTGTTAAACGTTTTAGAAGAAGGCAGATATCAAGGATTAATGAAACATTTTCTCAAGCGTTTTGCTCCCGGTGCAGATCGATTTGCCCGAATCAAAACATACCCTGCTGCAAACAACGAATCCCCCATTTTAGCCGAAGCACTGGCTTACATGGAATGTGAAATCACCACCCGTATGGATTGCGGAGACCATTGGGTAATTTACAGCACCGTCCAAACCGGAAGAGTTGCCCAGGTAAATGCCTTAACCGCCGTTCACCATCGCAAAATTGGCAATCATTACTAATTAGGAGTTAGTAACACCGGAATTAGTAGTAAGAAGTAAGAATTTATTACTTATTACTTATTACTTAGCATCCCCCATTTCCTTGTCCCCTTCCCCATCCCCTTCCATGTATAAGCCTGTTGAAAGTAAGCAAGTCTCCATGTATGACATCAATCGAGAACGTGTCGTCCGCAGTTTGGAATTTATTCAAGATGCGATTGTAATTTGTTTGTGTATCGGTTTATTTAGCTTTATGGTGCTTCAAGTCAGAGATATGTTTCTCTCTTTGCTTCCACCTCTACAGTTTCATGCTGTTACCGCCGATATTTTGTTTTTGCTGATTCTAGTTGAGCTATTCCGACTACTGATTATTTACCTACAGGAACATCGAGTATCAATCGGAGTAGCTGTTGAAGTTTCAATTGTTTCAGCATTACGAGAAGTGATTGTTAAAGGTGTTCTAGAAACCAATTGGATTCAAGTCTTAGCGACTTGTGCTTTTTTATTAGTTTTAGGAGTATTATTAATCCTCCGAGTTTGGCTGCCACCCACCTTTGAAGGTATCGATCCAGAGCAAGAAATATCCAAACGCTATAAAAGTCTAGTTAAACCTGAATTTGTAGAAACCAATGGACGTTAACAGTGATTAAAGTAATGGGTAACAAAGTATTGATTGAAAATTTTACTTTGTTCCCAATTACCAATTACCAATTACCAATTCCCAATTCCCAATTCCCAAAATTAATTATGTCTACTACCTTAACCCCCAATCGAAAAAGAGATGTCCAGGTTGCTGAAATTGGTGAAGATACAGTGATTTTGCGATCACGAACTTGGGAACGACTCAAGTTTGAGGTTGAGTATTCGCGTCAAAAGGGAACTACGGCAAATTCTTATCTGATTCAAGCTGATAAAAAAGCTTTGATCGACCCTCCAGGTGAGTCTTTTACAGAAATTTATCTTGAGGAATTAAGGCAACATCTAGATTTAACTACTCTAAATTATATTATTCTGGGTCATGTCAACCCTAACCGCACAGCGACTCTGGAAGTATTAATTTCTCAAGCTCCTCAAGCAACTATTATCTGTTCTCGTCCGGCTGCAAATGCTCTCAAAACAGCTTTTCCTGAGTGGAAATCGCGCATTCAAGCAGTGCGCTCGGAAGATACTTTAGATTTAGGAGGAGGACATAAATTAAAGTTTGCTACCGTGCCAACTCCCCGTTGGGCTGATGGACTTTGTACTTATGATGCTGCGACAAAGATTCTTTACACAGATAAATTTTTCGGCGCTCATATTTGCGAAGATACTTTATTTGATAAAGATTGGAAAAGTTTAGACGCGGAACGTCGTTATTATTTTGACTGTCTCCACGCACCTCAAACCAAACAAGTAGAAGCTGCTCTAGAAAAATTTGCGCTCTTCCCGGCTAAGTCTTACGCTCCGGCTCATGGACCAGTTGTTAGTTACAGTCTCAGTAGATTTACTTACGATTACCGTCAATGGTGTCAGAAGCAAGAACGAGAGTTGAGTGTTGCTTTGCTTTATGCTTCCGCTTATGGAAATACAGCAATTTTAGCAGGGGCGATCGCCAATGGTTTAATTGAAAATGGAGTCAAGGTAGAATCTATTAACTGCGAACTTGCAGATACTGAGGAAATTACCCGCACTGTAGAAGCCTGCGATGGTTTGATTATCGGCTCCCCCACATTAGGAGGTCATGCACCGACTCAAATTCAAACTGCTTTAGGAATAATTCTCTCAACAGCAGCTAAAACCAAATTAGCAGGGGTGTTTGGTTCCTACGGTTGGAGTGGAGAAGCGATTGATTTAATTGAAAACAAATTCAAAGATGCCAATTATCGTTTGGGGTTTGAATCAATTCGAGTCCGTTTTGCTGCTACACCCTCGATTCTTCAAGAATGCCAAGAGAAAGGTGCATTATTTGCCCAAAATTTAAAGAAAGCCAAGAAACTGCGGACTCCCCGACAAGTTACGGAAGCCCATGCAGATAGAACCGAACAAGCAGTAGGAAGGATTGTAGGTTCCTTGTGTGTTGTCACAACTCGCGATCGCGAAGCAGATACTCACAAAGGGGTTTTAACTTCTTGGGTATCTCAAGCAACATTTAGTCCACCAGGAATAATGATTGCCATTGCTGAAGAACAGAATGCCGATTTGATGCGTCATTCCGGCGATAAATTTGTGCTAAATATTCTCAAAGAAGGCAGAAATGTCCGTCGCTATTTTTCCCGTCATAGCACTTTAGGAGATAATCCGTTTATCAATCTTTCCAGTAAAACTGCTGTGAATGGTTGTCTCATTCTTAACGAAGCATTATCTTATTTAGAATGTACGGTACAAAATCAAAGCAAATGCGGTGACAGGTGGTTAATTTATGCCGTAGTAGATAACGGTGAAGTCTTGGAAAATGAAGGATTAGCCGCTATGGAACACCGTAAATCCGGCAGTCATTGTTAATAATCATTCAAAAGCAATCGAATCTCTCTAAGAGAATGTTTTGAAAGTATTTGGCGGTTTAAACCGCACACCAGTTGCCCGGAACCAACTCACTGGCTCTACTACACGCCGCATTGTCCACCGTAGCGGTGGACTAGTTAATTTATAACCCGCACTAAGGCGGGTGCCGTTTGGTGTAGCCAAGCCACTGCTGAGATTAAGTATTTCTTCTTAAGATAGCATTTAGCGCCAATAACTACATTAAAATTTGAATAAAAGTGGTATTTAATAATGTAAATCATCATTTGTTCAGACTATTTATAACTATGATTAACCCGCGTGAAATATACGATTTAATGTTAGATTATGGCACCACAAATACTCAAGTAAAAGAAATAATAATCGGTTTAACTTGGACTTTGTGTACAGCAGAAGGTACTGGTTTATGTATGAGTCCGGGAATAGCTACTCGCATCTTACCTTGGTCGGGAACTTTGGTAAATAAATCAATTTCTGAGTTAGCTCCTTGGTTACTTTCTTGGGATAATTATCAAGCAACTATTGCAATGGCAGCGATTAATTCTGTAATAAATTCTTCATCATCTTTACCCGATAGTGGTACTGTTTTATCTCCTGATGGTTCCGCAAATTTAGCGGTATTTGAACATTTTTTACCTCAAATTCGTAACAAAAATGTTTGTATAATTGGACGCTATCCGGGATTAAATAAATATTCTTCACAAATGCAAATGAAAGTAATAGAACTTCAACCGGGAGGCGAAGATTTTCCCGCACCAGCTTCAGAATTTTTACTCCCAGAAGCCGAATGGGTGTTTCTAACTGCAACTTCTATTGTGAATAAAACCTTTCCTCGTTTAGTTGAATTAGCGAAGAATTCTAAATTAGTTTTAATGGGACCAACTGTTCCTTGGTTATCAGATTTAAAACATTTGGGAATTGATTATTTAGCGGGAATTAAAGTTACTAACTTACCAGCTTTAAGACAAACAATTGCAGAAGGTGGAGGAGTCCGAATTTTTGAAAATGGTATCCAATATTGTGTAGTTAAATTGTGAATCAAAAACTTTAAATATTGATTTAATATGCGTTTCCTGCACGGTAGCCGCTAGATAATTTACTTAATCTGGTATGATGTTTTTTGTCATGTAATGATGCATCTACTTAAAACATGAAAACAGATAAAATTTTTTACAAACTGTTTGGCGAATTCCCTGAAATATTTTTTGAATTGATTGGTAAGCCACCTACTACATCATATTTATATGAATTTAAAAGTCAAGAAATTAAAGAAACCAGCTTTCGACTTGACGGTATATTTATCACATTAAATTCATTAAATACAACTACCAACGAACCGATTTATTTTGTAGAAGTTCAATGTTACAAAGACAAACTGTTTTACGATAGATTCTTAACCAGCATTTTTCTTTATTTCTACCAGTATCAACCATCAAATCCATATTGGTATGCGATAGTTATTTTCGATACTCGTAAAAACGATGTAGATTATCCCCAGCGTCTAGATTCACTCAAACAACCCCATTTGCGCTGCTTTTACCTGGATGAGATGGAAAGCGTATCATCTGATTCATTAGGATTAGGAATTCTCAAATTAATTGTTGAAGAAAACCAAAAAGCTAAAATATCAGTACAACAGCTAGTTGATAAAGCAAAACTTGAAGTCAAAGATGCAGCTATCCAAAGAAAAGTTTTAGAATTGATAGAGGCTATTCTAGTTAATAAATTTCCTAATTTAAATCGGGAGGAGATAAAAGAAATGTTAAGCTTGGAATTAATCAAAGGTACAAGATATTACGAAGAGTTGAAAGAGGAAGCACGAGAAGAAGTTAAGGAAGAAGTCAGGGGAGAAGTTAAGGAAGAAGTCAGGGGAGAAGTGATCACAAAACTTGTGCAACGTGGAATGACTGTGGAAGAAATAGCCGATATTTTAGACTTAGATGTAGAAATTGTGAGAAAAGTAGTAGAAGATAATTAAATAGTTTTAGAAGTCGGGTTTTTATGATAATTGTTTTGTAAAAGAGATATTTGAGTTAAAAACCCGACTTCTCTACCTTTATTTATTACTTTGTTAAATTCAAGTTTACAAAGGATATTTACTATGAAGTTGTTTACATTCTGCTTTTAATATTCCTGATTTTATTTTGATAGAAGTCGGAGATTTTGCAATAATTTCTTCACATCGCATATTTATCATGTTGGGATTGTAATCATCATCAAAATCCGCAGCACCAGCACCATAAACGATTTCGGAAATACCAGCCCAAAAACAAGTAGCCGCACACATTGCACAAGGTTCGCAGGTAGTATATAACGTATAACCCGATTCTAAAGAAGGGGTTTTGAGACGAGTAGTTAATTTACGTAGAACATTAACCTCAGCATGACAAGTTGGGTCTGCATCAGATTCTACAGTATTTCCGGCTTTTTCAACAATTTTATTATCCTTAACAATTACCGCACCAAAAGGAGTTTTGCTCTTCTCGGCTTCGATAATAGCCATTTGCATTATTTCTTCAGGAGTCATCATCAATTAAGAATTAACAATTAATAATTAGTAATTATCAGTTTAAAAGTCATAAAAAATAAATAAAGTTTTTTAATTTTTATTATTTTTTCACAAATAGACGGGATAAAAATTCAGTAAACTACGACTATATTATTGTAGGGCTAACTAACAATTACCGCTCGTAACAAGCGGGAGGATATCAATTACTATGATTATAGATAACTTTCGCGCTAAATTACGCCATGAAGCGCGAATTTGGCGCGATGAAGGGCTGATACAGGAATCTCAATACGAACAATTATCCCAAAAATATCAATTTGATAGTTTGGATAATGTTGCACAAGACCGTTTTATTTTTATTTTGATTGGGGTAGGTTGTATACTTGTAGGTCTAGGGGCAATTACTTTTGTTGCTGCTAATTGGCAAGCTTGGTCTCGTGAAGTAAAATTAATTCTACTATTAAGTTTATTTTTTGCCACAAATATTATCGGTTTTTTCCTGTGGAGAGAACCAGTTTTCGATAATGCAGGAAAGAAACGACGACAACGGAAGCGAATTATCGGACACGGATTACTACTTTTAGGTGCTTTACTTTTAGGCGCAAATATGGCTTTTATGGCGCAGACATTCCATATTAGCGGTTCCAATTACGAGTTATTTTTGTACTGGGGAATTGGTGTTTTAGTAATGGCTTATGGTTTGCATTTAGCTTCCTTGGCAGTATTTGCCTTCGTCTTGCTTAACATTGGATACTGGATGGGTTTAGGAGAATTGTGGATTATTGATAATGAATTTTCTTTAACACGATTGATGATAGAACATATGCCAATTTTGTGGTTAATAATGTTTGTTCCCTTGGCTTATATTTGTAAATCACGATGGATTTTTGCATTATCAACAACTGCTTTTGCTATTTCATTGCAATTCAATCTAGAACGATACTATAGATATTCACCATCTTGGGTTAATCATTTTACTTTTGCGCTGCCACCAGCATTATTATGGAGTTATGATGATTTACTATTTCCTAAAGTTAATCAAAGATGGTTTCAACCTGTTGCGCGTAATTTAGCATTGTTATTTTTCAGCATTCTATTTTATATTCTTTCCTTCCGGGAATATTGGCGATTTTCTGAATATCCTCCTAATTTTAACGAATTAAAACCCAACTCATTTTTATTAATAGATTTGGGAATTCTCACCGCTTTAGCTATTTATCAATGGTTTAATTTATTGCTTGCAAATCGCAGCCGTCAGCATCAAGGAATAGATATTACTAATATTAGTATTGGTATTTTAGTTGTAATGGCAGCTTTTGCACCAATATTTCGTCAAAACATTGGTGAAATGGCATTTATAGCAATTTTTCTCTTCAATTTACTATTAGCATTATTAGCTTGTGGAATGATTCGTCAAGGATTGCAATCAAATCAAAGACGTGCATTTTGGGGAGGAATGATATTACTAACGCTGCAAATCATTACTAGAATGCTCGAATACAACACAGATTTATTACTGAAATCTTTAGTCTTCGTATTATGCGGAGTCGCTGTTATCACCGCAGGATTATGGTTTGAACGTCATTTATCAGTTAACAGTTAACAGTTATCAGTTAACAGTTAACAACTAACCACTATCAACTATCAACTATCAATTAATTATGAAATTTCAACCTTTTCCCGATGAATCTTCTGAAAAACAACTTATTCCTGATTTTCAGATAAATTCACCATTAAATAATAAACCAATACCAATTCTGAGATTTTTAATTCCATTATTAATCCAATCCGGGTTTATCTTAGCAATACCAGCCCAATCGGTTCAAACTTACCTTACAGGTAAAACGGTCATTTTACAAACCGTACCCGTAGACCCTTACAATATATTGACAGGTTACTATCAAATCCTAAACTATGATATTTCTGTACAAAGTACTTTAGAAAAACTTCCCGGTAGTAAAGACGTATTAAAAGACGGGAACAGTTTTTATGTGGTACTCCAGGAAGAAAAAATTACTGACGAGAAAATTCCCAAAGCTTGGAAACCAGTAAGATTAAGTAAAAAACTACCCGATTCCCTTGCTGATAACCAAGTAGCCTTAAAAGGTAAATATCAATATGGTTCGATTAAATATGGTTTAGAACAATATAATATCCCTGAAGACCAACGTAACCAAATTAATGATAATATATCTCAAGCTACACAAAGTGTGACCCAAAGACAACCACAACCGATTGTAGTAGAAGTCAAAATTGACAAACAGGGTAAAGCGGTACCTATAAGTATGTGGGTAAAAGAACGTAATTATCGCTTTTAGTCTTCATGACGTAATTGCCAAGCTGCACCAAAAGCCGCACCCGCACCAGCAAGTAATCCGGTACTCATTCCCTGGATAGTTTTACTAACAGGGTTTTGAGTTAAACACTCGTTTGTCACCTGAGCAGCTTTGATACACATAGTACTTTCAGCCCAACTCGAAGTACCTCCCAACACCACACCAGTGATGCTACAGGAAACCACTAGCAATAATAGACGTTTATTTTTTCTATCCATAGATAGGTTTTTGAATATCTTAGGGATGATTTTCTTTAACTAATGTACATAAAAATCGATGCATTGTCAGCACGATTTGTATAAAACAACAGATAAACAACAAAATTTCTTACACACCAGGGACTCTAAGTCTCTGGTTAGTAACATAAATCCATTAAAATGGACTGAAGATAATACTGACTTACATTTAGTAACATTTTTGTAAGATATTTTTTTTGCATAGTAATTATCCATAAGGTGTATTCCCTTGATTATCAAAGGTTTCAATCAAATATAGACAAAACTGCCCAATCTAAGTTTTCTAAGTATATTTGTTTTATTTGTAAAAATAAAATTATTATTTATACAAAAAAACTATTGCTTGAAGGCAATTGTAATTTAAAAACAACTTTTAACTTATTCTTAGTAGTTGTAATAACTTTACAGCTATATAGTTGTCTTATATTGGTAAAAAAACCGTCATGGATACTTATAAATTTGACCAAAATCAGCTAAACGCTCAACCTCCAACGAATAATGTTCAAAAAACATCAGAAGGTTTTTTGTTGGATAGTAATGAATACCTTCAACAGCAAAAACAAAACTATCTCATAATTTTTTTGATTTTTTTGATTTTTTTGATTTTTTTTTGGTGGTTTTTCTTATTGATTGCGATATTTAATTTTGTCTCTAATAAAAACTTTAGAAATAATCTTGAAACGCTTAAAAATAATCTAATTGCACGATTTCGTTTTCTCCCACCAGAGGTTTTCTTATCGACTTATCCTTTAAGTTTAGGGGAAAAATGTAGTTTAACTTTTCGTCGTCATCTTAAAGGAAATCGCAAAACAAAACAACCAGGAGAATTAACCTTTAAAATTGCTTGTTTAGAGCGAGTTACATATACAAAAGGAAGCGATACAGAAGTCGAGGTTGAAGTGATTTGGGAATCTCCACCTGAATTCTATTCTGTACCTACAGATGTAGATATGATCTGCTTCAAAACAGTTTTCATGGTACCAAATCACCTTCCTCCCTGCTTTGAAGCTAAAAATAATCAAATTCGTTGGGTTATCTCAGTTGAGCAAAAGATTCCAGGGATTGTGGAGCAAGTTTATTCCAATTTTAGCTTTGTTGTTGATCCAGTACTATTAAAATGATTAATTTTTATCTTAATTCGGATTCGCTCGAAGTCGGGAGTGAATTGACTGGAAGTTGTATTTGGACACCTAGTACCCAAAAAAAAGAGAAGTCACTAAAACTGATAATTGGTTGGAGAACAGAAGGAAGGGGAAATGTAGACAAAGAAGCACTGTATGAAACCGAACTCAAACCGTCAGAGCGCAGTTATTTTAAGTGTAACATTCCTATGGCAGGACCAATATCCTACGATGGTCAATTATTGAGAATTATCTGGGAAATTGCAGTTACTCGTAGAAACTGGCTTGGACTGCAAGATACTCTGCAAACTCAAGTATTTCGCGTCATTCCTCGATCATAAAGGTAATCGTTGAATGTGTTATTCCGATCCTTATCATAAAATTGGATTACGACGCAACCCTTTTATTGCACCAGATAATCTAGAAATTCCTTCCCAACGTTGGTTAGACTTTGGCTTTTCTCAAGCACCTCCTATCCAAAAACGGTTATTTTGGCAAGTCATCGGTGAAAAAGGAGCAGGTAAAACCTCTCACCTTCTACACTGGAGACAACAAACAGGAGGTGTATATTATTATTGTCAACCAGGATGGAAACGATGGTTATTACCACCAGTGGCTAAAATAGCCTATTGGGATGAAGCAAACCGTATTCCCTTACCGCTATTGCTAATTAGTTTATGGCGATCGCGTTTGATTAATGCAACCATTGTCGCAGGAACTCGCGACAATTTAGCCAAATTCCCCGACTTATTAGGATTTGAAGTTACAACCATTACGTTATCGACGCTTTGTGTTGAAAATGTGTTGCAATGGGTTAAAAACTGGATAGAGGCAGAACGTCTTTCCCCTTTAATACCCGTTTGTTTAGAATTAACTACCGATAATGCGAAGAAAATTATCGCAGACTCTCAAGGTTCTTGGCGAAAAGCAGCTAATTATCTACATATTTGGGCTGCTCAGACAGCAAATAATGTTGATGGTTGATGGTTGATGGTTGATGGTTGTTGGTTGATAGTTGTTGGTTGATAGTTGTTGGTTGTTTATCTACTATCCACTAACCACTATCCACTATCCACTAACCACTATCCACTATCCACTATCCACCATCCACCATCCACTAACCACTAACCACTATCCACCATCCACTACTCAACGATCAAATTAAAAGGTAAACGAGCATAAACACCTAATGGATCATTCATATTTTGTAAAAGTGCGATTTCTGCTTGTAATTTCTCAAATTCAACAGTTAAAGGATGATTGGCTTTGAGTGGATTTTTGTTAACTTTAAAATTAGCTTTAAAAATAGCTTGGGTATCTTCAGCGACTTTACCAAAAAATCTTTCGCTCAAAGTACTGCGTCTAGGATACTCTTGCAACTGCCATTTGTCTCCTAAATTTGCTTGTGTTGCAGCATATTCAATCGCTGCATCTAAACCACCAATTTCATCAACTAAACCAATATCTTTTGCTGCTTTACCAGACCAAACTCTTCCTTGAGCAATTTCTGCGACTTTTGCTTGGGGTAAATTTCTACCTTTGGCTACTTTATCTAAGAATACATTATAAACACGGTTGACGCTGCGTTGAAAAATTGCTAATTCTTCCTCAGATTGAGGACGAGTTACTGTTCCGATATCGGCATAACGTCCGGTTTTAACGCTATCCCAGGTAATACCGTTATCGTTGGCTAACTTTTGAAAATTCGGTATACTCCCAAATACACCGATAGAACCTGTAATTGTATTAGGTTCGGCAAAAATACGGTTGGAATCCACAGCAATCCAATAACCACCTGATGCTGCAATATCCCCCATTGATACCACAACTGGTTTTATATCACGAGTCAAGCGGATTTCTCGTTGAATTATCTCGGATGCAGTAGCGCTACCACCGGGAGAATTGATCCGTAAAACCACCGCTTTCACATCTTTATCTTGACGAATACGGTGGAAAATATTCGCAAAGCGGGTTCCTCCGACTTCTTGAATGCTTCCATCACCATCAACAATACCGCCTTCAGCATAAACTACAGCAATTTTATTTTGGGAGTTTTTATTTTGATCTACATTAGTAATTTGAGCATATTCCCTTAAATCAATTTGTGTAAAAGATTTTTCTTTACTATCAGTCTTGGTTAACTCTTTAAGTTCCGTAACTACTTCGTCATAATAAGCAACCTGATCTACCAAACGATTTTCTTTGGCTTCCGAAGGTTCTAAAAGACCTTTAGTATCGGCAATTACTTGCAACTGTTGCGGAGTCATTTTACGACTTTTACCTACAGTACCGCGCCATTCACCCCATAAATCATCAAGTAACTTCTGAATTTGTTCGCGATTTTCCGGACTCAATTGCTTTAAAATCAGCGGTTCAACAGCACCTTTAAACTTCCCAACCCGAACAATTTGCACTCCCACACCAAACTTTTCCAAAGCCCCAGCCAGAAACATCGGTTGTGAACTCAAACCGTTAATTTCCATTCCTCCGAAAGGATTGACCACAATGGTATCTGCTACCGAACTGAGATAATATTCTTTTTCACCCCATCCGACACCGTAAGCGACAACTTTTTTACCTGTATCGCTAAATTGTGCTAAAGCTTTGCGAATTTCTTTGAGAGTTGCAAAACCAGTACTTCCACTTCCCGATGTATCTCTAGCATCTAAATAAACACCAACAATTCGGTCATCAGTACGGGCTTTTTCCAAAGCATTCAAAACTGAACGGAGCGTCATCCGTTTTTGCAAATTACCTGATAGCGCTTCCTGCAAAATTAAACCCGAATCTGGTTCCGCATCGGTAATTTGTGTTGATAAATCAAACACCAACATCGAAGAATCTTTGACTTTTGGTCCCGAATCCGTGGAAGCAGCAGCAAGCACTAGCAAAATCAATCCCGTGCCACTCAAACCAACAAAAACAAATAATCCTAACAAACTTCCAATTAAGCTCGCAAAAGTTTGTTTGATAAAATTACCCATATTATTTCCTCTTATCCTCAGTTTTATTCATAATATTCATAATATTTACGCTTATTCTACTTATTTAGTTAGTAGTTGCGCTTTAGCGCTAAAGCACAACTACCAACCAAAATCTATTTATCCTTGGGGTTTTACTTGAGTTTTGGTCTATTTCTAATATCCCCTAAAAACATTGTTACTAACACAAAAAAAATGCTCAATAATTAATAAATAAAATTACTCATGTGCTTTTTGTAAACTGTCAGAATGTTTTAGCTGTTCTAGTGTAGCGTTACCAGTACAGAATAGTACTGTGCTAATTTCAGCAATTAAAACTTGTGCTAAATCGTAAAGTGTAGCCTCCGATGATGTCGCAGCTTGTAAAAACGGCATTGCTAACCCTGCGACATCCGCACCCAAGGCAATAGCCTTCGCGACATCCACACCATCACGCAAACCTCCGGAAGCAATCAAAGGTACATCTGGTAAAACTTTACGAATCTCTGTAATGCATTTTGCTGTCGGTACCCCCCAATCGGCAAAAGTCCTACCCAAACGTCGCTGTAATACATTATCAGCACGTTCACTTTCTACCATTGCCCAAGATGTACCACCCGCACCAGCCACGTCAATCGCTGCAACTCCAGCATCAATTAACTTTTTAGCCATTTTAGCCGAAATTCCATTCCCGACTTCTTTCACGATTACCGGCACTGGTATCTTCTTACATAGATTTGCGATTTTGTCAATAATTCCCCGAAAATTAGTATCACCCTTGGGCTGAATGCATTCTTGTAAAGGATTGAGATGCAAAATCAATGCATCCGCTTCCAAAATATCAACAACTCGCAGACATTCATCCAAACCGTAATGGTAATTGAGTTGAACCGCGCCCAAATTAGCAAACAATAGGATATCGGGAGCATACTTGCGAACCGCAAAAGTATCAGAAACCTGGGGATTCTCTACCGCTACTCGTTGAGAACCGACACCCATAGCCAATCGGTAATGTTGAGCAACTTTTGCCAAACGGCAATTGATAGTCTTCGCTTCTTGGGTTCCCCCAGTCATCGAAGAAATCAACAACGGTGCGTTGATCACTTTTCCTAAAAATGTAGTACTAATATCAATTTCATCCCGGTCAATTTCCGGTAGACAACAATGGTCAAAATGATATCGTTCTAATCCAGATGTGATTTGACGACATTGAACATCTTCCTCTAGACAGATGCGGATATGGTCGGCTTTACGAGACTCGGTTGCTGCTGAGTAATTTGTAGAAATCTTCACGGTAAAGACTGGAAGTAATATTGACTGTTATTTTCTCAGTCTCTAGTATTTTGGGATTTTTTGGAGTCAAACAATAACTTTTGATTACTTTATTAACAATTCGCATAACTTTTAAAGGTCAAAGGTTAAAGGTTAAATTAGAAGTTGGGTTTTTAGGATGATTGTTTTTTATGACACAAATCAGTTATCAGTAAACAGTTCTCTATTGATATGCTCCTGATCTTACCTGCCACCATACACAGAATTCGGGAACTATCAACTGTTAACTGATAACTGATAACTGATAACTGATAACTGTTAACTGTTTACTGATAACTGCCATAATTGAATTTCGTAGCATAGATGATTTTCAAAAATTTTTCTTGCTGCTAATCCTTCTATTATTGGTTTATCTAACCAGCGCTTAAATGCCCAGTTCAAAAGTGCGTATAATGGTGGAACTGCTATTTTGATCACATCAGCAATATATTTACCTGTAGTTATGCCAAAAGTACGAAAATTACTTACACATAAATCAAGTGTAGGTACAATTGACTGAGAAATATCTTCAGTTTTAATTAACGTAAATCCCACTTTTTCTAAAGCTATTTTTAGTTCTTCTCGAACGTGACAATTAGAAAAAATCCCTTCTTGATATTTAGGATCAAAACGCATCATATCCGCTATTAATAAATAACCGTCTTTACCAAGTAAACGAGCCGCACCTTGGGCTAAATCATCAACTGCAATATATTGACTACTTTCGCTAAATAAAATTAAATCGTACAATTTATCTTGTCGAAAATCTTCAAATCTAGTCAAGTGAAAAGGTACTTTACCTTGGGTATTCTCAATAAATCTTTGTTCTTGGAGTGCATCCGGTGCTAGCCCCTCAATTGCAAAACCGCGATCGCACAAATATTTAGTATTCCCACCAATACCGCAACCGACATCCAGTAACGTTTTTGTGCCTTCTGGAATAAAGCTAAAAAGCTTCACAGCATAAGCTTCTTGAGCTAAACGTAACTTAGTTAGAGTCAATTCTTCTTCTGGTGCGGGTGGTTCTTCCCAATATCCATAATGTAAGTAGGAAGATTTTGTCAGTCCCATGTAATAATCGATTGCTGCATTTTGGTAGCGAGTCGCTTTAGGAATCCGAATTAACTTTGATTTTTGCATTTTAGGTATCCTACTAAATATAAATAGATAAATAATTTGTAACTAATCGAAAAATAATGATTCTTCTCTAATTGATTGAATGCATAATACTTAGCACATTTTTGGTTTTTTCACAATTCAGTAATTATATATTTTTCGAGATAATGTCTAATAATCCAAAAACGAAGAATTGCGGACACAGTTATTGAAGTTAAACACTTTAACTATCAAATACTAAAAATGCAATGTGTAATAAAATTACGGATGGCTGTAAATATACTTGAAGCTGTTTGTTCAAGAAAAAATTACTGCTGATGATTAAATTAACAGATTGATATTTTTTACGAATACTAAAAAAAAAGAGATTATAATCAGAAAGCTAATTATAAACAAAATACGTCAATCAGTGAATAACTCTCAAGCCGAAATACTTTATCGGCGGTGGTCTTTATTCTGGGTTTGCTTGGGACCTCTTAGTTGGCTGGTATCTATTCCTTACATTGCAATCAAGAATCAACAAGCTTGGGGTGGTTTGGGAGCGCTGTTCTACACCGTTCCGGTTATTACTGCGATTCATATAATTGCCCCGTTAGCCTTACTGTATATGGGTTCCCGACGACGAAAACGAAGGCAACAGGTAGGTCGGTGGGTTTGGCTCGGCTGGCTTTACTATGCCTGTCTCCCTGTCTTATTGCTTTCAATCTCAATCCGAGTCCAAGGGCTGTCTCAAACTCTTGAGTTTTTTATCCGGCTCATCAATGAAATTCGGTTTCAATAGAAAGGTTAAATTCAAAGACAGCATTTCAATGAAATGTATTCCAGTGGTGTCGATAATCGCTAGTTATAAAAACGGGCGCGACAGGACTCGAACCTGTGACCGACTGCTTAGAAGGCAGTTGCTCTATCCAGCTGAGCTACGCGCCCAAATCAAACAATAGATTTGGATCACAAATCTTATATATTATATCAGTAGTGTAAACAAAAAGCAATGAAAATAGTGATTATTTGAAAAAATCAGGATAAAATGTAACTTGATTAACTATAAAGTTAGATAAAAATCCGGACACATAGGGTATTGAGAAGGTATATTGTGTTGTTTAAGATAAAAGCGTCAAATATAACGAAGACGTTATTGTATCTTCCATATATAATAATGCCGGGCGTGAGGAGTTATCTGAAAAATTCATGTTTATTTTGAAACGGCAGGATGTTGAAATATCAAGCGTTGTGCATCCGTCTCGCGACCAGCAGGTGCCTGTTCTGAATTATCAAGGACAAACTTTTCGGTTGATTAGTTTATTTAAAGCGAGTCAAGAAGAAGAAGCTAGGGCTTTGTGGCGAGAATTAACAGATAACCGGGGTAAAGCCTGTGTATTGTTGGAAGAAGAAGATCGCTTCAGTGTTTGGGGAAAAATCCGTTTAGACAAACTTGATAGCGAAGCAAGCGAACAAGGTAATAATAAAATTTTAACGGTTGCGAGTATTTTGCTGTTGCAAGCCGTATACATTGATATTGAAGAGTTTCTTGGTGCAAAACAAGGGAATTTATTTAAAAAAGAAATTTCACATATCTTGAATCGATGGCAATTTCCCGCAGCATCTTCACCCCAGGCAATTGATTACTTACTGAGTATAAACCCTCTAGAACCGATTAAAGTTCCTTTCTGGGAGGAAGATTACGTAGTAGTATTTCTTGAGGAATTGCATAGACTGGGTAAAGCGTATTTTGGGAATTCCGATTTTGCTCATCGGACATTGGATATTTTACAAGATATGCCGATACCGGAACGAAGGCTATTCATGACTTGGCTAAAGAATTCAAGCGTGAGTAAACTGTGGCATTAACATATAGTGATTTTTATGCAGTTAAGATTGTGTAGGTTTGTCAAGTTCAATACGCTTTGATTCCAGAAGAATTTATCTTGCGTACACAATCGATCAGCAAAATCTCTATGCAATGCACAAACACGGTGAAGTAGAAATGAGTAGTATTTATAATAAATCCTCCGCTTTCAAGTCATTGTTTACCACTCAAAACATTATCCTGGCTAATATTTGCTGGGGTGTTTCAGCCTTGCTATACTTTTTACTTTTTAGTGCTAAGGTTCCGGACGCAAATGGTTTAGTGACTCGTGCCGAATGGTATGTAATTGGAACAAATATTTTTGAAGCGCTAGCTTACCTGATGGCAGGTATTTTATGCTTGAGAAATTGGCGCAGTCGCCAAATTGTCAGCGGTAGAAACGTCTGGCTGCTATTTGGTATAGGTATGCTTTCTTATTTCTTAGGAGGGATATTCTTTGGTTATACCGAAATAGTCTTAGATGAGGAACCATTTCCTTCAGTTGGCGATATATTTTTTGTGGTGACTTATTTGTTGGTTGGTATCGGCATGATTTTAGCGGTAGCTTCAAGGCGAATCAATTTGGAGGTCTGGCAGTGGATAATTGTATTGGCGATCGCGGCTTTCGGTAGCGCTTTGGCATGGCTAATTAGTCAGCAAGATCCAGCGACGGTTGTTGTAACAGCAGAAGCTGGTTCTGGATGGAAGGAAACTGCTGGTACATTTTTAAATTGGTTTTACGTAGTCAGCGACGTATTACTATTAATTATTGCTACCAGTCTGCTATTAGCTTTTTGGGGTGGAAGAGCTTCTTTACCTTGGCGAATGATTGCAATTGCCACGTTTTCGCTTTACATTGCAGATATATGGTTTAAATGGGCTACTAGAGACCCCAATTATCAAAGTGGAGATGTATTAGAAGTGTGTTGGGTATTAAGTGGAGTTTTATTCAGTATGGGCGCAGCCCTGGAGTTTGAGGCTTCATCAAATCGTTCGCGACGAGAACGCGGACGCAAACGAATTTAGGAAAACAACGTTTGGGGTCTACTACCGTGAGAAAACTAACAGAATCCGACAAAAAAGAAATTCTCAAGCTGTACCGAGAAAGTGCCGAAACTACTTCTACTTTGGCAGAACGCTATGGAGTAAGCAATTCAACTATTAGCCGCTTACTCAAAAGTACTTTGCCAGAAGATGAGTACGAGTATTTAGTTTCTTTAAAGCGTGCTGCTAGAACCCCTGAAGGTAGAGCGCAAGTCAGCTACGATCATATTCCTTCTTTTAACAATACTGAAGTCCAAAGCGAAGAGAAGGAGATTTCTCAGCCGAAAATTCAAGAACTAATTACTCAAGAAGAGGAAGAGGAAGACGAGGAACAAGTTGAAGAAGTTGTCATCAAAAAACAACCCATACTCAGAAAGGTTAATAAGACAACTGAAGCACCTAGAAGAGTAAAACGCCGTTCTTCGGCACCATTATCTCCAGAAGTTTCCCCCGTTGCGGAACAATTGGAGCTATTGCCAGAAAACCAAACAGAAGCCGACAAGCTTCCCAGTCGTCCCCAACTCAAGAACATCCCCAGTCCGCTATTAGATAACGAGCTTACAGAAGCCAAAGTGATCGCGGAAATGTTTGGTGAGGAACTTGATGATACCGATGATTTGGAAGACTTAGACGATTTACTCGAAGACGATGATGATTTTGATGATGAAGACGACGATGATTTCGAGGAACCCACACGTTTTGTTCCCAGAAGAAGGTTAAACGAGCCTTTGGTTCGAGTTTTACCGCTAACTGAGGCTAATTTACCTAGAACCTGCTACCTAGTCATAGACAGAGCCGCAGAACTGATTACTCGTCCGCTCAGGGATTTTAGCGACTTAGGAGAAATCCCCAGTCCCGAAACCCAGGAAACAACTTTACCCATCTTCGATAACCATCGAGTCGCAAAACGTTTTTCTTCAAAGCGCGATCGCGTGATTAAGGTACCCGATAGCAAAGTACTGCACAAGGCTCGTTATCAATTACAAGCCAAGGGTATTACTCGATTGTTAATTGATGGGCAGGTATACTCCCTATCGACCGTTTGATTAACTGTCACTAATTATCGAGACAAAAACTAGATTACGTGTTAATTGTTTTCCCTTGCCGGGGCAATAAAATAATTTGTAATTAGTCAGCGCCAAATTAGTGCTACCGATTACTAATTATTTTGACTAGTGTCCATCTACTTTTTTGGTTAATTATGGATAACTTTACCAACTACGGTATAGTATTGGTCACAACTGGTTCTCAACAAGAAGCAGAGAAAATTGCCAATGCTTTAGTAGAAGCAAAACTTGCTGCTTGTGTTAGTTTTACCTCCATTAATTCAATTTACACTTGGCAAGGGAAAGTCAATAAAGACCAAGAATGGCAACTTTTAATTAAAACCGATTTAACTCGATTTTCTACCGTAGAAGCCAAAATACTCGAACTTCACTCCTACGAAGTACCCGAAATTATTGCTTTACCCATTCTTAAAGGTCATCAACCTTATTTACAATGGATTGCACAGCAAGTTGATTGATTTTATAAAGTATTTCCAATGCAAACCATAAAGATATCAAATTATTATTAATTAATTAATATTGTTTATTTTTAGTATTTATCGTTGTTTTCACTTTTTTACATTACATAATTTAGCCGCACATCAGCTTATCAAAGTTGGTATTGGATGATAACTGAAGTAGCTGCTATCGTTAGATGTAACCATTTTTGATTTTCGTCTAAATACATTATTGTGGTTAACACTAGCTGCTATTTGTGGTGTGATATATAACTACAGCCACAACTTCTAAGTGCATATTCTGAGGTATATACTTGAAAAAGTTAATAATATAACAATATACGCCTGTGACTGCGAATGTGGTTTGTCCCGCATTTGTCACTGTTGCTGATTGTTGGGAAGATGTAAACACCTCGGAAGGGGTGTTTTTTTTAATCATTCTTTCTTTTTGAGCATTTATTTCAGAAAATTTAAAAATTTCTGTACTTGTAAAAATAAAAGTTGGTTCTTCAGTACATAGTATGCTAAAAATAAAAATTAAAAACTTGAAACTCTGACTGTGATGAACCGAAATTAGCTTTATTAATCGGTTTTAAGAATAAATACTATTTTTTATTCCTTCTTCCCTCTTCCCTCTTCCCTCTTCCCTTTTTTGACTATTTTTTTAGCATACTAACTACTGATGAGCCTAAAAGTTTTAACAAATGAAATATTTCAATCGTAAGTTAACAAAAGTTGCTTATTTTCTCAGCTTTTCTGCGATCAACTTAGTTTTTTCTCAACCTGCAATTTCAGCAGTTTCATGTGAAGCAGGTACTATTAGTCGGCATTCTAACGGTTCTTTAGCATATTGCGTACTAGCGAGAGATACCAAAGTTACCGTCAGCAATCCTCAATTAGGCACTTCTATTTTTCCATGTAAAGCTAAAAATTACATCAAGTTTGCAGAAAATTCACAATTCCAAAGATGTACACTTTCTCAAGAAATCAAAATTATCAAAACTAATTCCATACAAACTTGTGCGGAAGATTCTATTGTGTCAATTTCAACTTCAAGTGATGGTAAAAACTTATCTATAGCCTGCGAGCGTTATTAATAAAATCATTAAAAAATCATTAAAAAATTATTTGTATATTTAGAAACTATTGATCGAGTTTTGGCACGTCTAAGGTGATTTGAAATAAGTTAGTTTCTCAAAAATTGTATAATAGCCGTCTTTTTGCTGTGATACAAATGGGCAACAATTGAATCAATAGAGGTATTTGCTGATAAAAATAAACTTTTCTTAATCATAATTTTACCTGTATTACTAATGAATTATATAAAAAAACGAATTAGTAAATAATAAGTCTCTCTTAGTGATAGGATGTTACCTCGATGTTTATTCCTTGAGTAAATTATGGCTAATAATACTCTGCGTAATGTGCTAATTGGTGCAGGAGTCGCTGCTGTTGGTGCAATTGGAACTAAGAAAGCTGTAGATTATTTCCGCAACCGTGGAAAAGAGGAAGCACCACCTGAAACTCAACCTGATGCTGAAGCACCCGCAGCAGATGAGGTTGCTTATGCTGCTGTAGAAGAAAGTTCTGTTCAAGGCTTTTTAGATTCAAGCTTTGGTGAAGCTGGACGTTATGTTCCTAATCGTCCACCGAAGATTTTTGAATATCAAGGTGAACAGTATATGGTGATTTGGGCTTACGACAATAAGCAAAACAAAAATCAAATGTTGGCTTTCAAGTATACTGATGCAGGTCGTAAGATGGTTGCGAGTGTCGGATATACGAATCAGAAAACTGATTACAATCTCAGTTTAGATTCAACACCTTTTGCTGTTGAGGTTAATGGCAATAAATTACAATCTGGTAAATCGGAAACTGCTGGTACGAATGATGTAGATTTTGTTCTAGCTTAAGTCAATCGGTCAAAAGTTAGATTTTTTGAGCATATTTTTTTGAGCATTAAGGGTTGCAAAAATTGCGCCCTTTTTTATTTAGTTGAAAATTAAAGGTAAGGAAATTGAGAGTAAGTTTTTTTATTGGAGTAATATCAAATCTGTTGGCATCGAAATTATATTTTTTAAGGCAAAGGTACGCAAAGAAAGCCTGAGTATAATATCAGCGTAAAAGATATAATAAGTACTTAAGCAAAATTATTTATATAATTACTACTCAGTTATATTACTGTTCCCTTTTGCCTATTCCCTATTCCCTGCCTAAAAGAAATGTCTAATTAATGAAGGCATAGGTACTTATAATTTGTTTTCTCATCCTCTCGTTAGAGAAATATTTAGAATATTCATTCTAGAGAAAGAGTAATTCTGATTGCTTATAAGGTTAAAGTTTAATCAGTGAATAAAAATCTTGTAAAAGTGTCAAGGCTGACGGGATCAAAGCTTAATTGATACTAGTTAAGGTATCGCCGTCTTTGATTTAAATAATAGACTTTGGTTCGCGAATAACACAATCTAAAAGCGTTTAAGTGCTTATGTGTTATTAAGCTTTAAGGCTTTTACCGTTGATGTAAATTTAAAAAGAGAGGAAAACACATGGCTAACAATCCACTGGAAAATATTATCCCATCACAACCTCCTGTAGACCAGAAAAAATCCGACGTTCATACACTGAAGTCTCGTTTGGAGTGGGGAGAACCGGCATTTACCATTCTTGACGTGCGCGATCGCCAAACCTACAATGAAGGTCACATCATGGGCGCGTTATCAATGAGTATGGATGGTTTAGGGGACACAGCAGCTCAAAGTTTAGCTAAAATCCGTGATATTTACGTTTATGGTGCTAACGATGCGGATTCTGCTCAAGCTGCACAACTTCTAAGAAGTAAAGGTTTTGAAAATGTATCGGAACTCAAAGGTGGACTCAGTGCATGGAAGGCAATCGGTGGTCCAACTGAGGGTATTCTAGAATCAATGACTCCTGCTGGTAAGGATGATTATAATGTGGTTGATCGAATGAAAAACCAAGCCGCAAATATGGATAAGTAAATTGTACTTCTAATATGGGAGAATCTCCCCGAAGCCCACAAAGGTGGGCTTTACTCTTGTAGCCTCAGATTTCTAGTACTCCGCCACATAAATTATGAGGGGTTTATTCGTCTACCGACGTGCTGTAGAGACGTTATACATAACGTCTCTAAACAATTTTGGGACAAACTAACCATTCAAAATTAATGTAACGCACTACCAGTTACAAACTTATTATGTATGCATCAAAAGGAATCAAACGCACCATTAGTCTGAGGGTTAATTTTAATGCTCAAACAAATCCTTGAATTGTAATAAATCCAAATTTACTATTGTTGGTAAGCATCTAAAACAGTCTTCGGCTAATTCTAATCTTTCTTCACGTTTGAGCATTTCCGTTAACTTCCGTTGTATAGTAACCAGATAACGCACATCGTTAGCGGCGTAATTTAGTTGCTCATCGGATAAATTAGCAGCGTCTCCCCAATCGGAAGATTGAGCGCTTTTATCAAGTTCTACTTTTTCTAATTCTTGCACCACTTCCTTGAGTCCGTGTCTTGGAGTATAGGTACGAACTAATTTACTGGCAATCTTGGTACAGAAAACCGGATTTACCATTATGCCCAGATGATGACGCAATGTTGCCAAGTCAAAGCGAGCAAAATGAAATATTTTCAGAACATTAGTTGCTTCCAAGAGCTTTTTCAAATTTGGGGCTTGAGTTTGTCCCTTTGCAATCCGCACAACTGTCACCCTACCTTTATTGTCGGCTATTTGCACCAAACATAAACGGTCGCGCAAAGGCAATAATCCCATAGTTTCCGTATCTACAGCAATTGTCTCGCTCTTTAAATATTCTGAAAGAGTTGTTTGGTCAAAATCGCGATCGCAAACCTGAAAATCTTGTAATTCCATGAATCTTAAAAAATCGATGTAGTGTTGAAGGCTCTAAAAAAGCAAACACTACTTTATAACTAAAAAAATCATAAATCAAACTCATCTACTAAGAATAAAAATTTGTGTGAGAAAAAACTCACCTTCACTGTTGGCAGCTACACCAACGCCAGTCAGGTTATACTCACCGTGAATATTCTTGAGATGTCCCGGACTTTTAATCCAACCAGTTACCGCTTCGGCTACAGGATCGTCATATCCAGAGTTAAAAGCAACGTTTTCGGCTGCATTTTTATAGCCAATAGAAGTACTATCAACTCGTTTGGCAAATCCATTATGACTCAAGGGTACTTGATGCTTTGCCATATTCTGGCTATGAATCCTCGCTTGCTGGGAAATTTTAGCATCTAGCTTTAATTTTGGCAATTTTTTAGAAACCCGGTACTGATTTATCTGGTCAAATATTGCTATTTCCAAATCAGTAGTTTTGATGTTAGTAGATAGTTTTATCGGACGTGATGGAATTGACAATGACTTGTTCACCATCGGTTCGCTTGTAGACGTATGACCCGGTACAGGCTTTGTCGTGATTGCGCTACCCAGAACAAGTGTAGTAAAAGCAATGCCAAGAATAGTTTTTCCGCTCATGGACAATTACATGGTTTATACGGTCTTGAGACGCTAATTGATAATTTTAGTTTCTTTCTATACCCGTATATAAATAAGTATTTTATTAGTTTCAAGATTCTTACATATCCTTATCTAGTCGTCAAGACTAGCTAATCCAAGGAATTTTTATATCAAGCGATTCCAAATTATCAATGAAGACTTCAAAAAGTTGAGACACAATTTCAGCAAATATTCTGACTCAGTATCAAAACTAGCAATTTAGATAAAAAATAAGTATTGATGACTACAATATATTGATTTAAGTAAAAAATAAGACTTGTGATTGCAAGCAAAAAATTCCCGAATAACGGGACTTAAACAAAAATCAAGCCCAAACAAAGCCTAAACTGGCTTTGTAAGCAATAAATTCACGATTTTGATTGAGCCATTCCACGAAACGGTAAGAAATAGCGGTACGAAATGCTTCTAATGCTTCAGGAAATGTGTTTAAAGATTTATTTGCCCAACGTCGTCTTAATCCCCCAGTAAGTTTATGCCAAAGAATAAATGTATAAGCACAGAAAACCAGAATAAAATGCCTTTCTAAACTCTTTTTATCTCTAACTTGGTATTCTTTTAGCCCTAACCATCCTTTAGCTTCCCGGTAAAAAACTTCGACCCAATTTCTTTGAGAATAAGTATCAACGAACCATTGAGGTGTTGCTATTCTCAAGTCAAAATTAGTAATAAAATAATCAATATCATCAGCATTCTCAAAGGTTGAAGCATTCATTACGATAGCTATTTTTCTAATTCCTTCAAGACGTGATATTCGTACTTCTACAGTTGCGACCCAAACCTTCTTTGGTTTTTCTAAATTTAGGATAATTTCAGTGAAACTATCTTCTGCTAATGATTGTGCTAATGTATCTAGTCTTATCAAAACAGAATACATGCGTCAGTCGCCAGAATTCAGTTGGGTATTTTGTGCGACTGGCGGATGAATCAAGGGGTTTAAGACCCCCACTAAATCGAAGATTTAGTGGTCTTCAATCAGTGGCGGGTCTAAATCCCCCACTGATTGATTCTGACTTCTGAATTCTGACTTCTGAATTCTTCTTCACTTATTTCTTCGCTCACTTTCTCCCAGTAATCCTCCTAGATAATTCCTAAACTCCCTTTTTTGTGCTTTCGTTTTTAGTAAATCATCGAACCGTTTACACCATTTATCAAAACACGGAGGCATGGCTGAGGGTGTTGTTTCTCTCATGGTTGGGAATCTCTACTAGAGTGACGTAAAAGTTCTACCACATAAGCATTTTAACCTATTTTGACTTCACTAAATGTTTAAGTCCCGTTAGGTACAATACCCTTGCGTAGAGACGTTGAAGTGCAACGTCTCCAGATATTCTAATTTGTATCAATAAATTTATGAAACTTTACTTTATAATAAATATTTTATCAAACATAATAATATATGCTCGATTGGATTACTAACATAATTTCTTCATTGGGTTACGTGGGTATTGCTTTATTAATGTTTTTAGAAAATCTTTTTCCACCCATACCTTCAGAATTAATTATGCCCTTAGCGGGATTTACAGTAACTCAAGGTAAGCTAGATTTACAGATTGTAATTTTAGCAGGTACCTTGGGTTCCGTTTTAGGTGCATTACCTTGGTATTACGTCGGTAAACTTGTTAGTGAAGAACGTTTGCGAAACTGGATAAATAAACATGGAAAATGGTTAACTTTATCAACTTCAGATATTGATAAATCAAAAAACTGGATGAGGAAATACGGAAAAGCAGTAATATTTTTTGGTCGTCTTGTCCCCGGTATTCGGACTTTTATTTCTGTCCCCGCTGGTTTAGATCAAATGCCTTTGATACCGTTTATATTATACTCCTTTGGGGGTAGTTTGTTATGGACGGCGATTTTAGCTTATGCAGGTTTCGTATTAGGACAGAATTTTCAATTAGTAGAAAAATATGTAGGTCCGTTATCTGGAATTATCATTGCTGCGATAATTATTTTTGTAATAATTTCATTCATTCGTCGTAAAAGCAGATAGAATTAAACTCTTAGGTTTGTAGTCAGCAATAAATTCCTGAATACAAACCGAAAGCATCATTTAAACCCGCGCCAAAATCAAATGATTCTGCTTGGTTAACTTAGCATCCCAATTCGGTTCAACTACAATCGTACTAATTTTTTCCACAATAATTGCAGCACCTTTAATAACATCCCCCGGTTGTAAATCTTCCCTTAGATAAACAGGTGCAGAATACCATTTATTATTAGTAAACATCCTCACCATTTCTACAGGATTGGGAAATTGATTTAACTCCCGAATACGACTAATCAAAGCTTCTTGTGGAGTGTCCATTTTCTCAACAACCTCCACAAAAACCGACTCCACAATCAAACATTTCTCAGCTTGAATAAAACCATATCTTAACTGATGCTCCCGCTCAAACTCTTCCCGCATCATTTCCACATCAACAACAAAATCAACCCCTAAAATAGAATCAGTCCCCTCATACTTCAAATTCACCTTCCTCACCACCTCCTCTTTGCGCTCTTCTGCGTTTACCTCCTTATTCCTCTGCGTTTCTAACTCACCTCTTGCTTGTCCCTCCAACCCCTCCATTAACCTCTGCAATTTTTCCACCAACTCTTGATCCAAAACCTGCTCCACACCTGCTTCTCGAATAGCACTCACATCAGCCAAACCCATACCATAAGCAGAAAGCACCCCCGCATAAGGATGTAGAAAAATCTGCTTCATTCCCAAAGTATCAGCGATTAAACAAGCAACCTGCGCTCCCGCACCTCCAAAACAACAAAGTACGTAATTGGTAACATCATAACCGCGTTGTAAACTGATTTTCTTAATCGCATTTGCCATACTTTCCACAGCGATCGCGATAAATCCAGCAGCGACTTGCTCCGGTGTACGTTTATTCCCGGTAGCTGTTTCTATATTTTGAGCTAACTGTATAAATTTTTCGGTAACAACATCTTGATCCAAAGGTAAATTCCCATCCTTACCAAACACCGCAGGGAAATATTGGGGATGAATTTTACCCAACATCACATTAGCATCCGTTACTGTTAACTTACCACCGCGACGGTAACAAGCGGGACCAGGATTTGAACCAGCAGATTCTGGTCCCACACGGTAACTCGAACCATCAAAAGATAAAATAGAACCACCACCCGCAGCGATTGTATGTATTGCTAAAACCGGAACCCGCATTCTGGCTCCCGCAATTTCGTTTTCTAATTGTCGTTCGTACTCTCCTTTAAAATGAGCTACATCAGTACTAGTTCCACCCATATCAAAAGTAATTACTGAGTTGAAACCAGCCCTTAAACTAGTTTGTACTGCACCAACAATACCCCCCGCAGGACCACTGAGAATGCTATCTTTACCTTGAAATTGCTGTGCATTTATCAAGCCACCATCGGACTTCATAAACATTAATTTAACACCGGGTAATTGACTAGCTACAGAGTCAACATAGCGACGTAAAATAGGAGTTAAATACGCATCAACAACCGTTGTATCTCCCCGACTAACCAACTTGATCAACGGACTAACTTGGTGAGAAACCGATATTTGCGTAAATCCGACTTCACGAGCAATTGCAGCGACTTGTTGCTCATGTTGCGGGTAACTGTAACTATGCATCAACACAATTGCACAGCTACGAATTCCCTGATTGTAAACTGCGTGTAAATCTTTTCTTACTTCTTCAATATCTACCGGGATTAACTCATTACCTTTAGCATCATACCGCTCGTTTACTTCAATTACCTGCTCGTAAAGCATACTTGGTAAAACGATGTGACGGGCAAAAATATCAGGACGATTTTGATAACCAATTCGCAACGCATCTTTGAATCCCTTAGTAATTACAAGTAAAACGCGATCGCCCTTTCTTTCCAACAGCGCATTAGTAGCGACAGTAGTACCCATTTTTACCACTTCAATTTCTGCGGTGGGAATAGGTTCGTTTGATGAAAGTCCGATAATATCGCGAATACCTTGAATAGCTGCATCTTGATAGCATTCTGGATTTTCGGAAAGTAACTTATAAACGATTACCCATTGTTGGTTAGGAAGAGGAACAATTAAAAAACGTTGGGGATGATTTGCGAGTTGATTAATTATAATTTGATTGTCAGTAACAGCGACAATATCAGTAAAAGTTCCACCCCTGTCTGCAAATACTTTTAACATAATTTTGGATTTTGGATGTTGTAGAAGTAGGTTATTTAAAACCATAGATGATGGGAGACTCCGCAGTGCGGAGTCTCTACAAGAGTTATCGTTATTTAACAAAGGTTTTTACGAGAAGTTGCCCTCAGACTGGAAGTCTGGGGCTACAGAAACAAAGCCCACCTGCGTGGGCTAAGTTAACGGATTTAATATAAGATGTGTAAACTTTAGATTACCAGAAGAATTCTATCAATTTTACCAGTTTAGTGATGGCTTAGATACTAACTTTGCTTTAATCTTCAATCTGTGGCAGGCAATAAAGTATTATAGCGAAGAAAGAGAAAAATTTGGCTATTATTCTGCTTGGCTTCCTATTGGTCATTATGAAGAGTGTATTTTTTTTATTAGAGGTGATTCCCAGCAAAATAAAACTGCTCCAGTTATTCAAATTCATTATGCCGAATCATCAGAAAATTATGATTTTGAACCGAAAATTGAATATTCAAGCTTGACGGAAATGATAATAGATATCGCCGATTGAATTGAGTATCCATATGGATAAGGAGTATTCGGAATGAATAGTAGGTTGGGTTAAAGGCGCAAAAGAATTTAAGGGTTTACGAGAGATAAAGATGCGCCGTAACCCAACATTTAGACTTTGGTTTTAAAGATATATCAATCAGCTAAAATAGCTTATATAGCTTTACACGAGAGAATCGGCAATGAAAATTAAAGCGGTAATTTGGCAAGAAGATGATGTATGGTGCGGTTCTGTACCAGCTTTACCCGGTTGTCACACTTGGGGTAATAGTTACGAACATTTGTTAGAGATGTTAGAAGATGCTATTCAAGGTTGGTTGGAAATTTATAAAAATCAACGCAAATTTGCCGTTAATCCGCTTACGGAAATGCAACCTTATGCTTATTTAGCAGATCCAAATGAATCTGCTATTTCTCCTGATGATTGGGAAATGAATTTATAAAATATTTTAAAAATCAGGAAGGGGTTTTTTTCCCCAAACATGAAGGATTTTTTTATATTCCTCTTCTAAATCGCTATTAGCACAATCAAGTTTTTTGGCTTTTTCTTCTAATTTTGCTGCTTCTTGTCCAAAACCTAAAGCAAATCCTAAGAGAGTGATTGAAAAAGCTCCAGAGAAACCTCTATTCCAGATAAAGGCAATACATACACATATAGAGATGACTATAATTCCAATTTGAGTAAGTGTTAAATACATACATTTACGTACTGTCGATTTATATTCACTTAACACAATCTCATTATTAATGACTGGATTTTTGTGTAAAAACTTTTTTAGTAAAAATTCTATTCTCTGAGATACTACTATTGACGCTGAACAAAGTCCGAGATAAAGAAAAACTAGTAAAAACATGATTTAATACTATGTACATAACATTCATGTTTTTATTATTCCCAGCTTCACGAAACATATATCAAATTTAACTAAAAAATGGTGTGTTACGCTCTGCGATAACACACCCTATAAAACCAAACTAACTATTCATTATTCTTCTTTCTCAACTTTCCTCGCTGCTAAATACTCATACATCTTCCATCGTTGATTCACCTCTGCTTCCGCTTCTTCCATCAACTTTGTGGCAATTTCCGGGTTACTTTTTTTCAACATTTTGAAGCGATTCTCTTTATACATCGATTCTTCTGGAGAATTTTTCGGCTCTCTCATATCTAGCTGCAACGGATTTTTACCTTGTTTAACCAAGTCGGGATTGTAACGATATAGCAACCATCTTCCCGATTCCACTAAAGCTTTTTGATTACTCATTGCCGTACCCATATCTATTCCGTGAGCAATACAATGACTATAAGCAATAATTAATGATGGTCCCTCATATGCTTCTGCTTCTAAAAATGCTTTGAGAGTATGCTCATAAGAAGCACCTAATGCAACACTCGCTACATAGATATTTCCGTAGGTCATAGCCATCAATCCCAAATCCTTCTTCGCTGCGGGCTTACCACTAGCGGCAAATTTAGCGACTGCCGCTTTAGGAGTAGACTTAGATGATTGGCCACCAGTATTAGAATACACCTCAGTATCCATAACCAAAACATTAACATTGCGACCACTTGCAAGTACATGGTCAAGTCCACCAAAATCAATATCATAAGCCCAACCATCACCACCAACTATCCAAACACTTTTCTTAACCAGATAATTGACCAAAGATTTGAGATTACTAACCCCAAAACTCTCCTTACCTCTTACCTCAGCGCCCTCAGCGTCTCTGCGGTTTATTAACTCTTCCAGTTTTTCCTTCAACAACCCAACCCTTTCCCTCTGCTCCCAAATATCAGCTTCAGTCTTCTGAGAAGCATTTAAAATCGATTCAGCCAAACTACGAGAAATCAAACCTTGAGAAAGCAACTCCCGTAACAACTCCGCAGCATATTCAGCTTTCTTCTCCACCGACAAACAGAAACCAAAACCGAATTCTGCATTATCTTCAAACAGACTATTCGACCAAGCCGGGCCTCTACCTTCAGCATTCTTCGTCCAAGGAGTTGTCGGCAGATTCCCGCCAAAAATAGACGAACATCCCGTAGCATTGGCAATGATAGCGCGATCGCCAAATAGTTGGCTCAGTAATTTCAAGTAGGGTGTTTCGCCACATCCAGCACAAGCACCAGAAAATTCAAATAAAGGCTCTTGTAATTGCTGTTGACGAATTTGATTTATTCTCAGCTTCTTTCTATCATAATTAGGTAAATCAAGGAAATAATGCCAGTTTTCTGTTTCTTGCTTCCGTAAAGGCAACTGTGCTTTCATATTAATTGCTTTACGTTCGGGATTATTCTTATCTTTAGCGGGACAAATATCAACACAAATAGTACATCCAGTACAATCAGAAGGAGCTACTTGAATGGTAAACTTTTCTCCCGCAAAGGCTTTATCTTTAGCATCAGTAAATTTAAACGTTGCCGGAGCATTACTCAACTCATCTTCCTGATAAACCTTAGCGCGAATCGCAGCATGAGGACAAACCATCACACATTTACCGCACTGTACACAAATATCTGGTTGCCAAACAGGAATCTCTTGAGCTATATTACGTTTTTCTAACTTAGAGGTACCAGTAGGAAAAGTACCATCAGCGGTAAATACACTTACGGGTAATTCATCTCCTCTTCCAGTCATCATTTTTTGCAGCGCAGATTCTGGGAGACGTAGCATTGCTACGTCTCTACATTGAACAACATCAGATTTATTAACCTCGACTTTGTGCAAATTCTCCAGGGTATTATCTACCGCTTGCAGATTCATTGCCACAACTTGATCGCCTTTTTTACCGTAGGTCTTTTTGATTGCGGATTTAATTTTTTCTATGGCTTCATCTTGCGGTAATACACCTGCCAAAGCAAAGAAACAGGTTTGCATTATCGTGTTAATTCGTCCATTCATACCGCTTTCACGAGCGACTTTATTGGCATCGATGATGTAAAATTTCAGTTGCTTGTCAATTATCTGTTGCTGAATCTTTGCGGGAAGTTGTTTCCATACAGTATCTACATCATAAGGACTGTTTAACAAAAACGTCCCTCCGGATACTGCATTTTTCAGGACATCAACTCGTTCTAAAAAAGTCCATTGATGACAACCGATAAAATTAGCTTTATCAATCAAATATGTAGAACGAATTAACTCAGAACCAAAACGCAAGTGAGAAACCGTCATCGAACCCGATTTCTTAGAATCGTAGACAAAATAACCTTGAGCGTAATTGTCTGTTTCTTCACCAATAATTTTGATAGAATTCTTATTTGCTCCGACTGTACCATCGGCACCCAAGCCGTAAAACATTGCTCTGACAACGTTATCCGGCTCTGTTGAAAAGCTCGCATCATAAATTAGAGAACGATAAGTCAAGTCATCATTGATACCAATTGTAAAATTAGACTGCGGTTTTCCCTGAGCTAAATTATCGTAAATAGCCCGTACCATTGCCGGGGTAAATTCCTTAGAAGAAAGACCATAACGACCATTGACGATTTGAGGAAAACTTTCCTTATCCCAAGCTTGATAAATAGCCGTCACAACATCCAAATACAACGGTTCCCCAACACTACCAGGTTCCTTAGTGCGATCGAGAACGGCAATTGATTTTACCGTATTAGGTAAAGCTTTAACAAATAACTCCGTGTCAAAAGGACGGAATAACCTAACTTTGACAACTCCTAATTTTTCACCACGAGCATTGAGATAATCAATAGTTTCATGTACCGTTTCACAACCGGAACCCATCAACACGATTAACTGTTCCGCATCGGGAACACCATGATATTCAAAGATACGATAATACCTACCAGTACGTTTTCCAAACTGATCCATCACCTGCTGGACTATTCCGGAACAAGCATCATAATAAGGATTAATCCGTTCACGGGCTTGGAAATAGACATCGGGATTTTGTGCTGTACCTCGCAAAACCGGATTATCCGGAGTTAAAGCACGGTTCCTATGGGCAAAGATTAATTCATCATCAATTAAAGCCTCTAAATCTTCTTGTTGTAAGAGTTCTACCTTTTGAATTTCATGGGAAGTGCGGAAGCCGTCAAAAAAGTGAAGGAATGGTACTCTGGCTTTGAGAGTCGCAGCTTGAGCAATCAGAGCAAAATCATGAGCTTCCTGTACCGAAGCCGAACACAACAAAGCGAAACCCGTAGAGCGAGCAGCCATGACATCACTTTGATCGCCGAAAATCGATAGAGCATGAGTTGCTAAAGAACGAGCTGCAACATGGATAACAGCGCTGGTGAGTTCTCCGGCAATTTTGTACAGGTTGGGAATCATCAACAGCAATCCCTGAGATGAAGTAAAAGTGGTGGTCAAAGAACCCGTTTGTAAAGCACCGTGTACCGCAGCCGCAGCACCCCCTTCGCTTTGCATCTCTACCACACTCGGAACAGTACCCCACAGATTGGGATTACCTGCCGCAGCCCAAGTATCAGCCCATTCACCCATGGACGAAGAAGGAGTAATCGGGTAAATCGCAATCACTTCATTCAAGCGGTAAGCAATCCGAGCCACCGCTTCATTACCATCGATAGTTGCAAATTTGTGCATAATTTTTTCTATAAATTAAAGAATCCGATTTGAGGGGAATAGGGAGTAGGGAATAGAAAAAGTGATACTAAATTTAAAGTTTTAATTACTATCGATCAAATAAACCCTAATATATCAATATCTCATCCATAATTATAAATTTTTCAAGGCTTATTATGTAATGTACTCAATCTTAAAAAGCTGAGATATTCAAGGGTTTATATAGTTTTTTTGAAAAAAAGGGATAGAGGTTCGGGTGATTTTATCGGAACCAATAAATTAAAAAATATTTATAAAAAATATTTAGTTTCTCGTTTAATAAAATACATAATTAAAATATTATTACTTATTCATAAAAGCCACTTGGGCGCTAGATTAGTATGCTGGTAACATGAAAACAATACGCTACTGTCGTCAAAACCTGAAGGTATGCGGTAGGCTAATTAAGCGAGGATAAAATTTTAGAGCTTACCAAATAAAAAATCTCATAAATTATCCTCGAATACGACCCTGCAAAATCTCAAAACATCCATGCAGGTATCGAAAACTTCTGAAAATAACTAGAAACATCTCAAAGCTAGTTAAACATACTAACCTGAAACTGAGTGGTGAAATCGCGATCGCAATGGCAATCAAAAGTGGTGGTGCTAATCAACCAACACTTAGTTAATCCAGCGGTAATTACCATACAAAGTAGAAGTTAGTGACGGTACTTCAACACTGTATACATTCGCTCCAAAGGAACAGAACATGAGTACACTATACGAAAAAATTGGCGGACAACCTACTCTCGAAAAAGTAGTAGATGATTTTCACAACCGCATTATGGCAGACAGCAGCGTCAGCGGTTTTTTCTCTAACACTGATATGGAAAAACAGCGTGCTCACCAAATTGAATTCTTTTCTCTAATCCTAGGTGGACCAAAAGACTACAAAGGTCGTAGTATGGACAAAACACACACAGGAATGGGTTTACAGCAACCACATTTTGATGCGATTACTAAACATTTAGCTAATGCTATGACTGCATCCGGAGTATCTGCTGATGACACAAAAGCAGCAATGGAAGCGGTTGAAAAATTAAAGCCTGCTATTTTGAATAAGTAAGTAGTCTGTAATTTGTAGGTTGGGTTAGACACGAAAATAAATTGTTTGATCACGAGTAAATGATTTTATGGTGTCCTAACCCAACATTGATGTTTTGGGGAGATGATAAATATTGTGTTGTTAATTTTAAGATGTAAAATTACCCACAAATTATGATGTTGGGTTACGACGGAATCAAATTGTCTACATTTATGCTCAATATTATTTGTCCGTCTAACCCAACCTACAAGAATCAACCCAAACTAGTTTTCAAATCCCCCTTTGCTTTCTCCAATGCTTCTGGTAATTTACTCGCATCTTTACCCCCAGCTTGGGCTAAATTCGGTCTTCCACCACCTCCACCACCGCAGATTTTGGCAATTCCACCAATAAATTTGCCTGCTTGTACGCCTTTTTTGTTAATATCTGCGCCGAATGCAGCAACTAAACTGACTTTTCCGTCTTCAATTGCGGAACCTAATACCACTGCTGCATTGTTACCGATTTTTTGCTGTAATCTTTCGGCTGCTGTTTTCAAGGATTCTGCGTCAACTCCTTCCATTTTGGCTACTATATATTTAAATTCACCTACTGATTCAACTGTTTCTAATAAACTGTCGGATTTGGCGATCGCCATTTGTCCTTTAATTTTTTCTATTTCTTTCTGAGCGTTTCTCAGTTCGGTTTGTAGTGTGGTAATTCGATCGGGGATTTCTTCGGGTTTAACTTTAAATCTCTCACTTAAATCTTTGACTACACTATCCCGCACATTCAGATAATCCAATATAGCCGGTCCAGAAACGGCTTCAATCCTTCTCACACCTGATGATATCCCGGCTTCGGAAATTATCTTAAATATTCCTATCTCCGCAGTATTACTGACATGAGTCCCACCACAAAGTTCCATTGATACGCCTTGAAAGTCAATAACTCGCACTTCCTCACCGTATTTTTCGCCGAACATGGCAACAGCACCTCTAGCTTTTGCTTCAGCTAACGGTAAGGTTTCAATTTTGGCGGCATGAGCTTCGGCTATCCAATTATTAACTTGTGCTTCAACAGCAAGCACTTCTTCCGATGTCAGAGCGCGGGGACAGTTGAAGTCAAAGCGCAATCGATCAAAGTTTACCAAAGAACCAGCTTGAGAGATGCTGTCATCGACGATTTTCTTCAACGCTGCTTGGAGTAGATGCGTTGCGGTGTGATTAGCTTGAGCGCGACGACGACAAGCACGGTCGATTTGAGCGGTCACAGAGTCTCCTACTCGGATTGTACCGCGTTCGATGCGTCCGAAGTGAACAAAAAAGTCAGATTCTTTTTTCACGTCTTCAACTCTCACCACAATTCCATCACCACTGATGTAACCGTGATCGCCAATTTGTCCTCCGGATTCGGCGTAAAATGGGGTTTTGTTGAGAACAATTTGTACCTCAGTTCCGGCTTCTGCTGCTTCTGTGGAAATTCCTTCGACTAATATTGCTTCCACAATAGATGTTGCTGTAGATTCGGTATAACCAACAAATTCGGTAACTTCGATATTTTCTGCTAATTTATCAAGTGCGCCTTGGACAGTTAAATCGATGGTTTCATGTGCGGCTTTAGCCCGTTCAATTTGTTGCTTCATTTCGGCATCAAAGCCCTCACCATCAACCGTCAAACCTTGTTCGGCAGCAATTTCTTGAGTTAATTCTAAAGGAAAACCATAAGTATCATAAAGTTTAAAAGCATCTTCACCGCTAATCGCAGTTTTACTTTCCTGATTTAATTTAGCGATAACTTCCTCAAGTAGTTTCTCACCACGTTCCAAAGTATTGAGAAATTGAGATTCTTCTCGTTGTAATTCCGCTTTGATGGCGTTTTCCCGTACCCGCACTTGGGGATATGCACCTTCAGCAAGAAAAATTGCCGTTTCTGCAATATCTGGTGTAAAGACGGGAAATTTCGCGTCTTTACCGTAAATTCCAATTAATCTACCGTGACGTACCACCCGACGAATCAACCGACGCAATACATAACCTCTTCCCACATTAGAAGCGCGGATTTCATCGGTTATCATATGTACCACAGCCCGGATATGGTCACCAATTACTTTTAAGGAAGTTTTAGTTTTTTCGTCACATTTACTATAGTTAATTCCCGCAATTTCAGCAGCCTTTTCAATAATCGGAAAAATTAAATCAGTTTCATAATTATTGGGAACTTGTTGGAGAATTTGAGCCATTCTCTCCAAACCCATCCCGGTATCAATATTTTTATTCGCAAGGGGAGTTAAATTACCATCTGCATCACGATTGTATTGCATGAATACCAAGTTATAAAATTCAATAAACCTGGTATCATCATCTAAATCTATATTGTTATCACCGCGTTCGGGATGGAAATCGTAGAAAATCTCAGAACAAGGACCACAAGGTCCCGTAGCACCAGAAGCCCAAAAATTATCTTCATCCAAACGTAAGATTCTAGCCGAGGGAACACCGATTTTATCCCTCCAAATAGCATAAGCTTCATCATCTTCGTAATAAACACTGACAGCGAGTCTTTCCGGGGGTAAATTAAAGATTTTCGTGGAAAGTTCCCAACCCCAAACTATTGCTTGTTCCTTAAAATAATCCCCAAAGCTGAAATTACCCAACATCTCAAAAAACGTATGATGTCGCTTGGTAACTCCCACATTTTCAATATCATTAGTCCGGACACACTTTTGAGAAGTAGTAGCGCGGTTAAATTCTGGGGTACGCTGTCCGAGAAATATCGGCTTGAACGGAAGCATCCCCGCAATCGTCAACAATACAGTGGGATCTTCCGGTACTAAAGAAGCACTAGGGAGTGGATGGTGTCCCCGTTGTACGTAAAAATCAAGGAATTTCTGCCGGATTTCGTTACCGCTGAGGTATGGGGGATTTACAGACATGGGTACTAACCTCGATAGTGATTAAATAAAAGTTTAGTGAAATCAGAAATAAGAAATATTAAATACTAATTAAATACCAAATATCAAAATATATCATCTTTAAGCGTTAGCAGTTGACAGTTGACAGTTGACAGTTAATAAGAATTATCTTCCCCCCCATCCCCTTGTCCCCCCATCCCCCCATCCCCCTGTCCTTTCAAGGGTAGGTATTTAGGTTTTAGATAAATAGTTGAGAATTTTCTCAAGAGTTAAACGTAATTTCAAGGTTATAGCCAATGATTTTAGTTCTAAAACCAAAAAAATAGGCTTAATCTAAAAAA